>Ga0157305_10000001_pt1 | contig 43450 bp, 58 predicted proteins | sample NitcycUS148409B2_FD_108385 | JGI IMG/M metagenome (GOLD analysis project Ga0157305, IMG submission 108385) | Soil microbial communities from Arlington Agricultural Research Station in Wisconsin, USA - Nitrogen cycling UWRJ-S148-409B-2 | ecosystem: Environmental > Terrestrial > Soil >...
AAGACAGAACTTATTATATGGCTTCCGCTTATATATCAGTTTCACGAGCATCCGCTTTACAAAGGTATTATTCTTAGACGGAATCTAAAGCAATTAGAAACAGAATTAATCTCTAGAAGCAAAGAAATCTATCCATCTACAGGTGCAGTATTCAATGAGACTAAAAAGAAATGGGTGTGGCCCGCATCTGGTGCCGTCCAATATTTTGGTGGAGCAGATAAGGAAGATGATATTAGAAAATTCGATTCCGACCAATATAATCTTATCTCATATGACGAGGCAACTCACTTTACCGAATTCCAATATTCATATCTCGTTATGTCCCGTCTGCGTAGTAGATGCGCTGATTTACCTGCAATCGCAAGAAGTGGAACGAACCCAGGTAACGTAGGTCACGCATACTTTAAGAACAGATTTGTTAGGCCGTTCAAGGAAGGTTACAGATTACTAATAGACGGAAAGACCGGATTAAAGCGGATGTTCATTCCGGCAAGGATTCAAGATAATCCGGCTCTATTAGCAAACAATCCAGATTACATTGCTCAGCTAATGAGCCTGTCCGAAGCAGAAAAGAAAGCGAAACTATATGGCGATTGGGACACATACGAAGGAATGGTATTTAAGGAGTTCCGTCTGGAACCTTTATCTGACGAGCCAGATAATGCTTGCCATGTCGTTGAGCCTTTTGACATACCAAGTTGGTGGCCTCGTTTCATCGGGATTGATTGGGGTTATGCTGCATATACTGTTATATACTGGTCTGCTTTGTCTCCAACTGGCCGTGTCTATATCTATCGTGAGTATGCTTTCAAGGAGAAGAAGATTGTAGATTATCTGACTGATTTGATTAACCTTACTACTGCTGAGGAAAGAGTAGCATTAGGTAAGGTTAGGATTTGTCACTCAGCTAATCAGAACCGTGGAGAGCCATTCACTATCTATGACCAGTTAGCAAAGGCTCTTAGGCAAAACGATTTCAAGTGTCAAGTAGAGTTAGGTGAGAAGAACAGATTAAACGGTAAGATAACTCTACATGAGTATTTGCGGTGGGAGAAAAAAGATAATCCTGCTAAGCTATATGGCGGTGAGTTTTCTAAGGAATATGCAGATAAGATATTTCGTCTATATGGGCAGAAGGCATATGTAGATTATGTTAAATTGTTTGAGGCAGAAAAGGAAGAAACTAATCTGCCTAAATTACAAATCTTCAACACTTGTCCTTTACTTATTGAGACCATCCCTTCTTGTGTATATGAAGATAGTCCCGAAGAAGGAAAGAAAGCTGAAGATGTTAAAGAGTTTGATGGGGATGACCCTTATGATTGTGTGCGAATACTATTATCCGGTATAAGAGAATATCAAATATTACATGCAAAGGAAATGGACCATAATGAGAAATCTCAGCAGGCGCTTAATGAACTGGCTAGTGGAGACCAAACTTCTTTTTATCGAAAGATGGAGTTCTTGGAGAGCAAGAAGGGTTCGCCACAGGGTGTTACATTTAGACGCCGCGGTTTTCGAAGACATCATTAGGTCTAAGGATGAGTTCATAGTATATCTCCAAGATGAGGTTGCCTGGTTAAGGGCTGAGCTTAAAGAAGATAAGCCAGAGAGGATTAGGAATGAAGTTGAATTCAAATCCTCTAGAGGTTATAAATCAGTCTATACCCGTGTTCGAGAGCAGGTAATGGCTAACAAACGTAAGCATGAAGCTGTGCCTGAGAAAGAATACGAACAGGTAGAAGTAAATGATTGAACAAGAAACGCCTCAAGAGGAGCAGCTTGATACTGTTCCTGAAGAGCAAGAGCCAGTAAAGCAACAGACAGCCGTTCCAGATGAATGGAAAGGACTGTTGAAGGACTTGCTCTCTAAGTGTGAGCATGAGGACGAAGCTGTCCATTATGCTTGGGTAAGAAAAGCTAAGAGGTTAGAACTCTATTTCAATAATATTGTAACTTTATTCTGGGATAACTTAACAAATGACTGGGCCATTCCGAACTGGGAAGATAAAGAATCTGAAGGAGTCCCACCTCGAATCATTAATATCTATCGTCCGCATGGAGAATCAATTATTGCAGCATTGTCCGTTGGAGTCCCCAGCGTTTTATTTTTCCCGGCCGATGCCGACAATGCGGATGACATTGATAAAGCAGAAAACTTCTCCGCTCTTGCCAAAATAGTTCAGAAACACAATAAAGCTAAGCTCCTTTATATCAAAATTCTTGCTATATACTTCAATCAAGGTACTCCATTCGTTTATTCATATGCTAAGAAAGATAGAAAGTTCGGTCTTTACCAGGTAGAAGAGACAACTTTAGAAGACCAGACATCTTATAATCATTCTTGTCCTACATGTGGATACGATTTTGGTGAAAGTTCTCCTGATTCTGTTGGCTTGGCTTGCCCTTCTTGCGGCCAGCAAATACAAACAGAAGTAACTCCACAAACCGTCCAGGTTTCTGTTCCTATTCAGGTTGATAAGGTAAAAGGTAGAGTTAGTATTGACCCGTTTGGGGTCTTAAACGTAAAAGTCCCATACTCTGCTCGTACTCCAGAGCATTGTGGCTATCTAATCCTCAAGTTTGACCAGTCTATTGCTTCACTTAGGTCTATTTTTTGTGCAAATGGGCCGGCCGGTGAAGAACCTTTAGTAGAAGACATTGCAGCTTCTACAGCTGATACCTCAACTGATAACTCTGTTAGGTATCCTTCTGTCTTTCTCAACAATCAACCACAAAATACTGCTGTTGTCAAGTGTGTCTGGTATAGACCTTGGCAATTTGACCTGATTGGTGGGCCAAAGGACTCTACTAATAGAGATTTAGTTCAGGAAATCAAGAAAAAGTACCCGACTGGTGCATACGTTATCTATATTAATGACGATGCTGTGGAAATCAATGGAGAAGATATGGATGACCACTGGACTATGGGTATTGACCCACGTGCCAGTTCAATCCATGCTGAACCATTAGGAACAAACCTCGCTATGATTCAAGATATCAATGCAGAGATTGATGAACTTGAATTACAGACGATGGAACATGGTATCTCCGAGCTATTCATTGCTTCTGATGCTATTGATTTCAATAAATACGGAGATACCCAAGCAAAACCCGGTAATATTACCCAAACTTTCAAGGAAGCTGGGCGAGCTATCGGGGAAAACTTCTATGAGACCAAAACAGCTCAGCTTTCGCCTGAGATTGTGGGTCTTACTTCAAAGTATAAGAATTATGCTGAGTTTGTTACGGGTGACTTTCCTAATGTTTACGGTGGTTCCGTTCCTGGAACTTCTACAGCGACTGAATATACTAAATCGCAGAACCAAGCGTTACAAAGATTAGGAACTGTTTCTGCTATTGCATCTTTCTTATGGGCAGAAGTTATTGATAAGGCAGTTCGGGAGTATGCTGACTTTTTAGAGTATGATGAGAAGATGGTAGAGAAAACTGCCACAGGTTTCCAATCTACCAATGTAGACCATATGGCACTGAAGCGTGGAGACATTGGTTCTTGTGAACCTGAGTTCTCCGACTTGTTGCCAATGGGTCCTGGTCAGATTAAAGACGTTCTCATGCAACTTCTCCAATCCAAAGACCCGATGGTCATGGCATTGGTTACACATCCACAGAATAATGAACTGGTCAAGAAAGCCCTTGGCATACCTGAACTGTATATTCCTGGAATTAATGATAGGACTAAACAGTACCGGGAAATCTCAATGCTTATGGAAGCAGCGCCAGTGCCAAGTCAAAACTCTCCATTAGGTATGGAACCCTCTATTACTCCTGAGGAGTTTGATGACCATATGGTAGAGATGGAAGTCTGTAAGGTTTGGCTTAATAGTTCTAAGGGTCAGAAAGCAAAGTCAGAAAACCCAGATGGGTATCAAAACGTAGTGTTGCATTGGAAAGCACATCAGATGATGCAGCAAATCAGAACTGATGTTCCAAATGAAACACCTCCAGGTGTAGAACCAGATTCAGTTTCAACTAGAACAGGTGGATAATGTTTAAGACTCCAAAGTTTCTCTTTGCCCCAGAAGGCAATCCTACAGGTGGTGGTGAATCCACTTTACATAATGTAGATATGCCTGAGGGAATGACAGATAGAGACATCCTTAATCAAGGAGATGATGATGCCGATGAAGTTCCCGCCTCCGATGGAGACGAAGAAGAAGAGTCCGTTCCCGATGAAGAAGAAGGGGATGAAGAAGAACCCGAAGAAAATGATGATGAAGAAGAAGACGAAGATTCCGGCGATGAAGAATCTGATGGGTCTGGGGACGACGATTCCGACGTAGAAGAACAGGGAGAGTTAGACCTTTCTGATTTAACTAAGGCAGTAAAGAAGGCTTCGCCTGAGTTATTCAAAAAGATTCCTGGTCTAAGGGAAGCCCTCGAACGTGATAAAGAGATGGGGGAAATCTTTACCAGTCCAGAACAAGCTAAGATTGCAGCTAAAAATGCTGCCTTCTTGGACCTGATGTATAAGGACATCTCTTCTGGGGATGTAGAAAAGACTGGTAATTTCCTCAAGGCTCTAAAGAATACAGACGAAGAGAAGTTCGAGGATTTCTCTCATACCATTTTGGATTCTATTGGTAAATTGAGTCCGCAGTTATATGGTGAAGTAATGTTAAAGCCCATGAAGAGGGCCATTACTGCTATGTATCAAGATGCCTTGAAGACAGGCAATAAGAATCTGGCGGCTGTTGCTATTCATGCTCATAACTATTGGTTCGATACCCAGGATATTAAAGCTCCATTAGAAGAGAGAAAGAAAGCTGCCAAGTCTAAGGAGCAAGAAGACTGGGAAAAGGAAAAGCAGGAATTCGTTGAGACAAAAGCTCAGGAGTTCAAGGGTGGAATCACGGAAGTAGTGAACCACTCAATGAAACTCTCCATCACAAAAGAACTTGATGGAATCAAACTGGATGATTACCAGAAGAGAAATATCATCCGAGATATTTTCTCCGGAGTAGACGAGATTCTTGGTTCGGATAAGAGATACCTTGGCGGTATCAATTCTTTATTTGAGCAGGCTCGTCAGAGCAAGTACTCTGGAGATTGGAAGTCTAAGATTGTCAAGGCTTACTTGCAGCGTGCAAGACAGGCTTTGCCAGCAGTTAGAAACAAAGTCTTACGTGAAGCCGGGATTAAAGTGAAAGACCAACAGAAGTCTGAGTCGCGCCGATTAGTACCTGCTGGATTGGGCGGCAATAGAAGTGAAGAAAACAAGATTGATTTTAGCAGGGTTGATAGAGCTAGAACCACTGATATGGACATTTTGAACGGTAAGCCGAAATACTTACCGAAGTAAGGGAGACGAATCATGGCTGTTGGCGGAACCCAGCTTCTGTCGGTTGAAATGGAGAAAGTTCGTAAAAAGCTCTCCATGCTTTACGAGTTAGAAAAGGCGAAGTTCTTTTCCACTGTGGAGAAGAAGGACGTTGAAGTAATTTCCGAAAGGGATATGAGAATCCCATTAGCTATCGGACCTGGTGGCTATTTCGGATATTACAATCCGGATGGTGGAGACTTGGGAATTGGCGATGGACAGACCTATGATAAGGCTGTTATCAACACCAATCACTTCAAGCACGCTATTCAGTGGAACACCAAAGCTCAGTGGGGAACTGATGACAGCCGTAAGTCTGTTGTCAATCTCTTCAAGGAGTTGATGGCTAAAGCAATGCCAGAGTTTCGTCGTCAGACTGAAGCTCAGTGCATGACTGCTGGTAATGGTATTCTTGCAACCGTTACCTCTTTAGCTACTACCACTCTCACAAACGATACCATTACCTGCACGACTGATGGTTATGGTATTAAGCTGCTCCGTAAGGGTCAGCGCGTTCTTGTTTACGATGCTGGTCTTGCAGCGCCATTGAATACCGCTGGCACTCCTGCTAAGATTATTGCATACGATTTAGTAAACAAGAAGATTCAGCTTGATGCAACTGTTCCAACGATTGCACCTGGCTGTTTCATTCTCCCAGAAGGTTTATCTGGTGCAAATCCAGTTGGCCTTTTTGGTGTTCCATACCACGTCCAGAACTCCACTGTTGGTAACTGGCTTGGTTTGCCTCGTGCTACTACTCCTGAAGTTCAGGCAAATAGAGTAAATGCTGCGGCTGCTGCTTTAGCTCCAGCTTTTGCTCGTCGTGCAATTAACGCTATTGGCGACCGTCTTGGAATGGATAACAAGACTCCGCTTACAGCTTGGATGCACCCTTGTCAGGTTCAGGCGTATGAAGCATTAGGTCAGCTTGTTTCAGTGATTAATAAGGAAGCCTCTGAACAGGGACTTAACTTGTTCTTCTCTGAGAACATGCGTTTGGCTGGTGCTCCAATCAGTCCAAACTTTGTGTGGAATAAGACTCGTATCGACTTCCTCACAAATGACCATTGGGGTCGCGCTGAACTGACGCCCATTGACTACTACACCGTCGAAGGTCGAAAGATTTTCGAGATGAGAGGTCAATCGGGTGGAGTCGCTACGTCGCAGGTGTTTTATATTGTGGCTTCATGGAATCTTTTCTGTGATTGCCCACCTGCTCAGGCGTATATCGACAATCTGTTAGTTCCTACCGGCTACTAACAGGTAAAGGGGAGCGGGGGGCTGGTTGAATCTGGGGAGCCAGCCAGTCCTCCGTTTTCTGATATGATTCAAGCACTACACGTCGAAATCAATAAGCGGCTTCTCCTGCTGTATGGGAAAGAAAAGTATTCCTTACAGCCTAAGTATCGTATTGTCCGGTCAGAAAAGCAGACTGAGAAGAGATACGGTTCTTATGATGTTCTAACTCAAGAGACTGGCATTTGGCTAGGAGTTAGACAAGGATTAGTAGAGATTAAGAAATACTGGTATATGAAGGATTGCTGGCTCCTTGAAAGAGTTGAGCCTAATCTTAATCGCCAGGATGTTCTCTACGATAAGTGGGTTTATGAACCATTATTTCCCTTCCTTGATAAAGACGATAATGAACTTCCCCTCAACTGGAAGGCAATCGAGTTCATTGTCTATAATCTTGAAAAACGGGAAAAGAGATTTCTCTCAGAATCGGACCACCTTGAAATTGAAGAAAAGAGAATGGCCGAAGAGTCAGATAAAGTTTATGCAGAGTTAGATAAGCCAGAACCGACTAAAGAGTTACCCACGTTTAAGTCATCCACGTTATCAAAATCAGCCGGGCCTGGACCAAAGATTAAAGACATCGTTGTTCCAAGTGGCTACTAGAGGTAAAGTCAATGCCATCAGCTACAGTTCTTTCAATTTGTCCTTTTGAAACTATTGAAGTCAAACCGATTACGGGTGGCTTCTATAAAATCCCGGCGGCTAAGAAAGATGACTTCGTTCTGGTCAATATTGAAGAATCTTCTTATATTCAAAGGCTTCCCGCTACTGACCATAATATCAAGATTCCTGTAGCGGCACATCATATTGCAAAATCTATTGTTGATGACTTTGTTAATACTGTTATTGAGGCAGATGAAAATGCCGGACCAGGGATGATGTGGTTCGATGGTAAGGTAACAAGAGAAGAAGTCCTTACTAAGCATAAGAAAGAACTTGATGCTCTTAAAGCCAGGCAGATTCGCTGGTTTGAAAATCTTTGTCGTAAGGCTGATGATGACTGGAATCAGTATCATAAGATTGGTTTGATTTCAGGCCATCAGCGTTATGCTGCTGAGTATTTAGGTTATAAGGGTGAGTGGGTGGTTGAGTACAATCAGACCGCTGGAATGATTGATTGCCCCGCTTGCTTTACTCAGATTGATGCTCGTGCAGTTATCTGTATTAGCTGCAAAGCAATCTTGAATCGTGAGAAAGCTATTGCTTTTGGCATCATTCCGCCAGATGTTAAGCAATTAGCACCACCACCGACAGTAAAGGTATAACATGGCACTTCTAGCATCAGAAGTAATGGACCGTTCAAGAGCGGTCTTAAATGATGTGGCAATAGACCTTCATACCAATGAGGTTCTATTACCATATCTGAAGATTGCTAATGATGACCTTTCTGATGAATTGGTTGACCACGGTTCTACTGTTACAAAGGAAGTATCAGTTGATATTCCCTTATCAGCTAATGTTAAGCAGTTAATTCTGCCGAATGATATTATTGTTCCTATCCAGGCATTTGAGAAAGATACTGGTAGAGGAGATGAATACTATAAACAGATGGACCAAAGGAGTTTTCTCCCTAACGGAGTTCCTGGTAATGAGCTGGGAGTTTGGGTATGGAGAGAGCAGCAAGTAGTATTCATTGGTGCTACTGTTAGTAAATCTATTAGACTTCGCTATCATAGACTTATTCTTGCTGTTACTGGTGAGAATAGCCCTATTGAGCTAACTCACGCTTTGAACTACCTGGCTTACCATACTGCTGCTTTAGCTGCCGAACACATTGGGCAGAATCGTAGCAAAGCAATAGACTTGGAATCTGTTGCGGTTGGAAAGTTAAATAAGTTGCTGAAGAAGGAAGTCAAACAAAGTCACTCTAAACCCACCCGTCGCAGACCTTTCAAGCTAAACCGATTTACGACTTACACGAGGTAACTCAAATGGCTGAAGCGAAACTGACCCCTACTTCTAAAAAGGTATGGGATGATGGTAAGAAGATTCATTGTGTTGGAGTATTAGCAGTAGCGGCTGGTCCTGATACCTATACTGCTGGTGGTAATGCTTTAGACTTTGTTGCCAACATGGTAGATGGCGCTGGTCTTGGTATTCCTTTACCTGGCATTGGTTCTCAACCATTCTGGGTGAATGTGGTTGGATTGGCTTACTACGGTCAGTATAATCCTACTACTAAGAAGTTGAAAATCTTTACACTTGCCGGAGTAGAGGTAGGTGCTGGTGCTGTGCCTGCTGGACTTTCAAGTGACGTGATTACCTTCTACTTAATCTTTGACAAGATGCAGTAGTCGGGTAATAGGTGGGACTGTATCAAATGCCCTCTAAGAAAACAACGGTTAGGGACCACTCGCAAATCCCTATCAATGTCTTCAAAGGACTCTATTCTAATGGAATAGACGATGCAGTCCCACCTGGCTTCTTTATTGACTCGCTTAATACGGAGTTTGAAGTCCTTGAAGTCAGGACTCGTGACGGCTTTACAAGAATATTCGACAAGGCTAACATCCGAAGATTCTTTGTTTACAAACGTCTTAACGAAACAAGCCGTTACCTTATTCTTGATACTAGCGGTAATCTATGGGATTCTCTTTATAGTGGACCTCTGGTTACTAATCCAGCATATAAAGATTTTAGCGCTGTTAATTATCTTAATAGAGCTTATATTACTTTTCACGATAGGGTTGCTGGTATTCCTGGTGCTTTGATTCAAGTATATCAAGGTGAGGGACCAGGAACATTAAGACCGGCCGGTGGAACTCCACCTGTAGGATTTACTTTAGACTGCACTATCTCTGCTAATTCTGGAGATTTGGGTGTAGGTAAGTATTTAGTGGCGGTATCCTTTGAAACTGATTCCGGGTTTATTACTTCTCCTGGTCCTGCTACATTTGGTCAGGTTGATAGTCCTGGTGGTTTCAGGTTAAATGTAGCTAATATTCCTATTGGTCCAGAAGGGACAGTAGCACGCCGTCTGTTAATAACTAAGTCAATTCCAGCAGGGTTTTGGACAGGAAATCAATTAGGATATGAGTTCTTCTACGTTCCTAATGGTAGGATATTTGATAATACTACTACTGTCCTCAATGATATTAATTTCTTTGACGATGACCTGGTTGATTCCGCTGACTACCTTTTTGATAGCCGTTCGACTCTCCCTTGTGGATTGGGATTAACCATCTACAATAACAGGATGTGCCTTTGGGGAGTTCCAGGATTTGAACATTATGTATTCTTTTCTAAGGCAATCTTTGTAGAGTTATTTGACCAGACCGCCGGGTTATTATACTTAGACCCCTCAGATGCTATTAGTAGTATTACGAACGTAGTTGACCATGAAACCTCACTATTCATTCAAACGCAAGATAGAACGTATGTTACTGTTGATAATGGTTCTGACCCTGATACTTGGCGTGCTGACCCTCTGGATAAAGCAATAGGAGCAGAAGTATTTTCTGTCTCTAAGATTCTTGATTCTAGAGGAACGTCAGTAAAGAGATACTTCCAAGGTGATAAGTCTGGTATTTATGTGTATGAAGGTGGTGGATTTCAAGACCCACCTTTCTCTAGTAATATTGCAGACCTCTGGGATAGAATTAATAAGAAAGAGTTCAATAAAGTCCAGCTAGTAGATGACCCAGAAGGAAAGATTTTATATGCCGCTGTTCCTTTGGATAATGCTGTGGAGTGCTCTCATATTATCTCTGGGGATTATAATAATGCTTTTAATAGATATGGTCAGCTAGTTGGTGCTCAGGTTCGATGGAGCTTTTGGGCATTTCCCTGGTTAGTTTCTACTATTGTATTAGACTCTAACCAGTTTGCTGAGACTGTATTAAAGCAGGCAGGATTTGAGGGTAATATCTATCAGAAAGATGCACTGGTTGATTTAGATGATAACACCAGGATTACTTCTTATATCCAGACTCATTTAATGAATCTTGGCAGCAAGCATTACCTTCACTTTGGATTCTTAGAATCTAGAGTAGAAGGACGTGGCACTCTTAGTATCTATCTATATGGAACAAACCATGTTAAGATTGTTACACCGCCACCTTGGACTCTATCTGTATCTCCCAATCTATATTATCAGAAGCCTATTAACTTCCGTGATACTAAAATGTCTGTGAAGTTAATGTGTAATACTAACGCTATGGATAGGTTTACTTTGTTTGACCTGTCTGTAGATTGTAAACCATTGTGGGCTGAAACTCCTAGACTCTAATGTCTAACGAGAACGCCGTCCGCAACTTAATAAGGATTGATGATAAGCAGAACCCTACTTTGTTTAGGGCTTTGCAGTTGCTCATTGATGACCTATATAAGATTAACGAAGAGGTATTTCCTACTAAACCTATAGCTGGTGAGGACCAAGGCGGAGTAGCTGCTCCATTAGGCGCAGTTCAAAACTTTACCGGAACTGCTTATCCTACCAATCTTAGATTAGATTGGGATAATTTAGATGGAGCTTTTCGGTATCAGATTAAGATGGGCCTTGATTGGGACTCTGCTAAACCAATTATTGTCACAGCAACAGACGTAGCTAATGTTGACCCTATCTTTCTTAATCTTATTTATGGAACATATCAGTTTATTATCAGGGCATGGAATATTGAGAGTGAGTTAGGGGATTCAGCTGAAACTGTTTTAGTTATTCCTACTATTCCACCACCTGAGCTTGCTTTACAGGTTGTTATATCAACTGTTTTACTACGATGGACAGAGCCACCATCTGCTTGGAAGATTGATTACTATATTGTCTTTAGAGATGGAGTAGAACAGGGTAGGATTAATGGAACCTTTAAGTTAATCCAAGAGCAATCTGGTGGAGAGTATTCATATTCAGTTCAGGCCGTTGATATTGTAGGTAACAAATCATTAATGTCAGCAGTTAAGATTGCTGATTTACATGACCCATCAGAGTTTGAGTTTGTAGATGAATTAGAAGCTGACTACACAGGTGAGTATTTACGAACAGATGATGTTATTATTCAGAATGTTAAAGGAGTAATTGGTCCAACTCTTATTCATACATGGGAAGAGCATTTCCAGTTCTTTGGGTTTGCTTCTCCACAAGCACAAATAGATGCTGGCTATCCAATCTACTATCAACCAACATATATTGGAGATGGCTATTATGAAGAGGTATTTGACTTTGGCCAAGTCTATGAGAATCTTACTGTTATTGCTGATTATAATAAGCAGCAGCTTACTGGAACTACAAATATCAATACAGAAATCTCTTATTCAGAGGATGGTATTACGTGGTCTACTCCTATTATCGGTAATAGCCTTCTTGCTACTTTATTTCGCTATGTTAAGGTTCGTTGGGTCTTTACAAATGTAGATGATAATTCGGCAGCTTTTATTTCCAGTCTTAAGGTTGTTCTTAATGTAACATTGACCCTGGATTCTGGAACTGAAGAATGTTTTGCTGCTGATTTCCCATTAGGAACTTTGGTAACTTATCATAAAGATTTCAAAGGTATCAGTTCAGTGACAGCAACGGCAGCGGTATCAGTTCAGCCTCTATACGCAGTAACAGATAATATTACTAAAGATGATTTCAGGGTATTTATATTTGATTCTTCTGGTAATAGGGCTAATGGAACTATCAACTGGAAAGCTAGAGGCGTAGTCTAGTGTTTATTAGATACAACCAACTAGCCAAGTATTTTGAGTATGATGCTTCTGGTGGATTAGGAGCAGGACCGTGGATTAAGTTAGAGATTGATGCTAGTCAGATTATTGGTTCTATATCATCAGGACAGTTACCTGCTAATGTTGCCTATAAGAATATTGATAATGCTTTTGTAGCACAGACTTTATATGAAGGAACTGTAATTCAAGGTCCTAATTTACAATTTCTTCTTAAAGCAACGAGTGCTCCAGTAGATAAAGGACTTTGGAGATGGATTACATATGGAGATGGACTTATTAGATTAGAAGCATTAAATGATGCTATGTCAGTCCTAATATCTAGTGTTAACTTTGATAGAAATGGTAATATAGCTGTTGTTAGTTATTATGAACAAGGCAGAGGAACTCCACTAGGACATTGGGCAAACTGGAATCCTGTATGGACTGCTAATGTTGCTCCTGGTCCTACTAATGGTATTATTACTGGAGCATATACTCTTATTGGTAAAACATGCCATTTTAGAGTTAGATTAACTATGCAGGCATCTACTACATATGGACCTGCTAATAATGTATGGGCATTTGGATTTCCATTTCCTGCATATTCTGGCTATATTTCAAGAGATGTAATTGGTTCTGCACACTTTCTAGGGTCTAATATTCGTACTGGCTCTACAGTTATATATGATACAAATTATTGGATGGTAGCAGTTGATTTACCAGCTTTAGTTGGTCATTATGTTGGTTCAGATACTCCTTGGACTTGGGGTTCTGGCTTTGAATTAGAAATGAATGGTACTTATCAAGTTGCTTAGGAGATGAAATGGCTGTTGAGACTTCTACTAAACAAATGGCTTTGACTCGTAACTCCGCGTTTATGGAGAGAGTCCAAGCTATGTTAGCTCAAGCTACAAGTGGGGTATTATCTGAACCTGGTGATACTCCATATCATTTATTTCGTGCTCAATATGCACAAAGAGTAGTTCAAAATCCAGCCGGTGCAGCATTTCAAGCTGGTCCACAAGTAGTAATGGGAGTTAATGTTATTAATACTACTACTTATGATGAAGTAAATAAAACAGCTGAATGTGCTATTGCTGATATTGATTTACAATCCCAGATTGCTACTCTCTGGAACTCTTTAGGCGGAATTGATACTCCTAGCTAGGCAGGACAATGGCTAATTGGAATCTTCCAGCTATTACGTCCGGTTACTTAGATTTTGTAACCGAATTAAACGAGAAGTTTATAGATGCAGCTACCTTACAGGTTGGCTCTCCTACAAACTTGCCTGATTTTACTATTCGTTTTAATCGCACTCCTGCTGTATTTGAAGAACTATATCAAGGTGTTTGGTATACTAAGTTTCTTGGTATTAGTGGTGGTGGAACAGGTTCATCTACTCCTGCTGGTGCTAGAACAAATCTTGGTTTAGGTAGTATGTCTACCCAGAATAGCAATGCAGTTGCTATTACTGGTGGTTCTATTACTGGTGTTAATTACAATGCAAATGATATTACATCTGGCATTGTTGCATTAGCTAGAGGTGGCACTGGTAGCTCATTAACATTACCTCCATTTGGCTATCCTATGATGTCAGATGGAACTAAGGTAACATTTGGTGAGGGTGTTCAAATACCTCAACTTAATGCGAGCGCATTAGTAGTAGGAACTGTGCCAGCAGCTAGATTACCTGCTGAGGTTGCTTATAAAAATCAAGATAATAACTTTGTAGCTCAAAAAATTGGTTCATATAGCACCATTCAAGGACCAAATTCTATTCTTGGATTTAACGATACTGCTGCTGGTGCTGATTTAAAGTATTGGAGAATTGTTCAATATAGCACTGGTACTCTTTATCTTGAGTCAATGACCGACTCTCAGGGCGCTATTCATTCTCAATATTCATTTGAACGTAATGGTAGATTTTCGTGTGGATATGTTAGTGCGGATGCCTCGCAACTTCGTAATATAGATGCTAGTCAACTACTATTGGGTGTTGTTCCTATTGGTAGACTTGGAACTAACGCTCCTACTGGTGGATACTTTCTTAGAAGTGATAATACTTGGCAACCTGTAACAACAGCTTCAGTTGACCCTGTTCCTTCTGGGTTAATTGGAATGTTTATGTCAGGTTGCCCTGCTGGTTGGACTAGAGTAGCGGCATTAGATAATAGATTTCCATTAGGTTCTGGTTCTCCAGGTGTAGCTGGTGGTTCTGTTACTCACTTACATAGAGTAGATGGAACTGTCACTTCTGGTGGAACACATAGACACCATGCTTCTTTAGGTGGTAGTGCTTCTGGAACAGTAGATGGTAGAACTGATGAAGAAACTAATCAAGCACCAATAGATGTAAATAGAAGTGGACCTACAGCATTGCTATTTCTTCCTCACTCTCACAGGGTAAATATTGGTGTTAGTCTTTCTGTTGGGGTATCTGGAGATACAGACGATAACGGTAATCACAATCACACTTTCTCAGTAGATACTCAACCAGGTGGAGATTATCCTCCTTACATGTCAGTAGTGTTTTGCCAGAAAAACTAAGGTGAACAATGTTGCACAAATTAGAGTTCGGGAATGATGACTTGGGTAAGAAGCGTTTTGAGTATCTCTTTCATGGGTTGATTGTTGTTGGTAATCAGAATACCCAAAAAGGATTAACGATTCTTAATAAGGAAATTAATATTCTGGATAAGTTAGAAGCTATATCTAAGCCATGTAACTGTGGAAAGATTATTCCTGGTTCAGAGGAACCTGATAGAGAGTTAGACTTTGGTGAGAAAGAATCTATTGAGCTAGTATTGGACCAGACAGAAGTAGACCTTCTATATGATTACATCTCTAAGGTTCCTTGGTCGATTGGCAAATCTAGTCGAGAAGCACTAAAGACTCTCTTTTGGTTAAGGACACCAAGTGGAAGTCCGACCAGCTAAGAAAGAAGATTTTCCTTTTCTGTTGGAAATACAGAAGGGGCATAAGTTTCCACTACCAGAGTTCAATAACATTTTGGACATTCTGGTAGTAGAAGACAAAGGAAAGATAGTTGCTTGGGGATATACGAAGAAGTTTGTGGAGATAGTATTTATCCCTGAAGAGAGTGCCTCTAATATAACGAAAGTAAAGTCATTAAAGTTATTGTCCGAAAAGTCTACTGAAATCACTAGGGCACGTGGTATAGATATGGTTCATTCTTTTGTAGAAGATGACCGTCTTGCCAAACTCTTAGTGGAACGTTTTAACTATGGTGTTTGCACTGGAACACCACTCTACTTAGACTTGGAAAACAATGGCTAAGAATGATAAGCAGCAGCTATTTAATGAGTCTACTGCAAAGATTAAGCAGTCCGAAGGAGATTACGGCCAGGAAATAAGTAAGAGCGAGGGTAGGGGAGATACTACCTGGGATAGAGCAAGCTCTGATTATGCTGGCGCTTCTAAGGGCTATAATGATTATGCTCAAGGAGCCGGATTAACACAAGCAGATACAGATAGAATGAGGGCTGCTTGGAATAATCCTGTTCTTTCTGGTCAAGGTTCTGGTGGTGGCGGTGGATGGGGCGGTATTACTAATCCATTAGCAGGTAAAAGTTCTGCTTATGAAGGTCTATCATCTGCTTTTGCCAATGCTTACCGGCCGGATTATAATGAGGCTGATACTGGCTTTAGAAAGTTATCTGGTGCTAGTGGCGGATTTGACCAAGGACAGTTAGACCAGATATATGGTAATACGAAGACATTAACTGATATTGGACAGACTGGCGGTATTACTGATGAGGATAAGGCTAATATCAATCGTGCCTCTATCTTAGAACAAGAACGGACTGGCGGCTATTCAGACCAGGATAGAGCCTTAATCCGCGCTAAGTCCGCTGCTTCTTCTCCTGCCTACTTCTCTGCCTTAAAAGACAATATGGAACGTCAGCGTTCGGCTACTGGAAACTTAGCCAATGCTGGTGCTATGGACTTTAAGTTAGCTAGACAGGGAGCACAACAGCAAGGCCAAGATAGAATGGCTGCTGAACAAGGATTACAAGACCAGATTAGACAGGGTAAACAGCAAGCTGGGCAATTCTTATCGGGCCAGGGCATGCAATTAGCAGGACTTAGAACTGCTAATCAATTACAAGGTGCTAGGTCAGCAGGTGATTTGGGTCTTAATACTCAGATGGGTATTACGGCTAACCAAGCACAAGGTCTTAGAGGATTACAAGAATCACAAACAGGTCTTGGCCAGTGGGGACTTGGACAAGCTGGCGGCTTAGACCAGTTTGGTTTAGGAAAAGCCGGTGGATTGGATACCTTTACTGGTAATCAAGCTCAACTGGATATGCAAGCACAAATGGCTAATGCTCAAGGTGCTGCGGCTGGCTCTGCTGGAAGTGCTGCTAGTGCAAGACAAGCAGCAAGAGACCAAGCAGAGTTTGAACAGTGGCTCACTCAATATGGCAATGAGCAGAAGCAGTATGGTATTGGTGGTTTGACTGACCTTTACGGAACTAACCTTGATTCATCTAAAGGTTACTCTGACTTGGCTGCCAATCAACTCAATAACAAGTTTGATACACAAGGTATGTTGTTGGGTTATGCAACACAAAACCGTGGCGCTACTGCAATGGAAAATGCCGGCAGTATTGCTAACATGGTAGGTGCTGCTACTGGTGCTGCTACAGGTGTTATGACTGGTGGAGCTTCTACTGCTCTTAAAGGTCTAGCAGGTCAGAATGTTAAACTGCCGAAGCCCCCAAAGGCATAGTAGGAGCTTATAATGATTAACCAAAGAAGAACATCATCTATTGCTCCTAGCCCTAGCAGAAGGTTTGGTTTCCAAACTGGACCGACTACTATTGGTCAACCCCAAACAGTTAATAACTTTGGGTTTGATATGCCAATGGGAACTCAGAAACCTACACCTCTGTCTTTTCAACCTCCGCCAGTTCCACCACCTTCTACTGCTCCACAGGTTGCATCGCCTCAGGACGATTTTGTAGCTAAGTATAATGCTGCTATTGGTAATCGTCCTAATAGATTGGCATATCAAAGTGCAGTAGAAGCAGGACAGCCAGAAATTGAGCGAGGTAAGTGGGCTAAGTTAGGCGCCATTATTGCTGCCGGTGCTACTGGCTTTGGTCAGAATGATGCTTCTGCTGGCTACAATTTAGGTATGTCAGCTTATAATGAGCCACAGCGTAAGAGTAACGAGAAGTGGAAGCAGAAGATGGAAGGACTCGGTAATCTTGCCACTATGGAAGATACTGATGTCTCTGCCAGAACTAGAGCATTGGAGTTAGAGAATCAGAATAAACAGTGGGGCGCAGAGCAGAAGATTAGAGAGAGCCAGGAGACTCGTGAATCAGCCAGGAGTGCTGCTGAGACAGAAGGTATTACTCTTGATAATGGTCTGAAGGGTCGGGTTGTTCATAGAGATGTTAAGAGTGGTATTGATACTGTTATTGACAGAAATGGTAAGGCCGTTTATGTTCTCGGTCAATCAGAACTAACACCAGACGAGCAGACTCAATTAGAGACAGCTAGGGCTGCTGGTAAATCTGCTGCTGAACTACCGGCTGAATTAGCTAGGATTAGAGCACAAGGGCGGGTTAACGTAGAAACTGCTCTAGCTGCCAATGACCCACGTATTACTACTCCTGAGAATAGAGTTAAGGGAGCTACTATTGCTATTACTAATGAGATGAGGAAAGCCGGTATCGACCGCTCTCTTCTCACTAATGATGATTATGGTATGCCTACTGCTATTCCTAAGAGCATGTGGCAGTCAAAGGAAAAACAGAATCAGATAGATGCTCTTAATGAAATCATTGGTAGGCATATGGATGCTGCTGAAAGTGGCGCATATGATACTGGTGGTGGCGGCAGGAGAAGTAGTGGTTATGGTGGTGAAGATGAACAACCATCTAATAGACCACGCTATGTTGAACCTGGAACTCCTGGAGCAATTACTTTAGTTAGTCCAGATGGAGAGAGATTCGGAGCTAAACCAGAAGATGTAGAGACATGGTTATCTATGCCTGGTGTAAAGAGAGAAGAGGAAGCTGCTCCTGCTGCTAAAGCTCCCGCTGCTTCAACTACTACTCCGGCAGAAAAGATAGCTGCAACTGTTGCTCCGCCTGCTCCAAAACCATTTGTTCCACCACCATTTGTAAATCGTAGTTCTACTGCTGTTCCTGGCTTTGCTTCAAGACCAGAGTTAAATCCTTTTGGTAAGAGTCTGAATCAAATGCCTCCGGGATTTACTGGTAGAGGTCCATTACCTGTTCCTCCTCCTGCTCCTGTTATTCCAGAAACTAATATTAAAGTTGGTCCTGGTATTGGTAGGCCAGAAGGGTGGGCACCAAAGCCTAAGACTCCACCGACTCAACAAGCTAATCCTATTCCTTTATCTAAGGCTGCCCCAGATAATGGTAATCCAATCCAATTAGCTAATATGATTAGTCCGGCCGGTGCAGAGAAAGGCGTTGCATCTGCTCCTGTATTCAAAGCTAAGTTAGGCACTGTTGCTGATGCGTTCCAGAAATTAACTGGTTTTACTCTTAAACCTGTATCTGGAGCTAGAACTGCTGATGAACAGGCTAAGCTATATGCAAAAGGTCGTAGTGCCCCAGGTAATATTGTAACTAATGCAGATGGAACTGTTAAGAAATCTGCTCACCAAGCTGATGAAGCTGCTGACGTTAGGTTTATTGATAAGAATGGAAAAGAGGTTAAGGCTACTAAAGAACTACTTGATACTCTTGGCAGGATTGCTAAAGAACAGGGCCTTACTTGGGGTGGAGATTGGAAATCACCATATGACCCACTTCATATCCAGTTAAATCCTATCAAGAAGTAGGAGTGGACAATGCCACAGTCTTGGCTTGAACAATACGGCACAAAAATTTCTACTCCTACTACTGGTGGTTCTTGGTTAGAGCGTAATGGAAGTCCAGCCTCTGTTCCTAGCACTAGACGTAGACCTGTTCCTACTATTAATACTGCCCCAAAAAGAAAAGAAGCTACTTGGGGTGATACTGCTGTAACTGGCGCCCTAAGAATGGGTGTGCCTATTGCTGGTGGTTTAGCTACTGGTTTGCTTACTGCTAATCCTTTAGTTGGACTAGGAGCTAGTGGAGTTCTTGGCGGTGGTGGAGAAACACTAGCACAGAAGTATGAGATTGCTAGAGGATTAAGAGACGACTATAGCGCCACAGATATTGGTATCAATGCTGCTGCTAATCTTGTTCCTGGTTTTGGTAAAGCGCCGGGAGTAGGGGCAGGAGTAAAAGAGATAGCTAAGTATGCTCTTACTAAAGGTGGAGCACAAGGAGCTACCATTGGCGCTGGTTCTAGACTTGCCAAGTCGATGATAGATGAAGGACATTTACCGACTGTTGGTGAACTTGGTGAATCTGCTGCTACTGGTTATGGCTTTGGAGCATTAGGAACTGGTGCTGTTCATTATGGATTAGATAGAGCTGGTCTATTAGGTAGGAAACCTGCTCCTATTGAACAGCCTAAAGTTACAGAAACAGTAGTTCCTCCAGTTATTAAAGCTCCACCAGTTCAGCCTGTTGTAAAGCCAACAAGGGTTAGGACTCCAAGAGCCAAAAAAACCGAGATTGCCAGTCCAGAGTTTGAAACTAAGCCATCTCAGCCCAATGCTCTGCCTAATATTGAGTCTTTACCAAAAGTAGATACATCTGTTGTTACTGAGCCAAAATTAATTAGGAAGCCTATTGTTCCTGATGTTGCTCCTGTAGCTGCTGCTACTGAATCATTACCTCCTGTTGCTCCTGTAGCTCCATTTGGTGCAAGTAAACCTATTATTAAGGAAGCTGCTCCTGCCGCTCCACCAGTTCCTCCAGTTGTTAGACAGGAAGTTACTCCACCTGTAGTTAAGCCTGTTGCTCCACCTGTTGTTAGAAGAGAGCCACTACCTGTTTCTACGCCAGCTAAGTTTGAAACATTAGGACAAATGGCTGAAGCTTTGCCAAAGAACACTGGCAACTTGGAATTGGATAATCTATCATTCCGATTAAAGCATGCTGTTCGTACTGCATTAAAAGGCGGATTGTCAGAAGAGGAAGGTCACGAGTTCCAATTCCTTAATAATGAGTTTCAACAGCATCCCAATGTTCCACCTGAATTAAAGGCAGAGTGGAATAGACTTGTTGCATTAGAGGATATTAAGGTTCAACAGAAGCCGGCTAAGGTAGCTAAGGTTAAAGTTAAGAAGGAAGAAGCTGCTCCTGAATTAGCTAAACCTGAAGCTCCACCTAAAGCTCCTGAACCAGTTAAGGCACCAGAACCGCCTAAGCCTCTCTTCTCTAAGCCGGCCGCTAGTGAAACAGAAGTAATCAATGCCATTCCTAAGACTGGTGACATTGACTTTGATGCTAAGGCCAGCCGATTAAAGATTCTTGAGGGTAGAAAAGCTAAGCTCGGACTGTCTGAAGCAGAGCAGGCTGATTATGATAGACTAACTGGTGCTGTTAGAGGACATGCTAAATTACCAGAAGAAGTAGCTAGTGAATGGAATAAGTTTGGTGCTGCTCCTGTTAAGGAAGTAGTAGCTCCTGATACAAGACTGGCTGATATTAAGGCTAAAGCTGAAGCTGCTGCTAAAGTAGAGCCTACTGTCCCACCTGTAGACCAAACAGTTGTTCCAGAAGGAGCGGTACAAACATTACCTCCTATTGAACAACCATCTGCTGTACCAGAACCTCCACCTGTAGCACCAGTAGTTAAGGAAAAGAAACCACCAAAGGGAACTAATATTGTTAAAGCTGCCGACCACGCTAGTTCTGGTAATTGGATTGTTGAATTAGATAGTGGTAATAAAGTAGCTGTATTTGATGGTGGTGATGGTAAATGGTATGTAGATGCTGCTGCTCATGGCAGGTCTAGTCTTCCATTTGCTGAGATGGAGAGTAAGACTAAGGAAGGATTAGCAAAGGCTATTCAAGCTAGGGATGCTGAGGGAACTTTAGGTAAGGTTAAGGTTCGTAAGTCTAAGATGGCAAAGGATGTAGTTCCTGATGAATTGCCACCTGTAGAGCCAGTAGCCGGTTCAGAAAAGGTAGAGCCGCCACCAGTAGTAGAGGAACCTACCTCTTTAAGTGGTAAGAATCTCGGCCGGCTTGTAGATGATATTGATACAGCATTTGAGGGAGCTACCTTACCCACCAATAACGCTATGGCTTCTATGAAGAATGAAGCTGAGCGTGTTATTGCCGGTGAAACAAACCTTGATAGTCTTGCCGATAATCTCAGTGCCTTAGAGACAGCACAAGCTGCGGCTGCTAAACAAGGCAATAAAGCTAAGGCTGGTTTCTTAGAGAATCTTAGGCAGAAAGCAAGAGATAGAGTAGCAGAAGAGACTAAGAAGTTGTTAGAAGGCGAAGATTTAGATGAGAGTGATTTTGCTCCTAAGCTGTCTAAGAAGAGGGATGAGGCTAGACTTCTTGAGGCAGCTAGTGGTAATAAAGTTGAAGAAAGAGGTCTTCTTGAGGCAGCTAAGAAAAGAGGAATACCTCCAGAAGATATTAAAGAAGCTCTTAAGAGATTCAAAGAGATACATGAGGCTAGAAGTGTAGCTCAACAGAACTTTGATTCTCTTACACAAACAAAGGTTGCTGGTGTAAAGAGAAAGGTCTTTGTTGTTGATTCAGAAGGTAAGTTTACTCAAGAGGATATTGACCGTATCAAAGAACATCCACTTATGCACGATATTATTAGGCATTATAGCGGAGTAATTGACGACATTCTTGCTAGTTCTCATATACCGGCTAAGTGGAGTAAACAATTAGAAGGCATTGGTTTAGTCTTTGACCCTCAGCTACATGGGTCTACCATATATAATCCAAGAACCAATAAGGTAACAATTCTTATTAATCCATTTAGTGGAATGGAACCTGGGGCATCTCCATTTGATGCAGCCTTTAGGTCAGTTACTACTAATATGCACGAACTTGCCCATGTCAATGAAGATATAATTAAGAATATAGTGGACGTTAGGCCAGACTTTGAGAATGATTTTGTTAGTAGATACTATGGTGAACTTGTCCAAGATGTGCATGACATTACCGAGGGTTATACTCCTGAGCAGATTTTAGAAAATCAACATGGTAAGGATTTCGTTGAAAGGTTGGGTATAATTTATGATTCCTACGGAGCCGAAAATGCCTATAAAGCAACCAGAAGTCTCGAACGAGTCTTTACAGGCGGAGGCAGTTCCAGAGAGTACAGTCCAGAAGTACAGAAATTACTACACTTCTATCAAAACTCAAGGGGGAGAACAGCAACTAAGGAAAACTTTTTCATTAGAGAGGGAGCTAAGTCAGAAGTTAAAAGGGGCAGAGAAGGAGAGGTTCCTTTACGTGGTCAACCTTCTGGAGAAGGAGCTTCTCCCGAGTTAGAGCCTAAGAAGAAGCCTATTGTAGAGACAGTATTACCTAAAGAGTTATTGCCTGAAGGTGAGGCTCCTGCTCCTAAAGAACCAAGGAAGAAGAAAGTAAAGGCTGCTGTTGATGAAGCAGTAAAAGCTAATCCTGTCTTAAAGAAACCCGGTATTTGGGAGAAAGTCCAGGCATTACCTGATAACTTTAGACAGTCCTCTTTCTATAAGTCTATCTATGAACCATTAGGAGTCTCTGCTATCACCAAGCTAGAGAGAATGGGTCCAGGCGGACAGGCTTTAGCTAAACTTCTAAGAGATGAGAGAACCGAGTCTAATAGATTTGGTGGTGAGTTTGCTACTGTTGTTAGACAGGTGGGTAACTCTTTATCTAAGACTGAACGAACTGAAGTAATTAAGATTCTGGACGGACAGAAAGAGTTAAGTAAGGCCAGTAGCGAAAAGGTAGCAGATGCTTACCACTCTCTTAGAGGAGTAACTGAGAGAATTGGAGATGCTGCTATTGAAGCTGGCGTAATGATGAAGGATGAGGCTGGTAAGACTGTCCCATTTGAGAAGTTTATGGGAGAGTATTTCCCACACATATGGGAAGAAGGGCATTTTGCTAGTCCTAATACATTAAGGAGTAAGCTGCTCAGGTCAGGCAAAGATGCCGAGGGCAATCCATTAAGTCCGGCTGCTGTTGAAGCTATTATGAAGAATGTTACAGAGAAGGGAGAAAGATTCTCTTCTCCACAGCACGCTAGGAAGATTGATATGGAAGGTTACGTAGAAGACTTGAGTGCATTAGAAAAGCATGTATATGACTTAGGCAGAACTATTACCAGGACTAAGAGATTTGGGGTAATGGACGTATCTAACGCTGAGAGTGCTATTAGTCAGGCTATTAAGGATGCTGAGAACCCGACTAAGGCTGCCAGGATTGTTAATGACTATCTTAACAGGACTGAGATAGGAGATATGACTGCTCAGAGAAAGATATATGACAAGGTAGTTAAAGCTGAAGTCCTATCTAAACTGTCTCAATTCTCTATTACTAACCTTGGAGACTTTGCTTCCTTAACTACCAATCTTGGATTGAAGAATACTGTCAAAGCCATTGCTGAAGTAATTGCTAATCCTCATGGTAGTGTTGATATATCTACTGGCGCTGGTGCTCAGGCTATTCTAAGGGGAGAGATTCTTAATGAAGTAGCCGCCGGTGGATTGCTTAAAAGGGGATGGAAAACTCTATTAGATAAACCCCTTGGAGCTGCCACTACTGAAAAGTTTATCAGGACTGTTGGTACCATTGCAGCTAAGGCAGAGACTAAGAGATTGTTTGCTTTAGCTAAGGCCAATCCTGCCAAGTATAGCAAACAGTTACAGAGGTTTGTTGATGGTGATGTGGCTGATGTATTAAGGCAGGCTAGTCTAACTTCACAACAGATGGACTTTGCTGGCGGTAGAGGTGTAGAGTTATCCAGTGGATTCCCTGATAAACTAACATTAAGTAAGGGATTCCATGCTGATAATCCACTACTCCGGCTGCCTCTGTTATTCAAGAGATTTGCCTTTGTCAATACACAGAATATGGTAGGAGCAGTTAAGGCTGAATCTACTATGGCTGGTAAGATTGCTAAGGCTACAGCAATTATGGCGGCCTATCAGGTAGCAGGTGAAGCAGTAGGAGATATGAAGTCTGCTATTCGAGGGCTAGTGAATGGGGATATTGGAAAGGCACTAGAGGAAAGAGGAGACTATATCGGAACTGGTAATCCTGTATTCGATAGAGTCATGGCTAACTACCTACAGTCTGCCCTATTCGGTATCGTTGGAGATGTCTCTGAATCAGTAGTCAGAAAGAACTATGGCAAGGTATCAGGAACTATTGGCGGTCCAGTGTTAAGTGACTTGGATGAACTATCTACTGGTCTTGGAGATGTATTCGATAAGCCAACGGATAGAGGTAGATTTGATTCTCTTACCAGGACTGGTGCTCGCGCTGTTCCACTTGTAGGAACTGGATTAGGGGATTTATTTAAGCCAAAGAAAAAGAACAAGTTTGCCATGAGTCTAAAGATGGGTGGAGATATGAACATGGGATTCTAAAGGTCCCCTATAAACTCCACTTTCTCTGCTCTTAATCCTTTGGGTCCGGTAGACGGTTGAAACTGTACTATCGGACCCTTAGCTGTTATAGGTGGAGACATAGCCTGTAGTTCATCCCAATCTCCCTTATAGTGTTGAGCATGGAAGAAGTATTCATTACCCTGTTCATCTAGGATAAAGCCGTAAAGAGATGGCTTAATAGACTTCACGCGTCCTAACATTACTTCTTCCCCTTAGTGTTAGATTCCCACCAGTCAATACAGAGTTTCGTTACTTTATAACTAACCTCTTTGCCGCCAGTAGGCTGTACTAAATAGCCAGTCTGAACCATTGTGTCTACAATCTTATCTAACTCGATTGAATCATAGTTACCAAATCCCCTCTGTAATACCTGTTTCCTAGTAAGCTGATAGTTTGGTGCTGCAAACATTACCTTTAAGAAAGATACAACAGGTGATGATGTAGAACTCTTACCCGTCATCCCGGCTACTTGTCTAGCAGTATTACTTAATGCTGAACATACCTTAACTGCATCGTATATATCTTCATCCTCAATCACCATATCTAGTTTGCGACTAAGTGATATACACGTAGCCACCTTAATGATATGGTCATTGAGTCTGTCGTGTGTTCCAGTCTTATCTTCTACGTCTGACTCTCTATATGGGTAGAACCAAGTGTTATATGCCTTCTTTGCTTCTGAAGTCCACCTCATTGACCCTTCTAACTTAGCCATCTTCTTCAAGTAACAGGCTAGTTTCTCATAGTCTACTTCTGGTATTGTTTCTCCATCCTCATAGACCATACTGTTAGAACGGAATCGTTTGTCTGCATTAATCAGTAGTGTTCTTCCTATGAACCCACCACCTAGATGGGACTTGTCTACTGTTAAGTCAAACATATCTTGATTGGCTCCACTTAGGAGTGTCAAACATGGAAATCGTAGCTTTTCAACCGGAGAGTTTTTAAGCGTGTTAACCCATTCTGGATTATAGTGTGCATCATATAAATCGGTAAGGATGGTAAGCGCATGGGTCGCTTCGTATAGAGATGAAGCAAACTCTCCGCTACATAAATAACCGCGCGCATCCTTAAAAGGAATACTTCCGTCCTCACGCGCCTTAACAATTCCCAGTTCTTTAATGATACCTTCAATGCTCCCCCTTCCTGATATGACTCTAGTGTTACCAACCATCTCTACTAACTTCTTACTAACTGATGGGCCGAATCCTTTACCTAATCCTGACCTTCCTATCAGGAGTACATAAAGACTTGGCCTCAGCTTGTAAGCGCCTTTGTTTACGTTTACAGTAGGACTTGCTATGGCGGATATAGTGCATAGTCCGCTCCAATAAATCCATTGCTTGGGGGTCTCGACAAAATCCGTTTCTTCCATCAGCAAATCGAGCCAGCTCATGTTCACACTCTCTACAGCTTGAGCTTGGATAAGTCTTTGTAATTGTCCCCATATTCAAAGTCACATGGAATGGTTAAGATTCCGCGCTTTAGGGAGCAAGTAGAAAAGTCAATAGGTCTTTCAAAGATTGGCTTAAGCTCTCGGCATATATCCACATACTCACCAATAGGCATAAGGTAAGTACCGCTATCATGAGCTTCATTAACCAACCTAATCGGGTAGTTCTTGTCGCGTATTTCCAGTAGACTGTGAGTGAGACGGTCTTTGACTGTACTTTGGGGAATGAAAGCATACGATTCCTTATATAGTTGCGGACCCGGTCTATCAAAGAATCTCCTTAACCTACCAAACGGATTGACTAATGCCCGGTGCATATCAATTTCGTCTTTTACTTCTGCGTGAAATACCCCTTGGATATTAGGTGAAGCTGCGTGAAACCTTTCTAATATCTGTTTGGCAGAGAAGGCAGAGATAGTAAACTCTATATGAAACCTACGGCAGTCGGAGATAACCTGCTTCATAAACTCTTTCCATTGCATGAAGTAGTTACCTGCGTGTCTAGTCTTCTTACCTATAAATCTTTCAGGACTATCCTTGCCAAGTACATCAGCAATCGGGTCAAACTCGTGTGAGAGATTAAGCTGACCAGTAATGAGAGCAAGGGCAGCCGTCCTTCTGTGAATGTCTATCTTGTCAAATGCGTCACTTAGCTCTTTGTCTTTGGAAAGGAGTGCGACAACTCTAGCTTCAGCTTGGCTAAGGTCAATGTTAACGATAACATATCCTGGGTCAGTAACGAGTATTCCTCTAACATCTTGTCCGATATCTCCATGCTTTGTAAGAGTCTTAAAGGCAAATCCAATTTTGATGGGTCTAGTGGGAGGGTCCAAAACGCTGTCTGAACTTCGTCCCGTTTCTGTTCCAACAATTCTAATCTGTGTTCGCATTCTGCCGTCAAAGTCTGGCATTGCGTAGAGATACGTCGATAGAGTCTTATTAACTCTGCGAACTTCGAGGATGTTCGATAATACTTCTCGACAGGATTCATCTCTCACCTTGTCTTTCAGTAGCTTTGATATGACATCTTCATTGGTTGAGTGGTCCCTATCAATAGGCTTAATCTTCATCTGCTCATATATCAATTCCTTAACCTGCTTGGGCGAGTTATAGTTAATATGCCGGCCGACTGCCACGTCCAGCTTTACATACAGATGTTCTGCCCATGTCTGATACTTGGCTATTAGGTAATCCCTAACACCATTGTCTACTCTGAATCCTACCTTCTCCATCCCAAAGTATAGGTCATGGAGTTTGGTTATGTAGCTATAGTAGAATCCTTTGAGGTCGGTGTTATATTCTCTGGAAAGTATCTCCAATTCTTTTTCTTGAGCTTTGTCAACTTCACAATCCACCGCGGAATCCTTAGCATTATATAGATACCATCGGTCGATGTCATGTTTCCCAAATATAAACTCCTTACCCTCATCTTTATAGTAAGGTTCTCTTGTCCAGATTGAGGAGATAAAAGCCAGGCCAACATAAGGAATCTCCGGGTTGATAGTGTGTGCCTTGAGAGATGTATCTGTCTTGAGTCCCTTGAATCGGAACCCTAACATCTCCATCTTAGCTTGGTCAAACTTAAAGTTCTGTCCGCCTACCTCTTTGTTACGAAACAACCAGTCCAGCTTCTGCCATATGAAAGCCAGGTCTGTTACTGGTATAGAACTTAGTTCGTATCTTCCGACGGAGGAGAAGAGGGGGATGGAGATTGCTTCGTATTCATTGAAAGCAAGACTAACACATCCTGGAATTGTTGATTCAATTGTTTCAATGTCAGCAAAGACTCGGTCCGAACTTTTGAATTGCCTATCAATAAATCTTGATACGTCAACGCTATTTCTTGCAATAGTAAGTGACCTTTCAGGTAATGAGAAGCCCACTTTCTTCGATTCACTGATGGCTCGTTTAATGTCATGTTGTAATACCCATTTCCAAACGTAAGAGAATAAACCCTTTGATTCGTCCTCGTCTTCTGACTCCTTACTAGAACGAACCAAGTGATACGGAGAGATAGTCCCTACTACTTTAGCGTCTCCTACTTGTGAGGGCATGATAGACCCTCTGTATGTCAGTAGTTTGGAGATGCCACTAACTGTCTCAAAAGCAGCAGGCCCAATAGCCAGAATACAATTAGGGCTAATGGATAGTATCTCTTTATAAAGTCTTTGCTTCTCCTCTTCCACGTCACAGACTGTTCCTATCTGCTTAATGTCATTGAAAGGTGGCCGATACCTATACACATAGGTTAGCCAGTAATCCGCTCTCCAATTACCTCGTCCTATCTCCTCAAAGATTCTATCGAGTAACTCACCTGGTGCGCCGTTGAACGGCAGCATTAACCTATCATCTGTTTGGTTTGGAAACTCCCCTAATATGAGTAGCTTGCTATATGGATTGCCAATACCAGAAACCATGTTAGGCATTTTATTGCGTAGCCCCCTTGTTCATAGAGTTTAGGATTTCCATGAGCTTCTCTTGAATAGCCATCTTGTCTTTCTCCATTAGGCTGTCAAGGTTAGCTAAGTCTTTGATATAGTAACCAAGACCACACATATAGTGGGTAAAGATAGTCAGATGGAACATTCCAAATGGTAATGGTATCTCCAGGTTGAGTGGAATAGCCAGGTCATTATCATGGAACTCTTCTTTGCAGATATAACACCTAAGGATGCTCATTGACGGGAGTCTCCCTTACTGTTTCCCTTTCTACTATCTGCCTAACGGACGGTTTAATTCTACTCATATAGTCGGCCTTCCAAATACAGGAGTAGTTAATCAAATCGTCAAACGTATCTTCTACTGATTCATGATTGGCGGTCTTGTAAAGGACTACTGCCAGTCTTGCCAACTTAATCCCAATCATAATAGCATAGACTCTATCTCTTGCCCCTTTGAATACATCTCCTATTGCTTCAGCAAACTCGAAGTTAAAGAACGGTCCTTTCTCTCCTGCATAGTCATCGTTCTTACTTCTGTGGAGAGTCTTTAACCGTTCATATGTTTCGACAACACCAGGGATGAGCGGCATTATTCGGTCCTCTCTGAGTATATTCTCTCTACAATCTCTTCCTGCTTCTCACTGATGATTCCTTTTCTTTCTAGCTGTTCTCCAACACTAACGAGAAAGTCATTCTCCCAGGCGGTAACGCCCCTGCCATCCTCTAGTGTTTGCTTAATCCACTTGGCTACTAGCTCAGGTGAGTTCTTCATTCTAACCCCCATGAATAACCATTCGGTGAGATTACGTATACTTCTTTCTCGCTAGACATTGCGTATCGGATTGTCTTCCAGGCAGGTGAGTCTTCTAGTTCGTTGAATGTTTGTGGCAGGCCAATGAGGATAGTGCCTTCGTCTACCATTCTCTTATTCCTATCTCGTAATGGTAGGGCGCTATTGATTACCTTAGCACCATTATACTTATCAGTATCCTTTGAGTTACCAACGTGAGGATATACCTCTACTGGAAACCCGGATGCCAATAGTGCAAGGTAAATATCATAATCGGCTTCATCTCCCCCAATGATAAAGGTGTGATTATCCTTAGCGAAGATAGGCAGCAGATTACGAAATGCACTTAGCTGCTTATTGGTAATGTCAAACCGGCTGGTAATTACTGTTACTTTATTCATGATTCGATAAACCTTCTAAGTTTGTTTTTCTTCTGGATAAAAGCGTATGCGTTGTTCCTGTTCTGACACTTCTCTAACTCTGGATATAGTTTGATTCCTTTCACAAGTATAAGGCTAACTCCTACCCAGGATTTAGACCTGTTAAGTACCTTAGCTAATTCTCTAACAGACACAGATTTACCCAATCCATCTAGCCTCTCTATTAGGATAGATAGATTGCGTATCTCAGTGGCCCAATCCCTTTGTTCTCGAAGGGACTTAACGAGTTCGTGAATGTCAGCTATACGGTTATCTTGGTTAGGTATTCCCATACACCAAATACTTTCGCCAGCCAGATTACCGTTGCGATGATTGAGACGATGTTGATTAGTTTGATATAGGAGGGTGCTATATAAGGTGGGCCTAGTCGATTGACTAATGATAAGAGAACACCGACAGCTATTAGAACGAGGACGACAACTAATAGTGGCATTGTCTTACTCCTTGTGAAGTGGGGCCAGTGGGACTCGAACCCACACGGTATTTCTACCTCAAGATTTTAAGTCTTGTGCGGCTGCCGATTACGCCATAGCCCCGTTGGTTTCCTTGCACACACTCGACAGTATCTACCTTTAGGTCCGATGTAGACGTTAGATTTATTCCATTCGTGCCCCTGTCTGCAATGGGTTTTCTCTTTGTACCTATCCATTGCGTTTGTCTTTCTACTTCCTTGGTATAGATGAAGGGGGTTCCAGCAAGTCTTGTTATTACAGGTGTGACAAGACTCCCAGGACTGGTCATCGTAATTAAGTTTGAGATAGATGCAGATAGATAATCTGTGAACTAATCTGTTTATTCTGTTGACTGTAATATAACCGTAGGTTCTTTCACCTCTGGTTAATAGGCGCTTACCCTGCCAAAGCCAACACCCAGAATCTACCTTAGTTTCTTTCCACAGTTTATCAATCAGCTCTATATCCATATATTCCTAAAGAGTGGCAGTTCTTTTGAAAGGAGAACTACCAAGAACCTTACGCTTTAACTATTCCGCAACTGGCAACAAGGCGTAATCATCGATTTGATTGACCGGCTTGTTGTTGTAAGTACCACGCACCCAATGTGCAAGGAACTTCTTGCCAATCATTGTTCCCTTAGAGAGCTTCACAGAGAAACTCTTATCGGGATTCTGTGGGAAACCACACGCCAAGAGAAGGGGTGCAGCCATTACCGGCATCTTCTCGGAGAAATAGATAAAGGGATTCTCAAGCCCCTTAAAGTCTCCGTGAAATACCTTCATCGTGATGTGAAGGTTCTTTGAGTCACCGGCTTTTGCGTCGATGATTTCAAAGTCAACAATCTCGGTGGGAAGCCAGCTTGGTGCATCCACCAAACGGTTCTTCGAGATGTCTTCAGCGGTAATTCCCCAGACAATAGATTCATCAGCCACGTTACACTCTCACTTTGGTGCGTCTCTTATGATGGACGCCTTACATTATTCCTGCCCTCGGAATTGAGTGACTAGGAATAACCTCTTTGTTACACAACTGGTTCGGCTACAGGAACAAGATACTCTTTCATGCAGTCATAAAGGTTCTTATTTGTGTAGTCGATTTGAGCAGGCAATCCCATTGCACTCTTAGCTTCAAAGTAATCCTCGCACGGTTGCGTATAGCAAGTCCGACGGATTACTTCTTTGCCACTGGCAGTAGAGTCTACCTTGTAATCGAAATACCATACCTCATCGAAGTAGGTAGGAATGATACTCTCAATCTTTGGTCCAAAGGTGGTGATAGAAGTGTATCGACTTACCTTATTCTTCTCACCAATCAATGTTCTTTGGACAGGATGTGCAGTCAGAAAGAGATTACACTTCAGTGACCGTAGAGCTTCCATGAGAGTGGAGATAACCATTGCCTCTCCATTAAACTCATCCCATGTAGGAACCATAATACCACCAGCGGTAATCTTAGCTCCGTCTACTTTCTTTGTTGGGTCGAAGTGTTGGAAGGAACCTTTAACTAACATCTGCATTACTACAGTGCAAGTGGAAAGGGAAGTAAGGCCATCTAGCAGGACGTTCTGATAGGGATTATATTGGGCAAGACTAACTACTAGCGGTTTGAATACCGACCAGAAGTTATAAGGATTGATTTCCTCTACTACGAAGTCACCAGCCTTTACTCTTTCTGGATACCAATTAACGATAGGTTTGTGCCGTCCATCGAAGTCTAAGATTAAAGTCTTACCGGGCCATGAGGATGCAGCGATAGTCTTTCCTCTGCCGGTAGCTCCTACCATTAGAGCACGGACAAAGCTCTCATACTTCTGACTGTTTAGATTGGTTGCCATTGGGTTCCTCTTCAATGAATATGTCAATCGGGTCTGTAGGGTAGAAGCGGATATATACAGGGTCTTTCTCCTCGAATAAGAGTTCAATCAATCCGGCCGGCTGGACCCTTACCTTATAGGGATAGTGCAAGTCAGTAGAGATTAAGTCTCTGTGTCTATTGAACTTCTTTACTCGGACTAGCATATTACGATTACCTCTCCTGGCTTACCGAGATTCTTTGCAAACTTAACAGTCCAACAACCGCCTGACTTAATGTGTTCATCTGTCTTACAGTGGTAACAGAACTTCTCGAATCCTCTTACCTTATAGCCGGGTGGTAGTTCTTTTACTGTTAGACAGATTACCTTATCGGAAGCCTTAGCTATTAGGACATTCCTATCTCTATAGCCTGCCCATTCCCTTCTTCTAGGCAGAAACTCTATGAAGTGGATGCCTAACTTAGTCGCTTCTTCCTTAGCCCATATATCAATACCCCCCAAATGACAGCCGCCTGATACTACGGTGGACATATACTTAATCTCTAGTCGTATCCTTTCTCTTGCTCTCTCTTCTGTTTCAGGTGTGAACTTAGCAGATTCAGAACCGACTATGCCTAGTCTCATTGCTTTATCTCAGCTATCTTTTTGATTAACTCCTTCATCTCAGGAGTCATTACCTTTTGTAGCTGACCAATAACAGCAACCAATTCTCCGAGCGGCTTAGTCAATTCAGTTAGTTGTTTGAACTGGCTAATGTGTGATATGATATGTTGAGTCTCTGTTCCAAAAGCCATCCTAATACCACGGACATCTTTTAGATATACTTGCATAAGAGGCAATAGTGTTTCGGCAGCATTGTTTAGTTCTTGTTCTAACTGCTCTACACTATTTAGAATCCTAGTTCCATCTTCTACTTTGGTAGACATCACAGTCCTTTCGGCAACATAGACTTCATCAGCTCGTCAATAGAGTTCTCGACCTTCTCTTTCTTTTCCTTTACTCTTTCAGGAGTCCTTGTGCAATCATCACAATGCGGCCGGACTACTAGCTTCTCGCCATGCTTTAACTTAGCCAGCTTCATGATGAACTTATCGCCACAGCGATTGCACTCAGCAACCTTACCATCTACTAACTCTACTCGAATATGATGAGAGCAATCCTGCTTTACACAGACATAGACCATATAAGGAGCAACGTCCTTCTTACGGGCTAAGTCTTTTAATCTATACTTATGAACGCACTTACTCGGCATCGTCAGGCTCCTCGTTCTTAGCTCCTACATCCCATCTCTTTCCGATATGGAAATGGTCTTGAATCTTTCTTGCCATCTCCTCGTCATTCTCGGAATTGCAGATTCGATTATACGTACACTTTACACATTGAGTAACTCCAATCGGTGCTGTCTTTAGATGCGACTGGGGCCATACGTTTGTCTGAATACTATTATCCAGAATCTTTGCCCACATGATTGTGTTCTTAATCCACCGCTCTTTTACTCCCTCTCCAATAGGAATAGGAACCCGTCTAAATCTACGCTCGGGTTCATAAGACTTCTGCAATCCTACCTCATTGACATAGACTAGGTTACTCTTTACATACGTAGCGTAACCAAGTAACTGATTATCTAATGGGTAGTAGTCAGCCTTTGCTGCTCTCCACTTGTGGTCCATTACTGAGATACCAAGATTTGGAAGCTCAGCATGTAAATCAATCTTTCCCTCGTAGAGAATGATAAGTTCATCACTCTCATAGATAACCATAGAGAAAGATTCTTCTACACCGATTACTCTTATGCCATCATGCTTATAGTATTCGGTATAGTCATAGAAGTTCTTAACTATCCACTCACTTGTCTGCAAGTCAAGGCTAAGAGTTTGATAATGTTCTCTTCCGATAACAGCAGACTTCTCTACTGCTTCATCCCAAGATACTCCTGCCTTTAATAGTTTATAGTAACTCTCCAATAGAGTGTGGCCTAAGTCGCCCCGTTGCATTGGCAATATAACTTCATTGGTTCTATAGTTCTTCATGAAGTTAAGGTAACAATAGAACGGGCACTTCTGAATCCCATCTAGTATCTGAGAATCCAATGCGATAATACGTTGCTCATCTGGCATATATTAACTGAGTCCCTTCAGATGCTTAAAGTATTCCACTTGTTGCAGTCTCTTCTTTGCTTTCTTTTTAGAGACAGCTTTCTTTAGAAAAGGTTTACCTGACTCAGATACAGGGAGATATTTCGTTCCTTGTTTCTTAATCACTTTAGTTCCTTTCAAAGAATAAAGGTGGACATACCATTATAGCACAGTTCGACCCCCTTGTCAAGTGGCTCTAATCCTCTGTTTCTTTTTCTGTCTCTTTGTTTCCTCGGTCCAAGAGAATGACTACAGAACTCCACTTAATGTTAGGGTTCTTTTCTACTGCATCGTCAATAGCTCTTGCCGCCACAGTTCTAACACTTGTTCCTGTTGCAGTTCCTTTCTCTGTGATTGGTTGGCCCGTTGAAAACTCAAACGTGATAGAGTAATTACATTTCATTTCTGTTTCTCCTTTAAGTCTTTGGTTAAAATCCCTGAGTCAGCCGGTCGATTGTCCTCGGCGCACTGAGATACTAGGCTGCGGGTCTGTCGTGCTGACTCTGCCATAGTCTTGATTGAAACTGCTAGGATTCGATTCTGAGGGCCATCCTAAACGATGCCGGCAGACCCCCTAAACTGTCCACAAACTGTCCCGACATTGGGACACTTAAAGCACTAAAGAGTTATATCTTCTTTCTCTCTTTAATCTTTCGCATCGTGTCAAGGATAATAGCAGTACCTTCTATCTTGCTAATACCCATCCTGTATATACTCTCTATAGCCTCCTTGAAAGCAATCCTTTGCTCGTTATTAAGACTATCGTATATCTCTTTGTTCGTCATCTCATTCACTCCAATCAGAAACAGAAAAAGGCCGGAGGATTGTTAGTCCCCCGACCTTTATCTTTGTGTTTGTCTTTCAGTTAGACAGCCGCGCCAGCCGTTTCGCTTTCAGCCTTTGCCTTTGCCTTCGCTTCTGCCCTTTCCTTTGCCTTGAGCATCATGCCCTTGACTTCCTCGGCAGCCTCAGTCATCGACATATCGTAGTTCTTTGCGATTTGCCGGGCAGTCTTCTTGAATGCGGCCTTCTGGTCGTCATTCATTTCCAAGTCCGAGATGAAGTCATCCAATTCATCCTTACCGGACTCAAGAGCATAAGCTCTTTCGTTGTAGCCATCGACAAAGCAGTCAAGCAAAACCTGCTCATCGCCGTTGACCAATTCAAAGGCATCCTCATATTTCGTAAGGACACCATCGGTCACGAACTTCAATTCGATTTCATCGACATAGATGTTCTTGCCGTCCTTGTCCTTCTCCAGCGGAAGCCTTACTTCGTTACCCTGAGCATCCAGCTCTTTCGTTCCGTCGGGCAAGAAGCTCGGGCGGGTATCCCTCTGAACTGTCTTCTCGATATACTTGCCGATAGCCTTGAACTTAATCTCTCGGCTGTTGATACCACGAGTATTGCGAGTAATCTCAACCAATTCGATAGCCATGTTAGTGTTCTCTTTTCACTTCTACTAAAAGACTTTCGGGGGAATCCCTCAGTCCGCCTTGCTTGGCTCCGGTTCCTGCGAAATTGCAGGTCTGCCGCGCCTGAAACGATTGTAACACACCGCGATATTAATGTCAACTGTCCTACTTAGGTGACAATCGACACTACATTTCGTCAATCTCTTCTAGCACATCGACGAAATCGTCTAGCGTGATTGCACTAGACAAATCATCTATCCACATTTCATCGTGTGGACAGAGCTTACACACTTCCTTATCCATCGTATCATAATCATCGAACTTAATCACTCTGCAATTAGCGGTTCGATAACTGTTGACATCACCTCCTTTGAAAAGTGTAATACCTAGATACTTGTTGTGATTGCAGGGAAACAACAAGGCTACTGCATGTCCAAGCCTTCTGTTCTTACGAGAACGATGGACATGAATCTCAATGATTCGGATTGGGTGCCGTTTGATTGGCATTGCACTCCTTAGTTTATGGTCATAGAGATACCGAACTCTTCTCTAAGTTCTTTCAGGACCAGATTCACAGACTGAATGACTGCCCCGACATAATCTATATCAGGGCCTTCACTCAATAGCTCACCGATTATACACTGGTAGTAGTGTATTACCTTAATCAGTAAACTGTTTAGTCTTTCTATCTGGTCCATCGTCACGTCGTTTCCTGGCATCCAGAATCTCCCTTATTACTTGGTTACGAAGTCCAACCTGTTTGATAAGAGTTTCATTGATTGCCAGGTTGTTGAGTAAGGTAGAGCTTGGAGTATTAATCCAAGCCCTTCTTACATTCTCTTTGAACTCTTCTTCGTCCCACTCTCTTCCCATGTTAGTCCCTCGGTTTCAGTAGGTCTGCGAGAAAGTCTTTCTTCCCATCCTTTACTGCTTCCTTGAGATTCACTCGGCGCTTTTTCTCTCTCCTTTCTCTATCCTTTGCGTTCCTCTTCTCTTTTCTCGCCCACTCTTTCGCTTCCTTCATCTCCGGTGTATCTTCTGCCATATCAGAACCCTCGCTTTATCTTCTTCCGACCCTTTGCCTTGATTGCATCATACAATGCAGTCATTAGACTTCCCTCATCCCACTCGACTGCCTCTCCGTCAAGAGTTTCTTTCATACTCCTACGCTTACCCTCAACAATATCAGTGAAGTATTCATCCACTGTATCAATTACTGTTGGATAAGTAGCATTGACGAAGGTCTTAGTCTGTCCGATTCTGATTAGCCTTGACTCTGCCTGCTCCTCATTAGCAGGATTCCATTGTCTTTCGGCCACGATACAATCGTTACAGACTTCCTGTAGCCTATCCACCGCCTCTCCCATTGCTATCGTTGAACCGATAAGGAATGGGATTGACTTTGTTTCGGCATACTTTGCAATCATCTCAAATCTCTCTTGCGAACCGAGACCTGAATGATACTTCAAAGGTATTTCGTATCCACCATCCTGACACCATCGAGCTAACAGAACGTGGATTGCATCCATTACATCTTGGTGATGGACAAAGATGACTAACTTTCCTGTCGGATTTTCTAACAGGAACTCAATCGCTAAGTCCACCGTCGGCTGTATCTTATTCAATCCTACAAGATGTCTTGCCACAGACAAGCGGGCAATCATCTCAACAGGATTCTTGTTCCTTGTGTTGTTCTCCATTTCTCGAATGAACTCAGCTTCAGCCGCTAGGTAAAGGGCTTTCATCTTGTCATTCTCGAAATCCACATTGTAAAAGATTCGATTAGCCTTTGTTACTGTAAGACCAATCTCTTCCTTGACCTGCTCCCTTGTCCGCCGGATAATCATATCCTTTGTAAAGTCGGCAAAGTCTTGTGGATACTTTATGCCGGTATACTTTAGGGTGCCACTGTTACTTACTTCAGTCTTTACCCAGTAGTCTAAGTATCCCTGCCTTGTTGGGAACTTGTTAGGATTCAATATGTGTAGAATGGTATAGTATTCAGCAGCACTATTCTTAATCGGTGTGCCACTCAACGCTATTACATTCTTCCCTTCACATATTCTCTTAACTTCCTCAGTCCGTTGCGACTCACCTTTAATCGCTTGGACTTCATCCATTATGACTGTCTTGAAAGGGAAATCATAGAATGGATTTTCTTTCTTCGTTGTCTCATACTCATGTCCCCACTTAGACTTCATAGTAACAGTCGTCTTTGTAGAGAATCGCCTGAGTATGTCATAAGAAGCAAGGTAGATGTTAAACCCGGCTGCGAGATAGTCTTTTCCGTCCTCGATAATCTGAGGAATGAAATCCATACCGCCCCAGTTTAGTAACTGCACCATCCATTGCATCTTCGAGTTAGACTTTACCAAACCTAATACGGGAAAGACTTGGTCGTAACAATTATCATACGCCCACTTCAATACTCCGATAGCTTGGACAGTCTTACCTAAGCCCTGTTCATCTGCAATCAACACCTTAAAAGCATTGTCAATCGCAAACTGTATTCCCTTTAGCTGAAAGGGATACGGAACATGTTTCGTCTTTCTGTTATGGAAACATGTAGGGTCAAAGGTTGGTTTCGGAATGATTGGCTGAGTAGCAAGCTCTTCCTCTATCTCTTTCACTATTTCTGCTTGTATTTGCTCAGGTTCTTCAATCCGAGGGGAAACGATAAGATGTCCACACTCCAAGCGTGTCATCCTACCGATTACGGTTCTAACATCTTTGTTAGAATTACACTTCACACACAACAGTTGCATGTGTTACTACTCCTTCTTCTCTCTTGCTTCCTTTGCGATTCTGATTCGCTCTCTCATCTCTTCAGCCTTCTTTGCTACTTCTTCGGCTGAAATCTTAGGCACCTCTTTCTTCGGTTGAATGTTAAGGAGAAGAGACATCGGGTCAGCCGGCTTCTCCTTAATCACTTTCTCTTTCTCCTGACCAGTGGGAACTAAACCCTTCTTCTCCCTCTCTTTTGCTTTCATCTTCTGGTTCAGGTCGCTCATGTCTATACCGAGCAATTCACCCAAATCATTCTTGACTTTAGGTTTCTTGTCTCGTTTGCGCGGGTCACCTTCCCAATCCACTTTAATGTTTGGGTCAGTAATAAAGCCATCTCTCTCGGCTTTAATCCAAGGTGCGATTCCCTTTCGACCAGTGATTTTGTCCCAATGCTGGTGGAGCAATGCCCACTCTCTCTTAGCAAGGAACTCTATCTTCTGAATCTCACGCACCCTTGTTTCTATCTCTTCCCGCGTGGACATGGCTTCAATGGCTATGATTTTCTCCTCTAGCCATGCTTTGTAGACTTCCATGTCAATGTCGTACTGTCCCATATCCACTTCCTTTAGGTAATACCAGATGAGCTGGCATGTAGAGTCACAAAAGATATAATGTTCATCCTCTGTTTCTCTGGAGCAGCACTTACATTCACCAATCATGTCATCGTTATAGCTTCTCCTGTTCGTCTATCTTGAATGCCCTTGCCAACGCAACAGCAATAACGAAAGACTTTGAAACACCGTGTCTCATAGCCTCTTTCTCTACTGCTATGCGAATCTCTTTCAATACACAGGCTGGAAGAGAATCTCTACCGCCCGGTATTGGTTTCTGTCTTCGGAGAACTTTCCACTTGCGCTTGTGCCTTGGCATGTATCTCCTCAGTCTTTCGACGATACTCAGCTTCAATATGCTGGAAGTATTTGTCCAGCTTCTTGATAGACTCGATTGCTTCTTCAAGTGTCATATTAGCTCTGCTCCTTTCGTCTTTGCTTGGCAGTGCCTACAGTCTTTCGACTCAGTAAGCACATGCTTTATTTGGTGTGTCACATGGGCATGGAGTAAGTGAAGAGACATTGCACTCTTACCTATTCCAAGTTCTCCACTTAACACAGCAAACAATTGCATCTCTAACTCTTCCTGCTTATCGAAGAGTTCATAGAGATATGATTGTAACCCCGGTGTGATTTCGTTAATCACTTAGTAATCCCTATCGGGAAACATGTCTTCGCCATTTGCAGCTCGTCTCTCTGCCTTACGCATACAGCTATTGCAGATTGAACTACGAGCATTACGTGGAAGTTTCTTTCTACACTCCACGCAAGTCCATACTTCAGAACCATCTGCTCTATGGCTTGGACAATCGCCAGCTTCGTGACCACAACACGGATAGTCTTCACATCGTGGCATTACTTAGCTTCCTTTCTCCTTGCCCACATTGCTTTCTGAGCAAGAGACATTTTCTTCTTTCCTGCTTTAGTCTGAGTCCAGTGTTTCTTCTTAGTGGACATTGTCTTTAGAAGGATAGGCGTCTTACCGTATGCCATTTCTTCCTTGAGATTCCTATCCACTTTAGTTCTAATGGACCGGGCGGCACGAATATTAGCGGAAGGCATTACATCCATTAGTTCATCGAGTGCATCGGCAGCTTTACGTAGCTTCTTGATGACTTCGTTTATCATATAACTCCTTTCCAGTATCCGAAATAGATACTACTCTGTTCCTAAATCTTGGTAGACTTAGGAACAGATACTATCTAGTTCTGCTCCTGCGCTTTCTTCTTCAACCGCTTGGCCTTCCTTGAGATTCCTTTCTCTCTACGGATTTGGGAAATCTTGCCCCATCCAGTGAGCTTACTTCTAAGCCCATTTTCCCAATCGAACTTGGCACACTGAGAGAGTGTCATCGGCGGTCTTTCCATATTACATCGGCTCCTTGTCGAAGATGATACGAACGTAATCCGTATCAATGAGAAGATAAGAATAGGTCTTATCATCCTTGGTTACGAACGTCCACATGTCGTAACCCATCCACATGTTAATGACATCCTTGAGTGTCACTAACGGTGTGGTATGTCCCTTGATTTCGATTGTCCAAGTATTCATTAGTTGGACTCCACCGAAATGACATCATCGAAGAACGTATTGACTAACACGCCATCGACAATGGATGTGATAACTACGTCGCCATTGTCCCACTTGTTGAAGCGAACGACATTATCGTAACGCTTAACAAGGTCTGTGTCTGAAGCAAAGACAATGTAGAGAGTCATGCCACTGTTTCCCATACTAAACCTCCCACCTGTCTTTCATCTGCTGAATCTTCTCCAATGGAACGCAATGGAGATTGTTCTCTGCCAACCACTCGACCGAATGTCCATAGTCGATAGTGATTTCCCTTACGGAATACCCATACTGCTTAGCGAGATTGTGATAGTGAATCATCTCCCACTTACAGCAAAAGGTATTTGCTACTGCAATAGGGCTAATCCCTTTTTGCATGGCAAGCTCTGTCCTCTCTTGACAATGACCATGAGCTTTGCCAATCTCACTGGCGTTATACTTGTATTGCCCGGTGAGAATGTAGAAGTAATCGTCTGCCTCAAAGACAGTGTTCGTGAGATTGTATGCCGCTGTAGTCTTACCTGCACCCGGCAATCCACGAACAAGGATTATCTCTTTGTCTGCCATCTTCTATATCACCCCCTCTCTATATAAAGATATGGGACTAACTATGCCCCAATGGTGTCAGCCACTCGCCGCCGAAGATTCCAATACCTTTCATCGGCATCTTCTTTCTCTCTCTCGTCAAACGCTGGACTTCATCGCGCAATGCGTTGATTGTCTGTCTGTCTGAGAGAATGGCGTTGTTGAGAGCCGGGTCGAAAGTCTTTACCTTCTCGATAAAGTCCTTAGCTTCCTTGAGACCAATGTCTGTCCGGATTCTCTGGACTTTAGTGCCAGCTTCGTCAACCGTAATCTCTTCGATAATAACCGGAAGATTACGGATGAACTTGATTGCCATGAGATTGCCCGTAACGTCACCCAGATTCATATATACTCCTTTCTGAAGTGTAATCACTTCCTTAACTTGAGTAATCCGTATAGACTAATCAAGATAAGGAAAGGATTACTCCTCTCCCTCTTCTCATTTCTGAAACTCCCCGAGATGGTGCATGATGACTCGGAAGCCAAAGTTCCACATGTGCTTTCTCTCTGACTTAGGGAGAGCTTTCATGGGAACATTGTCTCTCAACATGTTCTGAACTCGGTTCTTCAGAATGGCGTTGTGGACAAGCTGAATGTGAATATCGTTGTAGCAAAAGACTCGAACGATACTCACATCATCATACTGTTGGTCCAGTGCCACATCATCATTCTGGAATCCGATAGACTCCAAAAAGGCAATAAGACCCACAGCATTGATGTCAGCGAAGTAATCCCAGTCCGATGTCGGTGTATGACCGCCAAAGAATCTGGAACCGGTAAGATAGAAGTTAAAGTGCGATGCTTCCATCTTACGCACAAGCGAATCGGCGTGTCGCTGGTGGATAATCATAGGTTTCCCCTATAGAGTGAAGGGCTAATTCCCTTCCTAAAATCTTCCTTGAAAGACTTTAGGAAAGGGATTACCTTTCCTTATTCCTTAGTGCATCACCTGAGCTTTCTTCTCATTCAACACAATGTATTGAACCCAGGACAATGCACACTTCTCAGAACAGAATGTCGGCAGTCCTTCACACTTCTTGCACTCAGGACAATCACAATTCTCTTTCATGTCCTTCAGAAGCTCTTTTCCGCAGAACTCACAGGCTTTCATATTACCCCCTTTCTATATGAGTGAAAGTCTTACTCGTAGCCTCTGAACTCTTCAGGGAGATACTTGTCTGCTTTGTGGGCATTCTCTCCAATGCTGAAGAACTCAATGGCATCCCAGTTCTCCATGATGATGTTCAAATACTTGCGAGCATCATCGAGGTATTGCCTTGCGAGTAAAGGCTCACCTTTATTCTCGCAATAGATTGCTGACTTGTGGCAGTCTTGAAACCACTTGATGTAGTATTTGGCGAGAACTTTGTGGAACTTCATCCACGCACCAAATCCATCACAAACAACAAACCACACATCCCTGTAATGAAGTAACAGAGATATGCGATTGAGGCAGGCATCCCATTAGCAATCAATGGGAATGTCACGAAGGTAATCATCGTGACAATGTAGTAGAGACAACGAAGAGAGAGCCAGAACTTACGCATTGGCTTTACCCTGTCTCTTTCTCTGTGTCCTGATTGACTTGCACCCGTCACACTTCCAATGTGCAACGAGCGGGTCAATATCCGCATAGACAGTCCGCTTTAGTTCTTCGGACCAGACAGTCTTAATGTCTGTTCGTCTATATCTTCCGCCGCAACCACACTTGACTGTCACTCTTCCTCCCACCCAAACTCTATTGCCGCGATGTTTCTGCCAGCCCTACCGTTTGGCGTTGTTGCTGTGACCCTGACTTCGTAATCGTCTTCGTCACTAACAAGACGGACATTTGAGTATCCGCCGTCGATGCCATGTTTAGTGGCAGCCATGATTGCCGCTGACTTAGACTCATAGTTCTTTGTTTCGAGAACCTGAAAGTCTTTGCCAATAGAGTAGAATCGAACCTTAACCACTTCCTTGAGACTCCTTTCTCCACTCAGTTAGAGCACATACGATGTCGTCTTTTGCTCCAGTCCTTACAGAATGGATTAGATAATCAGGTATTAGTGCCTTCTGATTGCCTAATTCAGCCTGTAAAGACCTTTCTCTTCCTTAAAAGGAGTGGACTTTTTTGGAATGACTCCCAAAGGTTTGCTATCTGACTGTCATTCGACTGTAATCAGACTGGTATAAGACTGGTATAAGACTGAGATGTCTTTGCCCGG
>Ga0157305_10000002_pt1 | contig 33701 bp, 42 predicted proteins | sample NitcycUS148409B2_FD_108385 | JGI IMG/M metagenome (GOLD analysis project Ga0157305, IMG submission 108385) | Soil microbial communities from Arlington Agricultural Research Station in Wisconsin, USA - Nitrogen cycling UWRJ-S148-409B-2 | ecosystem: Environmental > Terrestrial > Soil >...
ATTTTTGCTCTAAGCTGAGTGTTCTCCTCACGTTCCTCATCTAAATCCTTTTCTAGATCATCGATAACAGCTCTCAATTTCGTTACTTGAGATTCCAATTGGGCAATCATTCCCTCATAGAGGGCTTTAGCACGATCCAGTGCTACTCCGTCTAGCTTTGTCTTCTCTAATGCCATAAGGCTGAGATCATTAGCTGCCAGACGTTTGTTATTGGCTTTGTTCTGGAAAAACAAAAACAGAGAACTACCTGAGCCAATAAGCGCAACAACAATTGCATTAATATCCATTTTCCTTGTCCCCCATCTCAACAGGTTCTGCCCACGTGGAGATTAAGAGGATAAGTACTGAGAAGAATCCATAGATAGCAGCACTGACCCAACCTCTTGAAGACGCACCTGTTGCAGCTTGAATTGCATAGCCCACAGCCCAATTAGCTGTGATGGCAATTCCCAACATAAATGCAATGAGTTCAAGACGTTTCCAGAATGCTGCCACTAAGAAAGTAATTCCTCCCAGTGTCCAAATACTTCCCCACACTTCTAGTGGCAATACTTTAGTAAGGAATTGTAGATTCATCATTAGTGTGGGAGACTGTTCACCTATTATGAATGATAAACCAATCACGATGAATACAATACCGAACCAGAGGCTAGCTGCACCTCTTTTGCCTAGTTTTCTTGAAATGCGTGTAACCATTTCATCGACCCTCCTTATTGTTGGGTACAGATTTAACATCGGCAACCCTTACAAATAAGCCCTGCTAGGGCATTAAGTGTGCCAATCTAGCAGGGCTTATAATTATTTAATCCTCTTGATGAATTCTGAATCCACAGAACCTTCTTTGAGGTTGAGTATTCTACGAAGATACGACACCTTAGCTTCAGTTTCTTCGTTGTAATGTCCTGTAGGTTTAACACCTAATCTACGCTGTAGTGCAGATACATCCTCTCCCTGATCACCTCTTTTTAAAGATCGCTGACCTAGAACAGAATTCTTAGGAGCCTCGCTAGGTTCATAATTCGCTGACTTAGCATCTACTGGATTGCTTTCATCTGCTTTTAATTTTTCCATTTAATTCTCCTTAAATAATTCGTGTAGCTCTTATTGTAGTTCCTTCATACAGTGTGGTAGCGGGAGTATCAGAGGCAAATCTAGCCCAGTTCAGAGTAACTGTTCCTCCTGTGACTGTACTGACACTTCCCCACTCTCTGTGAGTCATGTATGAGGTATCTCCTGAACCAGCAAAGGCAATAGAAGTAGCCCAAAAATGTGATCCCCATCGAGAAGTAGACCCAGCATTTCGGTTATCTCCAGAGACAGAGCTTTGTCCAGGTCCCATAGCTTGACGAACACTAGAGGCAGTATCAGCAGGAACTGTCCAGGTTGTTGCTAACTTCCCTGTGTTTCCTGCACTCCAGACAAAATCAATCTCTACTAACCATGTTCCTGTAGGCAGTGTCAAACTAATATCAGGATCGGCAGAAAGTGTTTGAGTAGAACGAGAGGTAGCTGATGTTTTCATTCTTGAAATGACTAATCGAGGAGTTGTGTAATTAGCCTCAATAGCCCAGGAAGCTCCTCTACGGTTAATTCCTACTCTGTCATTAGCAAAAGCATGGGTTCCTGCTTGAATATTAACTGCTGTATCTTCACCATCGAAAATAACAGGTACTAATCCTGAACCAACTCCAGCAGGATTGTATGTAGATAATACTGTACCTATTCTCCTGTCAGGGTTTTGAGGATATTTAGGACTTGCTTTTCTATTCTCTTCTAGAGCACGAGCAATGCTGTTAGCTGATTGTGTTAATCTCATCCCAGAATCACCAACCTTCGTGCTGAATGAGTCATTAATTCACCTGATCTAAAAGGAATCTTCCATTCTACTTCACTGAAAAGATCTGAGATTCCTAAATCATTATGAGTAATACCTAACATAGTATTATCTCCATGTAGAGGAACTACACCTGTAGAGAATTGAATAGTCTCATAGATTTGATTCATTTCTGTTAAAATTCTGAATGCTTTAGCCTGTGCTTGTAATTCATAAGTAATATTCTGTTGATCAGATGATACATAAATATTCTCAGGAGCATTGACAGTAGAGACAGGAGAATCAGGATTAGCATTACGAGCAGTACCGACAATAAGTGGTCTATCAGGCTGAGAAACCACTACCTGAACAACATTAGGAACATCAGTGAGATTGATATCAATAGAAGCCCCAGCAGCAATGATAGACGCATCATCAGTAACATAGCCTAATTCGATCAACCTGTCTTGAGGAGACACATAAGGTCCAGAAGTAGCGATACCATTATGATCAAACCATAGACTACGGTAATTAACAGTACCTAGAAGCTCATTGATCGTAGAGATATATTCTCCTCCTGGATCAAAACTCATCTCAACAGCAGTAATGTCATTGATAGTGTCTTGATTATCAACAATATCATGCTCTAGTCCAACATCATTAAGCAATGATCGTACTATTGCAATAGGATCTGATCCTACAGGTACGACATAGCGAGAAAGATGCTTTTTCTTTTTCAATAAAAGAGTTAGATCAAATCCTTCAACACTTCTGGTAACTACTTTTCTATCAATATTTCTTGTACCTGAGCTGATCATATAAACGCCTAGAGGAAAGGCTAGCCAAGCATTACGATAAGGAGAGTAAATCTCATAATAAGGCTTGATTCTGTCATTGATGAAATCAATCAGATCAAAATTACCGAACTCACTGACGATGAAGCTACATTTTCTTTTAATGTCAGCTAAGTAATTATTTTCTACTCCTCCACCTTCAAGAACACAATCAAGGAAACCTTTACTGACATTAGCGTTAGTAAGAAGTTCGAATCTAAATCGAGCTTTTACTGAGCTTCCTTTAATGAGAGCTGATAATTCAGGAGTCATGATAGAAGTATTTAATTGCAATACAGGAAGTTTAGCCATCTTTACCTTCCTTATTTTCTATGTCCTCAGCGTCGCTCTCAGGGTGCTCTATGATGATAATCTCAGGGTTCTCTACTGGTCCTGTAGCGATAATAGTAACGTCAGTATCTGTAGGTTGTTCTACAGGCGGTAATCCTGGGTTGTCAGGGATTGCAGGAGGTGGATCAGTTTGAGGATTAGCGTCAGGATCTTCCTCTCCTTTTTTCCTTCTTTTCTTTCTAGCCTCTTCTTCAGCTTCTACTTCTTCTGGTGTTAAGCTTTGATTCTTCCTTGGCATGATCATTCCTTCTTTCTTCAAAAGGTTTTACATAACAACAGTAGTACCTTGATAAGAGAGTGTAGTAAAAGGTTTTACATAACAACCTTAGTCCTTGTTACTACACTCTCTTGCAAGACTTTTCTGACTAACAACCTATGTCCTTGTTAAAAGGTTTTACATAACAACAGTAAGTCCTAGTTATTAGGGTTGTAGTCCTGCTACTTGTACGGTTATATTAGCTACCTGTCCATACATCTCATCACTGAACTTTACTGATAGCAATCCTTTTACTCTTCTTCCTCTACCATCTCGGAAGATAATCAAAGAATCACCTCTGTCAAGTTTAGTCAGAGCAGCACTTGATGCTAAATCAGGTAATTGAACATTAGCGTTAATAGTTCTTTCTACAGTCTCGCCGAAATATACTTGACCATATTGGCGACCTGTGAATTGCAGAATTGTCGGCACTTTATCGTAACTATCATCTCTACCTGCTCCATCATAGATGAATTGATAAATAGTCCCAGCAGGATCGGCTACAAGGTGCATCCAGATCCTGTAGAAGGTAATACCTGATTGCACAGTAGTTGAATAATCAGACTGTACAAGGTTATTCTCTTCCATCTTCCAGTTATAGAAACGATAGATCCTATTAACTCCACTGGCTATTTCATAATCGTAGAATTCAATAGTAGCGTCTGAGAAATCCTCTATTCTTTGAATCATCCAGATAGAATCAACATCGTCTTGAGTCATCCAGGCTAATCCATTATCTTCTGAATATTCAACTTCCAGATAAGGTCCGTCTACTTGCTTGAATCCTTCGACATAGCCTAGGTTTGTGGGACCTTCATAAAGGCTGATAGCATCGAAGTAATAAGCTTCAGCATCAGTTATCTGATCTACTTCTAATCTTACTGTCATGAATTTAGCTGTAGGCTGGTTGACATTCAACGTACCTGTCAATTTCTTCCAGATTCCTACTCCACCTGTCGTAGTTCCTACAAGATAACCTGTGATGTAGGTCTTGTTATTGTCATAAAGGTCAACAATATAATTAACAGCTCTATTAGCTGAATTCAATGTAGTTCCATTATCAGCACCATAAACAGCAGCTTGAACAACATAAGTATTAGTGTTGTCATACTCATAGTATTCATAATCTTTCAAGGTAGCTCTTACAGTGCTTCTGTCAGGACGAAGAACTACGTTAGCTGTAATAACATCAGTCGTAGCTGCATTACAAGTAAGAGTCCTACCTGTTAATGACAAAGCTGTAGTTGAACCAGTATTGTATTTCCTTGAGAACATTCCTGTAGCAGTTTCAGCAGCAGTATTGTTAGTAGAGGAAAGAAGAATATCATTAGTTCCTCCTAGATTGCTGGTAAAGCTTACAGTAGTGGTTCTCGCTACAGAACGACCGAAGAATCCCTGCATAACAGGGGCATTATGAGGAACAGTAACGTTGCTTAAAGAAACAGGTGTGTTAGCAGCCACAGAAGCTACAGCAGAAGAGAAGGCAAAGTTATCAACAGGTGTTGTTGTATCAATACCAGTCCATACATACAAAGCAATAGCATGTTTACCTGATGCTGAGGCAGTGAATGTCAATGTAGAGGCTTCTGAGCTAGCGAATTTGTAAAGGATATAAATTCTCTGAGAAGTTCCTGTGGCAGAACTTAGCTGAGTCCATCCAGCAGGAGTAGCTACAGTAGTAGTATTTCCCTGTACTTGGATAAATACTATCATCAAATCGCCATCTTCAGTGGCTCCCTTACCAATAGATATAGCAGTAGTGGCAGAGAAGTTAGGTCCGATAGCTCTACGAATCAACGTACCATCAGTAGTTATCTTCAACATATTGTCACCTTGATAACGTTCTGTTGAAGAAGCTGTCTCAGCAGTAGTGTTAACTACACTTACTAAAGCAGCCCTAGATCCTACATCAGGCTCAGCAGCAGTCCAGTGAGAAGTACTTTCTAGAGTAGAATCACCGTAGGCTAATAGATTAATACTGGTATCTTGTGTGAATCCTCCTCGTGACCATGCTGGCAAAGGTTCTGCTAGAGTAGCCTGTGCTACAAATTGTATAGCATCGATATAATGCCAAGCTCCTAGAGTATTATCATTGATAGTAATGAAAGGTTTAGCATAAACAGCACCTACAGGAGCTTGCTGATAATGTACAACAGCCTTCCATTGACCTGATATTTCTAGAGCATTAGTACCATAGGTATCACTGACTGTAGCACCGTTAACATCAATCCATCTGATACATGCCTGCACATTCACAGCAGGATCACCGGTAAACGGTCTAGCATTGAATCCAAAGGCATAATAAACACCAGCAGTAACAGGAACCAATTGACCAGTCATATAGACCTTAGTAGTACTGGCACCATTACTTAATTCAACAGTCAAGCTTCTATCACCTGCTGTATCCTGATAAGTAGCTCCTGTATAAATACTTCCATTAGTAACATCATTCCAGGCAGCAGGAGCACCTTCAGCAGCATCAGTGCCAAGAAGGTTCAGATTAGATTTTACTGTTAATTTCACACGAGCTAAATTAGCCTGTGGCGTAGCAGTAAATTCAGGTACAGCCGGGCGACCTATGCTGATACTAAAATATTCAGTATCCCAATCACTTACAGGAGCTTCACCAGCATAATTCCATTGCTGATAAGCACGAATCTTAATAGAATAGTCACCATCATCTAATTGAATAGGAATAGGATAAGATGGTGAGTCAATAGATAATTTAGATTCCTCATGAAGCAATACTCCACTGTCGTTGTACAATTCAACGTCAATAGCATCAAGAGGCATCTTGTCATCGTCATAGTCGAAAGTAATGATAGGAGAAGTAGTCTCAGAAATAGTTCCTGGTGCATTGATACTGATAGTTGGCTTTTCATCATAAGAAACTTCAATCCACATTCTATCAATCTGCACTACAGGATTAACGATATCGAATACTTCTACGACAAGGCTGTTGATATCTGTCTGGGTAATAGATCCATCACCGTAGACGATATTGTTTGATTTAGTAGTTTTCTCACTGACTCCATAGATAGTAGAAAAAGAAGTAGTGAGTTTCAATTGTCCTGACCAGGTAACAGCATTAGATCCTTTACCATTTCCTCCACGGATGTTTTGAATCATGGCACGGAAATAACCTTCTCCAGCAGGAGATACTATGTTAGTGCTTTTAATAACGAATCCTGGTCTCATATATTCTACTTTAGCTCCACCAGGAAGTTGTCCTCCTGCTACTTTAAACTTCAAAGAAGCTCCATTAGTAACATTAGGGTATTGTGAGTTAAGTCTTGCATACACACCATTAGTAGAATTGACGGTAGAGGCTCCTAAAGTACCTGTTGAGGCTCCCCAAGAACCTCTACCGAAATTGTAAATACTAATGGGGTTCAGAGTGAGAACACCCATTCTTTCATTCCTTCCTTAGTAGGCTGTTTGTACTCCTGCTTGTAGTGCACGAGGTAGTTGCTCAATAACATCAATAAGCTTAGCTACACTATCGAGGTCTTCCATATTCACATTCAAAGTAGCATAGATATTAGTAGCCCCTACAACTCCTTTAAGATGCTCAACAGTCATAGCAAATTCTTTATCACTGGTTGCGTTAGTAACCATCGCTGTAGATTTAGGAGGAATAACTCCACCTTTATCCATGGCTACGTGAATGTGATTACGGTGTTCTTCCATAAGAGGATTATCAAAGCTACCCATATTCTGACCACGAGTGTAGGCATAATCTCGTCTATTTGTTCTGTGGATCAATTCTAGAGGTCTTTTACTTGCTAAGAATGATGCCAAAGCGTCTTGGTTATAGCCCATCCAGTCAACCGCTCTACCTGAACCGTGCCATAGAGGGTCACCAGGACGATAAGCGTTACCAAAAGAACCTGATTTCGGTCCTGATTTGATTAATTTAACAACGCTTCTCCATACACCAGAGTCACCTCTTTGAGCAGAAGGAGAAGATGGATAATTACCGAAGTGTAGAGCATTCTTCTTATCATCACCTTTAATCCAGCTTAAAGCTTTGTCGATAAGAGTATTAGCTCCAGCTTTCATTAATCCTTCAAAGCCATCTCCACCTTGCATTTGATTAATAAAAGGATAAACCCATCTATCGGCTACAGACTTAGCACCTGAATAAAGTCCACCTCGTACAGCCCCTCCTAGCTTGTCTTTAACCCATCCAACAATTCCACCGTCATTGAAGTATTGAAGTTGATTACGGAAAGCTGCAAAGCCTTTAGGTCCACCTATCTTCTTCATTTCTTTCTTAGTTAAAATACCTTCACCAGGAGTTAACATAGCAGGAACGGTATCTCTACTACCTACACCAGGAGCAATACCACCTTTAGCAAACTTGGCAATATTAGGTAATTCTTTTAATCCTACTTTAGAGGCAATGCTATTCCAAAGATTCTTGATGTTTGCATACACTGGATCAATAACAAAATTAACAGGAGCTTTAGCTACTTCTTTTAATTTATTCCATACCTTAGCAACACCGTCTTTAGCAGCAGTGAATGCAGTAATGGTATTGTTCTTGAAGGCGTTGAATTTAGTTTTAATAGAATCGACTAGGTTAGTAACAGCATTCTTAATGCTAGTTCCTATGTTAGTAACGTCATTCTTAGCGTTAGTCCACATAGTTCGCCAGCCGTTGACAAACCAATTCTTGAATCCTGTAACAGAACCTTTAATACCATTCCAAATACCGAATGTAATATTCTTCAAAGCAGCAGCGGCATTATTGAGAATACCTTTAATACCTTCCCACAAAGAGAACCAGATCTTCTTGATTCCATCTCCAGCACGCTTCCAGTCTCCTGTAAACACACCAGCGAAGAAATCAATCAGTCCACCAAGGATGCCTATAACAGCCTTGATAGCCACACCAAGGGCTTTAAAAATAGGACCCACAGCAGACCATAAGATGTTAGAAAGACCCATAACAAAATTAATTAAAGTCTGGAATTGTGTTTTATTATCCATGAATACTTGCTTAATATCATTGAAAATACTCATGAAAGTTCCACCCAGAGCTTTTACCTTCTCGATAATCAAAGGTAGATTACTGAATGGTCCTGCTCCGCCATTACCAGACCATAAAGCTTTGATCTTATTGAACAGCCCTACAGTTCCTTCAAGGAAGGCAGCTACGCCTGTTCCTAGTTTACCTATAGTTGAAGCCATTCCTGATAACAAAGGACCAGAATTTGTGACAACATTCTCAATAGCAGGCATTACTTTCAGTACTGTGTCACTAATACCTTTAGCAAATTGAGTAACATAAGGAGCAAGGAATTGAAACATACGCTGAATACTAGGTAATACCTGATCAAAGGTTTTCTTGAAGATTCCAATAGACTGTACTACAGGACCAATGAAAGGCTTAGCAGCTTCTTTCAATCCATTAGTAACAGTTTTCTTCAATCCATCAAAAGCACCTTTAACTTCAGGAGTACTAGCTACTAATGCAATACCTGCACCAATACCAGCTACACCAAGACCTGCAATAAGTGCTCCACCAATACCTACAGCTAAAGCAGATCCCAGTAAAGGACCAGCAGCAGTCATAGCAGGTAGTAAAGCTGCCATAATTCCAGGACCAGCCATCTTACCTAGACCGCTGGATAGGCTTTTACTTGCACTGCCAGCAGCACTTCTCACTTTAGAACTAAATCTTCGTCCGAAGCTCTCTCCTGCTTCCTCACCAGCAGATCCAGCAGCAACAGTAGCTCCTTTATCTCTTTTGAGGTTTTCAGCAATACTTTTGATTAATCCTTGTCCTGCTCTTTTACCAGCATCCCCTACCGCTCTAGCAATCTGATCTTTATCAATACTTGCTGAAACGGAGATGACTCCATGACCTACATTAAATCCTGGCTGCATTAGCCACCTCCTTCATTCATTCGGATCACTTCCCATTTCTAGACCCTTTCCACCATTAGACATCTTCGCAAGAAGAGTCCAGTTATAATCACCATTAGGCTTCTTTAATCCAGCAATCTTCTGCTGTTGTTTCTTCTTTGATAGTTCATACTCTCTTATGAATCGCCTCTTTACTGCTCCGTCATATCCTGGCAATTGCTTGATAAGTGCGAAGAATTGCTTAGAACTCATTCCAGCATAATCATCGTCATCAGGATTGATTCTTACATTAGCGATGAACATAAAATCAGCCATGACTTCATCTTTAAAATCAGAGAAATATTCTATCTGTCTAATCTGGCGAATAAAGGGCATGATCCAATGATTACTATCCTGGATCATGGTCTTCATAATGAGATAGCTTAAGTTGATATAAAAATCTATCAGGCTTTTCCCTGGTCTACTTCCTCCTCTAGCAATCCTGATGCTAGATGCTGCATTACCTCAGTAGTAATTGCTTTGAAGGCTTCTGGAGAAAGTTGAAGCTTAGTGAATTCTCTGTACTGCTCTTCTCCGAAAGTTTCCTTCAGCGCATAGATCATGGCATTGAAAGGATCATCAGTAAGCATCTCTAGAGTATTGGTCATGATAATAGGAGAGATATCCTGAGATTCATAAGTTTTAAATTCTTTGTCTCCCCATGTGAAAAGTACATAAGTACGTTCAGGTGTAGTAGTAGGTACATCGAAATGTAGTGGAGTTTTTGTCTTCTTCTTAGGTGTAGCCATTTTCTTTCCTTCTCTCGTTTTCATTCGTTCATTGACTTTTCTGACTAACAACAGTGAAAGCCTAGTTATAGAGTTCAAAAGGTTTTACATAACAACAGTAGTTCCTAGTTAAGAGAGTAGGGCTGCCTGCCTTTCAGAACAGCCCCACAATCGTCTTTAGCTAGCAGTCTGCTCTAGGATGTAATAAGGAGCAGTTGTTTCATCGATTCCATAAACTGTCCACGTTACAGGTAGACCCTGCTGATCCTCACGACCATAAGCTAGTTCAGTTCCGGAAGTAGGTAGACAACGCTTGAAAACGATTCTACGACGCTTGTTAATGCCCTGTAGACCAGATGGAGCATCTGTATCTAGGATCAGAGTCATATAAGGCATCTGGAAATCATTCATAGCAGCAGGAGTGAACTTAGTAACCTTGTTAGTATCAAGAGTTGCATCAGTAGTTCCATCTGCTAGCACATAAGCTAGGTTAGCTAGAGTGATTTCAGCTAGAGTCATTTCAACTGTAATTGTCATATCAGTGTTAGCAGCACCAAGAGCGATCTTTACCTGATCTGCTCGGTACTCTGTGAAATCATATTCTTGATTCCACGTAACACCACCGTTGGTAAATCCAGGGCTCGCAAATGGAGCTGAAGGATTAGCTAGAAGAGCTGTCTCAGTTTCAGCAGGAAGAGTTGAGCCGTAAGGAGCTACCCAAATCTTTGCATTAGAGACTAGCAAGTTTCCTGCATTAGCCATAATTTATTCCTCATTTCATGATATAGGTAAAGCTACCCATAGGATTCTTAAATCGAGCATGTAAACAGCTCTAGTATCTTGTATAATTCTTAAATCTCTTCGTGGTCCTGTTGTGATAGTCGCTTCTAGAATAGATACTGGATAATAGCGACTAGGTAGCTCTATAGCTCCTCTGACAGGATTAAAATATTGATTAGGTAAAGTTGCATTAACCACTTTTTCTGCTAATAAATTAGCTCTAGGGTACGGTGGTTTAGCTGCGTTAGGTGTATAAGCAAAGCACTCTAATGTTGCTACAGCTTCACGTCTGGTTGTGTAGTAGTTGATATCTTCAAAAATAGAACCTACTCGAATGAATCCTGTATCCTGCCAAGGGTAATTACCATTCTTATCAGGTCCAGGAAGATCAGTAGATACAGCATCTCCTGCAACGTTCAAGGCTTTGAGATAGCTCACTACTACTATTTCTGCATTAGGCAGTAGGTCTGCCATCAATTCACCTCCAAACAAAAATAAACCCGTAACTGGACTAGGCAACATCTTCTATCTTCCTTCTTTTATACAAAGAAGGTCTTAAGAAGGGCTGCTCAGGAGTTCCAGGATGATTAACAACCCTGCCGTAATACTCTCCTGTTTCTGGATTATGAAGAGAGTAATTACCTTTGGCTTCAATGATATGGGGCTCAGATCCGTACTCTGTCGCAGCCCAATGATCTGTACCTACGACTACAGCACCTTCTGTAGCACCTTCACGATAAGCAACTTCAATAGAGTCATGTAATTCCATAGTATCTTTAGGAACCAGTCTTCTAGCATCATCAGCAATATCTTCTAGGACTTGCTTTACTACTGATGCTGTGTTGCCTTTAATGTGAGTAAATCCTTGAGGATCTAATTCAAAGTTAGCCATTGTTAATCATCCCGCCTGTCGTCCAGTTACGGGTACTTAGTATTACGAAACCATCGTCTAGTCTCATGATGACACACGTCTTAACTGACATCGTAAATCCATTCCTGTCATAGGATTGAATAACTGAGTCACTTCATCTACTGCCCATTTCTTATTTGTTTTAAGATCTGTCAGTATTTGATCTACTTCTATTTCTATATTTGATCTGCAACGCATAACAGCGTAACGAACATAAGTAGGAGTTGTATTGTCAGAAGGATCAGCTACTAACTGCCTACGCTCAATAAGGGAAACTGGAAAAGGATTACCTATTAATTCTCCAGCTACAACATCACCATACTCATCTTGATTACTCGCTGATACTAATTGCACTGTAGTATTAGCTAAACTTCTCATCCAAGCTTCTCCCATCCATGATCTGAATCAGAAGACTCATTCAAAAATGATTGATAAGCTCCCATCAAAGTAGCTGTTTTATCTACTCCTATAGGTTGACGCTTCCAGGTAAGATTACGTAGATAGCGAATAGTGATAGGGTGCAGCATCTGTGCTGCTATATCTACTCCACCGCCAGCAGCGTTAACCATTTGGAATGATTGTCCATCAGCAGAAGCTGAATTGATCAAAGTTCTGTATCCATAATCAGGCTGATCATTTAAGAATATAGCCTGCCAAGCAATCGCCTTCTTAATTCTGCGAAGATCTCTTTCATTAATAGAAGGAATATCTTCAACTTCACGATTAATGAATGCTTCTACGGTTGAAACAGCCATAGCTAGATTTGCATCAGTAATGTTAGAAGCATCTACAGAAATAAGGGCGGCTGCCTCAGCTTTGGAAATCCATGCCATGACAACCGCCTCTCATTATTTAATATTTTCAGAAAACGATGGAGCTACAGTTTCAGCAGATGTAGGAGACTCCTCAGCAGGTTTTACCTTGACTGAGTAATAAACATCAGTAGAGACACCGTCTTTGTTCTTCTTAGCGCCATCAAAAGTAGGCTCTGCAATAGGATGTGATCCGTTATTGAGAGCTTCCTGAAGAACGGCAACTTTATTAGCTGCATGCTGATCCTCATAATCAGGATCATAATGATTAACTACGAATACCTTCTGATATGTGTTACCAGTAGGTTCAGCAGTCTCAACAGTATTATCTGATTTCTCTACTGAAAGACTCATGTTGTCAGGGCTGCGGTGAGCACCTTCAAAATCAACAACAGATCCGTCAGAGAGAAGAGAAGTATCTTTTTTATTTTCTTCTATTCCAGTCACGGTAGTTTCTGCAAGAGCAGTTTTAACCTTAACTGACTTATTAGTATCCTTAGCCATTAGTTCCTCCTAAAGGAATAGTTTGAGAAGTAGAAGGATGTACTAGGATTACTGTTGTTATGTAAAACCTTTTGATCCTAGTACATCTTCATATCTGCGAAAGGTTGAATTAGGCAGAAGTCTTCTCAAGAACAGCTACGGCATTAACATTACCTAGAGCGAATCCTCTACGCATAGAAGCCTTCATAAGAGCTTCGTCAGTCAAGAATCCAGAACCGTTCTGAGGTAGCTGAAGAGCATAACCAGGAGCACCACCAGAAACGCCAGGAAGGTTAGCTACACCATTGATGAGTAAGTTACGGTTAGCAACGATCAATAGCGGGTTACCAGCAGTTCCAGCAACACCAGAAGCAGTAGTAGTAGATGCAGTAGCTGTAGTAGATACCTTAGCTCCTGTAGTCCATACAGTAGGAATACCGAGGATTTGCTGACCTTCCCAACCTTCTGTTACAGCGTTCTGCAATAGAGGTACGTTGTTTCCAGTAAGTCCTAGAATATCGTAACGGAATGATGGGTGAGCGATGATTACTAGATCTTCTGCCCAGTCAGTTGCACCTACAAGACCTACAGTAGTAAGAATCTTTGCATAAGTAGTAGCACCAGCAGTAGCAACAAGGTTAGCGTTAGCGGTATAGCCTACAGCAGAATCATTCTGAGTTACTGAGTAATAAACAGAGTTGAATGGAATAGTAGTACCGTTACCAACAGCTTTAACACCAAGAGCAGCGTTGTCGAAGAACTTGCTCATAGCAACTGCTGCATCTACACGCTTTGCCTCTAGGATGTCAGTAGTAGAATCATTTAGATCCTCTACAGCTACACGCTCTACTCCACCGATCTTACGAGCAATAAGCTCTACATAATCGTTAGTAGCTGTGCTTTCACCGTATGCTGCACCTTTAGCTACAGTACCTACAGTGAATCCACCTGAACGAGGAACCTGCTTGGTATCGGAAGCCATAATTTCTCTACGAGCTACAAGCTCAATAGCTGAACCTTTATTAGCAACCTGAATAACATTGGTTGCCTTCTCATCTGGAAGCCAGTTTTCATAAGTTTCACGTGCCATGAGATTTTCTCCTTACATTAGGCACTGGATATGGGCATTGAACCCATTGTCGTATTGGCGAATGCCCTGACAAAGGGCTGAAATGCAATCTTGCTAGAGTTCCGACACGGAATAATCTATGCACCAATTGCAGGAGTTCTTACCCGACACGGACAAGAAATCAATTATATTTAGCCATCTTGAGCATTTGTTTTGTCACGTCACTTTGCCCAGATGGAGGAATAGCACTACTTGATTTATCTCCTGTAGTTGGCTTACGTCCACCATTCTTTTTCACAGGAGCAGTTTCTGTATTGAATAGTTGTGGGAAGTCTTCCTCAATCTCATCAAGGTCAATTCCTACTACATCACCATCATCGTCTAATTCAATATTAGAAGTATCGACCAGACGAGCAAACTTCTTAGCCTGAGAATCATCTAATCCTTTAAGTTTCAATGCAGATACAACAAAAGCTTTCTTAGCTGCCTCAGTAAGAACAGGCTGATCATTATTTTCAGCAGGAGCTTCTTTGATCTTCTTACCTAATCTTGTTCGTTCAGCATTAGCTTTCTTTAAAGCCTTTTCTTTCTTTTCTAATTCAGCTTTTAATTGCTCTACTGTTAATTCCTCTGTCTCTGTAGGATTGTTTTCCTCAGATACTTCTTCTGTATTCTGCTCTTCTACTACTTCTTCAGACATTTGTTTTCCTCTCATATCCGACACGGACTATCCCCGACCCGGGAATTGTTTATTCGCTACGGCTCTAGCTGCTCTTTTCTCCACAGTCTTAGGAAGATTCGCACCTATAGTCAGTAGCTTATCTGCTGCCTTTAATCTTGTAGGCAAGCTGTCATAATTAGAATCACCTCGAAGAACTGCACGTCTTGCTTCACGCTGCAATGCTTCAGGGAAAGTTACATTGTTGTTTCGTTCTGGAATATCTTCAGGATTCCTAGGATCAGGACCATCCCATATCCTTAGCCTGCAACGGCAATGAGGATGAAGTGGTGGACCTGTAACACCATCAGGATTCTCTAGCTTTAATGCATTGATATCCAGAGGTTTAGTAGCATAGGTATGAGTACCGAAAGGCTCATCAGGGCTTACTACACGACCTGCATAAGCAAGGCAATGTAAACAAGCTTTAAGCTCATTAACCCACACCAATTTAGTACCGTTAGATTTAGCTACAAGTATTGTTCCTTCAGCCTGTGCTCTATTAGCTACTGCTGCTGAAAACCTGTTAGCTTTATTCTCAACAGCCTTAACGGCTACAAGAACAGTGTCTACGTAACCATCCTCAGCAGGAAGTTTCTTAGCTAATCTCAATGCATCTTTAGCTGTAGCCTTGATAATCTTATTGTAAGAAAATAGCTCTTTGGTAATCGCTTTAGCCAGCTTGTTTGTTGGTGTAGGAATGACATCATCAATACCAGCCTGAGCAATTCCTAGGTTCAATCCTTCTAGTACAGCAGTAATAACAGGAGCCTGAGAAATGTTAGGCTTAAGGCGAGAGACAATCTCGATAATTCTTGCCTTCAATTCTTCACCATCAAGTGATTCTGCAATCAGGATGGCTGTAATAATTTCACGTACTTGCCTGATGATATCTTGAATAATTCTATTGGTACTGTTCTCATAAATCTGTGATGCTAAGTCTTCCTCAATTGATATAGAGGAGCTGTTGAATGGTTCTGTCATAATTACTCCTCTATATCAATTCTGGTGTCTTATCTTATTACTAGGATTACTGTTGTTATGTAAAACCTTTTCACTCTGTACCTTCAAGAGAAGCAATCAAAGAATCTACAATAGTCTCAACCTGCTCAGGAGAAATAACCTGCATAGTCACAGCAGATCCTAGATCCTTCATAGCAGTAGCAATCTTTGACAGATACTCAAGCTTCTCAGTCAAAGTAGTAGCCTCAGCAACATTATCTGTCCACTCAGCAATAAGGTCTTCAGAATATCCAGCTTCAGCTAATGCTTGAGTTACAGGAACTCCAGCTTCTTGTTTAGCTTTGATAGTTGCCCAGCCTTCAGCATCATTGATAGGTGAAGTAGGAGCCCATTGGATATCAACTTTCTTGACAATAATATCTACAGCTTTCAGAGCAATTCTGTAAAGGTTGGCAAAGCTTCCACGTAAGAATACTTGCCTATCATTTACTTTCGCCTCTAGAGGCTTGTCAGCCTGCCTACGGCTCTCTCCTGATGGTTGTTCTCCTTGAGGATTAAGCTCATAAGCAGGAGTCTCAGTAGCAAGAGCCATTAATTTAATAAAGCTCATAATAGGATCTAAGAATACAGCAGGATTAGCAGGAGAGAATTCCTTGATATCTTTCACTCCATGCTCTTCCTTAACAGCACCTGGAGTATCCTTAGTAGCTGCTGCCTGCTTTACAGGAGAACTAGGAACTGTCTCATCCAAATCCCAATCAGGATCTTGCTCAGCAGTGTTATCTAGGATTGCTTCTGGATACATCAATTTATATCTGACTGGATATCCTGTACGCTCAATAGTTGCTACTAAAGTAACCAAAGCCTTATTGATAGCTCCTTGTAGAGAATAACCATCAATAGCTTCAGGAGTTCCATAAGTTAAATCAGTACGGAAATGAATGACAGGAATCTCACCGAAATCATGAAAGATAACTCCATTATCAGAAACAATCTCACCTGTCTCATTGATAATATCCTCATCAAATGACATCCATTGCTCAGGTTTATGACCATTGACATTAGGCTGGACAGTAATGTAGCGCTCTACACGATCACGATAATACACATCTGCTCTACGTACTCTTTTCTCATTACTACCTTCAGACCATGATTTAATAGCAAACAAAGCTTTACGTTCATTATTAGGATCATAGATCATTCGCATACTTAGAGGAGAATTATAATCAAGGCTCACTCCTGCTTCTCGCATGCTATCATTTTCAGTATCGTCGTCAGGATCAATATTCCATACAGTAATATAGGAATCACCGTACATTAATGTTTTCCTGATTAAAATCTTTTCATAAACATCCATGTCATTAGCTTCACGAATTAAATCTAATCTGCTATTAACCTCCTCAGAGGCTTCAGGAACTGTCACAGCAGAAAGTTTAATCCTATTAGCTACAGTAGAAGTAATCCTTTTAACGAGGTTTACTTTACCCATAGCTCCTGTTCTAGCAATTTCTCTTTCAATTTGAGAGTTGGCGAAAGTCTCAGAAGCAGTACCAGAATACATCTCTTCTGCTTCAATATAATTAGCTCGTGCTTCATCTAGTGCGATAACACCAGCCACTGTGTCTTGTATACTCATGTGTCCTCCTTCGTGGACTAGTATTATCTAACAAGGTTTTACTGTTGTTATGTAAAACCTTTTAACAAGGAGTAAGGTTGTTATGTAAAACCTTTTGAACTCTATAACTAGGTTCTACTGTTGTTATGTAAAACCTTTTAGAGATAGCTGTACTCTGTAGAACCTGTACGAATCTTCTTACTTGCAGCAGGTTTAAGGAAATATAATATACCCATCACACAAGCATCTGCTAAGTCATCCCAACGAGCTTTAGGAAACTCAATCAATTCTCTTTCTAATTCCCCGAAGTGTTCACGATGATAAATATCAAATCCAGGCTTCTGATAGAAGTCATGAGCCTGAGCAAATTTAATCTCTTTATTCAAAGTAGTAGTACCTATCATCAGTCCTACACCTTCTGGTAAATGATGGAATACTCCAGACTTGCTACGAGGTTCATGAGGTTTATGAGCTATTCCCCATAAGTCTCCACCTTGATTGACTTCAACCCTGACATATCTGATATCAGGAAACTCATTGAGTATCTTAATAACATGCATGCGAAGATCCTCATTAACTAGCTTTACTCGTCGTGAAGCTATGATCTCTATCTGTGGATTTCTTCCTGCCATAGCTGGTGTGTAACCTACTACTGCCAACCCAGTCCAGTCAGATGATTCTTTAGTAGTAATGGAAGGATCAACCATAAGTATGTATCGGGTCCCTGGTAAATTCTTTCTATCTTCTGGAGTTATCCTAATATCATCTAGGCTCCAATATTTACCTTGCTTACCCATTGGGTTGTTCATTTTCTCTACTTGGAACTGATTGGTTTTTTCATTAGCTAGCATCCATTCAGTGGTCCACTCCTCGCGGCTGTTATTCTGCCACATGCTTACTTTACTACTATCAGGATTAGTAATGAGAGCAGGATAGTAACGGCAGGCAATCTGCTGTTCTGCTACCCAAGACACATCTTCATTCTCAGTTTGTGTACGCAAGATGTCATGCATGATAGAACCTGCACGAGTAACGGTGCCAACAAAGTTGACTACTGCTGAAGGATCTCCACCAATAATGTCATTGAGAATTGTTGTTTTACGCTTCTCAATTTCTTTATCAGAGTAGTTACTCTCTCCTGGTTCAACATCGTCAAAGAGAATAGCTGTAGGTCTCGTACCCTCTGTACCTAATTTAGCCCCACGAGTAGTCCTATCAAGTCCCTTAGCACTGAAACCTACATTAGACTGTGAATGGTAAAGGCTAGACCTGTCTACCTTTGGTGTAGTGAGTCTAGGGAAATCCATTCTCAACAATTCATTAGTAGCCATCTCATCTCTGAAAGTCTTCAAGTGATCTTCGATAGGCTCAGCACTTGCACCGAAAGCTGTAATGAACTTCTGATGTCTAAATGCTAGTGACCATGTAGGAATTATTAAGAACAGAATAGTTGACTTACCTGCTTGTCTTGGCGCAATGAACGCCATACGCTTTTCACTAATAGGCAATGAGTCAGCATGAGGCATAACATCTCTTGCCCAACCTAGAGTATCTAGATGGAATCGAGAGAACGTAACATTGCCTTGCTCATCGCTGATATGTTTATCAAGATAGATAAGGCTGAACAATACTGGATCATTCTTGGTTAGTGTCTTACGAATCTTTGACTTGTAATTCTCAGGCAAATCAGGGTTAAGAAGTTCTAGCATCAGTTCCTTACCAAGAGCAGGATCTTTGCGCCCTAGCAATCCTCCTGATGCTAGATACTCCAATGCATTAAAATTGAGAGGATCAATGAAATCATACGGTCCCATCTAGCCTCCTTTTATTCTGTCTCGTCTACGTTAATCTGAGCGGCTTTACGAAGCTTTTCTTCGAGTGCTGCTATTGCTGAGGATGTGGAATGTTCTACTTCAAGCTTGATAGCTGCATCTACACCAGTTAGTTTTCTTAAGGATTCAGATAGTCGGATAGCTACTTCTATAGCCTTAGTATCATTAGCTTCAATCTTTGGATCTAGCGCAGTAAGAAGTCTTTCTAGTCTACTGATTTCTAGATTAACCAACTCTTCTGCTGCTGGCTTAATCATGGCATCAGTATGTTTTTTGACAATCTTGTAGCAGGCTGATTCCTCTATACCATATTTCTCTGATAGCTTTGCATAAGTAAAGCCTCTAATACGATCATTAATGATATTCCTATCACGTTCAATCTTTACTGGATCTAGTGCCATAGCTGTTCACCTCCTTATATTTCCTATAAATAAAAAAAGAGCCCTAGCAGCAATTGAATGCTCACACCTGTAGTGACTAGGGCTTATTGCTTAGTTTCTTATTGCATAAATCTGATAAGTGATGCCTTCGTGCTTAAGGCTTACTACTTCCATACCTAGAGCAGGTTCACACATAACCCAAAGATCTTCTTCAGTTTTGGTGATAGCATCAATAGCCTTAGCTACCTTCTCTGATGCTTTCTGGAATGCAATCATTTCTTTGTCTTCGTTCATTGTCTTTGTCCTTTGATAATAGCCAAGCTAGTCTTTTAGCTGACTTTTCTTTTCTACTGGAATCATTACCAGTATAAGTGCCCTGGTGAACTTATGACAGTTCTAGCAACGTTGAAGGAGCACAACAACTTGCCAGGGCTTAACTGCTAAGTGCCAGATTAATTAGCAGTTCGTTTCATTGCTAGTTTTGCAAGAGGGGCATCAGGATCATGCTCCCATCCATGAGGCTTATATTCAGGATTTTCTAATTCAGAACTATGTAGCTCGATAAACGCATGAGTGCCACCTACTCTGATGTAGTAAGCTGCATAGTCTGGAATACCTTTAGCCTGGAGATAATCTCTACGAGCTTTAAGCAGGTTTTCTAATTCTGGTGAATTCTCGTTCATTGTCTTTGTCCTTAAATAGTATCGATATAATTCTTACATTCTTCTAGAGTTCCTTCAAACAATGTGTAAGTTGAAGTACCTCTAGCTATTACCTTGAATGACTTAGCTATTCTAGTGATATTCTTATTGATCTCATCCTTCGTCTTGCCTAGGTGGGCAGGATTTACCGAAGGAGGGTTTTTGATGAAGATAGCTTCAATAGCATCAAGGTTTACTAATTCATCTTTATTTACTGTGCTGATAAAATCGTTCATTCGATTTCCTTTTACGCAGGAAAGTAGGATCATAGACATTCTCACAGTAAGCACCAGATATTTTATCTGTACATCTGGTAATGAGAACGTCTCCCTCAAACCAGTATGTTGAGATATGCTTACTGTCTTCAAACAATACGTTCATTCGTTCACTTCTTCTCTATAACTAGGATTACTGTTGTTATGTAAAACCTTTTGACTACTTCTGCAAGTAGGTGATTGTCCTTTACCTTTATATCTCACAAACTTGCATATCCGAACCGATGAACTCTTCAGCAGTCTTAGTGTATTTGGTGTTATTACAAGGCTGGCAGGACATAACTAAATTCCAAGAATGATTAGTTCCACCTCTACTTAACGGAGTTAGGTGTTCTACATGCATAGGATCAGTTATTTGGTCACAGAAGAAGCAAGTATCTTCAGCAATAGTATTAAGGTGAGCTAGTGTTTCAGCTCTTTCCTGCTCTGTAAGAACAGCCGTAGCTGAAAACTCTCTTTGCCTTCTTGTATGCTTCTGCAACTTGACTCTTGAAGGATTATCTTTTCTCCACTGCCGAGTATAAGCTCTGTTATAGGCTAGATGCTTTTCTTCATTAGCTTCTACCCACAAACGATTACGTAATGTAATTTCATCCTTATTGGCTACGTACCTAGCTGAATGATAATCAGGATTAGCTGCTAGCCAGGAATCATTGTAAGATTTAATTTTGTCAGGATTAGCCACTCTATATTGAACAGCATAAGCCCTTGAGTGTTCTGCATTATCTGCATACCACTGATCTTTAACTCTCTTCTTACAGGCTTTACAATGATTATTTAAATTATCCCAAGCTTTACTAGAGTAGCTGAATTGTTCGAGGGTTAGCCAAGAATCACATTTGCCACAATGCTTATGTTCAACGTCTTCAATTATTTTATGTGGTTTCTTAGTTGCCATCTTCATTCTTTCTACTTCTGCACGTAGGAACTTTGCCCTTGGCTGTATGAATATTTACAGAGAACACAACACCTTTGAGATGACTTACTTGCTCAATAGCACTATGTAAAGATTCTGCTGGAATAACTAGATGCAAATCATAGAAAGGCTTCTCAGGTAGATCACTCATTGCCTGTCACCTTCTTACGAGGTGTACGCTTCTTAGGTGCTGGCTTAGTCTCCATAACATCTTTAATATTCTTCCTTAAAATCTCACCATCAAGCTCAATGGTCCAGGTATATTGAGGCTCTAGGAAGATTGATTTAATTTCATTTGCAGGAGTGTTTAGAACTTCACCTAGTTTATTAAATAAATTTTCTAAATAGCTCTCAGCAGCCTTGAAATAGTATTCCTGTGAAGCAAATGACTGGAACAGCTCATAACTGGTATTTCCTACACGAGCAAACACAACAGCTCTGTTTCCGAAATCTGCTACATTGAATGAGGATGCTTGAGTGATATTTACATAATCACCGTTAAGTGCTTGTACTAACTTCATTTCTATCTACCTATCTATCTTATTGAAGCGTTGTTGCCTCAAAGTCATTTGAGTTAGTGCCAGGACAAACATCAGGAGAGACAAAGAAAACCTGACGGAGAAAGCTCTAATGTCCTGGCACTAACGTTCCTGTAGTATTTCCCCACGAATACAGGATTTTTAGATGATCCCTGAAAAAATCATCTACTTAGATTCTGGTGTCTAATTCAAGGACATTTCCGCACCTACATGTGTAATAACCTAGGTGTTCTCTCTTCCCTATCTTCTTATTATCTGGCTTAGCTCCTGTAGAAATTCTGTATTTATGTCCTTGGTTACACATATAAAGACCATCAAATGATTTAAAGGTTTTATCCTCTGTCTCTGGTTCCTGTATTGTAGGTGTATAAGGAGTAGTCATTAAGCTGTCTATAGTATCTGGAGTTCCTACCATGATACCATTGATAACCTCTGCAAGCCTTACCACAGCTCTTGTAAGAGTTTTTCTTTTAGAACTACCTACAATAGTGTTCTTATACTTATATTCCTGTTCAATAGCTCTCAGGTAGCTTCCATCAGGTTGACCAGCTTTGGTGAAGACAGGACCGTAGAGTACTTTATGGATATAGCTAGGAATATTGTTGAAATCAGTTAGGATATTGTGGAGAATATCTGTTCCTATAATAGCAGCACCTTGATCAGCTCTTTGCTTGAAACAGAAATTAGCTGCTCTGCTGTGAAGAATCTTTGATGGTATTTTTCCATTGCTTAAGATATGAGGATCAGAGAATAGATATAGGTAAAGTTCACTGATGATATCTTCTTTGTCTACTTCTATCTGCCATACTGATTTGGATAAGCTAGCTTTTGAATTAGCTACATTCTCAATGAGTTGAACAATTTCAGGTCGGTAATTATCACTATAAGGATCACACCAGGAAAACTTATCTGCTACCTTCATGGTTATTGCCTTTCCTTTGTCTTTAGTTGCTTACGTGGATCAGGAATGACTTGAACATTCTACGAACATGTCGTACATCCTTTTTGCTGATCCTTTTTAGTTATCGTCATTTGTTAGTCGAATAGTAAGTATTGCCCGTACGCTGCTGAGCTTTTACTACAGTAGTCTCTCTATAGGTATTAGGATAAATTCCAGAAGTATGTCCTTGCTCATCGAAGAACAGTTTGATATCTCTTTCCAACATCCTTACCTCAGCTTCTGTTCTGGGGTTGTACATCTTAGTGATGTAGAATCTTCCCGGCTGATCATCTTTTTGAAAACATACGTACTTATAACAAGTCTCTACTGTAGTGAAAACAGGCTTACTGATTACTTTTGAAGTAACTCCAGGTAGTTTCTCTATTACTAGTAATTCTCTTTTAGGATCATTTCTATTCCAGGCTAGGATAGGATGTGTGAGGATTAATCCTAGTTCAGAAATAATATTATAAACTTTAATTACTGCACATACATGAACTGCAAGAAGTTTAGTTAAAACTGTAGTACGGCTAAATGAGTATTCAAAATCATCCATTGTCTTTGTCCTTTGGTCGAGATGAAAGGAGGGGCAGTTAACCCCTCCTTATTAATTATTTGTTTAACTTACGTGCTTGTGAGAAGTACTGCTGAACTGTAACTTTAGTTACAGGCTTTGTTACTCTTTCATTGATCCATCCTGCTACTTGATCAGGATCTGTGAAATCTTGGCTGTAAGCCTCAAATGCTAATCCTCGTGCTGATGTTGCTGTAAAAGAAGGAGTTGGCTGAAAACCGAATTTGAATTCTTCTTTCACCTCTACTGGAGCAATAGGTTCTGCTACCTTTACTTCTGGCTCTTCTATTGTCATTGCGATAGCAGGTTGAGGTTTAGGTGCCTTAACTGCCTTTGGCTTAGGAGCTTCCTTGATCGGACTTCCTACACTTGCAGGTACTTGAATAGGTGGTGCAATTTCAGGAGTTACAATCTTTGCCTCACCTGCTGCAATCCTATTTAGCAATCCTGCCTTAATCATTGCCCACCATTCCTTCTTGTAGACAACTGCTGCCAAGATTCCGGCTGAGGGAAGGCTCTCAATGTAAGTTCCTGCCTTACGCTTTGCCTGACGTGAACGGTAAGCCTGGAAGGTGTGGAACAAAATTCCTACAATCAGTGCAGGAGCACCAAGGAAGATCATTCCTACAATTCCCCAACCTAGTAGGTAAGCGTGAGCAGCAGTTAGGAAGATGGAGATTAGCACGAACAGGTTAGTGAATAGCTTTACCTGTAGGTTATGCTCTCCATTTACTGCGTACTTATCGCTTAGCCTTCCTAGGTAAAGTCCTCCAACATCAAACATCAGTGATGCTGTCAGAGCTAGATAAGCTGGGATTGCGTATAGAGTTGTAGCTAGATGGAACAGTGACCATACATTGAATGCTAGAGCTACGATTAAAGCAATGCCGAACAATGCCCAATCTAATTTAGTAAAATCCTTCATGTCTTTCATTGTCTTTGTCCTTTCAAGATTAAAGGGAGAGGTCTTATTGACATTGCCTCTCCCTTTTATTACATTAGATTAAAATACTGAATGCTGTATACAGCATGTACGGAATTCCTATTACGAAGAATGGTGCTCCTAAAACTAGGAATAGCATGAAGCATAATTCTTTTTCTGATTTAGTATAATTCTTTAACATGATCTTTGTCCTTACGTAACTGTAACCTGAATAATGTTATTAAGTTTTTCTGTAACTACACGAAGTCGCTGTACTTGATCTGCGATCTTCTCTTTGACTTTATTCATCTCAATTGTGTAGTTATCAAGTTCTTGCTGATTCTTTGTCTTTTTCACTTACTTAGCCTCTCTTACTTCTGTTGTAAGTCCTCAAGGTTTTCTTTCGTTCTAGATACTCTGTGATCCTTGTCTTTACTTCTGCTGAGTCATCCATGACTGTGAAACTTTCTCCAGTAGAAAGATGGTGATAAATTCTTCCTCCTTCTGTCTCTGTCACGATGAAAGCCTTTACTGGATAATCTCCGAAAATTGCATAGAACTCTTCTTCTGTTAAAATATATTTCTTCTTAATCCCTTGTAGTAAGGGAAGATTGTGCTTGTTCATTTCTTATCTCCTTTTTCTTCCGTTAAAGATAAAATCGGTAATAAGAAGTAAACTTATCTGAAAATAGGTAATTTTCTTTGTGAACTAAGTCACAACTTTAAACAGACACAAAAAAAAGGGACCTGACTGCCGTTAAGCAAGTCAGGTCCCTTGAGAAATCTTATATGAGGTTATGTCTTTGATCTATCTTTAATACTTCATCCTCTCCAATAATGAGAGATAGTATATATTTGTCTTTCTCCGTTAATTTACACCAGGTTTCATGGGCTTCTTTAAGGTATTGTCCTGGGGCTAATTCTTCTATTTTAATGTCTTCTACTGTAATCATTATCTTTGTCCTTTTCATGATTAACGTGTCTTATCAGTCTATCAAATCAGGCTGACAGACTCTAGGCAGTTATCGAAGTTTGGCACATTCTTTCAATTCATGCTCTATCAAGATATTCTCCATCAATAATTGCCAATCCTCTACAGAGACATCTTTTCTATCAATGATAGGAGCCCCTACACCATTTCTCCATAAAGTAAGGTGAGAGATTCCATGAATACCTGATTTATCATTCTTAGAGTGAATGACTCTCATAGCATAAGCAGTGTGGGTAACTGACTCAGCTAATTTCTTAGTAAACGTTACTGCTCTTTCAGGATCTGTACTTGCTTCTAAGAAAACAATTACACGAGAGCACACAGAATGTACTTCCATAAGATCGCCATCTATAAATCTTACATTATCAGTCTTAGCGTGTTCGCCAGTTCCGATAGGACGAGCCCAATGATTGACTGTTAAATCTCGTCTGTTTGTTCTTTCCTTATTTGATCCTCGTGAACCTGTGTCATCCATCTTAGGCGGGATTCCTCTGTAAGGTGTGTTGAGTTGTTTATGCATTCTTTTCTGAGGAATAACATAATTTCTTCTGTGCTCTTCAATAGCTTGCTCTGGGGTTAGAGCTCCTATTTTAACATCTAAACTGTTAAGAGCTTCCTCATAAGTCATTTCTTTGTATTCTTCCATTACAATTATCTCTTCCTTATTGGTCAGTAAGGGTGGCTTAATCCCTTTTCCTTACAATAAAGAAAATCGGTAATTGTAATGTAAAATAGGTACTTTTGAAAAATATTTTATAAAAGAATAAAGCCTCCCTTTCGAGAGGCTTTACTATTATCTTAGGATAGTTCTCAGAGGGCTGTAGCTGTGTTAAAACTTTGATCATAGTTGCTGTAATACTTACGAGTAAATTCCTGATACTCTTCTCTATGCTTTCTTAAGCTTTGAGCTAGAGGCTCATTGACTAAAGTAGAAAGAACTAGATCCAAATCAATCTCACACTTAAATGCATCTTTGTCTTCAGCGTAGTAGTCTGCCATTTCAGCAGCCGTATTGTTTGAGTCTTTTTGCATCCTCTGCTTCCAGAACATCAGGTGATCATATGTTGCTTGAGATACTTCAATATTCATTATTTATTTCCAATCTGTGTGGGGAATCTCTTACTATCAATTAATTGTTCTGATGCCTCAGCGTTGATCTGAGCGGGCTGTAGATACCTTCTACGAGGCTGGAATCCTTTACCTGAAGCTATATGAGCAGTTACTTTCTCAGTAATTTCAGCCTGCTCTTTCTCATGAGCTAGCTTCTCTTCTGTCTTGATGACATTCCATGCCTCAGTAAGTACTGCTCTTTCATTCCTAGCTACCTCACCAGTAGTAGTAGCCAGAGGAACGAATACCTCTAGAAGAGCCTCTACAGCATTTTCTAGGGCTTGATCGTTGTAATCTGGCTTTGAATTGATAAGATCTAGAACAGCCTTTAGTTCATTGAAGAATACTGCACCTTGGCAAGCATCTAGAATAGTAGCCCTAGCAGTATTGATCTGCTCTTGAGTAAGTTCACCTAAGAATGGTGTAATTCCTGCTCTTGAGGCTACTCCTCCTTGAACACCTTTCTCGTAGTTTAAATATCCTGCTTTATCATAAGCCTTGAATCTGTTAGCAATAGAGAACCTGTCTACTTCCAAAAGGTTGTACATAACAACAGTACTCCTTGTTATAAGCTTAGGCATGAAGTTGAAAGCTACCAATCCTCGTGAGTCATTGTCCTTAGCCTGAAGTAAAGCTACAAGAGTAAGGATGCCCGGAAGTTGAGTTCTATTACCTTGCTGAAGTTTCTTGTTATTTGATCCTTCTGAGACAACGCCCATAAGATCCCAGAAAACCTTGATCTGGTTCTTGTGATGAATCCAGGCAACAGTGTCCTTGTAAAGCCTGTTGAATTCCTTCTCAGGACGCTTATAAGCTAGAGCTGTGAATTCAACCATCTGAGAAATGTTAGCGTAGATGGAATCCTTATCCAGACCCTTACCTAGACCTGATGCGATAGCTAGGACAATCTCACGCTTAGCGTTAAAGGATGCATTAGCTGACTTTACCCCTGCGGCTACAGCAAGTACCTTCTTTTCAGAGGAACGCTTCTTATCAGTAATGATGGCTGAGATTTTATCTTGAGTAGCGGCTAGGACAGGATCATTCTTCCTAGCAACAGCATTAGCCTTATAGCTAGCCTGCTGAGTAAAGGTCATCTCTAAATCGCTACGAAGATTCTCAATACGAATTACAGCAGTCTCATAGTCATCTAAAGCTTTCTTATTGGCTGCTGTGATAGCTTTACGCTCAGGAGTCCAGAAAGCATCTAATTTACGCTGTAGTTGGTTTTCTAGAGCTTCTAGCTCTGCTGGCTTACCTTCAAGTAGCCAGTGGAAAGAAGATTGAGGATAGTTAGTCTTGATCTTCTCAGAAAGAGTGTTGATCTCATCAATTTCTAAAGCCTCAAGCATCTTGTCAAAGCCAGTAGATAAAGGCTGAGGTTCTGGCTTAGTGAGAGCTTTGATGTCTTTATCAAATTGGTCTGTAGTGTAAGGATTTCCCCACTCATCAATCTTGATATGACCTGAGTCAACATAACCTATCAACTTGTTTGAGATAGGTTTTACGTAAATTCCAGTAGGAGTAATTACCGCATAGCCTTTAGCTATGTTCTCATCCTTGGGAAGTCTAATTTTCTTCATTACCATTTCCTCGCACATCTTTGATTCGGTGGGCTGGTGAGACCCGTTAACAGTTTTGTATCGGTTTGGTCCTAGGTCTTACTGAGCAACAATCGGCTATAAAAACCGATAGCCCGGATCACTCCGTTTTACTGAAGCAATCCGGGCTTAACCAAAACTGTTTTCCCGACCAAAGGAAAGCGAGGTTTGTTGCTTCTAACATCTCTCATCGGACGAAGAGCCACCTAAGTTCGATGAATTGAGATATCAGTTGTGTGAGCTTCTTCACATTCAGGATGGCTGTCCTTAGTGTGAAGATGTCTACTACTATAACACATCGGATAGTGAAGTGTAAAGGAAGCGGTATCAAAACTGAATATCAAAAGTATCAAAACTCGTATCAAATTTTTGATATCAAAAACCATGTATCAAAAGCAGCTTTTGATACATCAAATCAGCGTATCAAAAGTTGATATCAAAACATCAAAAGTATCAAAACCAGGAAAGTTGATATATCAAAATTTGATACCTAGGTTTTTGATACTTTGATACATGACTTTTGATATATCAAAAGTTTGATGTTTTGATAAATTTTTTGATAGATTCTCTTTGATACTTTTGATAGATTTGATATTCAGTTTTGATACATCAATCCTTTGATGTTTTAATATTTCTTCCATCATTGCATTCTCTCTTTTCTCTGTGCTGTTATCCTTCATCGCTTGCTGCTCTTCTTTCTCTTTATTCATTTTATTTTCTATTTTTATTGGCTACCCTGCCAAGTCCTCACATCTGAATTAAACTTTATTCTCCGTGGCTCTCAGAGGGCTGTAGGGGCATTGTAGCAGGCATACTTACGGAAGGATTATTTTAAAACCTCGCCTTACTTACGGAAGGATTGCTCTCTCCCTCCCTCTCCCTATACTGACCTGCTCTTTTAGCCTAAAACCACCCTAAAACTAGCCCTAAAACCAATGCAAAAACCTCCTAGAACCGGCTCTAAAACTCTCTAAAACCGGTTCTAGGAGGTTGCCTAAAACTTTACTTGAGGAAGTACATCTTACCATTCATTCCTAGACTATCCTCATCCACTAGTGCTCGCATCCTTGTCCATACAGTTCCTTTAACTACACCAAACTTCTCAGTGTAATCTTTCTGGATTTCTGTGAAGGTAAATTCCTCATTTACACTTTTGATACTTTTGATATATTCAAGCAACTTTGCTTTCTCTGCTTGTGGATCACTCTTGAGATTCTGGGAACGGTTACTTTTGATATCTTCATTTTTGATACCGGTATCAAAAGTTTGATACTCAGTTTTGATATTTTGATACTCGACTGTGTCATCGTTTTTGATATCAAAAGTTCTGTTGTTGCGAATCCTTTGCCATTCTGTTGTTCCGTTTGATACCTCATTTCGGTAGTTGATATATGCAGATCCAAATGCTGAAGCAGTAACATTATCCAACGGAGTTCTGTTATCTTTTCCTATCTCTACTGCACGCATAAGATCATCCTCATCAAATGCATCTACTCGAAGAACGTTCCCAGCATAGAAATCATCGATGTAAGGGGAAGTCATGTAGAAACCACCCTTAACAGGAATGTTCTGTGCCTGTGCTCCTGCTTCCTGAGAAGTTCCAGAAAGGGCTAGGGCATTTTCTTTCTTCTGTCCTACCTTGAAAGTCATACGTCCTTCTAGCTGCTCTCTCAGTGTTACAGGCAATTCTTTGTTAGTAGCACGCTGTAGAGAGTAGATCAATGCAATTCCAGCAGAACGAGCAGCCCTAGCAATGTGAGTCAACTTGTCGTTAGCTTCTTTGTTGCTGATGTAGTCTGCTGCTTCCTCAACGTGGAAGATAATGAAGTTAATTCCGCATCCAGGCTTCCAGTAAGGAAGTCCTTTCTGAGTAAGGTAGCTCTGTCGTGCCTTGATTGCTCTCTGGATTCCTGAGATAACATCAATAGCTGAATCCATATCCCAAGCAAACCATTCGATTCCTGATGCTAGAGGCATTCCAGAAGCAACACCTTTTGAAGAATCAATGTAGACTAGGCTTACTTCCCTGCGGTTAAGAACAGATGCGTAGATGTTCTGCCATGCATAAGTCTTACCTGAACCACTCATACCTACAGTCAACCAGTGGTGACATGAGGCATTGTTCTTACCTGAAAGGTAAATACTTTGACGATTTCCAATATCATAAGTTGCAATCTCAATAGGCTCTGCAATAGAAACACCTGGGTTGTGTGGACCTACCCAAAGCTTCTCATTAGCGAATGGCTCATTATCGAATTTAGTAATGTGAGCGTAATTAGTATCATCTGGATCTTCAACGATGCGGATTTTCTTAACATTAGTATTGTAATTCTTTGCAATCAAAGTTGACTTATCCTGTAGATCCTTAGTAGTTACTTTAGGATCTAGCTTAATCTTGTGTAGGTAACCTCCTGCAATAGCATGACAAGCTACTTCATTAGTAGAGCCGAATCCTGCTTCCTCCCAGAATGAGGTTTTGATAACTTCCTCAACTGGCATTCTAGCCTTACGCTTGTCAGACCAACGCCTGATAGCCCACGATCCTGAAATTCCTAGAGCACCTACTACGAAGTAGACTAGAGTTAATGGACCGAACATCCACTCTCCGAAGTTCTCCCACATAGCGAATACAAAGAATGAGGCTATAACCCAACCTGAAATATTAGCTTGCTTTTGTAGATGTAGTTCGCTGTTGACAAATTCTCGTAACCTGTACAGGTCAGAACCTAGCTTAATGAGTAATCCAGCTACAATAAGGATAAGGATTGTAGCACCTATTGTCACAAGCCAAGGATTGTTATATTCAGTAAAGTTTATCATTGTCCACATACCTAGCCTGAAGAATGCAGCTAATCCTAGTGCGATTCCTGCTGAGACTAGAGGAAACAGATACACCTTAGTATCGTTGTAGATAAACTCGCCTGTCTCATTGGCGATATTGTAATTTCTTGTTGCACTGACCATTGTCTTTGTCCTTTCACTTAGTCCGATAATTGTAGTATCGGCAGGAATTATCTAAAAAACCATAATGAGAGGAAGATCACATGGCTATTGTCAAATATTGTGCACCTTGTGGTAAAGAAAAACCTACAAGTGAGTTCTACAAAAATAAAGCAACTAAGGATGGATTAGAAAGAGTCTGCAAGAAATGTTCCTATGCTAGATACAATGCCAGAGCACCGAAGCAAAGAGATAATCCTAACCCTAATCCTTTTGAAAGAGCTTGTTCGAGAGAAAGTAAATCTGTTAAATTCCTGGAGACTTTATTATTAGTATATGGTCCTGATACTTATTGCATTGATCAAACAGTAGATAAAATAGCTGAGCATACTAATGTTCCATCAGTGAGTGTTTTCAGGTATTTGCATACACTGCTGAAATTAAAATTAGTAACACGTAGGTATCATAATCTTCAAGATAAATCCATGGGCTATGATTGGTACATCAGCATGAACAAACCACACTAACAAGGAATACTGTTGTTATGTACAACCTTTTGAAGATCTACAAGTACTGTATAACAAGGAATACTGTTGTTATGTACAACCTTTTTAAGCTACACAGAAAGAGTCCTAGATCCTTTGCAAGACCCAGGACTCTTCTTCTATAACAAGGACTACTGTTGTTATGTAAAACCTTTTTAAGCTACTGCTACTTCATACACAAAGTCATAATCTAGCCCATCATTCAATGGACCTATCAATGTATAACTCTTCAAACTAACAGCTCCTGTAGGAGTCTTACCATTAGCTACAGCAATATCTTTAGCATCATCGTATTGCACAGCCAACCAACCAGGATCAGTAGCTAACCAATCAGCGGTATCAGCGTCATACATCCAACATTCAATATGTGCTTCAAACATCTATTTTTCTCCTTAACCAATAACTAATGAATAAGCATTAACCCTCAAGACAGCAGCAACAGAAGCCAGACCTACAGCCTGTGCCCTGATACTTACACTCGTAGTAGAACGAGAAAGTACAGTGAAGGTCAACATGGAAAGTAAATTAGTTCCTGCCTCTGCTCTTGTCTTGACTGTATAAGTATTGTTAGGCATGGTAACATCGAGAGGAACAGTAACATTCTGTGTTCCTCCTAGGACTAGGGCATTCAAACTGGCACTACCAAAACCAATAGTCAATGTAGCTGAACTGATTCCTGATGGTCCTTGTGGACCTGTTGCACCAGTAGCTCCTGTATCACCCTTTGGTCCTTGGATTCCCTGGATACCTTGAGCTCCTGCTACACCTGTGTCTCCCTTATCACCTTTAGGTCCCTGTGGTCCTGTACTTCCTACTATTCCTTGTGGACCTATGCTTCCTGTTTCCCCTATCTCACCTTGAGGACCCTCTATTCCTTGTTCTCCTTGAATACCCTGCTTACCTTCTGGTCCTGGTTCTCCTTTATCACCTTTGGGACCTTTGTTGTTGTACCTATCAAAGAAACGACGTCTCCATACAGGATTATCCATACTCATATTCATAACCTCCGATCTATTAATTAATATACCAAATCGGACTTGACACTTAAGCCTCAAGCCACTAGTGTTCTTCCTATCAGCAAGACACAACGAAGGAGTCACCATGAACGCCCTGCTCACATCCCCTGACGTTACTGCTGACATCTACACCGTCAGTGACTATGGCTTTGATGTGACTGTCATCAAGATGAGTGGTTCAGATTCCGGTCGTGGTCGTAAGTGGGCAACGTGTGTTACTGCTAAGATTCCTTCTCGTTCCGGTAACGAGGATCACCACGTTCGTATCTACCGCAAGCACGCTCCTAAATGCTCCTGTGAGGCTATGGCTCATGGTAGGCTCTGCTGGGCTACTGAGTTGCTGGCACTAATCGCTAGTGACAATGGTTTCTGGAACTAGGCATTTTTCTTCTAAGAAAGGTCAACCATGCGTAAGTTCATCATCCCCATGCTGCTGATTGCAGCTCTAGGAGCATGCTCTAAGGCACCTGAGAGCCCCATAGAGCCATCAGAAGTTATTCCTACTGCTTCTCCTAGCATTGACTGGAAAGAAAGGTTTAATAAACCTCTGACTGATGAAGAAATCCCTACACCAGCTACGTTGAAGTTCGGTAAGACCTTTACTTATGCCTATGGTCTCAAGATCACTGTCTCTGAGCCTGAGTCTGGTAAATTCACAGTTACTTTCAATGCTCCTAACGGTTGGGTAGCAGAAGCTAAGCAGGATCGTTCTCAGGTCATTGTCTCTACTGCTGGTGAATCTCAGTTCTCTTGTGATCAGCCTTTCAGTGAGGATCTTCTTCCTGGTACTCGCAAGACGTATCAGTGTACTGTAGAGGATTTCGGCAACGACACTACAGACTACATAGCTGTACAGGCAGCAGATTTCATCATCCCTATGTGGACTAAGTCAGGGTATATCTACTAATACCTTCCTCAATAGAAATTCCCTGTAACAGCCTCCACACCAGGTTTGTTACAGGGAATTTCTTTATGCAGTTAGTCTTGTCAACTTCAGCTTAAGTTGATAGATTTCCTCTTCTAATTCATCAGTTTTGTCTTCAAGATCTCTGATTTTTGCTCTAAGCTGAGTGTTCTCCTCACGTTCCTCATCTAAATCCTTTTCTAGATCATCGATAACAGCTCTCAATTTCGTTACTTGAGATTCCAATTGGGCAATCATTCCCTCATAGAGG
>Ga0157305_10000004_pt1 | contig 21088 bp, 16 predicted proteins | sample NitcycUS148409B2_FD_108385 | JGI IMG/M metagenome (GOLD analysis project Ga0157305, IMG submission 108385) | Soil microbial communities from Arlington Agricultural Research Station in Wisconsin, USA - Nitrogen cycling UWRJ-S148-409B-2 | ecosystem: Environmental > Terrestrial > Soil >...
ATTACCCGATAGAATTCCTGTAGCAAATGTATAAGTCGTTATCGTGGATGGCGTGGTCGGTACAGTAGTCGAACGTTTGTAGAGAACTACCTGTTGACTGCTCTGTATTACGATGTCTTGAAATTGAATGTCAATTTTATCTTCCAGGGAATCCTGGTAATTGGCATCATTGAACATCACAAGACGTATACGCTTATGATCCACGTCGTTAAACGATGGTAACACTAATAGAGGATTGTCATGACCCACGACCAGGACATCATCAATGTACCACTCGAAGTGTGGCATGATAAAGCCATCGTGTACCGCCGTAAGTGTAATACTTGCCGGTGTCGTCAATCCCGTTGAGGATATGCGCTGGAATCCCAATCCAGATGCTTCTATATCCATAAATCTACTGTAAGTATGATCCAGGTCGGTCCCGATCACGACAGCTTCGCCGAGATCGTTTACATCAGTACCGAGATAAGTGATCTGCGAGTACTTACCAGACTTGGCAAGTGTACGTACGCCAAAGAATGCGTATTGCCCATTAAGTTGTGGAAGGTTGAAATAAGTCTGATTGGCGCGCCCTATCTCCTTAAAGACCGGTGCGCCGTCAACCGTGAGATTGTCACCTTGGACGTGCGCATATAGAATGTAAGTCTCTACATCTACGAAGCCCGGCGATGACCAGGACAGTCTACCGGAAGAGCCGATAATACCGGCTGGGCTGGGTTCATAAAGAAGTTCAATTGGCGCAGGAATTGCAAAGTTGTATATAATTGGTGGCTTGATGTGTTCATGATCCTTCGCTGACCAGGTCAAGAATTCGGTATCAAAGATAGACAATTGCAGTTCACACGTGAAGTCCGGTCGCATCTGTGCTTCAGAGACACGTGCATAAACCGGACCTATCTTCAATAGCTTACTGTCGATCTTCACGAAGTCGCCCGGCTCTACGATCTTGTCTCGTACCAGATAGGCCAACTTGATAGATGCGGCACCTCTGCTGGTTCTCACCAGTTCTTCTGCCTTAGCCATTGCATGATAGCGATCACTGATACCAGGGATTTGGACTTCCATTTCCAATTCCATGTTATTATCTTCCGCCAATAGTCCTCGGTATATTGCATTGTCCAAAGACAATTGTTGGAAACCAGTATAGGCAGGCTCGCGCGTGGTCCAGAATATAAAGTTACCCTGGAGAATCCTGACTGCCAAACCGCGTCCAATTGTTTGACTACCCTCATCCGGATCTTGTTCACCTGAAGTATCTTTACCCGTAAGATTAATACGGTATATACGCTCTTCAGTGGGATGTCCCAGATTGATGGCAGAGACTCTGGAAGTTTTCCAATTGTTGTGACTGCCACTATAGATGACAATATTAGTCAATATGTCAGTAACTTCGACTGTGATTTCATCATCACCCGTGTATTCAATTGAATGTACTGGATTAGGATTGGGCCGAATTAGGAAATGGTATTCCAGGGCGGTCGTGGGAGCATTGCCATTCCACACAGCCAGGTTGTTGAGTAGCTTAGGTCCAGATTTATCGTCATCCCAGCCCTTGCCACTCGTACCAAATCCATAATTGAAACCGCCCATACCAATGAAGGTAGTTTGTGTTTCATGTTGCGCTGGATTTAATTTAGGTGGCCAGGATGCACTATCATCTTTGAAGTTAGTGGCTTCATTGTTAAACTTAACAGTGCAATAGTTTTGTCTATCCGAGGCACTGGGCCAATTGATCTCCACATCACCTTCCTGAAAGATATTGCTATCATCCAAGGTGAGGTCATATTGAATATCATCATTCGTAGCCGGATATTGCATATGCAATTTATATTTACCACCGGCCCATATGAGCCTGGCATCACCCATAGTGGCCAGAATAGCTTCAATGTTATCACGAATAGGCTTGGAAGTGTCAATAGTCATATTGCATTCATACAGCGGCAAGTCTCGTGTACGAATGTCCCGAGTCTCATCCGTGGGCTGCCAGATCTTTCCATATACCGGCACAGCAGTCTGTACTATCTTTTCAGCCAGGAGACCCGCCGCTTCAAAACTGGCGAGATCGATCTTGTATAACGGAATGCCTCTTCCGTAAATTGTATTCGTAAGATAGTCTAACAGACACCAGGGACTGGCATTGGAATAGGCAGGTGGTTGTAATACACCACCGACAACCCGTCTCACCAACTTACCCTCAATTAGGGCCTGGATAGTTGGTGTGCCGTTGAATTGTGGATTCTCACGATCCAACCTGGCAACACCGGACATGTATGCCATATCATGGAATTGAGCGTCGCTGCGTTCATTGAAGTTAGCTGCGATGATGCTATCCGCACCACCATTATAGTGGAAATCAAGTCGCATTGCAGCTTCAATATCATTTCCACTATATAAGTACAAATCCGTACCCATGGTGGGATCATCGATATAACGCGATTCATCAATGATCACGTCATGGACAGCGTGAATGGGACCATAGCAAAGTGCTTGCTGGAAGTATAGGAAGGCATTCTTCTTACCGTCAATTGACCGGTCCAGAAGAGTACCTTCTGAAATAGGAGTTCCTTTAAACTGCACCTTAGGCGTGGTCTGACTCTTTCGATACTCAGCCATGAATATCGGATCTCTCTGCTGAGCCGCGGTGAGACCAGTCATCAGTGATTTGTCAGCATTTGAAGCCACATAATTAAAGTCACCAGAGGTATTATGATACACCCTGGCACCACCAATCAGTGCTCTTCCATATACCACAGGAAGAGCAATGGCTTCGCCGTTGACAGGCATGTCGAAACCCTTACGAGCTTCTGCCTGATCTCGCATCTTCTTTTGCTGTTTCTTTGCTTGGTAAATACTGTAGGCTGTCGAAAGAATCGTCATTATAATGGGAACTATTACTGGAATTGGCATTAGGTTCTCCCCCACTTAAGATCGACGGCAGCCGATCCGCTGTAGACAAAGTCACAGCAAGTATCATCAATATGACGACCGCGTATCGAGTCACGACTCAAGAATATAGACTTAGTTTGATCCAGGTCAGCAACTGGACTGGCACACAATAGTTGGAATATCGATTCGCCTGTATCTTTCGGTGTAATCTTGTATGCTGAACTGTCCACTACACCAGCATACAACAGCAACGTGTCTGCAATATCAAGATAGGCTTGTCCATTAGGGTCCACGAAACCAACCCTGGAATCAACGTCTTTACCTGTCCAACTAGACATCAGACCGCCTGCGATCATGCCCGGATCAGCAAGGTTGATCGTATATTGTTCACGATCAACATGTGTGGAGATCCGTGGTGGATCGGCTTCCATGAGGAAGCCATCTGGTTGATATGACCATCCATTGGATAGTGTAAGTGGACCATAGTAGGTAGTAGTGCTGATGTATACTTGGTTTGCGTCATAGACCCGAACCATGTGAAACATTTTCACAGGATCCTGTTTCATAGCTGCCATGACATTCGGACTAAGCTGAATCATAGTTTTTCAATCAGCTTGATGGCACCCACGTCCATCAGAATGCCATCTGTGTATGCCATTCCGGAAATCACTGATGAGTCATAAACACAGTACATGTCAACGTCGTCTCTGTGTTTGAACAAGGCATTGATGTCAGAACGTAGTGGCGGATAGATTCCCATCACACCATCACCTTCCATATTGGTAGTGGTCATATAAAGCTTATCATGGTTATCGAACCTGATGAATGTCCCCTTGGGAATAAGTCCTACATTGCTTGAAACTGTCACAGTGGAAGAACCCATGGCACCGATGGCAATGGGTGTCACCACAGCTGTTCTGCGTCTAATGACGCCGGTGTTTTGAGGAACACGAATAGTAAATCGCTCGGTATGCCCCTTCGTTACCAGGTCAACGAATAAGTCGTTGGCATCATCTGACAATGGCATGAGGTTGGTTTCAATCTCCCACCTCTGTGCTAGTGTCGCAACTGCTTTCCTGTCAAGAGAAAGGGTATCCGAGAGGAATTCTGTACGATTGCTAAACACCGACATAGGTGCAACGAATTGAGCAATCACGATTCCGCCATTCAGGATACCGTACATTTAAGCCCTACCTCTTTCTCGATTGTATCGGTTAATCTGATCCGCCATCTGCGGTACCAATTTGTACATCTCTGAACGAGTCTGTCTGGAGATATCACCCGTGAAGTCTATATTGAATTGGGCATTGTTTTGTGCCGGTGTATTATTGGCATACTCCGCAATGTCCATAGTACGAGGTGACATCATAATTGGAGTTACTTCACCGCCTTCAGCCAGGCGACGAACTTGTCCAGAGTTAATAGCCGTCAACAGTCCAATGTTACGTCGGGCTGCATTGGCACTAACCACAAACTCGCCATTAGACAACATTGCTGGTATTGAGTCAGATGTTTGAGTGCCGGGACCAGACACCTTGCCACCCTCGGCCATTCCAAAGAATCCGCCGATGCTGGACAGTATTTTACTGAAGTCAATCTTGCCAAAGATGCCTGAAAGACCACTCATGAAAGAATCACCAATGCTACTGAAAATGCCAGTAGGTCCAAGCGAAGCTGTAATATCGGGTGTAACTTCACTCAATACGCCATCTATGCCTTTGAAGCTCTCTGCCATTGCATCGATATTGGTGGAGTCAAATTTCTGGAAGTAGTCAGGTGCATTAGCGGCAGTCGCAGCACCAGCAGCAGTCATGGCAGCCGCAGTCGGTGCCAAGATACCACTGGGTCTTTCACCGGCAACACCACCCACAGACCCATAAGGGCCAGGCAGTGTACCCTTGTCGCCTCTGCCCGATTTGCCACCGAAGATGCCAAATACAGCAGCACCAATCTTCTTGAAGAAATCTTCACCGACGAAACGGCTGACCATTCCATCGACAAAGCTGTCAATGATACCGTTGGCGAACTTGTCGACAATGCCCTTCACGCTTAGCTTACCGGTCTTCATCAGATTGCCAAGGGAGTCCTTGAAGCCTTCCAACATGGAGCTTCCCAGGGAATCACCGGCCTCTTCAGCGCGGCTCTTGACTTCCAATGAATACTTATCATTTAGTTTGTTAGCGTCTTCAATATATTTCTGTGCTTCTTTCTGGAACTTGGCTCTGGCACCCTCATCTTGAGATGCCTCAGCTGCTTGCATAGACTTGATGGCTGCATCGATTAGATCCGAATATAGCGTTCGAGTCATGTTATCCATCATATTGTAAGCTGCCTTATCAAAGGCAACTCCAGCATCTCCTGCCTGCAGAGCCACTTGATCCGGCTTGGTCTGAGATCGACGACTGCCCAATGCCTGGAGATCGTCAATGACCTTAGTGAGTGCCTGATATTGCTGTTGCGTGCTCGCGCGCGCGGTACCCGTGAGCGCACCTGAACCAGTACGCAGGAGAGCCTCATTGACAGCAACCAGGTCTCTTACCGTGGCTTCCAGCTTAAACATCTCTGGTGAACCACTGAGTGCATTGAAAGATGCTTCATCAAAGTTAGTACCAATCTTATCCAGGGATGTTTTGAGGTTGGCGAATGGTGTCCTGATCGTGGACAGGATATTCTGTGCGAAGTTCTTGGTGGACTCACCCTTACGGATTAATAGACCGGCTGTCGGAGAATCCTGGTCAGATGCAGCCTTTTCAAGCTCCGTACGCGTATCAGTGGCCAGCTTAGCTTGACCTATAAGCAACAACCGATTCTCCATGCTCAGGGCAGCAAAGTCTTCGGCTGTTACATTGAGATCACTGAAGGCGGCATTGATCTTTTCCAGGGCTTGCGTCCAAGTATCTGCAGGGAGTACTATGCCTGGTCCTAGCTGATTGGCTGCTTTGGCTTCTTTCAGTCTTTCCAGAATTTCATTGCTGAATGTCTTAGTGGCACTTCGCAATTCCATTTGCGCACGACTGTTGGGATCCTTACCTTTGGCACGTTCCGCAAATCCAGATATCGCGTCCAGACTCTTGAAGACCACGTCCAGTGTGTCTGTATCAATTCCCTTCAGAGAAGCACCAGTTACATTCTTGGCAACACCTAGTCTGTTAATGGCCGAAGCGGCATCCCGAAGTACAGCAGTGGTATCTGTGTCATTGGCAAATCTATACCGAAGTGTACGTGCTTCCCGTTCTTTCTCTGCCTTGGCTTCTGCTGCCACTTCTTCAGGAGTTTTACCATCCGGCGAAGTTGGTAGCTCGATGTTGGGTGCTATGGTGGTGGCGGCGACATCGGCTGCGCCTTTTGCGAGAATACTACCAGCTGCCATGACGCCATCCACTAGACCATCTGCCGCGTCAAAGGCAGCCATGGCTTGTTCCCACAGCCCCACCTTTTCTACGATACCGTATAGGGCACCGCCCTTACGAACAGCAGCATCGAACTGAACCAGATTGCCAGGAAGATCTTTGGGGATCATCGTATCCATAGCTTTAAGTACGGCTGGTGGGAATTTTATACTCTGTGCTTTATCTGTGACCCTGCCGTACATCTTACTAGCATCCCAGGTAAACTCATCCAGCTTCAGCCCCAGGAACATGTTGGCAGCTTCCAGTTGCTTATCCGCCACGAAGACCAAAGTCTTAGCGACAGACTCCATTGAGCGTTCTTGAGGAATGTTATACTTTTTAGCAATGTCTTTTGGAAGATCTTTGAAACCATAAGCCTCGGTCTTATCTTCGGTCAATGCTTTCGTGTTGTTCTTCACAGCCTCCACGAAATCCTTGATGGCTGCTTGGAACTTGCTGTCCGGTGCATCATACTTGACGCGTATATAGCTTACGCTACCGGGACCGGCGGTTCCGACAGATCCGCCACCCATAAAGCCCTTTACGGACTTACCACTATTGATAGCGTTTAGCAACTTACCGTAGCGCTTGCTGGCCTTTGCGTTAACAACGAATTCGCCGTTGGACAACATGGCAGGAATGGAATCAGACGTACCTGTGCCGGAACCACTGATGTAACCGCCTTCAGCTTTCTTCTCGAAGGTGTATATACCCGGTCCAGCCATATCCCAAGGATTATTGTACAACCCGTATGCACTTGCACGTTCAGTCGACGTCATCGACTCAGTTTCTTTTTGGAACCTCGCGCTGGCTTTACCAGCTTCTTTAGCCCACTTGCTTATTGCCCAAGTAAAGGCCGCAACGATGGTTGCACCAATCAGTACAGCGCCACCGCCAAGTGCTAGCACCATGCCACTACTCATAGTGGCTGCGCCTTCCACAAAGACTATGCCCAGACCCCTGAGGAAATTTACGCTGAGCCATATAGCCAACGGCTTGAGAAGTTTATCATAGAATATTTTGGCGAAGATAATTGCCAGGAACTTTTCCACAACTTTGGCAAAGCCAATCGCCATGAAAGAGCCGACGGCCTCACCACCAAACCCAGCAGCCAATGTGGCACCTAGCTTCAACCAGGCAGGAGAGTTACCCATACTTTCTGCGATCTTGGCACCCAGCTGTAGACCGCCGACACCACCGATCAATCCACCGATACCACCTACGAAGTTCATTCGGGCGGCTCTGGCGTTGGCACGGTATTCTGAAGTGCGAGAGGACAGTGTTTTCTCACGATCTTTCAAGTCTTGCTGACTGGCCTTCAATTTGTCTTCTTCACCTGGGAAGAACACTTTCTGGTTTAAGGATTTCTCCACTCTGGCTAATTGTTTACGCGTATCTGCTAGATCCTTAGTATCAGCCCTGTTGATCTGACCCCGAGCAGGCATTGACAGTACGTTACCGGCTATCTTGGTCAGTGCTTCACGACCTGATTCAAAGGCCAACATGCCACCGGCAGTAATACGCAGAAGGGCCGCCGGTGAGAATATGGCGTTACCTCCCAGGATAGTATCTAGGCCTTTCCTGAGTATCTCTACCAGTCCGAGTGCAAGCTTAGCAAACTGCCCATACAGAGCAGGAGCGCCAAATGCTTTAACCATCGAGGTGGTGAATCCAGCAGTCAATAGCGCGACCAGTGCTGTGGATATTGCGCCAGCACCAAAGACTTTACGCAGACTGAATGCTAAGGCTGCCGTAAGTGCAGCGGCTATAGGAATAACGACATTGGCCACCCTGCTCTTTCCAGGTGCCTCCTCTTGCATCTTCTTACGACCGCTAGTCCAGATATCTCTAGCCTTCTTACGAAGGTTCTCAAACATCTTCGTGAAACGATCTTTAATATTGTCCACGTCGAAGTCAATCTTGCCGTCTTTGGTAAACAATGCCTTGAAGGTGAACCAGGCCGCAGTGAGACCCGCCACAGCTGTCGTAATCATGGCGATATGAGAACGATACTTGAGTAAGATTGGAATACCAATGGCCAACGTGCTTAGACCGGCGATATTGGCAAAAGACATATCGATCTTCTTGGCGAATTCTTTGACGCTGGACAGCGGCGAGCCAAGTAGTTTCTTGAACCACTTGATAATGCCAGTGATCAGGTCCGGCACCCAAGAGTGACCAATGACCTTGTCATAGAGCCAGGCAAACCAGCTCTCAACCCTCATCACTATGGCTCTGACGAAGTTGACAATGCTTTCCATACCTGGGAAGTACTTGGTCACATCAATGGGTTCAATTCGGCTGAGGATACTGGTGAGCGCCGAGCGAATGGATGTGATTACAGTCTTGAATAATCCCTTGAGAGCATTGGTGATGCCGGATATCTTAAAATTGGAAACAAAATCGGTGTAAACCTTCTTTACGTACGATGCGGCTTTCTTTGCATAGCTTGTGATGCTGGTCAGCATGGCACCCATGGCTGGAGAGATCTTGGTGATGATTCCAATGAGTCCGTGATAGAAATTGGTGGCACCGTTGGTAATGGTCTGCCACATGTCAGAAAATAGCAGGCTGACATCACCAACGAAGATGTACATACGCAGTCGCATATACAAGAGTTGCAGCCTGAACGTGGCTGCGAACTTCGCGATGGACTTAGCCCAACCATTTATAGTATCGGCGAAAGAACCACCTGTGCCGAATATTTGTTCTTTAACACTTGCGAATAGTAGCGTGAATGCTGTCTTAAGGTTCTGAAAGGCACCAGCATAAGTGACATCCATTGAGCTAAACGCATCATCAATACCCTTCTTACGCAGTAGGATGGCATTGAATACCTTGTCTGCAGTCAGTGCACCGGCTTCACCCAGCTTGCGCATCTGACCAATACTCGTGCCCAAGCCTGCAGCAATCTCACGTACCAGGTTCGGAGCCGCTTCCATCACTGAACGCAACTCATCGCCCGCGAGCTTACCCGAGGCCAGGGCCTGACCCATCTGAAGGACTACTGAACGAGTTTCATCAACAGTTGCACCGGACAGTGCCAGGGACTTGTTAATGGTCGCGGTTACAGCGGCAACCTGCGCCTGGGAAGCACCCAGGGACTGGCTGGCTATAGAGATCTTGCTATACAAGGATGCAGTGGCACCGAGATCGGTACGCGTTGCGATTGCAATGGCTCTGGTGGTACGTAGTGCGTAATTAAGTTCTTCTTGGCTCTTTGTGGCGACCTTGAGCTTGTTGCTCATATTGGTCATGGCATCTGTCGTGCGCGTAAATGCAGTTAAGACAGCCTGTGCAGCGAAACCAGCGGTTATTACCGAGGCCAGTGTGACAAATGTCTTACTGACCTTTTCAGCACTCTGCTGTATACCCTCTACCGATTGACGCAGGTTCAACAGATCCTTTTGTGCATCCTTTGAGTCGGATACGGTTCTGATTACTACTGCCATGTGTTCTCCAAAATAAACCCGCCGTGTTAGGGCGGGTTATTCATGATCAACGATCATTCCCAATGGCTTTGCGAATAGCAAAACCGTGGTCTCGATAAAGTTCGCAGGAGCCTGTTTAGAGGTTCCCTCGTTGAGCTTATCGATATACTCAACGTTGTTATAGACCTTAAAGTCGTCCCCAATGGGGAGAATTCCCCAGCCATCTCTGGCCTTACCTGTATCGACGGGCGTGGCATTGCGCAACGCCTGTGTCATTACAGTTACTACTTTGAGCGTTCCAGAGTATCCCTCGTCCTTAGCGTCCAGCTGTAGCTGGCGGAAGGTCTCGTTGATTCCCTGGACTGTCATTTTTATCAATTAGCACCTCCAGCTTATCTCCACCCTTGGCAGCAAGCATCTTCTGGAACATCAATGAACCTTTCAGATTTCTCGTGCTGATTCTGCCTTCGAGTTTGGCAGCTGGTGGATTATAAATCGGTTGTAGACTGGAGAAGTAGGCCCAAGGCTTATCCTTAGCACCTTGTGTTTGAAGATGTTTGAAGGTTCTGTCATCATCACGCCACTGGTAAGGTCTTCGGTCGAAATAGTTGAACCATCCCATTACCTCGTCCCAAGGACGGGCCAGGAGGTCATAAACCGAAATGCCTCCCAGACAAAAAGCCAACTCGTAGATGTTGATCTCTTCATCTGAGAGCACTATTTTCCCGTTACACCCTCACCGGCGATGCCCGAGAATACCATGATCTGGTTGGACAGCTTCGACAGCTCATCGAGCGGGAACGTGGTGAAATCATCATCGGTCAGTTCACTTCCACCGACCACACCCTTGCGGATGACCGTCTTGAGTAGCTCGAAGCCAGTCTCTTCGCTATTGCCTTCCTTCTGGGCGGCTTCAGCGCTCAACTTGACTTCCATCACCTCAGCATAACTGAGCTTCTGGATGTCCAAGTCCTTGTCCATGAACTTGTACTTCTTCTTCTGGCGGACGCCCACCAGTGCCTTGATGCCATTTGTCACTTCACTCACCTTTGAAATCCTCCGAATGTGCAGCTTGGAAATCGTCCAGCTGTTTACGCATCGAATGCAGATGCGCCAATGTTTTGAATAGTTCCTTTGACTTTGTCTCGTCACTCATGAATTCAGAAGTGCGATCGAAGGTCTTCCGGATACTGATGTCAATCGATTTCCTCATGTGCTTTGCAGTCACACGAAGAACGTACCCCATGCTGAAGGGTTTGGGCCTTTCGTCACTCATTGTATGTCCTAAAATAAAGGGGACTCCTCATGTGAAGAGTCCCCTGGATGATTACACCGGTGCGCTGGTGTATGCGCCGAAGAATGCCGACTGCAGGGTCAGCGTGATGGTCGACTGGTTCGAATCCGTGAGATTCGGCGTAACCTGAAGAGCATCCAGCTTTCCGTTCCAGTAGTACTGACTGTTCTCGACAGTACCCAGACCAGCCGCCGTGGAAGCATACTTCGTTGGGCCAGCGCCAGTGGGTTCGGAGTTGAGCAGCGAGAACCGCCACACATACCTCTTGCCATCACCGACCATGTTGCCCAGGATGTTGCCAGTTTCCTTCGCCCAGTCGGACGGGACGAAGTTCAGGGTGATTTCCATTGACGGTGCATCCGCCTGGCCCTGAATCTGCTGGGAAGTCTTTTGACCGTATACGGGAACGTTGACAACGTTCGGAGGAGTACCCATGGACGGGAACTCGCGGACGTTGCGAAGGCGTACGAACGTGCCGGTGGCCTTGATGCCCGCCACCGAAGGAATCTCGGTAGTGAACAGGGCCTGGAACTCCGCGGCTGTGTCCAGCTGGAAGAGTTCGGCGGCAGTGAGATCGACCATCGGCACATGCACGGAAAGATCCGAGAACATGCCTGCGCCGATCGAGGAAATATGATTCATTGTGGAACCTCAGTATAGATAAACGGAATGGAATACACCCCTCGGTATAACCCAGGGTTATCCTGATCTAGACCTCGCAATTGCAGGCTGCTATTGAACAGCTGTGTGACCGACGGTCCACTAGTCTTGAAGGACTTATTGCAAAGGTAAAGATCTAACTTGTCGGCTATGTCTGTTAATGCCTTGGTGCCTTTTCCGGCTTCCACGAAGATATCAACCATAAGGATCCCTGAGACCGAGATACGGTTGACGCCCTCACCTGAAGGTATTACTTGCACACGTATGTAGTCTTTTGTGATGTCTTTGCCGACGTAGTTCGCAGGAAAGGTCAGGATGTCTTCGGCTTTCCACTCCGCCAGGGCGAACACAGAATAAGCTTGTTCTTCTGCATTTGTATATTTACCCATTGTACACATCCACATACACTACGAAGCTATCATCTCTCGGGTTAGGCCCGAGTCGGTATTTTATTCCATCAATCTCGACGCTGTCAAAGGCAGTGATGTCGCCTATATCGATCGTCTTAAGCATCAGACGTTTCTTGATGACTTCCGAGTTATCCTCGGTGTCTCGAACGTAACACTTACACACAACATAGCAGGATTCAGGGTCGACTTTTTCACGAGATGAGAAGTCAAATCCTGCGTCCGTCTTACGTATAAATGTCACCATCTTGGCAATGTCATCAATAGCGTCAAATGCCTCGTCAACACCTTGTTGGATGGAGGCGCGTAAGCTCATTAGTTAGCCCTCCACCAGATGTCTCCGGCACTACCTCCCGCAATTAGCAACGGTCGAATGATCTTTGCTACCACGGGCGGTGCCGACGGCATCGTTGACCTGTAATCTAGGCTAATATCACCAACTGTAATCGAGTCGAAAGACGATTGTGCTGAGAGAACTCCAGGATTAGTGAGTAGGTGCAGTGCCAGCTCTAGCGATGCCGTGATGATCCTCTGTGGGACCGGGTCCATCGGCACATCATATCCAAGAGCGGGGTCGTAATATGACCCCGTCCTCGGGAAAGCCAGCGTTGTGCTCTTGGCGGAACCAGACCATGGATAGTCATTCAACGCTCTACTGCCGGTAATCAGAGCTTGTTCCTTCTTCGCGTTGTCAGCAGCAGTCCATTTTTCAGAACCCAGCCGATCAGCGAAGTAGGCGTCAGCTTCAGCTACCGTCGTATAGCTGTTGACGTCCTTCTCAAGAGCCATAGGGCACCTCTCTTAGGCGTGGAATACGGGCAGGATACCCAGGGACAGTGCCGAAGCCGCCTTGCGAGTCCAGTTACCACGCGCGTTCGCGATGGTCGTGACACCAGTCAGGGGACCGAAGGTCGAACCTTCATGTACACCCATGTACGTAGCGTCATTCGGGAAGGCCGTATCCGGACCAGTCCAGTCATAACCGGCAGGAGCCAGAACGTAGCCCCAACGGTTCCAGATGCTCGTCACACCGCCGCCGTTGTAGGCATTGCCGTTGCGGGTGATTTCCACCGGATCAGGCACTGCGAGCGGCTTGAAGGCGATTGCGCCGGGAAGAACAATGAAAGACGTCTTGGTACCGACGATATCCACGCCAGCACCGGTGTTGATCATCGCGAGTTCGGCAGTCGACAGCGACTGATTGGCACGCGTCAGGAGCAAGCGGAACTTGCCCTTGAAAATGGTCTCGAACTTGATGTTGCCATCGACCACGCCGTCCTGGTCCACCAGATTGGCGGAACGCAGGGAAGCCATGATCGCGGGCGAAGTCACCAGGTAGCAGTACTCCGGCTCGTAGTCCTTGTAGGCCATGCCCAGTGCATTCAGGAAGCCTTCGGCACGAGCCGCACCCTGTGCCGTTGCCGACGCAGGAATGACCGGCTGTGCTGCACCCAGATCCACATAGAAGCCGTAGTTGTACACCTTCGGATCGTTGGCAAAGGACTGGCCACCCAGACCGACAGCCGGACCCGAACCATTGGCGGCACCATTCAGGGCTTCCGCAATGGCCACACCCTTCAGCACCGACAGAATGGCATTGTGCTCATCCTGCGCACGCGTCTCGGCGAAGTCACGAGCGATCTTGGCCAGACCGTCCTGCTGAGCCACGACCTGCTGCATGTTGACACGTTCCGCACCGTAGGTACGTACGCTCTTCACATACTTCAGGTAGTCCGAGGCCCACGAGGTCTTGGCACCATCGGCAGGAGCCGTCAGCGAAGCCACGTTGATCGTCGGGTTCAGCGGCTTGAACCAGCGCAGCTGTCCCACGAAAGTCTCAGTGTTCGGGTCGATCATCGGGTTGTCGCCGACGATGCCGGTACCCGAAAGCTTCTTGGCATTCGTGTAGGCTTCGTCGGTATAGGCACCGATTGCACTCTGGAGGGCAAAAGTATCGGCACCTGGCAGATTTGTAACAATCATCGTATATATCCTTTATTAGCGCTTCGGGAGTTTTCCCTCAGCAGCAAGTTTGATTACTTCGGCCTGAGGCATTGAGAACAATGACTTGTTCGTGTCTCCGCCGCCGTTATTTCCACCGCCGCCACCGCCCGACCCACCGCCGCTGTTAGTCTTCGGCTTCAAAAGGAAAGAGTTAGCTTCGTTATCCAGGAAGGTCTTCACGAAGTCCTTCAACGGGATACCCGATTTGTGCATCCAGACACCATTCGCGTCCCGAGTCAACTCGCCGGTGATTTCCTTAAAGGCCATCTCACGAGCTGCATCGTTACGGAATTCAGACGTCCCCAGCAGTTGTCGCACTTCCACATTACGTGTAAGTTCGATGTTCCGTTGTTCCAGGGTTGTATTCTTCTCGGAGAGCTCCTTCATCTGGATTTCGTAAGCCTCACGGTGCTTACCTTCTTCCGTCAGTCGCTTAAGCTCTGCCGCACGGTCGGCATCTTCCTTCTCTTTCAACTTCTTCTTGAGGTCGTCACGGTCAGTGTAGACATTGTCTAGCTTGCTTTTGATTTCTTTCAGCTGTTCATCAACCTGTTTCTGTACGGTCTGTTTGAACAGATCAGACGCAGCAAGCTCTTCCTCTGTCTTTTTCTTGGCAGCTTCATCCGCGGCAAGTTTGTTCGCAGCGGCTTCTTCTTCAGGAGTCATGTTTTACCCTTGAGCACAGCTCATTTGGCGAATGCACGGCATTCATTGAAAATAGTCCGCAGGGATCCGAACGATCCTACGGGTTAAGCTAACGGGAACTATCCAACTCCGTACCATGCCCGATCATCATCTAAACGGCCCGAAAGCTCTTCCAGAATATCTTCTGCACGCAGAATGTCTTTTTCCGTTAGAGTTTTCCCACCTATCTTCGACTTACCAGGCACGGGTATAAGACCAATGTCAGTAGCTTCTTCGAGGTACTGCTTATATAGAGCGTTGGGGAGTCCACGAGCTTTCATCTCGTCAAGGGTATCTTTGATGATGTTTGTTTCTGCCAGCTCAGCATAGATGCCACGTAAGGCTTCACGTGACGGCATCATGTCGGCTATGTTGGTAAAGAAGGCGTCATGTACTGTAGAAGTTCCGATACCATTCTTGCGACCCCATTCAAGAAAGCGTTTGACAATAACAGCATCATTACTATGGTTAGTATTGACACCGTAAGCAGTGCGAGCTTTTCCCGAGTCTGCGATATCATTGATCTTCCCCGATTTGTTAATCAGCTGTTCCCACCATGTAGCCTCCGTCTTCTGAGGTACTTGCAAGATATTCACTGACCACGTACCGTCCGGATTACGATAAGCTAAGCGCTCTTCAAATGTCTGCGTAAAGTGTTGCTCGATGACCTTACCGTCGAAGTTCTTGCTTGGTACATTAGTCCAACTCTTAGGAAGCTTATTGGCATAGAAGAACTCGATACCATCACCAGTCACTTCGGTCTTGAAGTAATTGGCACCGGTCCTACGTGCTTCCGGAGAGTCTATTCCATAGATAATTTGATCCAGGTTGCCATTGGGACGCCAGAAGCCGAAGCGCTTAAGTACTTTCTCGGATACGGGTTCACCAGCCTTCAGACCGAGTACCTGGGACACTTTATCCGGCAGTACGAAGCTCTTGCCCTTGGGACCACGGATCGACAGCTTGCCGATGGTCTTCCAATCAAAGTCGGCCTTGGACGGCTTGGCTTCTTTCAGGAAGTCCTCGGCCAGACGACCCATGAAACGGGTGTAGGTCTTCAGGACGGGTACACGTTCGGCCATATGTTCTGACATAATAGTGGCAATGGACTTAAAGTCATTAGGTGTGACGATCTTGTCGTAGGCCATAGACAACTTCTCGACCAGGTCCAAGGTCTTAGGATCAAGGAAGTATAGAGCATCCATGATATCATCGCCTGGATCCATGCCTTTATTGAATATGTCCTTGACATCATCACGCAGTGCAAGTAGGTCTTCTGAAGCTTGAGGATCAATCTTCTGGTAACGCGCTGCTTGAGCACTGATCTCACCGAGTACCTGGTCACGTTCAGAGGCCTTGACCACGAGAACATCTTTATCCTTTTCCAGGATCTTGGCCAGTTTACCTTCCACATTAAGTGCTCCGGTACGCTCACCTGCTCCATAGAAAGAGACCATGTTCTGTGCCTTGGCTGCCTTTCGTAGATCTTTCTCCGTAAGGTTTAATTCTTTGTTTAGCTTACGGAAACGTGGATCGTTGTAGGTGGCGTTGGCAATCTCGTCATAGAGACGCTTCTTGCCCATGGTCGGAACAACATTAGACAATTCCGCGAGAGCCTTGTTACGAGTCGTTAGAGCAATAATCTGAGCACCAGATGAGGAAGCGTCCTGCTCCATGGCCAGCCCGGTCTTGTAGTCTTTGAGCTTAGCCAGGTCAGTGTACTTACCACCCAGGTATCGATCGATCTTGGCCGTTTCCATGGCCAAGCGATAGAACTTGGATAGCTCTTCGCCATCCACCTTGGATGCCACATTATTCTCCAGAATGAACCGAATGTCAGCAGGCTTATTACGTAGAATAGCATTACCAATCTTGATTAGGTCAGGACGCCACTTCTTAGCTATCTTCTGACGACCGGTGATGGTAAGACTGTCCATACGACCTTCGAAGTAGTCACTAAGGCCACCCAGGAAGCTACCCACCTGGTCCTGGAAAGCATTGTAGCCTTCCACACCCATGGACTTCTCGGCAGCACTGTTTAGGAAGGGACGGTAGGTCTCACCGGCCTGTGGGCTGATGAAGCCTCGGTCATACACGCGCCCGCGATAGTCAATGAAGGGATGATTGCTGAAAGACTTATCGCCTTCCTTCAACCATTGCATGGACTTAATACGTTCATAGGAATCGCTGCGACTGGCCAGGAACTTACGAAACTCGTTACGCTCATGGTAGAATTCAGCACGTCCACGGTCATCGGTAAAGTCCAGGAGATTCCTGGTGAAGTCATAGTACTCAGGATCGATCTTATACTCAGTCTTCGCTGCCCAATTGAGCGCGTTGACCATACGCTTGTCGATGAATTCCTCAGGGAACTCACTAAAGCTACTGACAATGGGTATACGAGTGTCCTCGAAGCCCAATACGCCACGATCTATCCAGTAGGTCTTGTAGCCTTCTCTGAAAATCAGCCTATTCTTGCCGGTGGTGACCCCCACACGTAGACCGACATCTATAGACCGGTTGAGTTTGGCGTACTCCTGGATACGCGGATCAGTAACACGTATGTTATAACTGATAGTATCGTAGTAGGGACCAAAATACTTCCCACCAATACGACTCTTCATGCGCCGCTTCTGAGTACCGAAAGTCTCTATGTCGAAAAATTTTTGGTTATTGTTCAGGAGCTTCATGCCCAGATTGTACCAGTCATTTCGGCGACCATTGATGTTGGCCAGGTTGAATAGGTCACGCCCCAGGCCCACTGCGAAGTTATCTCGGTCAGGCATATCAGCCAGGGACAGCCGATGAGCGAATCGCAGGTAGAACTGTTGCAGATTGGAGTCAGACAGGCGCTCATAGAAGGGCTTACCCTTCCATAACCGAGGAATGCTGCGATCGAAGAAATCGCGTAGCTCCTCTGAGATCTTGGGAGCCACCTTATCTTCCCACTTATTGCGGGCCATGATGTTCGATATGAACTTATCATGCAAGTCCTGCATCTGGACAGGTCCCAGGATAGGATCCAGGAAGTTATCTTGCGACAGCTTCTTGAGGAAGTCCGTGTCCTTGCGAATCTGCGTTTCGATGAAGTCCGACACATTCATCACATCAAACTTAATCTGTCCTTGGACCACACCTTTGAAGTTATCCCACAGTTGACCATTCTCTCGGAAGCGTCCGAAGATAATACGGAGGTTGTCTGTGATGACGGCTCTTTCGTTCATGCCAAGACTACCATCCAGGGAATCCACGAAGTCCGTGATGAACTTCTTGTCTCGTGGCAATAGCTTATCGCTCTCCTGGACCAGTCGCATATTATTCTGGAAGATGGCTGCGTTGGGCTGATATAGACGTACATCCTGATAACGACCCGTGATTGGATTGAAGATCAACTGGTCTTCACGGGGAGGACTGGTCAGGACGCGGTTCTTCACTGCCTTCTTGACACCTATGAGAGTGCCACGGTAGTTGGTTAGAGACAGGGTACCATCTAGTTCGGTCCCCTGGAGTATGTAATAATCCTTAAGTGTTCTAGTAAGCGTCGCGTTGCGGATGATGTCATCCGGTGTGACGGCTCCGAGTTGCATTGCGTCCAATTTCTCCTTGGCCAATGCGAATCGACGAGTGTCGTTCGGTAACGCGTAGCCACTATCTGACAGCGAGCGGAGTTCCCGTATGCCAATTGAGTTCCCCTCAGCATTTGTGAACTGTTTAAGTTTCAACTGTTCAGATCGGAAAAGATCTAGCTTCTGATAATCCCCGAGATGCTTTAGTTGTACGTCAGTTGGTTGTCTGCGGAGCCATTCATCATAGCTCTCACGCATAGGTGTTTGACCATCATAGAAGGACTTCATCTTCGGCGACATACCTTCAAGGTTACGTCTCCGTGCAGCTGCGACACTCTCCAGGGAGGCCATATCATCCCATGATTTAAATACTGGACAAGTGGTTGAGCGGCAGTGCCAGTGGGCGGGAGGTAAATGTTCCACATCAATAGCAGGATAGATGGTACCATCGCGGTGAGCACATAATTCTGAGGTTCGAGCATCAAGTACGGCAATATACTGCCAGCCTTCGATGTACTTCTTGTTGGCTGCGTATACTTCCTGGTCTACCTGAGACTGAACACTGGTGATACTGGTCACAACCAGGGTACGTGATTGAGCACGGGAGAGATTATAGCCAGAGCGTTCAACTTCCTTGGCTATGTCCTCAACATCCATACTCTCAGCGATACCACGGCGAATGATGGACTCAATTTTCTTCTTGCCACTGATGGCGACGCCTTGCCAGCCTGCTTCCAGGGTCTTATTCTGGTACAAGGGACGCTGTAGTACAATTTCCTCGGGGATCGCGCGCGGGACCGGTTTAATGTCTACCGCACGTCCAAAAATTCTTTCCATGTTTCCATATGTGTAAGAGTTTTGGTCATCCGCGAATTCCAGCAGATTCTTCTTACTCACACGGAAAGCATCGGTGTAGGTCTTGCGGATATCCTGGTCAATGGCTTCCTGAAGCTTCCTGAAGCCCTTTTCTGTCTTCTCGGCATCCCTGATCAGCTTATCTACACGCACAGTATGCCCGTCCAGGATAAGGGAAATCTTACCGGACACGCGCCTTTCGTATAAACGGATCATGGCTGCTCTATCTAACGTCTTATCGTACAATTCTGTGTTTGCGTTCATTTTGCCTCGCTGAACCACTACGGCAGTTCAACTTTGAGTGGGAAATATTTAACGGTTCCTGGGATCCTGCTTGAACACCGGCATCTTGTGACGCTTGTGAGCGGCAGCAGTGGATGCCATCAGAGCCTGGTCACCTGCGGACAGGGTATGGGTCATTCCAGGAGGGTGACGACCACGACCGGACTCGGACTTGTTCGCGATGGTGCTGTGAGCCATCGAGTTGACAAAGCGACCAACCCGTGTACCCACATTGGCAGCCCTGGCATACCCGGCACCGACCTTCGAGGCAGCCAACTTGACATTGGCAGCTGCCACACGCTTACGAGTGGTACTCTTGCTCGCCATATGGAGAGCGCCGGTAACACGCGCGCGAGTGCGATCTGACTTGGCACGATTCCCCATGGACTTCATGTTGGCCAGACGTGCTTCTTTCTTGATACCGATGGATGGATCGGTGGCCTGGAAAGCACCACGCTTTGCCCGACGACCGATCTCGTTCTTGGCAGAGACAGCGCCGACAGCCGTAGCGTGAGCAGCTTTACCGGCAGCCGATTTGACGCGCAGGCCAACAGTGCGTGCAATGGCACCAGCCTGCTTCATTTTCGCCTTGGCCTTACCAGTCCACTGGTTAATGCCTTCGGGATTGTTTGTTTGAGCCATTACTTCCTCTTTACATGGTTGAACATGTGATGAAACAGAGCACCGGTTTTAGCTTTCACACCGGATACTTGGCGTACATCGCCCACAATGTGTTCTAGTTCAGCCTGGACATGTCTGCTGCGAGAAGCTATTTCGACAAGACCGCCGACCACCATCAAAGGAGGTGCATATCGCGCCAATCTGGTCAGCTTGCTGTACTTCTTCATGACTTGAGCCATATCGTGAGTAGACGCATCCTTCCATTCTTTCATGGCAGCGCGTCTAGTCTTACGGCTAAGGCCCTTGACTTCGTCCTGGACCATCTCTCGTTCTATTAGACTCATGGTCCGTTCTTCTTTGAAGGCTTTTCTAGCTTTTCCTGAAACTAAGTGTGCAGCTACACCAGCACCAAAGAGAATTTTGCCTACATTATTGGGATCGGCACTGAACTCTTTCTTGACTGCTCTGGCCGCAAAGCCAACGGTCTGTCTAATGGAACGTCTATTTCCGGTGTATTGGTTAATACCTTCCGGATTGTTGACTTGAGCCATTACTTCCTCTTTACATGATTGAACATGTGATGAAACAATGCACCGGTTTTGGCTTTTACACCAGATACTTGACGTACATCGCCCATAATGTGCTCTAGTTCTGCTTGAACGTGTTTACTGCGGGCAGCTATTTCAATTAGACCACCAGCAATCATCAAGGGCGGTGCAAATCGAGCCAACTTTGCGGTCCTTGTTACAATCTTCTGGGACAGGGCCAGCTGAGCTGCTGCTCTCTTGACCAGGCGCTGATCGTGTCTAATACTTTGTCGCGCATAGCCTCTGGCTTCTTTCTGCTGTTGCGGTGAGAGGTGTTTACTGACAAGCTTGAGATGACGCTTGGATGTCGCAAGCTCTTCTTGCGTATATTTATGATAAAGGTCATCGCCCTTAACATCCTTCTTAGCCATATGATGTAGCCAAGCAGCAGTACCGCCAGCACCAAACACAATCTTACCTAC
>Ga0157305_10000015_pt1 | contig 12273 bp, 15 predicted proteins | sample NitcycUS148409B2_FD_108385 | JGI IMG/M metagenome (GOLD analysis project Ga0157305, IMG submission 108385) | Soil microbial communities from Arlington Agricultural Research Station in Wisconsin, USA - Nitrogen cycling UWRJ-S148-409B-2 | ecosystem: Environmental > Terrestrial > Soil >...
GACTCTACACCTCTAAATACTAGGAGAGCTTATGTAGGCGATATGGTTTATTGGATGAAGTGGTTTATGGTGTCTGTTTTTTCAAAAAACACAAGTATTAGAGAAATTAATGAAGATATTATTTTACAATTTATCTTAGAACACTTAGGTGATATGCCTACGGATGTAGAAAACGAACTGATACGTCTCCGTGTAAAGAAACGCAAAGGACCTCATTCGCTAGCAACAATCAAACGGCGATTAACAGCTTTAACTATTCAGAATAAGATGGCTGGCGCTCAAGACCCATGCAATACCCCACGAATAAAAAAACTATTAAGTTCTTTAGCAAAAAAATCTAAGCAGAAAAAGAGTAAAGCGATAACAAAAGGAATACTTGATAATCTTTTAGAAACTTGTGAGGGTAACGAACTGATTGAAATTAGAGATAAAGCTTTGCTTCTTTTTGGCTTTTCATCAGGAGGTAGAAGGCGATCTGAAATATCGGATGCAGAAATAAAAGATTTAGAAGAGTCAGGGAATGATTTTATATTTAAAATAACAAAAAGCAAAACCGATCAAGAAAGTAAAGGGCATGTTGTGCCAATCAAAGGACGTGCAGCGTTAGCATTAAGAGAATGGCTAACAGTGTCAGGAATCAAGGAAGGGAAAATTTTTCGATCTGTTAAGAAATGCGGTTTAAATATCGGTGAGTGCTTAACACCAGTTGATATAAATCGAATTGTCAAAAAAAGATGTAGGCTTGCGGGGTATGATGAGGATTTATTTTCAGCTCATTCTTTAAGATCAGGATTTATCACAGAAAGCGGTAAGCAAAATTGCTCAATCGGAGACACTATGGCTTTAAGTGGTCATAAATCTTTGCCTGTCACGATGGGTTATTATCAAGCGGGGAATGTACTAAACAATCAAGCTTCAAACCTTGCAGGATAACACCTTTTGGTGTCATTGGTGTTGTATTGGTATCAATAAACATGCTTTTCACAGCTAAAATGAGTAATACCATAATAACACCGCACGGTATTATAATGATGTCTCTTTATTTTTTTTTGTTAAATAATATTATCAACAAAAAAACTTATTCAAAAAGTATCATGAATTGCGTTTTTAATATTGACAAGTGTAGTATTAAAGGAGTAAAAATGAATTTTAAAAGTAAGAGACTCACACTTCGACATGTGAGCCTCTGGAAAATTCGAAACAGACACAAGTTTGGCGACTTGTGAAATATTGAACAGTTAGATAACTTCAATATATCTTATCGAATGTGAAAAATCAACTTTTTACGTTCGTTTATCGAATTTCCCAGCGGTCAACAGTCAAAGTCCTCTCGTAAAGAAGGATTTGCATTATGGAAGAAAAAGTTATCATTTGTGATAAATCATCATCAGAAAACATGAAAAGTTGTGCTGAAAGTATAACAAATGTAATCAAAAATGGTGAAAAATGTTGTTTTGTGGACATAACTTTTAATGACGTGATGTCTAAACTCCCAGAGTTTTTAAGACCGAAAGATTTAATCAAATTAGGCTTGTTTAGATCTGCCAGTGACATATGTTGGGCAATGAAAAGGAATCAATCACCCCCTTTCATTAGATTATCAGCTAAGAAGGTCATTTTCTCCCGAACCCGTCTTTGTGAATGGCTAAAACAAAAATCATCGTCAGATAATCTTAATAATGAGGTCGAAAATGCAAGATCTTAAATTAAGACCATATCAAAACGAGTGCGTAGATGCGATTTTAGAGAGCTACAATCAAGGAATCAGTAAGCAACTTGTGATTTTGCCCACTGGATCAGGAAAAACCGTCATTATGACAGCCCTTGCAAAGCAATTTGGCAAAAGAACCCTTGTTTTAGCTCATACAGAGGAGCTGATAGGTCAAGCAGTCAACAAGTTTAAAATGTTTTGGTCAGGTGTTGATGTAGGGGTATGCAAAGCAGAAAAAAACGAGGTAAGCTGTCAGGTAGTTGTCGGATCAATGCAATCATGCTGCAAACAAGGAAGACTTGAACAGTTAAGACAGCAAAACTTCGAACTTTTGATTGTGGATGAGGCACACAGAATAATTTCAGACAGCTATCAAGCGATTATTAATGATCTTGGATTTAATGAAAGTAAAGAAAAGCTGTTATTAGGAATGACAGCAACAGGCAACCGTGAAGGTCTTGGCAACACTTTTGACAAAATCACTTTCAGCCGATCAATTTCAACGATGATTAAGGCAGGTTATTTATGCCCGATCAGAGGACGAAAAGTTTTAACAAATATCACATTAAATAAAATCGGAACACAAAACGGTGATTTTATCATTGATGAACTTTCAGAGGCAGTCAACACGCCAGAAAGAAATGCCTTTATTGCTGAAAAATACAAGCAATACGCTACAGGACGAAAAGGAATCGCATTTTGTGCAGATGTAAAACACTGTCAAGACTTGGCAGACGCATTTAAAGCCGTTGGAATTGAATCAAAAGCAGTTTTCGGAGCGTTACACAAAGACGAAAGAGAAAGTGCGTTACAATGCTTTAAAACAGGCTCTATATCGGTTTTAACATCTTGCGGGATACTTTGTGAGGGGTACGATGAGGAAAGCGTTTCTGCCGTTGCCATGTGCCGACCGACAAAATCACAAGGTTTGTATGTTCAATGTATAGGCAGGGGCTTACGCTTATCTGTCCAACACAATAAAAAGGATTGTCTTGTTTTAGATTTTACCGATCAAGGGCATAACATAACAAGCCTTATGTCATTAAGAAAATACATGCCAGAACTTGAATCAAATGAATATGACGGAGAAAACGAAGAAAAGGAAATCGAAGAAAAAGACCATACAAAAAAAATCACAATATTTGATGAGAAGGATGAAGAGTTTGACCTGTTAGGGGTAGCCAATTTCATTTGGACAGACATAGGAGACAGCGAGTTTTCACTTGCAGATGACGAAAGAAACGAGATTGTCCTTTATCCAACAGCAGACGGACTTTACACAGCTACACTTTATACATACGATCACCAAGTTTTAAATATAGTTAAAAACCCGCTGCCGTTATCATATTGCTCTGGAACTTGTGAAGATTTTGCAAGACAGAACCTGAAATTAAAATTTGCAATTAAAGCACCTTGGATGACAAAAAATGAACTTCCAACACAAGGACAGAAAGATTTTCTGTTAAAGAATAAAATCCCTACAAATGGACTAACAAAGGCAGAGGCTTCAATTTTAATTAAAAAGATAATTGCATTAAGGAATAAAAAATATAGAAAGCAAAAAGTAGCTTAAATAAAAAAACCGTTATAGGGATTAACTATAACGGCTTTTATAGCATAACGTGGAACAACAGTTAAATTATGACACATTACACAAAAGAATATACTCCGCACTACAAATACAAGGTACACTCATGAATGATGATAACCAACAGATAAAAGAAAATCAATATCAAAATATCCCAGATGAATTAAAAAAAATTCCGCAATGGGTTTGCGTTAAGGTTTACCCCTCCATAGATAAAAAAAGTGGGGAAGTGATAACAAAGAAAAACGGAAAAATCAAACTGGGTAAACTTCCTAAAAACCCAAAAAACAACCAAAACGCAAAAATCAACGACCATTTAACATGGGGTACTTATTCAGAAGCCTTAGAAGGATGTAAAAAATATGGCTATCAAAACATAGGTTTTGCCATTACTGAAAAAGACCCTTATTTCGGGATTGATGTTGATGATTGTATAGATGAGAACGGAAACTTTAATGCAATAGCGCAAGAGATTCTCAATCGCTTTTCTTCTACATATTCCGAGTACAGCACAAGTAAAGATGGTGTTCATTTTCTTTTAAAAGGGAAACTTCCAGAAGATGGCAGAAAAGACGACAAGTTAAACTTAGAATTTTACGGAGCAAAACGTTTTCTTGTTTGTACTGGGGATGTTATTAATAACAACCCTCTTTGTGAACTTCAAGAAGATTTAAACTCAATGTATCAGAGTTATTTTAAGCGTAAAGAAAGGACAACAGAACGCCCAAAAGTGACACCCCTTTCACTGTCAGACAGTGAACTTTTAGACAAGATTAGAGCTTCTACAACAGGAGCGGACTTTTCAGCTCTATATGACCACAGAGATTTATCCCAACACAAAGACAATCATTCAAACGCTGATTTCGCCTTGTGCAAAACACTTGCATTTTGGACACAAGGAAACTTCAATCAAATTGACCGCCTATTTACAAGTTCAGCATTATATCGAGAGGACAAATGGAATCGCCAAGACTACAAAGAAAGCACAATAAATAAAGCGATCAATTCTTGTAAAAATTTTTACGACCCAGAATTTAAAAACACATCTAAAAACAAATTTAGAAGAGCGTCAGTAATTGAAAAAGGCACAGCAACCATGCAGGTACAGCAGGAGTTTCAAGCAGAACCAGAGTTTAAAAAGATTAATTTAATTGGACAAGATGAACCATGTGCCAAGTTTACACCCGATCATTTACCAGAAATTTTAAGAGAATATATTTTAAGAATCGGTGAGACAACGGACGCTCACCCTATAATGATAACCAATTCTGTTTTTAGTACAATATCAGCATTTTTTCAACAAACAATGTATATGCCAAAAGGTAATTATTTTCAGAAATTACACCCCAATACTTGGATTTTAAACATCTTGCAAAGTGGGGGTTTTAAAAGCACAGCCCAAGAAAGTGGTTGTCACATAGCAAGGGAAAGATCAGGTCAAATTTTAGATGCTCTTTCCGAAACAGACAAAAAGAATGAGAAATTATTAATAAGCACTTCAATACAAAATCCAATTTTACCAAATAAAATAACCCCAGAAGCGTTATTGGAAATGTTAGCACAAGGTCACTCTGGTTTGATTATCACAAGTGAGTTTGGTGGTTGGCTTCAAAATATGGAAAGTAACCACAACTCTGATCTTAAAGCGATTTTTACTGAATTATATGACGTACCGTTAGCATTTAGACACAAAACAAAAAATAATGGTGACGCAATACTTAGAAGCCCTTGTTTTTCAATAAATGGCGTTTCTACTATCGACTGGGTAAAAGACAATATTAAATCAAGTGATGTATCAAGCGGTTTTTTTCCCCGATTTCTTATTTATACGCCACCGCCTTTACCTACTGATTATATTCCGAATGCTCTCCCTAAAAAAAGAGAAAACACAGAACAGTTTCTAAAGGCTCAAAATGATTTTAGAAGAAAAATCCATGAAAGGGATAACCAAATTTGTGAGTATGGTTTATCAAAAAATGCAGAAAATGAATTTAATAAAGCACACAATGAACTTTATAAGATCGTTAGGGGTTATGGCGAACATTGCGAAAAAATACTCGACCCATATTTAAAACGGTGGAGTCCTTACATTTTAAAATTTGCAATGTTAATCCGATATTTCGAAGACCCCAACTCAAAAGAGTTAAGTGACACATCAATAAATGGGGCAATGTCTTTGCTTGTACCCGCAATCAATTCAACAGCAAAATTGTTTCAAAATGAATTAGGTGAATCCGATTATCAGAGAAAATGCAGAAAAGTTTATGAGTGGGTTTGTAAAAGATTTGAGCGGGATGGAAAAGCGATTTGGAAAGAGCTTGTAACATCTAAGGTTTTAGATGGCGGTAGCATGATGTATGAATCAGTAGTAAAAACACTTGTTGAAGGTGGAAAAATTAAAGAAGTCCAACAGCCATTAAAGAAAGACTGGTTTTATCTTATTGATAATAAGTAGGTTGAAAAGGTTGGAAAAAGTTGAAAAATAGTTTTCAACTAAAAAAAACCCCCTTAAATGTACCTAGAATAAATAATATATATATATATATATATAGGTTGAAGAGTTGAAAGGGGGGTAGGCACACAATAATTGTGTGTTTTATGAATTCTTAAGTTTGAAAACATGGGGGGATCTTTCAACTTTTCAACTTTGTGTGTTTTTTGCTATTTAACCCTTTATTTATTAGTACGTTGAAAGCTTGAAAAACGTTTTCAACCTTTTTCAACCTTTGAAAAAAAAAGGTTTTTTTCTTCAACAATCAATTGATTTTTCGACTTAATAGGTAGAAAACGCACAAAAAAGATAGTGGAATTATTCCGCTTATTCCGTAGGAAAAGCACAAAAAGAGAATCTTTAAAAGATGGGAGTTTTAACAGTTTTATCAGCTCTTTTCACAGTGCAGAAATTACGAAAGTACATTAAGTACCATTTATTCCTGAAAAAAGAGGCTGACCCGACAATTCGGACACTTAAAACCACGTTATCCACTGGTATAAAAGGAGTGTCAAACCTGATTTAAAAGTATCTATAGTCGTCGGTATAGGAATGGTATCAAAAATATGGATAAATGGTGTCAAAAAAGCACCTGAAATCGCTATAATCGCTACTATAAGAAACACAGTGAAAATGACTATAATGACTACTATAAGAAAGTAACCTGAAAATTGGAGGTAAAATGAAAGTTCAAGCTCAAAATGGCGGGCGATTAAGAACACATGACCGTGACGATATAGCCGAAAAACTCATTGAATGGGCAAGGCTTGATAACAGCTTACATCTAGGCTCTTTTTGTTCTCAAATAGAATTAGCCCCCTCAAAGCTCTCAAATTGGGCTAAGGAATGCGACCGATTCCGTCAATCGTTAGACATTGCAAAATGTTTTCTTGCTGTTAGACGTGAGGAAAAAGTTTCAACAGGTGAACTCAACTTAAAAGCCTATGATCTTAACATTGCCACCTATGATTATTTTTTAAGGGAAGAGCGTAGGGATCAACTTGTTTTTGAATCAGGATTAAAGAAACAATTGCTTGAATTTTCAAATAAGCTCAAAAATGAAGTGATTGAAAATGTGTCCCCCGAACTTCAACAACAGTTCGATTCTCTTATGAATCAGATCTCAATCTTACAAGATAAATCTAGGATGCAAGCTCTGAATCGTTTTTAAAATCTAAGTTTTTCAAGTTTTACTATGCTAAAAGTTGAAGAAAGATAAAAAAGGTCAAAAAATATGGCTGATAAAACAGAAAAAAAACAGCGAGGAACGGGGAGGCAGTTTGAAAAGGGAAAATCAGGAAACCTAAACGGACGCCCGAAAGGTACACGGAACAAAACCCTTTTTTTACTTGAGCAAATAATCGAAAAAGATGCGGTAGATATTCTTAACACTGTAATTACTATGGCTAAGGGTGGGGACTTGCAAGCAGCTAAAATTTTAATTGATAGGATTTTACCGCCTAAAAAAGATAGACCTATCAGCCTAAAACTGCCTAAAATTGTAAACTCTAAAGATGCAATGGAAGCAACTTCAATTATTATTAAAGCAATGTCAGAGGGTGAAATAACCCCCTTAGAGGGTGAGTCTTTTATCAAGGTAATTGAGATTTTTATTAAGTCTAATGAATCGCTAGAGCTAGAAGAAAGACTTAAAGCAATAGAAGAAAGGGACAGGTGACCTTATGAAATCTTTTTTGTCTCGGTTAAAGAAATTAGAAAATACTTTTAATGTTATTACTAAAAAAGCCTTTTCTGTTTGTTACAGACAAGAAAAAGAAAGTTTAATTGTTTGTTATATCAATGTAGGACTTAATGAACGTTTTAAATGGAGTGGGGTTTCTCTTTGGATTCCTGATAATGGCAGGCGTATTTCTAAAGGAGAAAACCAGTTTATTTTGAGTGAGGCATATTTGAAAGCTCAACCTGAAATAGCCGATTGTTTAAAAAGATGGGCCGAAAAGAAAGGGAAAGAATTGGCTTTAAACGTTAGTTATGGGGAGTTAATTTCATGAAGCGTGCTTTTTTGTCTAGGTTAGAAAAATTAGAGAAAAGCTTGTTAAAACCTTCAAGTGGTAGTGGTGTTATATTCTTTGAAGAAGAAGGGGATAAGTGGAGGGCAAGATACATTAGCATGTCACCGACGGAAAAGTGGACTAAAAAGAGGGGTGGAAGTTTTTTTCTTCCAGTGAAAGACAAAGAAGATGATGAGGAGGAGTGTGAGGCTACAACTAGATACCGTTGTGAGTTAACAGATTCGTTTCTGGCGAGCCAACCAGAATTAAGAGATTATTTAATAAGTTGTGATTTTTTATAATGAGTTTTTAAAATAATTAGTTGTCGTTTTAGCGGCTCATAAGCTATCTTTATAACCTAAGTGTATAAATATTAATCATTTATTGTTGATTTTAAAATAACGAGAAGTTAAACTTTTTTCTTTATTTAATAATGTTCAACACAAAAGGTTTAATATGATTCCGTTGCTAAAAATGTATGATGATGTCACTTCAAATAAATATGTGAGCTTAGGGATAACAGTAGCCTCAACGGCTTTTATAGCTTATAAAACAACTTTTTATTTGCCTACGTTAGTTATTGGTTCTCCAGTTTTTATTATTAGTGTATGTGCAGGGGTTGCTTTTGCTTTGTTAACCAATACCTATATAGTCCATAATGAAAAAGTAAAAACGGAAGGTGAAAGAAACAGTATCTACGCCACATTCTCAATAATAACTTTATTGTCTCCTTCAAAATTAAACGAGATTTTTAACTTTGTTTTTTATTATAACTTATTAAAAATATACGATCCTCAAATGATTTTCTTTGTAGATTATATTGCTAGAGGTTTTGAGTTAGGTTTTATAACAACAAACCTTGCTTTACAGGTTTTAGAAGGTAAAACTTCATGCAAAGGTGAAAATCAATGAAAATCCGTGAATTAATTGAGAACGTATCTATAGAATGCGAAAAAAAATTGTATCAATTGGGAGATTCGTTTCTTAATCTTGAAGCAGAAGTTTTATATAAAATTGTTATTGCTCTATTGGTTATAGGCTTATTAAAAATTATATGGATAGGATTTAAAAAAACGATAGCGTAGTAAATGCGCTAGTTTTTTGAATTCAAAACCTAAGTTTTTCAAGTTTTTTCATGCTGAAATTTAATTTTATCAAAGGTTTTAAATTGATTTTTCCGTTTTTTCCGTTGAAAATCGACAAAAAGACTAAGTAATTCAAAGTTTTCGAAGTTTTCTTATGCTAATCAAGCGTTTTTCTGCACAGTATACCGAATTTTTCTGCATTAAGGTACGGTGAAAATTTAAGTTTTTTCTGTTGTTAATATTTCTTTTTAATTAAATCAGAAAAAAGCTCTTCAAAAGTCCAAGGACATTCTTTTGGGAATTTCTTTATATCCATTTTTGTTTCTCTTGAAGCATCTTCTCTGGAATCTTCATAAGCTTCTAAAAACACTTTTTTTAATTCATTTTTAAGAGATGGGCTATCTTTTATTAAATATTTAATCTCTCTGGAAGCATCAGTAATAGAATTGTCCCAAGAGTTTGAAGTGTCTTTTTCAGGCTGATATTTTTTCTTTAGCAGGTGCATTAAAAGTCTGGTTGTTTGACTTCTTAAAGATCTTTTGTCATTTTTACCCAAAGATTCAATCTCCTCTCTCAAATTGTTGAGGTCTAGTTCCGAAACTTGTTTTTTCTTTAAAAGAGTAGCTTGTGTTTTTGTCCATTTGTAAAAATCCACGTCATAAAGATTTGATTTTGACATTGATGGTGCGGAAATTGATAGTTTTTTTGGTGTTGCCCGAATTGTTTTTGTGTTCTTTTTTGTCATAGCACTTCCTTTAATCATCTATGATACACGTTTATATATTTTGATGAAATTAGACAATTTATTTTAATTGAACATGTCAAATTGCTTAGGAATTGGGCAAGCAATTTCAACAGCCATTCTTATAACTTCGGAAACACCGATTAAGCGACCCTCTTGTGCGCTCATTTGTGTTGCTCTCCGTTTAATTTGTTCAACTTGCTTCTTAGATAGAACGACAGATAATCTCATTCCGTCTTTAATCTCTTTAGGACGAGCCATTTATAACCTTTAGGTAGTAAGTAACTACCTTAAACCTTGTGTGTGGGAATGTTTAGAACTTTATCTTAATTGTTTGTCGATTGCTTCAAGAATCCATTGATTGCGTGATACATTCCCGATCATGTTTTTTCTGTTTTTGTCGATTTTGGCTGTCATTTTTGCAGATATTCTTAATGTGAATCTTATTTCATCATCACCAACAGCCGACTCAACGCTTGTCTTGCCACCACGATTAATGATTGCGTCTATATCATGGGAACGGGGTTTTTCGACTCTTGAAGCTTTTCTTTTTACTGCCATATTAATACCCTTGTGATTTTAGTTTGGTTGTTTTTCGGTTTTAGTTTGGTGTATTTGTGGTGTCAAATAGGTGTGTGCATAGTTGCTTTATTTCAGAGATAGCTTTCTTATCTTGTGCTTTTAGTTCGATGATTCCCAGACCTTCAGCAGCAGCATTTGCAAAAGCTTTTCTTTGCCCGATTGTGTTTGAAATATAATTGATTCCTTCCGCTTCTCTGATTATTTCCGAGGCTTCCTGATTATCTACACCTTGGGGATCAGCCCTGTTGATTACTGCAAAAGCCCTTAGATCAGGATTAACAATTTTAATTTCACGAATAAGACCAACCACAGCACCAATAGTCCAAACATCTAAACTTCGAGGTTGAAAAGGAGTAAGAAAAACATCTGCAACAGTTAGAGCCGATCTTTGCGATGTGGTATCTCGACCGCCAGTGTCTATTATAATATCATCGTAATCTTTTTTCATTTTAAGGATTTGAGTTCGAACAGATGACCCGCTTAATTGAACAGTAGTCCAAGGAGTAGTTATTCCTAAAGATTCCCGATGATCTGCCCAGTCCGAAGCTGATTTTTGTTCGTCAGCGTCTACAAGCAAAACTTTTTTCCCTTCAAGCGATCTGATAACCGCAAGATTTGTGCAAAGGGTAGTTTTTCCAGACCCGCCCTTAATTCCACCAATAACAATAATCATAAATTTTACTCCTAAAAAACAGCACTGATAAGACGTTATTGCAATATTAATATGATACCATGCTTTTTACACGATCAGTCTATTTAAGTAAAACACTTGTCAATACTTGTCAATAAAACCAATGCTTTTACCAAGTTAAAAAAAATGTCTGTAATTGAGCGGTTTGACTTTTCTTGATATAATATTATAAAAAATGTGGGGTGTTATGAATATTATAGATAAAATTAATTTTATGGCAGATGGTGTAGTTCGGTACAATGAGAAGATTGAAAAAGAAACGTTAGTACCAAAAAAACCAATAAAACAACGCCCATATAACATTAAAGCAAATATCAATAAATATGAAAAGGATATGGCTAAATATGAAAAGGAGTGCGAAGAATCGTTTTCTTTAAAAAGTAAGCTGTTTGTTAAATTTCCTAACACTCTTTTAATAACTCAACACAGTTGTTTAGCAGAGTATGTGTGCTTTCTTGTTAGGGAGAAATTAGGTTTTAATGGAGCTTTTTCAGCAGATATAGAAAAAGATGCAATATTGGAAATTCAAGATTTGTCCATTATAACAACAACAAAAAGCTATGAAGGCCTTGATGCAGAGCTAAAAGAATTTTTTTTTCTTATTGTGAGCGGAGTTGATATTCTTAAATTGTCTGAAAATTACGTTTGTCATTTATTGAATTTTAAAAAAATTAAATTTGATATTGAGGTTGTTTTTTCAATTATAGAAGCTGCGGAAAGTCGACCTTTATCTTTGGGAACTATAACAAATAATGTAATCAGCTTTTTGAAAATGAAGGATGTTAACCAAAATATTATTACTTTAGATGATGTAACAAGTTACTTAGATTTTTGCGGTGTTCCTGAAAAAAAGAATTCCCCGAACCAATCTCGACAAATTTCAACCGAGGTTAAACGAGAAGTTTGGAAAAGGGATGAGGCTAAATGTGTTATTTGTAGTGTCCAAGAAAAATTAGAGTATGACCATATCATTCCATTTTCAAAAGGCGGTAGCAATACAGTTCGTAACATTCAGCTACTTTGTGAATCGTGCAATAGAACTAAAAGCGCTGAAATTTAACATTATTTCTCAATGTCAAACAGGTATTTCTTTGACACCGTTTTAGCACTTTAAAATAAAACAGGTGTCAACACTAGAAAACACTTGTCAATATCTTTTATGTTTGATAACATTCACTTATCAAACATAAAAACAAGGTTAAGTGTTCCATGATGAACGATCTAGAACTTGTAGACGAACTTACCAAAAGATATCCAAAATATCAAACACCTATATTTAGTCCAACCTATGGAAACCCCCAGTTTTTAGATTTTGTAAATGGTCCTTGTGCAATCATTGATGAATCTACAAATGATTATAAATTAAAAGCA
>Ga0157305_10000026_pt1 | contig 10808 bp, 19 predicted proteins | sample NitcycUS148409B2_FD_108385 | JGI IMG/M metagenome (GOLD analysis project Ga0157305, IMG submission 108385) | Soil microbial communities from Arlington Agricultural Research Station in Wisconsin, USA - Nitrogen cycling UWRJ-S148-409B-2 | ecosystem: Environmental > Terrestrial > Soil >...
GTTTTTTTTTTGGCCCGCTCTCACCCTTTCGAGTAGCGGCCTCGACCCGCTTAGCGCGCGATGATTTGCAGATACCCGATCGCGCAAACGAGCAAAACCCCACTGAACAAACGTCCGAGGCGATGCCGTGAAACGCACATTTATTCGTCTTCGCCTTCGTGCGTTGCTAGCTCTCCCACTGCGTGATCGAGAATATCGATCGCCGTCAGGTCGTCTTGCGTGTCGAGCCACTCAATGACAATGAGCGCGAGCACGATAGAAGTGGTTTCGTCAAAAAGCTTGTTTGCCTGTTCTTGCAGCTCTGGATCGATCTCCTGACCGATGATCGCATCGGCCTTTTTTCCGAGCGTCAAAACGGCACCTTGTACCCGCGCGCCATGCGTTCGGTCCGCGTGTGCTCGGCGATGAGTCGCGACAGCTCGCGATCTGTCTCGTGCGTGAGGAGCGCAAACATCTCTTCGGGGTTCTCCTCCGCCCACTCGTAGAAGGCTTCTGTCCTGCTCTTGCGAGTGTTGCCTTTGATGTGTCGCCGCACGGCGTTGAAAACCGGAACCATCTCGGGCTTGAGATTGCTGCGGACCTCGTCGTCGCTCTCTTGCCGGCGCTCGGTCGCGGTCGAGCGCATCGCGCGCGGCTTGTCGCCGCGTCGGATCTGACCCTCGAACACCCGCTCACTTTTGAGCGCTGCCGTGCGCTCGGCGACTTCGACGGCTCCCGCTTCCTTTGCGCGTGCGGCGCGCTCCTGGCAGCTCAGGCGCGCGTCAACGCGTGCACGTGCGCAGTCCGCTTGAACTTGGCGGACCGCCTGTTTCTTGGCCAGCCTCGCGCCGGCAATGCGAGACCGCAGCTCGACGAGTCGCGAGGTGTATTCTACTCGTCGAGCTTTCTCGATTTCCCGCCGGAGCTGTCGTTTGTCGAGCGCCATTTTTCCTCGGCTTGGGTTGGTTGGATTTGCACAAAGTAGCGCAACAACCCACCGCCGAAAACAGCGTGAGAGCGAGGACAGACAATGTCAGCCGGCACACCCGGCGAGGTTACGCTAGTTTCCGTGCTTCGCGTACAAGGGGCTCCGCCATCGGGATCAGCTCGTCGAGCATCATGGTCACTTGTTGCAGCACAACGGCTCGCACGTTCGGAACGCCGCTCATGACTGCGAGTCTACACATCGCTTCAATGCAGCCGGTGATCGCAATGGCTGGCCCGTCTACGGTCCGCTCGCCGAGCGCGAGAATCTGATCGGAAAATTCGAGGACTTGTTTTTCCAGGGCTGGCGCGGCCGCGATTTCTGCGGCTCGTGAGTATTTGTGTGTGCCTTGACTACGTTGGAATCTTCGGGTGGCGCTCATGTCCCGAAAATAACCTTTCGGGCCATTGGTTGCAATTCGCCACAACGCCCCAGTCTCAAAAACTATCCTTTGAGACGGCCCCCCCAAACAGCAGGCTTACACGCGCGGCGGCGGGTGCTCGGCGTAGTGACCTTTTTGGGACAAGGCTCGGTGCAACGTCGCGCGCGGCACGCGCAACCGTTGCGCGATCTCCCGGATGGGTAGGCCGTCCGCCACCAGAAGCCGCGCTTGGAGAATGGTTCCCGGGTCGACTCGCCGAGGGCGACCCCACCGCCCGCCGCGAGCTTCCACGGCCTCCCGAGCGGCGCTAATGCGCTCCGAGGTCGCGAGCCCTTCGAGCTGAGCCGCGACGGCCAGCCCGCACATGTAAAAATCCCCCATCGGCCCGTCCAAAATCATTCCGTCCGCGACGGTTTCGACGGCGCACCCACACGATCGGAGTGCCTCGACAATCGACAGCGTGTCTCGCGCCCCTCGCCGAGTGAGCCGGTCGAGCTTGAAAACAAAGAGCTTGACCAGCTCGCCTTTCTGGGCATCCCTCAGCAATTCAGCTAGTTTTGGCCTGTCAAGCGCTTTACCGCTTCGTTTTTCCTCGTACCACTTCGTTATTTCTACCCCGCGAGACAGCGCGCAACGGGTGATCGAGTCGACTTGCAAGGCAAAAGTCTGCGCTTGCGTCGAAACGCGCACGTAACCCGCAACCCCCGCCGGCCGAGATTCCCACGCCCCCGGCGCGGTCATTCGGCGTCGAAGCGCTCGACCGCCGCGACGTGGATCCTACCCGGTTCGATCTCTTTGCGCAGGAGCGTTCCGGCTTCGTGGTCGACGCAACGCCCTTGCGTCGGCTCGCCCGGAAATCCGAACGTCATCACCGCAGGCTGGCCACACGCGCACAACGGAACGATTTTCTTTTGGTCGTCGTAGGACATTCCCCCTTTTTAGCCTCTCTCGGTGGCGATAGCCACGCCCTTACGAGATGGGCCCGTCAGGGCCGCTTGGGAGGGGTCCGCGATGCGTGACCCGTCGAGCTACGCCGAGCGATTCTAGGGGCGGTTCTGTTCGAGCATGACCCCGGCGACTTTTCTCCGGTGCTGGCCAGTGGTCGGCCGTACCGAATGAGACCTAGACGCTACAAAAGGGGATTTCTCTTTGGCTTGGATCTCCTTGTGCCACTTTGGCTCTAATGTTGGTGACAGCTAGGACCAGCGGCCGGCATCCTCGGCCCGTTGGACGGTGCCAATTTCTCGTTGGCCCATTGGCCGTAGCGTGTGCGTCGCACACCTGCCCACAATGGGCCGGGGGCATCGGACGCACCTCCGCATTTCGGCTCCTGCCGATCGGGTAGCTGGACGCGGGGTCCGCTTACTCGGGGGGGGTGTTCGGGTCGCCGCCGGCAGCTCGGCGGGCCAGCTCGGCGTCCAGCTCGGCGTCGGTCCATTTGCGCGACTGGACCCAGGTCTTTGCCTTGGGCGGCGGCAGCGGCGCGGACAAACTCACTTTGTCCGCCACGGTCGGCACATCGGCAGTGAGGCGGCGCTTGGGTGGCGACAGCAGCAACCGCGCGCGAGCGGCGCACACCATCTGCCAGGCGGCCTCCGCGGCCTTGCCAAATCCAATGATGAACCGGTGAGACCAGCGGTTTTGCGGCTTTTTCTTCGCGCCGATCGGCATTTCGCCGGGCTTGTTCGGGTAAACCTTCATCAGCCCGCACCGAATCGCGTCGTTGATTGCGCGCTGAACGGTGCGAATCGAACAGCCTAGTTTCTCGGCGATTTTGCGGCGATAGATCCAACCGTCGTGCCTACCATCGAAGCGAAACGAGCCGATCACACCGACGACCATGGCCCGCGTCGTGGTGAGTCCGGCCTCCCGGGCGCGCTTGTAGGCCGCTCGCGCCTCTAATTCGTCATTCCCCACCCAGAGGGAGCCGGGATTCAGCACGGCCGGCAATGGCGCGGGCGGCGGCTGTTTCTGCGGTACCGAAATCACCGGACCTCAGATCGGGCTGAGCACGCGCGACACAGCACAACGGTCATTCGAAGCGCTTGTTTGCCGTAGCAGGTCAGCTCGGCCTCGCGGCTTACGCCCCGCCACGCCGCGCAAAGGCCGCGCGTACCGGCCTCGAACCGGCCTCGCACGAGTGGCCTAGGCCGCTCGTACCCCCGCAAAATAGGCATCTGGCGGGGGTCCGCGGGTCGTGATAGGGGTGTCCTAGACCTGAGTTTTTGCATTCGTCCTGCTCTTCTTGGGTTTAGTGGCGCTGTCAGGCGCCCCGAGTGGCTCTCGTAAATCGCTCCCGGTCGCCCGGCGAACGCAGCCTTCCCCAGCATCGTTCAACGGGCGACCGGTGAACTTTTGCGGGGGCGTGAAGGGTGTGAAGGGCTTTCGGCGCATCGTTTCGCGCGCCTCGAGGGTGGGTACAATTTGACCCAGGGGTGATTTGCCCCTAGCTTCGGCTGCATGGCCAAACGTCGAAGCAGCACCCAGATCGTGCGCGCCTATCCGGTGCAGCGCGCGCCCGCCCAAGTCATCCGAATCCAGACGCCCCGCGCCCCGTCCAGCTCGCCTAAACGGCGACGAGGCAGCCGTCGACGAGGTCACGCGAGCACCGCTTTGACGGGCTCGCACGTGCTCGGCATTGGGCTCGGTGGCGCAATCATCGGGTTTGTTGAAAAGAGCTTCGGCGCTTCAATCCCCGCGATTCCGATCGTTGGTCGCAAGGGCGCGATCACGCTACTCGCCTATTTCGCGGCCCGCAACCGGATGGGCGGGGCGTTCGTGCGCGACGCTGCAATCGCGGGTGCTGCAATTTGCGGCTACGAACTCGGCAAGGACGGCAAAGTTTCGGGTGACTACGGCATCGACGGGGAAGCCGTGCCGAATGTCTCCGGGGTGGCTTCGCAGTTCTGAGACTCGCGTCGTTCAACACGATGTGACGAACAACATTTTAGATATTGACATTACGAAAGGCGCGAAAAATGAGCGGCATGCAGGTTGTTGGATACGATGTCGAGGGTAACGAGGTGTACGGCGACGTCGACGGCGAAGTCATGGGCGACGGTGTCATGGGCGCCCGCCGTCGGCGCGCTCGTCAGATCGCAATCCCGCCAAAGGCCGGCTGGCGTAACCAGCTCGCGCCCGGCGTCATTCAGCCGGACGAGGGCATGGTCCCGCTCACGCTCGTGGGTCAGTCGGGCTCACCTCCTGGTCAGTTCAGCTCGACCTTGCAGACGATCACCTTTCAAGGCCAGTTGCAAAAGCCCTTCCGACCGGAGCGCCTCTTGTGCTCAACGGTTCGCACTGGCGTTAGCGCGGTCGGTCGACTGCTTACGGTGCTCTACGTCGGAACGGATCTCCAACAAGCCGATATCAACGGCTGGGACGCTGAACTCGTGGGCTTGCCTGGCGCGTTCGGTACTCGGCTCACGTGCAAGGCTGCTGAGCCTGGCGTGTTGATTCGTGCGGTGGTCACGCTGTCGCAAGCGATTCTGACGACCGACACCATCTTTGCGAACTTCACGTTCATGGGTCGCATCATCCACTGATCCGCACCTCGGGGGCCGCTGCTTCTGGCGCGGCGGCGGCTCCCACACTTTTTCGATTTTGCGGCGCCCGAGCTCTCAGGCGCCGATCGCGATTTTTGTGGAGGCTTGCCGTGCGAATCAATGTTGCAATTCCAGAAGCTCACGTATCGGCGGACGTCCTCAACGCTTCGCTCGAAGCAGTGACGCGGCTCAATGAGTCGCTCCTCAAAAACAACGAAATCCCGCCGTTCGAGACGCAGCTCAAGCGCGGGCTCAAGTGGAAGCCGGAGCCGCCTGGAGACGAGCACTTCGATCATGGTCTCACGACCGCAAAGCGCGGTTGGGGTGATTGCGATGATCTCGCGCCGCTTCACGCCGGGAGTCTGCGTCACTCGGGCGAGGACCCCGGTGCAACTGCGATCGTGAAGAAGACCGGGCCCAAACTTTGGCATGCGGTCGTGAGGCGCTCAGACGGCACCATCGACGACCCGAGCAAGAGGGCCGGCATGGGTCAACCGCACGAGTACTCCGGCGCGGCTGTGCCTCGAATGTTCCCGAACGTGAGCGGCGTGAGCGGCGCGTACATCGTGCGGCCTCAGCTCGCGCTACGTCCGGTGTGGGGTGGCGAAGGTTGGGAAGCTCGAACCGATCTCCCCTGGCACTACCGGCAAGACCCGGACGCGGCGCCGTCGAAAACGGATTACGCCATGGTGAGCTTGCACGCTTCGCCCGTCGCGAGCACTGCTCTCACTGGCTCGGTAGAGGGCGCGATCGAGCTGGCCGAGGCGGCCGGGTTCGCGCATCCGGATCACGTGGATCGGCTGTGCTGCCTCGGCGATGCGCTCGACGGCGCCGAGTACGAAGAGCTGGTGAAGCTCTACGGCGAGGAACACGCGCAGGTGGTCGGGCACATGCTCGGCTCGTTCGGTTCCGGGCTGAAAAAGCTGGCGAAAAAAGGTTTCTCGGGCCTCACCTCACTCGCCAAAATGGCAGCCCCCATGGCCGCATCATTTATCCCGGGTGGCTCCGCTGCCTTGAGTCTGGCGAGCAAAGGGCTCTCGATGATCAAGCCGGGCGGCGGCGGCGGCGGCGGCAACGTCGCCACCGCGCAGCAACAGCTCGTCACGCCAATGGCTGCCATGCCGGGCGCGCGAACGGCAACCATCCCCGGCGCGGCTGCGTCCGAAGCTGCGCAACGTAGCGGCCGCTTCGTCGTCACCTTCGACTGAGGAACCATGACCGCACCCTGGCTCATGTGGGGCAGTGATCAGCAGGTCACCGTTGAGACGCCGTCCTCGACGATCAACCCTACGTTCACTGAGACCTTTGTTCAGACGCCTCAGCTCGTGCGCATCGACTACGGCCGGCCGGAGACGTGGTCGTTCGTGTTCGCGGCCGCACTCGTGGGCATGACTCCGCCGCCACAGGCGGGGCGCATGGGTAGCTTTTTTTGCGATGTTTATTTTGATGTGAGCATCGGCGCCGGCCGCTCCTCGATCATCATTCGTGGCTTCGAACATTTTTCTTGGGAGATTTCGAATAGCGACCCGCAGGAACTGCCGATCCTGATCAATCGCGGTCTCACGTGGAGTCAGCAAGTGGTACCGCCCGCAAAAAAGCAGGACATACCCGGCATACCCTCGGCTGGCGTTGTCGAATCAATCGCCGCGCAGTCGATCAACGTGACGGCGCGCGTGCGGGGATTCAACGAAAACTTCACTTCTCCGGGTTCCGTCTCGCTCATCGTGAGCGCGTTTTTTGCGCCGCGCTCGCACGTGCGGCCCGAGTGGTTTCAGGGCGGACGCTTCAGCGGCGGCGAGGACTACGGCACATGACCGCCGAAAAAATCCGAGCTTGGCTGCTTCAGCAACCGCGCGCCGCGTCGCTACGCGTGCAGACGGGCAAGGAGCGGCAGGAAATCGCCGTCGCGGGCCAGTCATGGGCGAAGCTCGCCGCGACCATCGAGGCGATGCAGGCCGATCGGATTGAGGCGCTCGACGTAGGCGGAAATATTCTGCGCGCGGTGCGACCTGCCGACGTGGACGACGTCGAGCAAGAAGCGCCGGCATTGCCCGAGCTGATCCAACCGCCGCCGACGGCCTACGACCCGGAAACGGTCCGGTTCGAGCTGATCGCGAAATTGTTGGCCGACGCGCACAAATTCTCGGTGGGTGTCGCGTTCGAGAAAATCGTGATGATCGTCGACGCGCAGAACCGCCGGAGCGAATCGCTAGAGCGTGCCCTCTCCAGCGCAGAGAGGCTCCTGCGTCGTCAGGCTGAAGAGCTATTTGACGAAGCCGAGACGAAGGCACGCGAAGCGGAAGAGAACCCGCTCAAGGACATGGTGAGCGGCTTCCTCAAGGGCGCGGCAAACGGCGGCGCGGCAAAAACCACCACACCCACAAACGGGAAAGCGTAATCCGATGGGCTTAGAAATTCTCGTGTTGCTCCTGGCGAGCTGGATCGCGAAGCATTGGCGCGACAACAACCCCCCGCCGAGGGGCAGCGGTCGAGCGCCGCAACCGCCGGTCCGCAGGACCCCGCCAGCACGGCGCCCGCCGACCATCAAGCCTCTGCCGTCGGCGCCCGAGAAACCCTCGCCCGTGCCCGTTCCCGCGCCAGCGCAGGCCCAAAAGAACAAGACGACCCCGCCGCCATGGCCGCAAGCCATGCCCGTCGGTCTGCCTGCGTGGCCGGCCGGGTGGACTCCGGCAACCCCACCGCCGGCGGCGGTAGTGACGCGAGCCTGGCAGCTCTTGCCGACGTTGTGGAAGACGGGCGCCGGCACCAAAGCGACCGAGCAAACTGGCGGCTCCTGGTACACGTACGTCGCGAGCTGGATGAACCCCGCCAAGACCACGAAAGGCGTGGTCGCGTTCAAGCCGAAGGAGGGAATCATTCCCGCCATTCGGCAACCGAGCGGAAGTGTCTGAAGTCCCGCGCGTAGAGACGCCGTTTCAGGAGGCTGCGATCGGCGAACTGCTACGGCTCGAACTGCTCGCGCAGAAGCAGGACCCGCACCAAGACATGGCGGCGCTCCTGCTCGCGCAAATCGCGTTCGAGACGGCGCGCGGCAAGGCTTGCCAAAATCATAACGTGGGAAACGTGACGGCCAACGAGCGCGTCGCGGTCGAGTACTACCGGCCCAAGTGGTTCGCCGAGGGGCAGACGGAGCCTCACCTTCAAGCGCTTCATGAGCTGATGAAGCACGGGCACGCGCCGAGGGCGTTCCGTAGCTACGTCGGGTTTCCCGAGGGCGTGGCGGGCTACGTGCGCGCCGCAAGGCACCTCGCCTGCATCGAGGGCGCCCGCACGGGTGACGCCGAGATTTTTGCCGACGTGATCCGAAACGGCGGCTACACGCCCGGCGCTCCTGAGTCGCTCGGCGCGACGCTCGACCGGATGCGCGTCGACTACCTCCGGAGGGGGTTGTTCGACAGCCTCCCAAAAGACAGCGCGGGTCCGAGTCCGGACCCGGAGTTGCTCTCCTGATTTTCGTGCTCGTGCTCGCGCTCGCGAAAGGCAAAAAACATGGCTGGTAATCTCACTGCGTTTCAGCTCGGGCCGGGCGCGGTCATTTCGCTGGAGACGAACCAAGGGCAGGTGCTCGCGCTCGTGGGCAACGCTGACGCGCAGTCCTACAACGCGCCCGGGACCTACAACGCGATCGGCTTCTCGGGTCTCTATGTTGCAGATCAAACAAACTGGGTGTTCACGGTCGACGGCTCGGGCCAGCCGAGTAACCCCACCGTGGTTTTGACTGGCTTGCCGGCGGGTCGACCGCAGTGGCTCCAAATCCGCACGGTACAGAGTCAATACCCAGCCGGCGGAATCACGATTTCGTACCCGAACCCGTATCCGACCGTATCGAAGGTTCCGGGCGCCGTGCCGCTTACTTTGACGCCAACGGCGGGCGCGACCGATATCATCTCGCTCTATTGGGACGGCGCGACGTTGTACTCGATGATCGCTGCAAAGGATTTCAGGTGAAATCACCAGGCGGGTTCGGTCTGCTCGCGGGTGGCGAGGCGCCGGCTACATCAATCGATTTTGCCGCGCTGTTTCCGACTGCCTATCAGGTGCTACAGAGCGATCGAGGGCTGAGCTACGGCGCGGTGATGCGCGCGGACCCGGGCAACACCTCCGGCGTGTCGTTCGCGCTGACCGGGGCGACGCCCGCGGTTCCGGTGCCGATTTGGATCAAGATCACTTCATTCGGCCGCGCCAGCATTTACTACGACGGGCTCGGCATCACTCCAACAATGACCAATGTTGTCGTGTCCGACAGCGTCCCAATTGTGCTCGCTGATGCCGGCTCGGGCATGGCGATCACTCCCGGAGTTGGATCTCAGGTGACCGGCAATATTTGGCGCGCTACCTGCTCGGGCCTCAACGACCAAAGCGGCAACGGCCGGCACGCAATCCAGCTCACGCCGTCCAAGCAACCGCTCGTTGCGGTCGGGCGAAACGGTAAGCCCGAAATTCTTTTCGGCGGCGGGTCTGAGAATCTCAGGGCCAACTTCCTGCCTCCGGCGGGCACCATGGGCTATTTGGTTTACCGCATCATTTCTGGCGGCTCTTTCAATTACATCGTGGACTCGAATCCCGGCGCCGGCTCCAACGGATACTCCATATTCATCAACGGCGGCGCGCACTCGGTCTTTGGCTACTCCGGCGCCTATTTGCCAGGAGGCGACATTGGCTTGAATGCCTACAACCGCACCGTGATCCGTTGGAATGCGGCGGCGAGTTCGATCAAGCTTGGCAGCAACCCGATCACGTCGGGTGATGTCGGGCCGCTCGTTCCACTCGTCGGGATGAGGACATTAGGGTGCAGGTCGGACGAATCTTCGGGCGCAAATATCGGACTCTTTGCGATCGTGCATTGCCCGCCGCAGCCGTACGCAGCCGCCGATGCTGCCATCAATGCAGCACCGAGCGGCTATGGGCCGGGGATTGCAGTATGACCCTGCGGATCGCGGGTATCGTCGAGCGGCGGCAACCACTGCCGCCGGGCCGCTACTGGATCACCGTCACGAACTCCCCCAGCGCGCCGGAGCGCACCGCCCATTTTTTGCAGTGGGCGGAGGCGAACGCTCAAACGGTCATTCTCGACAAGCGCGAGCCCGTAGGCGGCAACGTCGATGGCCTGTTTGTGATCTTCACGGTGCTCATCAAAACGACTTGGGATGCTTTGCAGTTCGGCTACCCAAACGTGGCAGGGCCCGAGATCCAAACCTCCGACGACACCGTCCAGCGCCCGCCGGTACCGACCGCCGGATCGGTGCTGTCCGATCTCTTCGGCGACTTCTTCGCCACGCCCGTCGGTCGCTTCGCGCTCGTCGCTGGCCTTGTCGTGCTGTTCACTCGCACGCGCAAAGGTGACTAAGGTTCTAGGTCTATGTGGGCGCTTCCGGTTTTACTGTCGGCGCGCCGAAAAAAAATCGCGTTTTCGGGGCAGCTCGAGCACGCCTGAAAAATCGAAAAAACTTCGAAAAATTTGCGTGTGGAGCCTGGGAGCTCGGGCGTGGCAAAATCGAAAAAATGCCACCCCGAGAGCTTGCGATCATCGCGATCGAATTGGTCCAGCGCAACGGCCCGCTGTGGAGTTCGGCGCACTGGGTGAACGGCGAGATCCAAGAGTGGGAAGGGCCCGGCACGCGTCCGCCGTGTGAGCACCGGTTCAGAGCGCGCCGCGACTGGCGCGGGTTGTGGGTCGGCCGTGCCTCTTGCATCTATTGCCACAAGCCAACGCGGTGGAAGACAGCCAAGGCCAACGGCGCACCGAACGGCCGCTAGTGTTGCACGTGCAACCGTTTTTTTTTTGGCCCGCTCTCACCCTTTCGAGTAGCGGCCTCGACCCGCTTAGCGCGCGATGATTTGCAGATACCCGATCGCGCAAACGAGCAAAACCCCACTGAACAAACGTCCGAGGCGA
>Ga0157305_10000031_pt1 | contig 10626 bp, 15 predicted proteins | sample NitcycUS148409B2_FD_108385 | JGI IMG/M metagenome (GOLD analysis project Ga0157305, IMG submission 108385) | Soil microbial communities from Arlington Agricultural Research Station in Wisconsin, USA - Nitrogen cycling UWRJ-S148-409B-2 | ecosystem: Environmental > Terrestrial > Soil >...
ATTGCATCTAAAAATACCCCGCCCGCGAGGTTAGGATTAATCTGATTAGCCAGTGCCGCGTTATTCGTAACAACATCAACCCGCGCGAGAGCTTCCGCATTAATTAAGATACCTTGCGGTGTCGAGGGGTCAACAGACAAATCGTTGCCGAAAGCCGCTTTATACTCGTTTTGGACACCGGTTAAAATGTCACTCGTATCGGGGACAATTACACCGGTGCTGTTTATATATTCATAATCCGCCATTTATTTCACCCTGCCCGTAAATTGTACGGATAACTGCTACATAATTTAAAGCGTCCGCAACCCGCGTGGTACGGAAAGAAACTATTTCTACTACGCCCGCGACCTGCATTATCGCTGTCCTCGCGGCTGATTCAAATTGTATAATGTTTGGCACGCCTACCCAAACAGTCTCAAAATATGGTACGCCTTGCTCGGTATTTAAAGCTACTTCTCCGAGTCGCACTTTAACCGCATGCGCGCAGTTTTCAAGCACTGCTTGCAAGTCATAGCTGACAGATATATTACCGTCCCTACCCAAAAATAGGTCGTTGTTACTATCTGCCGAAAGTGTTTGAGTCATAAATATCCTAAGGCGGTATACCCGGAGTAATAGACCCCGAGGCAGTTATAGACCCGGAGACATGCATTAACCCAGTCATATTAAAATTTCCTGTAACCGTCACACCGCCGTCTATCTCTAAACCCTCAGGAGCGGTGACTCTAACTCGGTCTTCAAGCAGTGCAACTCGCACCGTACCCTCTCTATTTTGTATCACCGCTAATTCGTCATCATCTACGATCGTATACTCGGTCATAAGATGTGGTAAAAACAAGCTATCCGCAAAATTATTTTTTCTAAAACTATTTGGACGCGCTTCACTATATGATTGCAAAAACAGTGAAATGTCGCGGTCATTTGCGAGTATCCACCCCAAGTCACCAGGCAATATTTTAAAATTAATAAACATATTACCGCCCCCGAGTTGAAACACGGGAACTTCTGCAATCGGGGCACGTGAAATTTGCGAGCCGTCCGTAGTCACAACCATGATCATAGGTTGCACTTGTGCACGGTTGGTTTCACGGTCGTAAGTTAGTACGCGCGCGGGAAGCATGCCGTTTGTATCTTGCAGCATCTTATTTAAAATAAATCTAAATGCGCCAACTAAGCTACCCTCGTCTGCCGGGTTGATTGAAGGAACATTACCCGCGCTCATGCTAACCTCAACCCTTCAGCAATATAGTAAAACGGAGTATCGCGGTTAGCGATCTCAAACCCTAGTTTATAAATAACGTAACTCCCATTCGCGGCGGGGTACATGACGCTTTTCACGTCCAACCCGCCACCTAACACCGTTCGATTATCCAACAAAAACTTTACTTTAACTCCACGCTCTGTGAGCTCGGGAATTCCGACCATTCCAGTTTCCGCGCTGACTACGCTGATGGTGTTGCTTAACGGTAATCCGACAGTCTGCAGTACTAAAGTGGCATTGTCGACAAAGGCATTAATATTACCCAACGCCCCTAGTTGTTCAACTTGTTTTAAAGCCGCCCCGGTATATGCATAGTTAGCGATATTGCGGTCAGTCGTCTGAAAAATCAAGCGTGTATTTAAATCCGCGGCTACTCGTCTTGCAATAACAGATAAAGGTACCGAACCGGCCATGCCGTTTGAAACCATTAAACCTTTGTAAAAGTTACCAGTCAAACATTTCATAGTCACCCCGATATCCGGGGGCTGCGAAGGTTTTGAACTGACTACGTTACCGCTGTAAATTAAAGATGCTCCATAACTCACGCGGCCGGCCTCTAACCTGATAGTCTTGGGAGTGCGGTTAAAATTGTAAGGCGATGTCTCAGTTAGTATAAAATCCTGTGTTTGTCGATTTAAATTATAAATCGTTATCTCAGCCTCGTTCTGGTTTGGATTCGCATACTTCGTACCGGTCGCGCGGATCGCAAGGCCTTCGTAAGTTTTAATGCCCCCGCTGACTTCTATGCTCAATTTCACAACTCTGGGGTCAAGTGCCTGCACGGATTTCCCCTAGCTCAGCCTCGGACACGTAAATAAGGGATTGTGAAATTCCGAACTGATTCCAGTCCGGTAAATCATCGTCTAGCGTTGTGAGAACAAAATTACCCGCTTCTAAGTACTCGTAAGGTATCATTGGCATACCCGCAACTAATCTTATGTTGCTTAGCAAAGTAATGTTATTTCTAATAACCGTAGCTGACATACACCCGTTAGTTTCTTTCAATATTAAATTGTATAAATTATTCTCAAGTCGTATGGACAAAGATTGATTAGGTACCCGCGCCAACGCTACTTCTATCATGACGCACGCCCGCGTATCCAATCCCTAATATCTGTAAGAGCCGTGCCCTGCGCCGGGGGCGGGGTCGGTTGTATCTCCCCGCGACTTACGGTTGATTGATGCGAGGGTCTCCGGGGGCGGACAGTAAACACAGGCGTCACAAATTGCACTTCTGTAAACGTCAATGCCATCGCCAAAGTGTCATACTGTTCTGGGTCTTCCTCGTGCGGCATATTTGAGATTAACTGATTGTAGTAAAGCCCTGAGCGCGTTTGCACTACTAATAACGTAGCATTTAAAGAGTATTGCTTAATTTCACGGTAAGTATCTTGGTAATCTTCGGACTGCAATACAAATGACAAAGATATCTCGACGGGGTCTATAATTTGATGGTCGGCGATAGTAGTACCAAATTCCGTAGGATGCTTCATAACTTTTTTAGGTTCTTTGACAACCGCCTTTAGCGCGCGGGCACGAGGAAAAACCTGACGAAAGTCTTGGTCAAACACGGCTACGACATCAACCGCAGCATGCGGAATTAGGGTATCAAAAAGAGTACGCATTACGCCATTACTCCATCATCGAAGGTACCCGTAGCTTGTCGAAAATGATCAATAAGCCCTTGAGTAAACGAGCCACTTATTCCCTCAGCATCCGTAGCTTGCGTGTTAATCGTAATATCCCCCGTAGTCACTGAAAGACTTTTAGCACCCCCGCCATTGAAAATACTGTTAGACGTTTGAGCCATAATCGGTAAATTCTGGGTGTCAGTAATCTGACGTTGCGCAGCAGCAATAACGTTTTGGATTTCGGGATTCTCAGGATCGTTATCATTTGATTTTTCGCGGGATATAAATTTCCTAAAGCTGCTAAAGGAATTAGACATCGCTGCTAACTGTTTTTGTAACCCACTGAAAATACTATCGACTAAAGCTTTAAAATCCTGCAACGGGTGCATTGCTCCTGCAAAAACGTTCCGGATCGCTTGCGCGACTTTCGGCCAACCTTCGAGCATATCCCCAATGAGCGACTTATTACCTTTTAAAAACGCTCGCATATCTTCGAAAACTAAAGCAAATGCTGCAATTGCAAGTGCAATACCACCTACGACCAGTATGATCCCGGTTTCTGCAACAATTAGTTGAGCGACTAAATACCCCACGGCAACACTGATAGCCGCAAATACCCCAATAATCAAGTCGGAATGTTGAGATAAATAGACATAAAACCCCGTAAATTTGTCTACAATCGCGGTTAGAATCGGTAAAATAGTACTCCCCACTCTCACCCACATCGTGGAAAACGCTTGCGACATGTCAACCCATTTATTTTTAAATTCTTGGGCTATCTGTCCGTCTCGTTGAGTAACTACGCCTAACTCTTTCTGCCGCGCGATCGCAAGCTCTACTTCACGCCTGCCTGTCTGCAGCGTCATGATGGTTGCTTGGTCTAAGCCGATGCTCTGGCCAAACCGCATACTTTTGTCTTTACCTACGTTGTGAAATGAATCAGCTAGCATTGGGAGCATTGCGATAGCGTCTTGATTACGGATGTTTAATGTTTTAGCTAAACTTTGGATAGAAGATTCAAAACCTTTGGCCGTCCCGCCTTGTTTTTCTACTACTTTACCCCAGGCCTCAAGGGTTTCAATATTGACATTCAGGGCGCGGGAAGATTGACTTAAATCAAGCGCCTCTTGATACGCACTAGTTATGTTCTGCAGTACGGCACGCGCGGAAAAAAAAGCAGCGAGTCCTGAAGAAACAGATTTGCCTAAATCCTTAAACGACTTATTTACTTTATTAATAACAACGTCAACAGAGTCTAGGGATTTAGACATATCCTTAGAGGATTTTTTGACCTCTTCGGTATCTTTTCTAAACTGCATCGCGTTGGTTACAAATCTAATAAAGAAACTCGCTAATTCCATCTATTTGCCTTTTTTCTTAGAGTGCTCTATTGCTAAGTATTCATTGTACTTCGTTACCGCGATGATTTCCCACATATCGAACGCATCTTCCAAAGTGTAAACTGTTTTTAATTCGTGGAGGGTGGCTTTTCCGTTGGCAATAATTGCTCCGATAAAGTCGTCGACATTTTCGTAGCATACGCTAGGACAGTCTGAAACGTATCTTTTAAGAAACGCAAGACTCCTCCTTGAGGAAAAAAAGAGCAGTTGTGCTCCATCACGAGGTCTTCCATTTGTAGCAGCGTTTCCCAGTCATCAATGTGATTGTTTACTAAGACCTGGTTAGATAGTCGTATTAACGTGCCATCCTGTTGTACCACCGCAACGTAGTTCATCAACTTGAGCATAGTCTCTTGATTCGTAGCATAATCACCGAGCTTCGGAACCGCGGAAGTCGGATATTTGAATACAATTTCACGCCCTTGCACGGCGGGGAACTTAGAAATCACATACTTTTTACCGTTTAATTCAATTTCTTTTGGGTCTTTAAAGTCTAACATTACGCACCTACCCCAATCCTATTTTCAAACGCGAAGTTGTAAATTTTAGTTTTATATCGTCCGGCACTCGCGATACCATTACCGGGCATACCGTCTGTAATGATACCAGATGTTAAAGTAACCACTCGACCATCTGGATACATAAAAGTCAACGTAATAATATCTCGCGCGCCTATTTTACCGCGACCCACGCGATTAGCTTCAAAAATAATGCCCATGATAACATCGTCCTCACTACCCGCGATAAGTGCAATTGCCGGTTTAATCGGGTTGGCTTTAGACCAAGTTATCAAATCCCCGTTCAAACCCATTGCGGAATCTGCAATCTGCAAAGACGGTAGGTCTAAGGGATCAGTGTCATCGGGGAATTGCGTAAATGTATGACCAATGGGCAGCGTATTAGATGCAATCATCTGTATTCGTAACGCAAAACCCGAAATATCTACTGTCATAATATAGTGTCCTTTTTTACGTTAGATTAATACGTGTTGACCATTAACTTTACGAATCACATCATCTTTACTGTAAACTAAGATATAGTTGGCTACATAGCCATCAGCCGTGATTTCAATTACACAGTCTACCCAGTACCCGATATTCTGCACCTGATACCACGCATTCGCATCGTTAGTGATTTCAGTGATGTATAAAATTTGTGAAGTAGTCAGCCGTTTACCAACGCTAATCGTACCGTTGTTTAAAGCTTGATTAATAACTTGTTGTAGGATAGTTAAAATCTGACTGCGACCCTGCACATTAGCAGACACTTTAGACAACGCAAGTAGTAAAGTCATAATTGCGGCTGTTGCGGCGTCTTTAAGCCATTGCTCATTAGCATAAGTATTCATGTCTAACGGTGCATTCGGAAGACCCATTAACACGCCGCGTTGATAGAAGTCTAAAAATTGTCCGGCTGTTTGAGTACGCCCGTAATAGTTAATTCGTAAGACGTCTAACGTATCTGCAACTTCATCAGTAGTTACTTCCGGTACTAAACCAAAAGTCTGAAACATATAGTTTTGCACAGAGTTAGCCGCTGTATAATCCGTAGCCGCTAAAATCATCATTGGTATCATTTCGTCAAATAAAGTATCTGATTCTGATAAAGTAATCGCAACCCCGCTAAAGGCGTTCAACGCTATAAAATAGCTATCTATGTTAGCCATCAAAACCGGAACCATGAACATATACAATACGTTCTGCTCTGTATTCCACTGCCCCAATTCCTCAAGTTGCTCTAGAGTGAGAGAGTCTTGGAAGAGAAAAGAACCAAAGTTTGTTGACGTGTTCGCAGACAATGTAACGGCTTCAACTACCGTTTGCTCGTCTGCACCATTCGTGATAATTAAAGTGTTAGTTGGACTCAAAGCCGGGTCATAAATCCATCCGAGCTTAGCGGAAATACTCACCCCTGCATTACCGGTCTGTACAGAGATAGTAACCGCACCCGCGACACCGCCAGTAAATTCAAAGCGACCTAGCGCAGAATTCCAAAAAACCTCCGCCAAGCCCCACATCGGCTCAACAAATCCAACAGAGGTCGTACCGGTCGCGGTCGCGTTAGCCGAAAGTGTAATCTCAGTACCCGTATTAATAGCTGAAACCGTAGTCCCATTTGGAATCCCCGTACCGGTAACGGTCTGGCCTACTACGATTTCAGTAGTATCGGGAGATATGGTAACGGTCGGACTGCCGGAAGTTGTAGTACCTGTTTTAGTTACGACTGGCCACGCGCGGATAGCATTCTGCACAACTAAAGCCGCATCCGCCATTCCAGAAATTCCCGAAAAATCAAGACCTGTAAAAATCCCTTGTTCGGTACCAATCGTTAATCTAAAAGAACCCGCATTAATTAACTGCCAAGACGGTATAGATTGCGGTTGTTGATTACCAAAAATCTTAGGCGCTACGTCTGCATCAACCCAGCGACTAAACCCTAACTTCTTAGGCCGTGTAATGTTTTTACTAATCCAGCTAAAATAAAATGACGCTCTCGCCGCTTCTATACTTGATGAACCAAAATAGCTTCGTACCGCAGCAGCAGTTGTGAACTCAATCGTTTCACCCCCGGGCGGTAACAATGAACTTGACGAAAATATACGCCCAATTAATTCACGCGTGTTTACTGTCGTGCCCGCGCCTACTCCAGACGTAATATCTACATACCTTGATATACCGATTGCCATATCTGTTATCCTTTTGTTAAACGCGGTAGATTTTGTAATTTATGGATTCTATCACCGATTCTACGGTTACTCTAGTTTGCCTGTGAGTTATCGTAAAATCAAATGACGGAAACGCAGCAAATTGGTCGCGATCGTCTTTAAAATACGGGTTTCTGACGTCTGTGACTCGTAAAATTCCCAGGTTGTGTCCCGCGAGCGCTAGTAACGTTTGGTCGTTTTGCATAATCGCAGCAACCGTATTAACTAAATCTGAAGCTGTATGGCCGTAGGGGTTTGAAGGAATCTGTCGCACCATCCCCCCCATTTGAAAGGTGGTTTCATACATCTGGGACTCTGTGTTAGTCATCGTTAATTCGTCAGGATCCCACTTTGACTCACGTTTCGTCCAACCGTACCTTCGGTCAAATAACTTGTAAAAATAAATCGTGGGATTAGTGTTAGCCCCCTGCAATGTCGGTTGCTGCGATTGCTTAACAGTGACATCGTTATAACCGTAGCTCGGTAGCTTATAAATAATCAAAGTTATAATAATACGAATTAAGTCATTATCTGTCATTTTAGAGCACCGGCACAGGAATACGTACACACAGCACGCCTTTCCAACCATCAATCGCGAACCAATCATTAGCGGATTCACATTGATATCGGAGGCCATTAAATTCTATTTGGTCACCGGACACATCCCGCTGTAAGTCTAATAAATTCGCCGACACATAAAAAGTAAAATAATCTCTTTGTAAATCTAAGCCGAATTGGTTGTACAGATTTCGAGGAACCGGTTGAAAACTACCCGTCAACGGAACACCCGTATCATAATTCCCTACTTCTATCCCGACATTATTAAGTGTCCGACTAAGATACTGATAGTAAATTACTGTTTGCTTAGCAATCACAGACAAAGCCATGTTTAATACGTTAGCACCAGGTATCATGCGTCTTCCACTGAATTAGTTAAAGAATTCAACATCTCACCTGTGTCAATCAAAGGCTTGTCTAAACTACCAATAGTTTTCTTACCTACTTTTCTGTCACGCCTTTCTTGTATCGTAAAATCCGACAACTTAGGCGTCCAGATAGAGGCTATCTTTTCTCTAATATCGCCTGCCGCTTTTAATCCTATTTTTTCCGCCAGGGTCGCGGTAGTACTCTTACCTTTCACGATTTCACGCGCTCCTTTTTCAGCAGTTCCACGCCATTCGTTTTGTCTTTCTGCAATCGTTGGTCTCATAAACGGTCGCGGTGGTATATAATGCGCGGAATTCCCAAGTTCCTGAGTTGCCGCGACTGATGCTATAGTTTCACCCGTGTCATACTTTGCACCATCAAACCAACCGACCTTCCCGACTTTATCATCTAAACCCGCGAGCATTACGTCAAGTTGTTTCATGCCCTCGCCAACCACACGCGTAACACCCATTAAAATGACCCGCCGACTCTACGAAATGCGCTAGTCTCCGGCATTCCGCCGTAATAGTCCCCGCCTATCGAAGATACTTCTAGCAAGACTAATAACTGTTGTCCGTATGGTGTTAAACTCAGCCACCATTGGAATTGGGTCTGCAACGGCGGCGGCGTCAGAGATACGCTTACTTTATCCACCGTTGCAGTTTGAACTAACCCTGGTACTTGCCCCGCAGCGATTAACACGCCTAACGCAGCAAGATGTGCTGTTAATAACGTCAATGCGCGGTATCGACACGCCCCGCTTAGCATATAGCATTCATATGTTGTATTTTGAATAATGCAACCCGCGTCATCCCAGTACCGCTGTAACATGTCGTCCGGGAATAACGTAACATTCGCGAACGCCGGAAACGATACCCGGAACGCGGGGATATCAAAAGTGAACGTATTACTCAACGTCTTTTCTCTTCATTTTTGATGGTTGACCATTCTCGCCCGTTTCAAAATCATCGCGGGTAAGGGGGCGTGATTTATCACCCTTGTTCATGTTTTCAGCAACTTTAGCAACCTTAACTTTCTTAGCCTCAATAGTGATATAGCCATTCTTCACGTGGTCTCTAAAGCTAGTATTTTCTTGCAATGCTTGTAATTCTTCGTCAGTAACTTCAGTGACAACGCCCTTCGGGGTCTGAATATGACGAGCTTCAGTAACACCCGTTCCGCCCTTGATTAAAACTGCTTTCTTAACCTTCGGCAATTGCTTAACATCGGTTGGAACGTATGTAGTGTACGCTTGATTCGCTGCAAGCGTGGAGTAAATAAAATTTCCCATTTTTTTAATCCTTTTAAAAACCGCCCCCGAAGGAGCGGCTGCCTTCCAAACTTAGATACCTGAACGCCTAACAACACCAAACGGACGCTTACAAAAAGTTCCCGCTGTTGCGTTAGAATACCCTTCTTTGTATCCTTTAACCACTTGCTGCACGCCCAGAACCATGAACTTAGTCGGTACGTTTTGTGAAAATACGCGTCTATCATCAGTAGACATTTCGTCCATGATTTCGTCCGCATAAAGATAAAAAACGTTTTGGCCACCGTTCGCAGCATTAAGCTGTGGTGCGTCTTCAACCCGGATATTCGGATACGTTTTAGTTAACCAGTCTTGAACAGAAAAACCAAGGTCTGAAATTGTACCTAGGAAGTCCACGCAGCTCGTAGCGATAGCTAGAGTCATTGGGGTTTTCTTAGGATCAATATTAGCTTGGGACTGATTACGCAAAGTAGCCACGGCTTCTTTGATATCGCGAACAATTTCGAGCATCGTTTTATCCGCCCAGAAAGTAGTACCGCCCGCACCGGCATCAACAGTAACATACGCCGGTAACGCAGGATCGTTTAAGAAACCATAGGTTCTATTTAAGCCGTTGTTATATCCGAAAAATCCAACCGCGTTACGAATGATTTCTAAATACAATCCACACGCTTGCCGTTTCTGATTTCCGGAGTCAATACGCATTTTTGCAGAGCGCGCCTCTTCTAAGCGCCCTACTTCCATGCCTTCTTCAAATCTAACTACGGTTCTACGTTGAAAGTTAGTAAGCCAGCTAGCATAAGGTAAATTTGCGTAGTCGCCATAGGGCATCGCATTACCTGTTAACTCCATAACTTGCTGTACAATTTCCTCATCTTCCCAAGAGCCGGTTGTAGAGAGACCAATCAATGCGTCAATCTTACGAGCCGCGGTTAAAACATAAACCAACCCGGGTAACCAAGCTTGTAGAAATTGAACGGGGGTTTCGATACTCCCGGTCAAAACTGTAGGCTGCAACGCATCCATGGTTATCGCCATTACACGACCCATGGTTGCCTCGTCTAAACAAATCCCGTGCTGTCTTAAGTGCTTATAGAGGTACGCTTGTACTTCAAAAGTTTGAGGGTCTCGGTACTCGTCAGAGTCAACGTTAAACCCGTCCATACCGTAGGACTGCATATGCCGCGCGGGGATATGACCATATTCTATACTTGCTTCTTGCATCTCAATATCTCCTTACGCAGGGGTACGTGAATTAGGGGTTAAAGTAATAACAGCTAAACCTGCACCACTTACTGCAAAATGCGTAACTGCCGCAAAAGCCGATGCAAAACCGCCCGGCGGTGGCACAGAAGGTGCCGTAGTCGCAAGAGCACCCGTGGTAATATTATAAATAACCAAATCACCAATAGCCGCGGGTCCGGGGAGAGTTA
>Ga0157305_10000036_pt1 | contig 10203 bp, 13 predicted proteins | sample NitcycUS148409B2_FD_108385 | JGI IMG/M metagenome (GOLD analysis project Ga0157305, IMG submission 108385) | Soil microbial communities from Arlington Agricultural Research Station in Wisconsin, USA - Nitrogen cycling UWRJ-S148-409B-2 | ecosystem: Environmental > Terrestrial > Soil >...
CTGCGAATCTGCATTTTATAATTCGTGGGTGGTTCGTACATAGCGAAGAAAAAGAGGCGTTTGAAGACGTCCTGGGAGGAGACGTGTTCCTGGCTGAGGACACGCAGGACCTTGTGGAAGCTCTGAGACAGACTGAATACCTGCCTAATGTTTATGACGGAGTGGCAATCTTTTGTCGATTCGTCAACAACAGTGGCGGGCCTACTTACATCGTACCAACCTACTTACTAAAACCGACCCCTAAGGGACATATTACGCGTTACAGTGACTCTTCCCTGTATGACGAGGTGTGCATGCTTTGCGGTGCCACTGATGGTCAAGCAGGTAGACTCGACGAATTATGTCCTAACAAACTGGAGCTGCGTTCGACAGACTGCTTTCCCTTGTAGCGAGAAGGCTGCCCGAACGTTAGGAGTGACCAAGTGGAAATTACAAGAACGTCGATCATCACGGGCGTAACCCGTACGAAAGACCTGAATGTAACTCCCGAACAAATCAAGGCGTGGGAGGGTGGTAAGCTAATTCAAGATGCCATGCCTCAGTTGACCGCAGATGAACGCGAGTTTATCCTGACGGGAGTCACGCAAGATGAGTGGGATAAGTACATCAAAGACGACGAGGAGGACACCTAGGGATTCTGGGTGCATTAGTTATTTTAACCCTCGATGAGGGTACGTAATCTAAACAAGGGAATTAAGATGGCAATTCTGACAAAGTGCGTAGTGTACTATGCGAAGCTCGATCCGAAGCGCCCCAACAAGCGATTCGATAAGGACAATCCCACCTGGGAAGTTCAGCTGAGAACCGAAGACAAAGAGCAGCGGAAGGCATGGGAAGGAATGGGGCTGCCCGTCAAGGCAGTGGTCCCCGATGAAGGCCCTCCGTACTGGCGTCTGAATCTGAAGAAGAAGATCAAGAAGGCCGACGGCACAGATTCGTCACCTGTGGAAGTGATTGACTACAAGCTGAACCCGGTCGATCCTCGTATTATCGGAAATGGATCCATCGCCAACATCCGTATCTTCCAGTACGATAAGAAGGATGGTTCAGGCAAGGTTGCTGTGCTCATGGGCATCCAGCTGATCAAGCTCATCAAGTTCACGCCGAAGAATATCGACGATGAATTCGGTGAGACTGACGGCGAAGAGACCGTGGATGCACAGGCAGGTGCGGATGCAGATGATGGTGGATTCAAGGACGGAGCAGTGCCGCCAGGTACCGCCTCACTTTCACCGAGTCCGTCACCGTCTCCTTCACCGACACCCAAGCCCGCAAGCGCGTTCTGATTGGAGGGAGAGCTGTAATGGCTCTCCTTTCTGAATGTACAGGTACATAGTATTTGATAGGAAACTGATACTGCCTACAGGCTTACACTTGTATGTTATGCATACCGACCATTTCGAGCTTGTCGAAGAACGGAAGAGCAAGTGCGATGACTATTACACGATTGTGACCAAAGACGGTGTCTACCTGCTTACCTTGGACAGTGAGTCCGATCATGAAGGTTTCCGCGTTCGCCTGGAACGTGAATATGCATGGAGACACGATGAAGAAAATGAACAGACCGAACAAGACGCCCGCAGCACCGGCGGTTGACAAGATCAATCCGCCTCACTATCAGGCGTTCTTCTCGGGACCTGGTATGGAAGATCTGCAATGGCTGGAGGCTCAACAGTACCTCCCACGGTACAGAGACCCTGAGCGGTTTGAGGCTGCCCTGGAGCTTCAGATCCGCAAGTATCTGGATCGACTGGGTGGGAAGGATGACGAGATCCAGGAGCTGGAGAAGGCCAACTGGTATCTCAAGTTCCTCATTGCCTACAAGAAGAATGGATGCAAGCCCATTCGCGTACGTGACATTCCGTCACTGCTTGCGTGAAGAGAGCGTTATTCGATATTGAGACAAATGAGCTTCTCCGAAAGCTCACTCGACGTTGGATAACGGTAGCGTATGACTTGGATGCGAAGTGCCTCGTCGTTTGGTACGAGGGCGATTCATCCTGGATGGCTGTGTTCGATCAACTGGAATTGTTGGTCGGACACAACATCTTGGGCTTTGACTTACCGGCATTGGAAAAGCTTGACGGCTACCATTTGCCGGATACAGTTGTGGTCCACGACACGCTGCTGATGTCCCAAGTCCTCAACTATCGACGATTCGGACATGATGGTCACTCCCTGGAAACATGGGGTGACTTTCTGGGCAAGCCTAAACATGCTAAGCCTGACTTCGAGAATCCCGACATGGTGATTCTTGAAGCTTACTGCAAACAGGATGTATTACTGAACGTTGATGTCTATGAAATACTTCTTAAAGAATTCTTCGCCCTATACGATAAAGCACCACAGATTGCGCATTATCTGCGAGCGGAACACTACACGGCCACCTGGTGCGCCACAGCGGAATTGTACGGCTGGCCGTTTGATATGGAAAATGCATTGTCTCTATTTGACATCCTGGACAGTGAACTTAAGGATATCCGAGCGAAGCTAGAACCACGCCTGGGAATGAAGGCCGTAGCCACTGACAAGAAGAAGGGCGAAGTTGAAGAAAAGAAACCCAAATGGACTAAACAAGGCTTCTACGACGTACACACAGCGAGATGGTTCGGTGTTGATCCTTGCTCTGGCTTTGAGGGTGAGGAAAGACTTATTCTTGGCCCGTATTGCAGAGTCGAGTTCGTCCACCTCAAGCTCAGCTCCACTGACGACGTCAAGTTGTTCCTGTCAAGAAACGGATGGGAACCCTCAGAATGGAACTACAAGAAAGACCCTGTAACGCACAAGAAAGTAAAGACCTCTCCAAAGATCGTGGAGGAAGACCTGGAGTTGCTCGGTGGTGATGGCAAGCTCTACAAGGAGTTCAACACCGCTGAGTCCCGCTATAGTATCGTTAAAACCTGGATAGAGAACGTAGATGAGCACGGGAATCTTCACGGGGAATGTTTTACTATCGGAACTCCTTCGATGCGCGCCCGACACTCCATCATTGTTAACGTACCTCGGGCCAAGTCCAAGTGGGGCAAGGAGATGCGAGCGCTATTTAAGTGTGAACCAGGATGGAAGCTTATCGGTTGCGATTCATCCGGTAACCAGGCACGGGGCTTGGCGCATTACCTGGGAAATCAAGAATACATAGACCTACTCCTGCATGGTGACGTACACCAATACAATGCAAACATCTTAACTGAGATCGTTGAAGACATTAATCCGAATCTACTAAAACTAGACCTACCGACTATCCGTGATGGCAAGGTTGACCGAGAAGCCGCCAAGCGAATTCTCTACGCCTTTCTCTTCGGCGCACAAGGCCCGAAGCTCTGGAGCTATATCTTCGGTAAGAGTGATGGTAAGCTCGGCACGAAGCTACGAAATGGCTTCCTACAAGCTGTACCTGGATTCGCTGCCCTCCTGGAGAAGCTGGAGAACATCTTTGGAAGCACTCAGAAATTTGGCTATGGTTACATTCCATCACTGGCTGGTAATCGCATTTATGTGGACTCATTTCACAAGCTACTGGTTTATCTGTTACAGGCAGCGGAGAAGATTACATGCTCCTCGGCGCTGATGTTCGCAGTTAAACAACTCAAAGCTGAAGGCATTCCCTACAAGCCATGCATCATGATGCATGACGAGATCGACTTTCAAGTACCAGAAGAATACGCAGAACGAGCTGCGGTCATCGGTGCTAGTGCATTCAAAGAAGCCCCAAAGCTCTATGGTGTCACAATCATGGATGGCAGCGGCAAGATCGGCAACAGTTGGTACGAGGTACACTAATGTTTCATGTTCCTAATGAATATCGTGTGACTGAAGGATACTACGCATCGAAGCCTGAGCATGGGTGCAATGGTATGTTCAGATTCAAACTAGATGATGCGCCTTTCCAAGTAGTGGCTTCTGATGGCAGAGGGTGGGAGCATGTCTCCGTCACTACCACCAATAAGAGAACGCCGACATGGGAAGAGATGGTCGCGATCAAAGACATATTTTGGGATGAGAATGATTGTGTATTGCAGATACACCCTCCCAAGAAAGACTATGTGAACGCGCATCCCTACTGTCTACACTTGTGGCGTAAATCGGGTAAGAATCTTGCCACGCCACCAAGGGAGTTAATTGGATGAAGATGAGTGACAACGCCAAGTTTGTGACTTGGTCTGTTAGTTCAATACTGACTTTCCTACTACTTGCACTGTTCGTTGTGGTGGCTGCCAAGAGCTTCACTTGCAGCAGACGATGGGCAGACAGCGGACTGCAGACTGACTTCAAGGTGTTTGGTGGTTGTCGGGTATCCAAAGATGGTGTACACTGGATTCCCGAAAGCAGCTATCGTGAGATTGCTGATTGATAGCGATTATCGATGGTGATGTCTTGTGCTTTCGCGCATGTAAGAATCGAGACTACGCGGAAGCCAAGCGCACCGGATTCCAGGTTGTTAACCTCGACGAGGATGGTCTCAGAGATCGTTCCAAGTACACTCAAGATGATGATATTGAGTATGCCATGGAATGCTATGAGAGCATGGAGAAAGACCTGGAAGAACTCTTAGAGACTGTATACGCCACTGACTATGTAATGGCCGTCAAGGGAGAGGGTAACTATCGAGATCACATGTATCCTGAGTACAAGGCAACGCGTAGTCGTGATCATGTCAAATCCAATGTGGTCGTTCCACGACTGCGAAAGATTGCTGTATCTCGTGGGAAGGCCATAGCTGCTCACGGCATGGAAGCCGATGATCTCTTGCGTATCTGGGCTGAGCAATGTAAGCAGCATGAGCAGGAATATGTCATCTGCTCCATTGACAAAGATCTACTGTGTATCCCAGGTAAACATTACCGAATGCACAATCACAACTTTGTCAACATCTCAGAAGCTGAATCCCGAAAACTCTACTACATACAACTGTTGATGGGCGATGCCACGGATAACATCAAGGGCTTACCGGGCATCGGTCCCGTGAAGGCTGAGAAGATGGTATCTGAATGCAAGACTGAAGCTGAGTACCAAGAAGTTGTCGTGTCGAATTACATCATGTATTTCGGCGATGACTGGCGAGACCAGCTACTATTCAACGGTAAACTAATCCATATTATGCGTCACTATGATGACTACTTCACGTTCGCTGACTGGCCGATAACGAGGGAATTATGAGATACGTGGTGCATTGTCAAGTTGAAGACTTTCACATCTATATTGGCCGTCCCAGCATTTGGGGCAATCCCTTCTCACACTTGCCTGCCGACAGACACATCGCTGAATTCCAATGTGAGACTCGCGAAGAGTCCATAGCCAAGTACGAAGAATGGCTCAAGACTCGTCCTGACCTCATTGAGAAAGCCAAGGCAGAACTCAAAGGAAAGATCCTGGGTTGCTGGTGCAAGCCCTATGCTTGTCACGGTGACATCCTGGCTCGAATTGCAAATGGCTGAATTCAAGGGAACCCTTCCTCTCGGAAACAAGATGCGGACAATTCCGTTGTACAACAATGGACATTGGAAGTTCCCCGAGAAGATGAATCCCGACACTTACATGGGCTTTATATATCTCATACGAGATAATGTCTTAGAGCGCTTCTATTTGGGTAAGAAGAATTACCTCACCAACTCTGGTTTCCAATCAAGAGACACAGGTTGGCAGAACTACCGAACATCCTCGCAGACAATGGCGGACATCTTCAAGTTCAGACCCATTGGAGAATTCGACTTCATCTGCCTGGAGCAATACAAGACCAAGGGCACGTTATCCTACGCTGAAACCTGGACACTATGCTTCGTGGAAGCACCGACGAATATTCGCTGGTATAACACACGTATCGAGAAGGTATCGTGGACTGTTAAGGAGCCTATCAGTGAACGCCATAAACTGCGGCTAGCTCGTGCCGTGAATATGGAGAAGATGGATGGGTGAAATAGTACATAAAAATCAACCCTGCCTGAGTCCCAAGTGTGGTTCCAGTGATGCCAGACAAGTCTATGCTGATGGTACGTCATTCTGCTTTTCCTGCGAGAGCTTCTTCGGTAAGGCAGAAAGCGATGGTATCACGCCTGTCATCTCTTCAAAGAAGTCTCCCAACATCGTGGGTATGCGTCTTGAGCAGATAGCTCAGTTGCCTCATCGCGGCTTTCAAGAAAGACAGATCACAAAGGTCATCGCAGAGTTCTTTGATGTTCGTGTAGAGTATAACACGGACGGCGAGATCTGCGCACACTACTATCCATATCCTGGACAAAATTACAAAGTACGTAGACTACCAAAAGAATTCTCTATGATAGGTAACGTTTCACACAGTTTGTTCGGAATGGACAAGTTCCAGTCAGGCGGCAAACGTGTGGTTATCACCGAGGGCGAGATAGACGCGATGAGTGTCGCTCAAGCTAACATGGACAAGTACGGACGTATATATCCAGTGGTGGCCATGCCTTCAGCAGTCGGCAAGAAAGCTCTGCTTGAAAATAGAGATTGGCTGAGATCATTCACGGAAGTAATTCTGATGTTGGACCAGGATGAAGCTGGTCAGAACGCGACTGAAGAAGCCATCAAGATCATTGGCATTGACAAAGTAAAGATTGCCAAGCTACCATTGAAAGATCCCAACGAAGTACTACTGAAACAAGGTGCTGAGAAGCTCATTCAGTGTATGTGGGATTCGTCTAAATACATTCCCTCCGGAATCATCACCAAAGAAGAGATTTGGGATGCCCTGGTCAACTACGCTCAGATACCTGTCTTTCCATATCCTCCCTGTCTGGACGGCCTAAACACTAAATTAAAGGGTATGCGCCAGGGTGAGATCACCTTGTTCGTGTCAGGCACTGGTGCAGGCAAGACAACCATGCTACGCGAGATTATTCTTCACATCCTGGAGAAAGAACATGCAGACGCGAAAGTTGGTATTGTATCCCTGGAGGAAGCTCCGGCAGAGACTGCACGCAACCTGGCGGCGATGTATCTACGTAAGAACTCGGCTGACATCGAGATCCCGATCGAGGAACTCAAGATAGGCTTTGATGCTGTATTTGCGGGTGATCGTATCGTGGTCCTGGATCATCAGGGTTCCATCGATGATGGTAGCATAATCAGCAAGCTCGAATATATGTGTCTGTCAGGTTGCAAATATCTATTCATCGACCACATCACCATCCTGGTGTCTGAAGGTACTGAGAACCTCTCAGGTCTGGAAGCGCAGGATAAGGTGATGAATGACCTACTGAGACTCACCAAGCGCCACAATGTGTGGATAGGACTGGTATCACACCTGCGTAAAGCACCTGTGGGTGGTAAGGCCTTCGAGGAAGGTCGTCTACCTTCAATGGATGATGTTCGTGGTTCAGGTTCTATCAAGCAGATCTCTTTTGACATTGTTGCCTTTGCACGCAACATGATTGCAGAAAATGAAGTTGAGCGCAATACAATAAAGATGCAAGTACTGAAGGCTCGCAAGACTGGTTTGACCGGACAGGTCAATGGAGCAATATATGATTTAAGCACCGGTCGCTTGGTATACGGCAGTAGTGTCAATACCGAGTATGTGTCAATTGGAGGTTGAATGAAGGAATACGTCACGCCGTGGTCAACAATTGGCTACTTGACGTACAAGAGGACATATGCCAGGAAACTGGACGAAACAAATCCGAATAGCCCTACAGAAGAGTTTAAAGACACTGTTGAACGGATTATTAAGGCTTGCGATGTACAGTTGCATTGTGGCTTTACTCGCGACGAAGAGGAACGACTTCGTGAATACTTTCTTACTCTTAAATGTTCTGTGGCTGGCCGCTTTCTATGGCAGCTTGGGACTAATACTGTGGATCGCTTGGGATTGTCCTCGCTACAAAACTGCGCTTTTACTGTTGTCGACTCGCCTCTTGTACCTTTCACATGGACTATGGATATGCTCGCTCTTGGTAGCGGTGTCGGCTATAATATCCAGCGGAAACACGTGGATAAGCTCCCATTGGTTCGAGATTGGTTTTCTGCTCCTACAAGGGTTAATGATGCCGGTGCTGATTTTATTATTCCCGATAGTCGGGAGGGATGGGTACGTCTGCTGGCGAAAACGCTTAAAGCGGCGTTCCTAAGTGAGAAGAAGGAGAAAGGAACATTTACTTACTCGGCTCAAGTCGTACGTGGTAAGGGTAGCCCTATACGTGGATTTGGCGGTGTAGCGAGTGGTCCTGAGGATCTATGCTGGGGTATTGGAAAGATCTCAGAAATTCTCATCAAGCGAAAAGGGAAGAAGATCCGTCCCATAGATGCACTGGACATCATGAACATCATCGGACACATCATCGTGGCCGGTAACGTTCGTAGATCAGCGCAGATAGCTATTGGCGATCCTGATGACGTTGAATTCTTGCTGGCCAAACGTTGGGACATTGGAAACATTCCGTCCTGGCGCGCCATGTCTAATAACAGTGTCGCCTGCGACAGTATCGAAGACCTGCACGATTATTTCTGGGAAGGTTACCTGGGTAAGGGTGAGCCGTATGGTCTCATCAATCTACCTCTGTCACGTTCTTGTGGCCGCCTGGGTGAGGATGAATATCCTGATCCGGAAGTTGAAGGCTACAATCCCTGTGCTGAACAAAGCTTAGCCTCATTTGAGACTTGCTGTCTCTCGGAAGTGTTTCTTCCCAATATCACGTCCAAGGAAGAGTTCCTGGATGTCATAGAACTATTGTATCGTATCAACAAGCATTCGCTGACCTTGCACTCTCATCATCCCGAGACCCAGGCTATTGTTAATCGCAATATGCGAATGGGAATTGGTTTGACCGGCATATTACAGGCAAACGAAGAACAGAACTCCTGGCTCTCAGAAGGCTATGAGTATCTTCGTGAATTCGATGAGAAGTACTCTGATGTCAAGCGTTTCAATCATTCCATTAAGCTGACCACAGTGAAGCCCTCGGGCACTCTGAGTCTGCTTCCGGGTGTTACACCTGGTATCCATCCAGCATATGCTCAGTATATGCATCGTCGTATTCGTATTGCAGCAGATCACAGCCTTGTTGATGTATGTAAGAAGGCTGGGTACCCTGTTGAGTACATGAAGAACTTCGATGGTTCAGATGACTACGGGACTGTGGTCGTGACCTTCCCATTCAAGTATCCTGAGGGTACTCGTCTGGCTAAGGAAATGACTGCCCTGGACCAGTTGAAGGAAATCCGTCGTCTCCAGGAAGAGTGGAGCGACAACAGTGTCAGTTGCACGATCTACTATCGCAAGGAAGAACTCCCGGCGATTAAAGACTACCTCAAACGTTACTACCAACATTACCATAAGAGCCTTTCATTCCTCTTGCACAGTGAGCATGGTTTCCTTCAAGCTCCCCTGGAAGAAATAACAAAGGAGCAATTTGAAGAGCTGGTATCAAAGACGACGATCATCACAGGTATCAAGGACGCATTCTTTGAAGCTGCCGATGAGTGTGCGTCCGGTGCGTGCCCAATCAAATGAGGTGGTTATGAACGAGCGACCCATGCATGAAGAAGACGATGATGAGGATGATCCGCCGGATGATCTTCCTCCAGATGATGAGGACAAGGACTAATGTTCAAACCTCTATTGGCTCCCAGGGAAGTCCCGGCGACGTTTCCGAAGTATTGGGATAAACTCCAATACCCGTTGCTGGGAAGTCCCAAGTATGATGGGATCAGAGGTTACGTGAAGTCGGGAGTGGTTTGGTCTCGAACGGCCAAGCCACTTCCTTCACTCCAGGTACAGGATGAATTCGGTGCCCTGGAAGGTTGTGATGGCGAAGTCATCGAGGGGCTACCCACCGATGGTGATGTGTACAACCGTACTCAGTCTCACGTAATGTCTGAAGACAAACCCGGAGAACTGACTTACTTCGTATTTGACTACACAATGTTTATCAATCATCCCTTCAGCAGCAGACATTCCAGACTTATGCTGGTAATACCAGAGACTAATAACGTAAAACATGTACCGCAAGTGCGCCTGAACACCCTCGAAGAACTGTTGGCATACGAAGAAAGTATGTTGACCGAAGGCTTCGAGGGGATAATGTTAAGGTCCCTTGATGGACTGTACAAGATGGGTCGAGCCACGATGAACGAAGGTATCATCTTCAAGCTTAAACGCTTCATTGATACCGAGGGAATCCTGGTCGATCTTGAAGAACAACTTACCAACACTAACATACAGGAGCGCGCTGAACTTGGTTACGCCAA
>Ga0157305_10000040_pt1 | contig 9824 bp, 7 predicted proteins | sample NitcycUS148409B2_FD_108385 | JGI IMG/M metagenome (GOLD analysis project Ga0157305, IMG submission 108385) | Soil microbial communities from Arlington Agricultural Research Station in Wisconsin, USA - Nitrogen cycling UWRJ-S148-409B-2 | ecosystem: Environmental > Terrestrial > Soil > Agricultural...
GACAATAGGCGTACAGTCTTCTCCCATCAGCACGCCTTTGACGTCGGTATTGCTCGGCTGCAACTCGGTGGTGATGTTAATGCAACCCGAAAGCAGCACGGTAAACAGGAAGGTGAACGCAAATCGCATCGGAATTCGGTTCCTTTCTTGAACTGAGATTGTGAGACCATATCAACAAAGTCCTTAAAATCCTTCGACCGATTTCATTGAAGCGATAGAGCCCTCTTAGGAGCGTTGCGCCATAGGTGGACGGCAAGTATGGCTGTCCATCCCCAGAACATCAGGACAAGGAGTTGAAAGGGAATACCCTCCGTCCAGAAGTTCGCTCCAAAGAAGGCTTTGCACAAACCGACGGTTACCGTGAGGGTTGCTCCCACGCCCAAGCCCATGAGGCTTATCCAGCGTGGATGCCGATTCGACATGAATAGCGCGAATCCCAGGAGAGTGATCCCTAGGAAATAGACGAAGGTGGCGGCGGTTGCAGTGGCGTCCGCCAGGCTGGCCAACGCAAGTGCGGCCATCCGGCTAGACTCGTCTGTGGCAACAGCATCCGCCAACGGCTTAAGACCGATCTCTGTCGCAAAGACGCAAATCCATAATACCAGTCCAACCGTGAGTGCATATCCCGCCAACCATCCATGCCCTGAACTGCTCTCGGGAGCTCGAAGAGCGTCTATCACCGAGTAGAACCCTAGCTGCATCACCACAATCCCGACGATCAACCCCCAATGTATCACGATCCAATGTGATGAGCCGGCTGCGTTTCTTACAACGCCGGCGGCATCTGCAAGGGCAGGATGCACGCTGTTAGAGATGCCTGCGATGATCGTACCCGCGATAGCGCAAGCCGCACCCATCCGGTGCAATCCCTGTTCGGCCATGGTCCGTTTCCTTTCTACAAGCAGAAGGTCGAGTGGACTGGGCTGGTCAGCGGCAGGATCCACCTCTTCTAAATGTACAACTTTCCGAAACTCCTCTCAAAGAACTCTCTTGTCTTTCTCATATGTTCTTCGATGTCCGTCTTCAAATGCCTCGCCCCCGCCTGCCAGTCGTCGGTCGTGTAGCCGACGCGGCGGGCCAAGAAGATAAACTCCTCTGAATCGGAGGGCGGAAGGACGAGATCCTTGGCATGGCCGCGAACCATGCGCAGTCCGTCGATCAGCATTCGGATAAACAGGTACGCCTTTCGCAGGGTTTCGCCGTCCTGTCGGTTGACAATCCCGCACTCCACGAGTCCCACGAGTGCTTGCATAGCGTTCGGGGTGCGCAGCACCGCATGACGATGCCCATGCATGAGCTGGAGGTATTGAATGGCGTATTCGATGTCGACGACTCCACCTGGACTCAGCTTGGCGTTCACCGTGCCGCGCTCGATGAGTTGTTTGAGCTGCTGCCGGCGCAGGTCGAGGGCGGCTGCCACATCCCAGGGCGTGGCGCTATAGACATAACGGTCCCGATGGGCTTCGACCTGTTTTCCGAGGGCGGCATTGCCGGCGACATGGCGGAGTTTGATCATGGCCTGCCGTTCGAACGGCGCGGCGAGTCCGTGCTCGCTGTAATACGTGGTGATTTCGTCTAAAGGATTGGCGAGAAAGCCTTTGCTTCCGTGGGGACGTAGGCGGACGTCGAGATGAAAGATGCCTTCCTGCTTGGCCTCGATCCACTGCAGCAACTCCTGCGTAAGCCGTTCGAAGTATTCGCTGTTCTCGATGCCGGCCTTGCCGTTGGTACGGCCGGCGCCGCCGTAGACGAACAGGACCTCGATATCCGATGCATAGCCTAACTCCCGGCCGCCGAATTTGCCCGCGCCCATCACGGCAAAAGAGCAGGGCTTGCCGTTCGCCAAGCGGGGGGCGCCGTACAGCTTGTTGAGTTTCGCCTGGCAGTCTTTGAGGCTGCGTTCGACGATCACTTCGGCCAACTGAGTCAGGGCAATGGAGAAGTCGGCGAGGCTCGTGTCCGGCTCGACGATGTGCTTCATATCGATGCGAAACAGTTCTTGGTCCTTGAAGCGATTCAGCGCATCTTTCCGTCCAGCCTCATCTTTGGGTCGGTCCACGACACGGTCGAGCGCCTTGCGGAGCGTCGCGCGCGGCGTGATGAGTGGCGCGTGACGATAGTCGTGAAGCAGCGGCAGGAGGTGATCATGCTGGCGGCGGAGGAAGTCTTCCCAGAGAAAATCGCTGGCGCCGAGAAGCCGGGCCAAGAGCGGAAACGTTTTCTTGTCGCTCAGAAACGCGAGGGCTTTCTCCCGAGCTTTGCCCTTCGTCTCCTGAACCGTGAGATCGAGAAATTGGTCGAAGGCTTCAAGAGCCTTGGTAGGGTCCGGCGCCCAGGTGAGGGCGTGGGTGAACTGCTTGATGAGGACAGCCGTCAGGCGCAACTGCTGCTGCTCGGCCGGGTCGGTCAACTTCTGGCCGTAGCGGTTGCGCACGGCAAATCGGTCGTGCAGCTTCCCGTCTTCCAGGTCGATGCGAGCCTTCGTGATGTACACGTTTCTCATTGCCAGCGCGTTGGCGAAGGCATAGAGGAAGGCTGGCGTGTCGTCCGACCGGATATCCATGATCGTGTCGGTGGGCGATTGGCTGTTGTCGAATGCAATTTGGACCGGATGCAGTAAGCCGCTGAATGAGCCTCGTCGCTTGCCCAGATGTTCGACCAGATGACGATTGACCGCATGCCGGCCGTCCTCGAACTTCCCTTCGTCCAGCAGGCCGATCAACGAACGGAGCTCGCCCGCGAAGCGCACTTGGTCGTCCGGCGTGAAGGAGGCATTGCCGACTGGTTGGACACGAAAGACATCCACGATCTTTTTCCGGCTCAAGCCGGGACGCAGCTTGGGGCGTGGGCGCGGGCGGTCTCCGTAGGCCGATTTCGTGGGTGGGCTGGAAACTGCCGCCTCGCTGAAGGTGTAGATCTGGCCTTCCTCGATGTTCAGCCCGAATGCCGACAGGAGGCCGCAGATGGTTGCGAATTCTGCAAAGTAGTCATAGGCAACGACCGTCAGTTCGAAGTGGCCGTCGCGAAGTTCGGACACCGCACACTCGGACAGATGATCCGGCGTCAATGCCGCGGCCATCCGCACATGCTGTGCGATCGAGGGGACGGGAATACGACGGAAATACTCTCCGTCCATCCGGGTGACAAAATCACGAAGAATATCCGCGGAGACGTCCGGGCTCATCGAGAGTAAGGCGTTGAGGAATTCTTCGCGGTCGGAGTGGACCATTGGGGCGCCAGTATATCTCACGAACCTTCATTGTGCGCAATGCAGGCTGACAGTATAATGCCGCGCCGGCAGGACGTTGAAAAGGGCGCTGTGTTTCACTCTCCCGCTCCATGTGCGTGAGCACGCACATTCCAGCGATCTTCGTGCTTGCATCGGTGCGGCCGAGGTTGTGTAAAAACGTATCGCTGAGGACAATGTGGGTACGAAAAAGGCATTCCGTCGTCCGTTGAGTAAGCGAGAGACTTCCAAGTCGGCTCCGCTTCAAGTGACAACGGCAATTGAGAAGCCCGATCCTACCCCGCTGTTGCTGGCGCTGGAACGTCATCCCCAGGACGTGCGCGGCATCCTGACTTCCTACGGAGTGACGGACGTCGAACAAGCAGATCGTAATCTCCAATCCATGGCCGGTGACCCGCACGAGCGCCACCAGCTCGCCGCCGTTCTGCCGAGTCTGATGGAATCCATTGCGCGCACCGCCGACCCGGATCAGGCACTGAATCATTGGGAGCGGCTTCTCGAGAACGTGACGCGGTCCACCTTTCTCGACTATCTGCGCAGCTCTCCCCGGATGCTCGACCTGTTGTCCACCATTTTTGGCAACAGCGATTCACTTGCCTTCACGATCATCCGCGATCCCATGTTGGTCTATTGGTTGGCCGACGAGGACGTGCTTTCGAAAGCGTCGACGAGAGCCGGTCTGGAGCATGCCCTGCAGAAGCAATTGGCCCGTCTCACCGTGAAAGAGCTGAAACTCGTCGCGCTTCGCCGGTTTCGCCGGCGTGAGATGCTTCGCATCGGCGTTCGGGATCTGCTGCGGCTGGCGGATGTGTCCGAGACGACGGCATCCCTGTCAGATCTGGCCGCACTCTTGATCGATGCGGCCTATGAGATTGTTGATGCCGACCTGCGCCGTCAATACGGTCGGCCCATGCATAAGAACCGGCAGGGGAAATGGCTGGAGACGGGCTTCGCCGTCATCGGAATGGGAAAGCTCGGCGGGCACGAGCTGAATTACAGCTCGGATGTGGATCTGATCTACGTCTACGCGTCCCACGAAGGTGAAACCCGAGCGACGGCAGCCAAGGCGGTGGCCACCGGGATTTCGAATGAGGAGTATTTCGAGATTCTCTCGCGCGAGCTGACCAAGGCCTTGAGCGAGCCGACCAAGGAAGGGTACGTCTTCCGCGTCGACCTGCGTCTGCGCGCGGAGGGGTCGGTCGGACAACTTGCCCGTTCGTTGGACGACTATCGAAATTACTACCTGACGCGAGGCCAGATCTGGGAGAGACTCGCGCTGCTCAAAGCCTGGCCGGTGGCCGGCTCTTCTGAAGTGGGCAAGGCGTTCGTAAGGATGGTGACGCCATTTGTGTTGGGACGAGGCCACGCCAAGCCAGGCTTGGCCGGCGTCATGGCCGTTATCGACGATGTGCGAGCGGTCAAAGAACTGATCGATGCCAAAATGGCCGATCGGGGACACGAACAGCGCAACGTGAAGCTTGGCACCGGCGGCATTAGGGAAATAGAATTCTTGGTGCAGACCATTCAAGTGCTGGCCGGTAAAGCCGTTCCGGCGTTGCTCAACCGAGGCACGCTCGGGTCGTTGAAGGCGTTCGCCGCGAAGAATCTGTTGTCAGCGAAGGAGCGCGACGCCCTTTTGTCCGCCTATCTGTTTCTTCGGGACGTCGAACACAAGCTGCAGATGGTGCACGATCTGCAAACGCACTCGTTGCCGGATCAGGCTGAAGAACTTGCGCACTGCGCGATTCGGATGGGATATGACACGCAAGATCGAGCGCGAGGCGTGACGCAGTTTCTGGCCGATCATCAGTGCCATACCGAGCTCGTCAATCGAACGTTCCGCGCCTTCTTCCATGAGCGAAAGACATCGCTCCTCCTGAAGAAAGTCCTGGAGTCGATTAAGGCTCGCCGCTGAGGCTTGGTCAAGGGCTCTGGATAGGAATAGCACAAGACAATAACAAGAGAAGTGGCCCGTCATCTCTCCGACGCGGGAGCCTCCCCATAGCGGAGGTCGCGTTCACTGGAGAGCGAGAGATGCGTCTCGCCCCATTGATGGGAACTCTCCAGGCTCCACGGCTCTTCCATGGTGACAGGTTTGAACCGCAGCCCGTAAAGGCCGCCGAAGACAAGAAGAGCCAGACCTGAACCGGAGTCTTCGACGAGTTGCCCATGGGCGGGGCACAGGGGCGCCTCGGAATTGTCGGTCCATCCCGTCACCCAGTACCACTCGCCGGCGGGATTCCGGTCATAGAGCCGCACTTGAATGACCGGCCTGGCTGGTCCGGCCTCCTTAAATCGGGCGAAGACACCGTCTACACAATTCTCGTTGGACTCGACTTCGACGATCACGTCAGATCCTGGATGAGGGTGATGCTCTTATTGTAGTTGCGGTTCCGCGGCGCTACAAACACGAAGGGCCCGGCGGTCGCCCGCCGGGCCCTTCGACTTCAAGCGAGAGCGCTCGAAGGTGTTCCCTTTAGTACATGCCTTCCATGCCGTGGCCGTGGCCATGGCCGCCACCAGCGGGCTCTTTCTTCTCTTCAGGAATGTCCGTGATCATGACCTCGGTCGTGAGCATCAACCCCGCGACGCTGGCAGCGTTCTGCAGCGCCGTGCGAGAGACTTTCGTCGGGTCGATGATGCCCGCCTTGATCATGTCCACATACTCTTCCGTCGCCGCGTTGTAGCCGGCGTTGGTGTTCTTGTCGTCTCGAACCTTTCCCATCACAACCGACGCTTCACCGCCGGCATTGTTCACGATCTGACGGAGCGGTTCTTCCAGGGCGCGGCGGATGATGTCCAGGCCAACCTTCTGTTCCGCCGGAACATCCTTGATGCTGTCGAGCGCCTTGATGCAGCGGAGATACGCCGTTCCGCCGCCCGGGACGATGCCTTCTTCCACCGCCGCCTTGGTCGCGTGGAGCGCGTCCTCAACGCGGGCCTTCTTTTCCTTCATTTCGGTCTCGGTCGCCGCACCGACATTGATGACGGCCACGCCGCCGACGATCTTCGCGAGACGCTCCTGCAATTTCTCGCGATCGTAGTCGGAGGTCGTCTCTTCGATTTGGGCCTTGATCTGTTTCACGCGGGCTTCGATCTTCTTCGGATCGCCATAACCCTCGACGATCGTGCTGTTGTCCTTGTCGATCGTCACGCGCTTGGCGCGGCCGAGATCGGTCAGTTTCACGTTTTCCAACTTGATGCCGAGATCTTCAGAGATCACCTGACCGCCGGTGAGGATCGCAATGTCCTCCAGCATGGCTTTGCGACGATCGCCGAAGCCAGGAGCCTTCACGGCCGCCACGTTCAAGGTGCCGCGCAGCTTATTGACCACGAGGGTGGCCAGCGCTTCGCCTTCGACTTCTTCCGCGAGGATCACGAGCGGCTTACCCATCTTGGCCACCTGCTCGAGAACCGGGAGGAGGTCCTTCATGCTGCTGATTTTCTTTTCATTGATGAGGATGAGCGGCTCTTCGAGTGAAGCTTCCATCCGCTCGGCGTTGGTGACGAAGTAGGGGGAGATGTAGCCGCGGTCGAACTGCATGCCCTCGACGACATCCAGGGAGGTGGTCATCGACTTAGCTTCTTCGACCGTGATCACGCCGTCCTTGCCGACCTTCTCCATCGCTTCCGCGATCAGGTCGCCGATGGTCTTGTCGTTGTTGGCTGAAATCGTGCCGACTTGAGAAATCTCGGTCTTGTTCTGGCAGGGCTTGCTGAGCTTCTTCAACTCGTCAACGACCGCTTCCACGGCCTTGTTGATGCCCCGTTGGATTTCCATCGGGTTCGCACCGGCGGTAATGTTCTTCACACCTTCGCGATAGATGGCTTGGGCTAATACGGTGGCAGTCGTCGTGCCGTCACCGGCCGTATCGCTGGTCTTGCTGGCGACTTCGCGGACGAGCTGAGCGCCCATGTTTTCATAGGGGTTCTTGAGTTCGATTTCCTTGGCAACGGTCACGCCGTCCTTGGTGATCGTCGGCGCGCCGAATTTCTTGTCCAAAATCGCGTTACGGCCCTTGGGGCCGAGGGTCGCTTTGACGGCGTCGGCGAGCTGGTTGACCCCCTTGAGAATGGAGGCCCGAGCTGCCTCGCTGTACAGTAGTTGCTTAGCCATGTGATTCCTCCGTTAAAGTCAGTCGTCTAGTGGTTGATTCAGATTAGCTCGTGAAAACCCCGAGGATATCTTCTTCCTTGAGGATCAAGCACTCTTCATCCTCGATCCGGAGCTTGCTGCCCGAATATTTGTCGAACAGGACTTGATCGCCGACCTTCACGTTCTCGACTTTCTTGCCGACAGCTTGAACGATTCCCCGTTGGGGCTTTTCCTTGGCCGAATCAGGCACATAGATTCCGCCTGACGTCCGATCCAATTCTTCAGTGTAGGTCACGAAAACCCTGTCGCCGAGAGGCTGAAAGCCCTTGGCCACGTTCTTCTTCTCCTTCGCCGCTGTGCTCATAACGCAAACCTCCTCGTGGTGTAAGTTAACCCGAAAGATGTCGACAATTTAGAACGGGTTCGCACTCGATGGCGCAGGTCTAAAACCCAGCGCGAGCAGAATCCCTGATCTTGCGAAGCTGAGCGAGAGATAGCCCCGTCTTCGATTGAGTCAAGAGGGACCGACGTAAAAATCTTTTGGCCCCCCGAGCGCTCGGGAAGTGGGGATGATACCGGAAGGCCATGAGGATATTCCAGCGTATTCGTGGGTAGGAAGAACAAAAAGAAGGTCAGGCGCGTAAACGGTCGAAATCCTTTATATCTTTCTTCATGTAGTCCCGCAGGCGCTTGATGATGCGCGCCTCCAGTTGACGGGTCCGTTCCTTGGTAATGCCGTATTTGGCGCCTAGATCGTCGAGGGTCAGCGGCGTCTCGGATAGCAGGCGGTTGCGCAGAATATCCTCATCGCGTTCATCGAGCGTCTTCACGAATTCAGCCAGCTTCTCCCGGAAGAGGGTTTGCAGCTGGTCATGAGCGAGCTGCTCGTCGGCCGGTACTTGTTGGGACGGCAGAATATCGAGCAGGCTGCCGTCCTGGTCTTCTCCGATGGGTTGATCGAGCGACAGCTCCCAGTTGCCGAGCCGCTGGTCCATCTCGACCACGTCGCGCTCGCGGACGTTCAACCGATCAGCCAGCAATTTGGTGTCCGGTGCAAACCCCTCCCGCTCGAGCTTGGATTTTTCCTTTTTGAGATTATAGAAGAGCTTGCGCTGGTCCTGCGTGGTCCCGATCTTGACCAGCCGGTAGGTATTCAACAGATAGCGCAGAATATAGGCCCGCGACCACCAGGCCGCGTAGGCATGGAAGCGAACGTTTTTCGAGGGGTCGAATTTCTTAATGGCCTGGAGCAGGCCCACATTGCCTTCCTGGATCAGATCCATATGGTCGGCGCCGGTATGGAGGTATTCAGCGGCGATCGCGACCGAAACACGCAGATTCGCCATGATCAGCTTCACAGCTGCGTCCCGGCTCCCATGCGCGCGATATTCCTCAAAGAGCCGGAGTTCCTCTTCTTTCGACAAATACGGGTGACGCCGGATTTCGGCCAGATACTGTTGAAGGGCGGTAACCGGCACGACCGCCATCGTATCGGGGCGGCCGTCTGCCGCCGGCGGCAACTCCGTCGCCGGCGTACTTCCCTCCGGCAGCTCGTCGGCCGGATCGAGCACTTCCGGTTCGAGGACTTCGGTTTCTTGTTTCTTGGCGCGGCGTTTGGCCATAGGAATTCGCAAACTATAGCAGAAGCTTTCGTCTCGACAAAGCTGCCGGTGTCCCTAAGGGACTGCTTGCGAGGATAACACCATGTCCCTATGATGCCTGACCGGCTCATAAGCCTGTCGATCATAACATGGCAATTCTGAACACCCTCCGGAGCGGACACTGGCCCTCACTGGCAGGCGCCTGGCTGCATTTCGAAGTCAGTTTCATGACGTGGCTCTTGATCGGATCCCTCGGCGTGCCGATTTCAGAAGAATTCGGGCTTTCGGCGACGCAAAAGGGCTTACTTGTGGCCTGTCCATTGCTGAGTGGGGCGCTCCTTCGGATTTGCGTTGGGTTGAGCAGCGATCGCCTGGGTGCAAAATTCACGGGCCTCTCCCTGCTGGCAGGCGAAATGGGCGCATTAGTGTGGGGCTGGTTGGGCGGAGGAAACTTCTTTCAACTGCTCGGTATCGGTCTCTTGCTTGGAGTGGCCGGCGCCAGCTTTGCGGTGGCACTTCCCATTGCAAGTCGGGCCTATCCTCCAGCCTATCAAGGGCTGGCGATGGGTATTGCCGCGTCGGCAAACAGCGGAACGGTCCTTGCGATGTTCCTGGCGCCACGCTTGGCGAACTCCGTCGGCTGGCACGGAGTATTTGGGGTGACGCTGGTGCCTGTCCTGGTGACGGCCATACTCTTTGCCTTCATGGTTCGGGGCGACGAACGGGTTGGATGGCTGAAGCCACGCGAGCCCTGGTGGGATGACCTTCGCGATGGCCTCTCACAGCCCGCCATGCACTGGCTGTGTCTGTTGTACGCCGTCACGTTCGGTGGATTTGTCGGTGTCTGCAGTTTCCTGCCGATATTTCTGCACGACCAATA
>Ga0157305_10000051_pt1 | contig 9081 bp, 2 predicted proteins | sample NitcycUS148409B2_FD_108385 | JGI IMG/M metagenome (GOLD analysis project Ga0157305, IMG submission 108385) | Soil microbial communities from Arlington Agricultural Research Station in Wisconsin, USA - Nitrogen cycling UWRJ-S148-409B-2 | ecosystem: Environmental > Terrestrial > Soil > Agricultural...
ATTTTACTTTCCTATACATGAAGTCGGTTATCCTTTATTTAGTTATAAAAGAAAATCACGTAGAAGTCTTTTAATCATATTGAACGATTTGGCTTTTGGATACTCTAATATTAAAATAGCAGTTATTGTTAAAAGAGATAATGCTTTATTTGCTTATGAAAGTCCTATTATTCCTTATCAAGGTACTAGTGTACAATATACTTTAACTTCATTAGATAGTTTTATTTCTATTGCTCCTGAAGCTTTAATAGTTCCTAGTATTATATATAATAGAGCTAAAACCTTAACTATAACAGAAGATCAAGTTTTTTTAGGTAATCTTACTACAGAAGATAACATACCTTTTCAAAAGTATGCTAATTTATTAAAACTAGGTTTGCAGTTCGTAGTTAAAGGAAGTGAAGATTATAGTAACCCTACATTATGTCCTGATGAAGTTTATTCTTTTTATATAAGTTTACAAAGAAAAGACGGTAGTTATACTGAAGCTTATCATATTCCCGGAGAAGTTTCTAATCCTATTTATAATGAACTAGTGGACTTAACTTCTTCTGATTTAACTGCTATGGGTCTTGAAGATTTAGAAGATAGTTTACCATTAAAGAAGTTTCATTTAATTAACTCAGGTGGATTTAATTCTGTTACTCCTACTAGAGTACCTGTTGATTCTACAGAAGCTTCTATGAGATGGGGATTTTGGCAAAATGAAGAAACTTACCCTATAGATACTAATTATAATAGCTTAGTTGATTATGAAGGTCATAGTATTGTAGGAGGAGTAGATTTAAGAGGAAGTAAGATTAGGTATCATAGAGTACCTGGATTAGACGCTATTGCTGATAAATTTAGATTAAGACTAGGAAATGATGATAGAAACCCAGATAATACTCATGTTGTTAAATCAGCTTTACCTGCATTTGGGGTACAGATTAATAACTTTGATATTATTGTTCCTAATGAAATAAAAGAAAAAATACAAGGATATAGACTTTTAATAAGTAAACGTCATAGAGGAGATACTTTAGTAGAAGATATTAATTTTATTAAACAAGCTCACATAATTAATCTTAATGATAGTCCTTCTGGTGGTACTGGAGGAGTATATAACTCTCATGAAGCTATTTATGGAAGTAATGATCATCCATCTGATACCGCATTAGCAAGATATAATGCAGCTGAATATGGTTTTAGTAAAGTGTATAGCAGTAATTTATTTTCTTATAAACCTGTTATAACAGCTAAATTAATTAAAGCTAATTATGCTACTAATGATTTAACTACGTATTCTTATGATTTTCCTGCTGATGCTTATGATATAGAAGACCCAAATAATTTAGGAACTGTAGGAAGTTCTGAGTCTAAACACTTATTAAGTTCAGTAGGGTCTATTACAGTAGAAGCTCAATATTTAATTCCTACTATACAAAAGTACGCTGCTATAAAAAAAATCAACTACTTAAAAGAAAATAATATTATTATAGATAATTATATAGGAGAAGAGGCTGTGATTTTAACAGCTAATAATACTTTAGAGCCTGATGACCCTTCTCCTAATCCTATAAATGATTTATGGAATCCCTTAAATATTAGTAATTTAGTTGCAGTAGGGACTGAAGAAACTACTTTAAAATATTATGATGGTATTACTGGATCATATATAGATAAATTAGTGTCTAGGGAAGAGACTAAATTTCTAACTATTAATGCTACTATCTTAAATATAAGTAAGAATATCTATAGTGGATTCAATCCAACCTCTTTTGTTACTATAGGCAGAGTTTGTTTATTCCCTGATAACTCTACCCCTATTACTACTCCTGTATTATTTAAGAACTATGGGGATGTTTTTACTAATAATTCTATAAGTTTATTAATTCATAGAAAAGCTGTAGAAGCTCAAGTTTATTTTTACCTTTTAATGATAAAAGGTTCTATCTCAGTTAACGGAAATAGTTTAGTTTATTCTACTAATGATAGAAAACCTGGAAGTATTTATGACTATAATGCTGTAGAGCTTAATACCTTTGATTATGCTAATCATATATTTAATTTAGAATCTACTAGAAGTTTAAATGATTTAATTACCGATTTAGCTTTTAACTATAATAGTACTTTTATAAATAACTTTCCTAATAGAATAGCAAGGTCTTTAAGTTTACGTTCTGAAAGTATTTCTACTGCACCTGCAAGAACTTTTCTAGCTAATAATTATTTTGAGACTCTTCCCGAGAGAGGAGAAATTATAGCTTTAAGAGGTACTGCAAAAGTTTTATACATACAAAAAAGATATTCTTTATTTGTTGCTAAGATTAAAGATACTTTAATTAATAATAACGATACTACTTTTTTAGGAGTAGGGGATTTATTTGATAGAGAACCTGATGAAGTACTACAAGATAAAAACAAAGGTTTTATTGGATGTAGTAGTCAATTTAGTTGTAATCTTGTTAAGGAAGGATTATTTGTAGTAGACCTAGAGAAACATAAAATGTATATTATAGGTAGTACTGTAGAAGAAATAACTAAAAATGGATTAATTAATTGGTTTATAGAAAACTCTAATTCTAATTCTATATATAAGGAAACTAATATACATGGAACTACTAATGTAATAGACAATCCTTATACTCAAATAGGTTATACTTTAGGGTATGATGTAGATAATAATAGATTATTAATTACTAAAAAGGATTATATATTTAACTTTCCTTTGGAAACTCCTACTGAAACTTTTGAATTTTTTAATGGGTTTTATAATAGAATCGGGGGTGGATATGGTACTCCTATTCCTTATTCAGACCCTCAGTATTTTACAGAAATCTCTAAAACACTTTCTTATTCATTGGATTCAAAATCATTCGTCTGTGAGCATGATTATTACCCAAATTTCTATATACATACTATTAAAGGTATATATGCTTTAAATAATACTACTTATCTACCTGATGCTTTTTCTCCTGCTATAAAAGAAACAGCATTATATAAAATGAATAGTAGTATTAATAAAGGTACTTTCTTTGGTAATAAGTTTGAAAGTTATGTAGATTTAATATTTAATAGTAGGGTAGATTTAGAGAAACTATATCAAGCTATAAGTTGGAATACTTCTGTAATAGGAGAAGATGGAGAAAATAAATACTTTAATACTATTGATGCTTTAGTAGTATATAATGACTTTCAAAATAGCGGACTTATCGATATTACAAATAATAAAGATATTGATAGAGATAGAAATGTTGAAGGTTCTTGGCATCTAAATGATTTTAGAGATTTAATGATGAATAAAAATTTGCCCGTAGTTGATAAAGAAGGGAAACTGTTATTAAATAATATAAATAAGAATAGAAGTTGGTTTGAAAAGTCGAATTTTATTAGTAACTTTATAGTACTAAGAATGATTATGAAAAATCTAACTAATGATAGTGTTTATATTAATAATGTAAATGTTAAAAGTAGAACATCTGATAGATAGTTAATTTGGTATTAATCTTAATAAAGTACAACAATGGTACAACCTAAAAAATCCTTAGCTCGTCCTAGTATAGCTCCTCCTAATGGAGCTACTAGACAAGATAGTATTAAAGTAAAAGAGGATTCTCAAAGAATCTTAAAAGAGTATTTAGCTAAAGGCTATGTACCTACAAATAAACCTTTTCCTAAAGAAACTCTTGATGAGACTTTAGCTAGAATGAAAGCTAAAAAAGGTACTACAGAATTAATTAGAAAAGGAGTAAGAGATACTGAAACTTATGACCCTTCTGAATTTAGAACTCCTATAGATGAGAATCAATTTAGACAAAGAGAGTCTGCTAGTGGAGTATTAAATATGGATATTGAGCCTGCATTATATGATAAACGTATAGCTCCTACAAGTAACATTTATTTAATGGGTCAAGGAGCAGGTACATATAATGATGGTGTAAATATACCTTCTTATGGGGATATGGAAATAGCTCCTGAAACTCCTGTAAGACCTAAAGTTGCAGTTGTTCCTAAACCAGCACTTATACCTAAAGTTGTACCTAAGCCTATAACAGCTCCTACTCCTGTAATAAGTAAAAGGAGTACTAGTCCTTTTATGGAAACTATTACTCCTATAGCTGATACACTAAGTGATCAGGCTACAGGAGACACTTATAGACAAAATCAAGCTAGACTAGGTTTAAAGTCTTTAGGTGTTAATAAAATGGCTAATGGAGGTAGAATGCCTTTATATAAAAGACATATAGCTCCTAGTGCTATAGTAGGAGGAGTAGGTTCAGTAGCCGGTATGATACCTGGATATGGTACTGCTATTCAAGCGGGACTAGGAGTAGTATCAGGCTTCTTAGCTAAAGGAGAAGCTGAAAAGGAACAAAAAGAATTAGAAAGAAAACAGAAACAAGAATTATATAACCAAAGAAGAGTAGAGGATACTTACGCTCTTGATAACTATTTACCTCAAGGAGAAGCAGGAGTACAATATTATGCTAACGGAGGAAACATAAACTCTTCTACTTCTAAGGGCAGATACTTAGCAACAGGAGGAGACCTTATTCCTTTAAACTCTACAACAGAAGAAGTAGATGGAAATACTCACGGAAGTAATGCTATTGATGGTCAATACGGAGTAACACTTAATAACGGACAACAAGATATTGCTGAAGTAGAAGATAAAGAAATTATTAAAGATAACGAAAAAGTATATAGTGCTAGACTTATGTATAATAAAAATCAAAGTTTTGCAGATAAGGCTAAACAAATTGCTAAGAAAACTGCTAAGTTAGAAACTAGTCTTGATAAGACTAATGATACTAAAAATAGAAATGGTATAGAGAGAAGTTTAGCTGGAATGAAAATGGCAGATGAAGCTTTATTTAATGCTCAAGAACAAGTTAAACAAATAGAAGGAGAAAAAGAACTTCAAGCTTTAGGTACTCCTGTAATGGCTACTGGAGGACCAATACCTAAACTAAGTTGGTTAACTACTGCTATGCAGAATCCACAAGTTACCCCCGCTTATACTACTGATGTAAGTAAAGGTTTAACTAGAACAGGTTTTCAGCAACCTGGAGCTTATGATACAGAAGCTATTAATCCTGCTTATTCCTCAACTAGTGTATCTGATGTTAAAGACCCTTCTTTCCTATCTCAATTAGCTCCTAATCTAATAGATAATGTTGGTAATTTAATATTAAATTCTAATACTCCTAAATTACCTTCTCCTATATATGATAGGGCTGCTGACTTAGAAACCACAGTAAATGTTAATCCAGAGTTAGCTGAGATAGCAGGAACTACTGCAAGTACAAGAGCAAATATACTAGGTAATACCTCTGATAGTAATATAGCTAGAGCTAATATCGCTCAATCTAATTTAAGAGGACTTCAAGCTAAACTAGGAGTACTTGGACAAAAAGGAGAAATAGAAAGAGGATTAAGAAATCAAAGTGCTATGAATAGACAAGGAGTTGCTAGAGGTAATACAGATATTCAACGTCAAGCAAATATGTTAGAGTTCCAAAGACGAGTAGAAATGCAAGGTAGAACTTCTGCTAATTTAGCTGACTTAGCTTCTAATATAAAAGAAGTTCAAACAAGAAGACAGAAAGATGATTATTATGATATTGTACAACTTGCTGACTTATTAGATGACCCTACAGGAGAGAAAGCTAGAGCTATTGCTAACAACCCTGAATTAATAAAACGAGCTGCTATTAAGAAAGGTATACAAAGAGAAGCTCTTAGAAGAGCAGGACAGAAGCCATATTCTTTTGGAGCATTAACTCCTTATCAACCTATTGTTGCACCTAAAGTAAATTAATTATGTTACAACCACAGAAAAGTTCGTTATTAGGAGACTTGTATTATAGTACAACTCCTCAAGAATATGTAGCTCCTCCTGTAGAAGCTATTAAAGCTCTAGGTAAAGCAAAAGAAAGTGATTATCTTACTACAATGGGAAGTCTTAATGAGATGGATACTGTATTAAGAAGTCTTCCTAAAGATGCTAGTCCTGAATTATATAATACTATTAAAGGTCAATATGAGAAAGTTATCGGGGGAATTACCCCTGATAACTATTCTGATAAAATGCTAGATGTAAAACAATTTGCACACGACTTTCAGAATAAAATGGGAGTAAAAGAATTACTAGCACAACAAAAATTAATAGCAGAAGGTAAAGAAACTCTACAGAAAGCTATAGATAAAGGAGAAATAGTAGGAGATGAAATGAAACGAGATTATATGACTAATCTTATGTCTAGTGTTAAGCCTCTAACTATAGACCCTGCTACTGGATTTGTTACTCAACCTTCTGCTGTAGATGCTTCTTATAATCCTTTCTATGATGCTCAAGCAGAAACATTAAAGCAAATAGAAGGTTGGAAGTCTAATAAAAATATTGTTACTGATGCCAAAGGTAGATTAACTGCTGGACCTAATCTACCTGGACATCTAGGTTATCAAGAAGGAGAAGAAATTAAATACGAAGATTTAGTAAATAAACTATCTCAAGGTCTTCAAGCTAATCCTAAGTATATGGCTTATGCAGGAGATGTTGCTAGAGCTAGAACTAGAGGAGCCGCTCTTCCTACTACTGCTGAAGGTATTAAACAATTAATACCTAATAGCCCTTTAACCGTAGAACAAATACAAGAGAAGATGGATAAAGGTTTAATTAGTCCTGAATCTTTGAAAGCTTTACAAAAACAAAAAGTTATAGATGATTATACTAAAGGAGCTGTGCAACTTGCTGCTGAAAAAGGATCATTTAGAAATATTAATCAAACTTATGTAGCTGACCCATTCTTAAAACGTAGTTGGGAAGTAGAAGATAGAGACTTAGCTAGAGCTGATAAAAAAGCTGAACTAGTAGCTGATACTCCTTCTGTTACCGCTGAATCTGTTACAGGGTTTGCACCTCAACTTGATATGACTTTATCTTCTTCTTTACATTCTAAAGATAAAGAATTAGCAGGTAATATGACTCAAATGTATGCAGATATGAATGCATATGCTGCTAGTCCTAATGCTGACCCTGCTACTCTACAAGATAAAAGAGTGGCTATTCATAATATAAGAAAACAAAGAGAGATCATTGCTAATGCTCAAAAAGCTAAACAACAAGATTTATTAAATAGGTCTACTAAAGAAGGAGTAAGTATTACAAAAGCTTATAATGAAAGTCTTCCTTTAGCTCTTAATGAAGTTATGAAAAGTAATGCAGAGAAGTTATTAACTGCTCCTGATGCTACTATAGATGTATCTTCTAAGATAAAAACAATTAATGGTAAACCTTCTATTGTAATTAATAGAGATGGAAAACAAATTAATTTTCCTTTAAGTTCTACTCCTGAGATTCAAAAAGTAGGTAACTCTTATATACTAAATACTTCTTATGGACAAGAGACTAGAGGAGGTAATTTAATTAATCCTTTAGATGTTAAGGATATTGCTTTTGATAAAAGAGGTAATGTAACTAATAAAGTTAGAACAGGTAAAGGTATTACTCTTGATAGATTGCCTACTGCTCAAGAATTAGCTAGAGAAGCTACAAGGTCTTACGAAGAGGATAAGTCTGGTTCAGTTTTAGGAGAAACTTTTAGAGCTGGTAATGTAGTATATCCTAATAAAATTAGAGATATTACTCAACAACTAAAACAGAAATATGGAGATACTCCTTTAGAGATTCAACAACCATTAACTGTTATTAGTTCTACTGGTGCAGGAGCTAAAGACCCTGATAAAAATATAGTTAATTTAAATAAACATTTTACGCAAGATTTTAAAAACAATTCTACTAATTATAAAGTAGAAGATGCTTCTGGAGAACTTACAAGTGTTTCTGACTATATGATGAAAAACTTTGGTATTCCTTATTCTCCTGAGTATGTTAAAGATGCTAAGGCTTTAGTAACTACTAACAATTCTCCTATGAATGGACAGTACTATCAAGGTGTTATTGAATTAACTCCTGCTGGTATTAAAGCAGTTAAGAATAAGAATCCTAGAGCACTTGAACAAGGTAACTTAAAGCTACCTATGGTTAATCCTAGTGGTTCTTCTGCTAATGCAGATGTAATTAGAAAAGAGATTCTTCCTAGTTATGGTAAAATAAGAAATGATAATAGTGCCGCTAGTCAGAATCTACGTATTGCTTTTGGTCGTATGTATGCAGCTAATAGTGATATAAGTAATGACATTGATAAAGCTCTAGTAAATGTATCTGTTCCTAATAAACCTGTACCTATGCCAATAAGAGGAAATAAATATTATGTAACTCCTATAGCTGAATCTGGAACAGGAAGTGATATTGATTCACAATCGTATTCTATAAGCGGAGTAAATAATAGTAAAGAACTAGTAGTATTATCTACTAATAATACAGGAAAAGAAGTTTGGGTTACTCCTAGTACTGCTGGTACTAGACCTATTAAATTTGCTAGTCCTGAAGAACTAAAAGCTTATGTAGGTTCTAAATTCTTAGATGAAGAGTATAAAAATCAAGTACAAACTGCTCAACCTACAAGTACTTCAACTTCTACTAGTCATTCAACTAGAACAACAACAAGATTCAGATAACAATTTAATTTAATAAAAGATGCTAAATAACTTAAATAACCTAACTAAAGGAATAAAAGAATTGTCTCTAGAAGAAGAAATAGCTAAATCCTCTCAGCCACGTGCTGAAGAGGATTTCTCTATATTAGGAGACAGAGAATATCCACCAAATAATCCTGCTAAAATCTTAGATTCTTCTGTATCTATTATTGATACTACTACTACAGATAATCAAGACCTAGTTGATCCACTTATGGAAGGACCTTCTAATGTACGAGGTCATATGGGTATTTCTAGACCTAGACCCGTAAGTAAAGACCTGACTACTTATAAAGATGCCTATGGTAATAATATAGGTACTTTAGCAGAAGACGGTTCTATGGAAAAAACTAGAGCTATTAGACAAAGTGGTTGGACCCAAGCTGGTAATGCTATAGCTAGAACAGCTGTTAATATTATACCTGAAATTTTATCTCAAACAGGAAATGTATTAGATATAGAAGATTATAATAATAGTGATCAAGAGGTAGGTAACTG
>Ga0157305_10000057_pt1 | contig 8751 bp, 9 predicted proteins | sample NitcycUS148409B2_FD_108385 | JGI IMG/M metagenome (GOLD analysis project Ga0157305, IMG submission 108385) | Soil microbial communities from Arlington Agricultural Research Station in Wisconsin, USA - Nitrogen cycling UWRJ-S148-409B-2 | ecosystem: Environmental > Terrestrial > Soil > Agricultural...
ACTATTCTTTCAACTTTAAAGTTGCAACACGTATAGTCTCTGAGGATCCTCACAATTTAAATACACATATACGTATTTACTCTGGAGTTTCCTGCTAATTGTCTATTTATAATGTCTAAAATTAAATAGGCGTTTTAGCATACAGTGTTGTATTAATTTCATATCACTATGTAAAAAAGGCCTACAGTAAACCTAAGAAATGTTGCGTTTAGGCGTACGCATTGTTATAATTTATCTTTGTAACTATATATTTTACCATTATGAGAATTTCCAGTTTCAATAAGAACTTTTAATGAATAAAAGTTTACTTTAGCATATTTCAAAGCTTTAGATACACCATTGAATTTTGCTAATAATTCATGAGTTTTGCTATCAAATGCATATATTGTTTTTCTTGTCCCTGTAATCCCTCTAGAGGGATTATTGGGAAAGGAAATATCTTTAGATATTAGTAAAAATTCCTTATATTCACCATTGGCTATGGCAGTTCTGGCTAATTTACCGTCAATTTGGAAATATCTAGCCATTTCTCTACCAGATTTAAACTCCGCTACTACATCATTATCATCATTATAAACTATAATGTGCTTACGTATTTGACTATCTCCTACAGGTTTTTCTCGATACTCAGTAAAATCCTCTACTATTAAATATTCAAAGGATATTATAAGACTTGATTTATAAATATATTTATTATTAATATAATTTAATAGAGTACTATGACTAATTTGTAATCCTTTTAGAGCCTTATTTATAGATGAATAAACCATTGGCTTTTTATCTGGTAAATTAATATCATATACAAATACTAAAAAACAATAATATTTATTATCCATATCTTCAATACTATAATTTAAACCATTAGCTATTTTAAAAGTCTTAAGGAATACAAGTAATCTGTTATAACCCTGAGTATTTACAGTAAATTTAGACAATAAATTTTCGATAGTTCAAATAGCATTATCTAAATTATTACCCCACTGAGGGTTGATTCTAGGTATAACTTTAAAAGTACTGTTAATAGTTGGTTTAAATTTTATTATTGCATATTGTTCATAAGCTAAGGAAGTTTGAGGCGTAGTAATAAATATGAACTCTAAACTTCAATCTCGGGCTCCCGCCCGAGATATTTCTAATTCTGAAGATGAACGAGGATTACTTAAACCTTTAGTTAGTTTATTATATTCCTCCATTCTTCTAGCTAGATTGTTAGAACTACCTATATAGAAACGACTATGATCATTTTTATTTGTTAATTTATAAACACCAGAAACACCTAAATACTTGAACTTAATTTGTTCACATCCTTCATGAAGAGAATCAAACTTAATAGAGCGGGAGCGCTTATCTGTTTCAGATAAGTTATTATTTACCGTGTTAGTAGAGTACGAACGTTTAAATAAGCCATTTTTTCATATTTCTGGACTCAAATTACGTTTATTAGATGAAATAAATTTTGGTAAATCTAATTTAAATAAATTATCAAGGCTTATTAGTCACTAATAATTTAGATCATATCACTACCCTTATTTTAAATAAATTAATTTCAAATATAGGCTACTTGGCACTTGATCGTTGAAGTTGCTTTTATATTAATAAAAGATTACCTGCTGATTGGATATAAATGTCTTAGGATACCATAACATCTTTCCAGCAATTCGCCAAGTTTTTCAGGAACAATTGTCCTTTTACACTACACAATTTCTATTGTAGGCCCCCAACTTTAAGGGAAGAATGTAAGATTACACATTGTGTGGACTATATCTTAATTGTTTAATCATATCATACGATTAAACAATTTCCTTCGTTTAATCTCTGAGGTTCCTACTCATAACGTGGCTTGTTATTTTGGTTACCTGCTGATTGTCTAGATATACTTAAGATTTTTACTAATTAAAGAAGTACTTAAGCCTTATGAGATTTTCCAGCATATAGAAGGATTGGTAGAGGCTAATCATACTATTTCTGTTTAGGTTTAGATTGTAAAATCCAATCTTCTCTAACCCCCCCCTCGCTTTCGCTTGCTTTGATCCCTCATGGAGGGATCATACAGCAGGGGGGAAAACGAAGAGTTATTCATTTTTCAGTATCTAAATTTTTTTTTATTAAAGTTCATCTTACTTTAAAGTGTTGTTTAGTCGCATTAATAGAAGGAAAAATTAATTCTTTACCTGTATTACTATAACAGAAAACAGACTGTCCTCCTATACCGTATTGTGCAGATAATTTACCTTTTAATCCTTTGGCTGGATGTATATTAGTTAAAGAACCGAGGCTCTTTTTTATTCCTTCACTAATAGCTTTTTTTGTAGGCGTGCCTACAGAAGAAGTTACAGTATCAAACTTGGGATGATTTTCCTTATTGAACCTTTGTTTTAACTTAATAATAGTATCAATTCTGTGTTTAAACCCAAAAGAATTACCTGCAACCTTTAAAACATTATAATTAGGCTTATATTTATCTAATGCTTTTTGTTCTAAATCAAGACAAATTTTAGAATCTTTTTTACAAAATTCTAGAATTCCCAAAGAAAAATTTTCTAAACCGTATTTTTTCATTGCTCTTATTAGAGCAAAAGCTCTTTGGCTAAGTTTATCTGAATTAGTATAATAATAATAACTAACCATTCTTTTAGTTAAGTTAAGACTACTACCTATATAAAAATCCTTAGTTTTATTGTTTATAAGCATGTAAACACCCGATTTATTTCTTAACTCTTTATATATATCTTTTTTTTCTTCCTTAATATTAAAAAAAAAAATAACAAACTCTCCACCCTTCGGCCTAGGCACAGGGCCATAGGCCTGGCCCGAGAGGGGATTGAATGGTGAACCTCTACTAGAAGATTCACTATACCATCTCTTACTTATTCCAGAAATACTTCCCTTTTTTTTAACCCCTATAAATAATATTCAGAATTGTACTTTAGACAATAAGATATTATAATTTAAACCTAACATTTTAGGTATTCAGAAGTATCATCCACTAAACATAGCAAATACTGCACCCATACTTAATACATAGTGAAAATGAGCGACTACGTAATATGTTGTTAAACCCCTTTTTAATATACTATTTTAAAAATAATAACTTATTAGGGAACGGACTATATCTTTAATAATATTAATAAAAATTAATATAAAACACAACGTCTAGTCTCTACATAATAGAGATGAAAAAAAAATTTATTTTCATATCTACATACACGGTATTAACTTCTTTACCCGTAGTGTGATTTCATTCATAAATCAGTAAAAAAGCCTTCACCGTTAGCCTCAAAACTATACATACTACTCTGATCCATATTACCACTCTATGAATAGAGGAGTAGTACAAAATGAAACCGATATTATAAAATATCTTTGAAGTGTGACCGCACGACACAAAAAAAAATTTTTTTATAATTAATTTATAAATTTACTTTTAAATCTTATAAATAAAACTAATGTTTTGATATTCAATCTCTATATTTAGTGTATTTATCTCCTAACAAAGGGTAAGAATTAAAATGAGAAACCAATAAACTACGAAAATCTTTACCTCCCAAATGGATTTTATAATAAATAACATTTTCTTTGTTTATAATAAAACTTATTTTTTTATCAACACAATCAAAATAAATAAGAATAGCTTTTAAAATATGTTTTTCATACATTTGACCTATAACAAATTGAGAAGATTTAATAGTATTATTAGCTGATTTAACTAATTTAAAATGGCCCTCAGCTTCTGAGAATCCTGAGAATCAGGCAGGAAAATAGCTAGGTAAATTAAGATTTTTATCATAATTTTCTAACATAACTTCCTGATTTTTATATTTATTATCACGTAAATTATGGAATTCTTCCTTAGAGATATCTATTTTTGAATTAATAATATAATTTTTAGCAAATTCTAATTGACATTGTTTTTTAGTAGTAAGTAAAGGGTATTTAGCTAGAATTGCGAAAACTTTAGCAAGATCTGTTTTATTGGTAGCATACCATGTAACATAAGAATTACCACGCTCAATACTAACTCTTCCACCTATATATTTTACTATAAGATCCAACATAAATCGGTTTTCCTCTAAGTTTTTTAAAGAAATAAAAATTCTAACCCGTTTATTACGATCACTCATATAATCAACAGTTATAGAACCATCTCCTTCTAATAATCCCACAAAAAACTGTTCAATATAATTAGTTAATTCAAATTCATTTTTGTGCAAGCTGGCTAGCTTGCGCATGCCTACTAAAAACGTACTTAACGGGACAACATCTAATTTAGTTATATTAATTTGAGTATCAACAGAAGCAGTTTTTATTAAAAATTGTATAGAATATAAATACAAAGATAAAATAGTAAAAAAATAAATTAAAATATTATAAATTGTGTTATTTATAACTGATAAATTTTGATAGTAAGTATCGTGGAATGCAATATCAAGTGATGCATTAGCTAAAACAACACCTGATAATCCTCCTGTTGTAAACATAAAGACAAACCCTAATGCAAACAACATAGAAGGAGTTAATTTTAAAGAACCTCCGTAACATGTAGCTAACCATGAAAATATTTTAATTCCTGTAGGTACTGCAATAATTAATGTTGCAGCTGTGAAATATGCTCTTGTATCCACGTCTAAACCAACAGTATACATATGATGCAAAATTTGAATATATCTAATCATTATCCTTATTAATTAATAAACTCAATTCTTTTAATTTTATCATACCCCTTCGGTGCGCAAGCTGCCCAAGGCTCCTGAGCCTGGGGCCGAGGGGCAGCTAGAGATTTATGTTCCTTATTTAAAACACAATAATAAACTACTTTTCATTTTTCTCCTCCGCTATAATCCATCGCCCCCCCGTCAATTTAATCCTTCAAGAAGGATTATAGGGGGGGGCGACGGATTAAACGCTAAGGCTAGGCTAATTTTTTTTTGTTCTTAATGTGTAAGTATTGAAATATTCTATAACTAAAGCTAATTTATCTAGTTTAGTTAGAGCAAATCTGTAATTAGAATTTTTACGTGCATAAATTGAACCGGAACCTAAAAGATTTTCTAATTGATTAAATAAAGGCAATCCGTTTTGTTGATCTACAATAAATCTTAAGCTTATACCTTTATTGTTTTTAGATACGTATACATTAAAACAACCTTCAGCGTCCACAAAACCTGAAAATCAGCTATTGTTAAAGAACCGAGGCTCTTTTACAGGGTCAGTAATTACTTTTGTAGTCCCGGAGGGGGTTAGAAGGGGGTGCTTCTGACCCCCCCTAGGGGTATAGGATTATCCTTATTTTCATTTTTATTGTTAAATAATATAGATCATTTTACTAATTGATCGATTTTGTGTTCAATATGAAGATTACCGTTAAATAAGTGGAATAATAATAAGACGCTTGATTTATCCCTAACTATGAACCTAGAAAATTTATCAAATTCTGTTACATAACCAAAATTTAATACATCTCTAACTTTATATAAGATTCTAGATTCTTTTTGTGTTAAGACAAAGACAGGAATATTCTCATTAATTCCTAGATATCCATCTCCTTCAGCAAAACCTACAAATCAAGCTAATCAATTAGGATCTAGTGTAGTATTAAATTTTTCAGAATAAAGTTTATTAAATTTATCAAAGGATAAATCATAAATATTTTTATCTTCGCATGTATCGTCCATACCCAAAGGGTCAGCGGTACCCTTCAATTGGTGATGCTGCTAATGATAAGGAGCTAGCTTCGCTATCCGGAGGATAGCCCCTTCAAAACTGTTAATAAATATTTTATATTTATCCACACAAAATTGTATGCTTCTTTTACAAGAAGTGTCGGACTATATCTTCACCTTTAAGCCTTTCCTGTTTTATTTGTCATACTATTATTTAAATTGATTTGTTTTTGCAAAGTTCTTACTTGCGATAACCCTTCTTCAGTTAAGTGTAAATTATTAAACACTTGGTTATGAATAGTTAATCATTTTTTAAAAGAAAGAGCTTTTTTAGTTTGTAATGGAAATAATTTAAAGTATGCTATTATACCATTTAACGCTTTAAATCCAGTAGCTGTATAACGATATACATTATCAGTTCCAGATCTTAATGTTACTTTACCAAATCCAAATAATTCGTATATTTTATTTAGTATAACACTATCTTTTTGGTCTAGCATATAACGCATTTTTATAACATGACCTAATGTATATCTAGAGTTTGCTGTAATAGATACATTAAAACATCCTTCAGCGTCAGTAAACCCAGATAATCAACCATCTTGTAATGTAACTGAAACAGGTATATTGTTTAACTTTATCGTTTTGGTAGCGGAGCTACCAAAACGATTATTTAAAGCATTAACTCATAGAGCTAATTGACTAATTCTATGGTTTTGAGCTAAATTACCATTAAATAAAAAAGCTAAAAGTAAAATATGTGAAGGATTATCAACCATTCATCTATAAAAAGAGCCTCGGTTCTTTTTACCACTCTTTCCTTGAGGAAAATGTTTAACTACACCTATGTTAAATTTTAATTGTATTTTATGTAGTATATCACTTTCTTTTTGAGTAAGAACAAAACGAACTCTTTTACCTTCATCGTAGGTTTGAATAGCTCCATCTCCTTCTGCAAACCCAATAAATCAAGTTAATCACTCATCTGAAATAGGATCTCTATCTTTAAACAATGTATTATAATAAGCATGAAAAGCTGAAAATTCAAAAGATGTTTCGCGTGTAGTCTCTAAGACACTCTGTTTGTTATCATTTATAGCCTGCTGACCCGAAGGGTATGCAGGCATATTTCACCTAGAATACAGGGACAGATTGTCTGCTGATTGAGTATAGCTAATTAGATTTTTACCATACAAGGTACTAATTAGCACTAAACTATTCAAGCATATAGCGAAATTAATTATATTACCAAGCTTCAGCTTGGATGAAGCCATCGTTACTCGACTTCAAACAATAAATCCTAATATTCCAATAGACATCATAGCGTAAACCCGAGTTTCAGACTTTGACCTGTTTTTAATGCTACGAAGTAAGCGTACTTAGTATGAAGCTAGTACCACCTGTTTTAATCGTCCCCACCAGTATAGTCAGGACCAGTTTCATCCATTAAATCTTGAGCCATTTCACTAGCTGTTTCAAGATTGGATTTTACACGTTCTTTTAATTCCTGTTTTTCTTTCCTACAACTACTAACCATTCTACCTAAATCTTCCTTCCATTCTAATCTGTCCTTTTCATATTCCTCCTTATTCTGCGCAAAATCAGATCTTTTCTGAATTTCCTTATGTAATTTCTCTTCCTCCTTCTGTAATTCCTGTGTCATCTTTTTGTGCGAAGCTACCCATTAACTTCTATATCTATTTTTTTATCTAAAAAAGCCACAGGTTTAGGGTACGCTGGAAATTCCTTTTCTAAGTTATCTAACTTTTCCGTCATATTACATACTAGTTTAACTCTCTCATTCTGGAATTCCTTCAAAAATTCTCGCATTCTATCCGCAGGAACAAAAACCGCTAATTTCGCTATACGTTCTTGCAAATTATCTGTGACATTTACCTTCTGCCTAATCATTCAATTATCTATTTCCCTACCACGATCAAGTAAAAAATTACTTTCTTCTTGTCCTGGCTGAGAATGTGAAGTACCTGCCTGTTCGGCTAATTTTTCTTGCTCACGTCCTTTTTCCTTTAATCCGTCGCCCCCCCCTATAATCCTTCTTGAAGGATTAAATAATCCTTCTTGAAGGATTAAATTGACGGGGGGGGCGATGGATTATACGGCTTTAGATTGACCCAATTTTTTTTTATATTCTTCCATTTCTTTACTAAAGGCTGAGGCTCTATCAAGAATTTTATCTGGGTCAGCTAACATGGCTTTAGATGTAGTAAAATTTCTTTTACTATTACCTAAAGTAGTGCTACGCACGCAAGAATATGCTAAATTTTTGTTCAATTCAATTGAACTTCTTGTCTTGTATATAAAGTTTTTTTTTTACAGCTGGCTTTTTAATTTATGGTGTCACAAAGTGAGTGTCCTTTATAAATAGGTAACTTCATAATACTTTCACTATTAAAATTAGAATCGGGATATTCATAAATATCCTGCTCTAGAACAAAAAAGTTGTGGAATCTGTAGGGATTTTGGTCCTACATATCTCGTCAATTTAGGACTTATATCATGTCCCCAAGAAAAGGGTTCTTTTCTAGAGCTATAAGTTTCTAAATTCTAGTTCAGACTTGTGACCCAAACTCTTTCTCGTTAAAGGAATTGGTCTTTTAATAGTTATTACTATTAATCATATCAAATTATATAGAATAATTCTTGTAGACACTCCAGTCTTTAACGTACACTAGGATATACCATTGAAAATACCTAAGGATTAGGGGGCTAGCCTGTCTTATTATTTTGCTCCCTCCTCCCTCCCTCTTTAATCCTTCTAGAAGGATTATACAGGAGGGAAATAGAAGAGCGCGCAATCAGTATTATCTTTCGCTAGCTAAGACTATTGTGAATATGTGCTGCTACGAAGTAAGCGCTAATGGTTTTGTTTTTTTTTTAGTGCTTGCTTACTTCGTAGCAGCACTAAATAGAGCGGAGCGCTTTAACCGTTTACAATACAACTAATAACGCTTAAACTGCGATAAAGTAGTGCTTGCTTACTTAGTAGCGGCACGAAATAAACAGTATCCAGTGATGGATGGATGAATCCTATGATGGTCGCTTGCTAATCCTGACCCCTCCGTAGCTGGGG
>Ga0157305_10000080_pt1 | contig 7971 bp, 6 predicted proteins | sample NitcycUS148409B2_FD_108385 | JGI IMG/M metagenome (GOLD analysis project Ga0157305, IMG submission 108385) | Soil microbial communities from Arlington Agricultural Research Station in Wisconsin, USA - Nitrogen cycling UWRJ-S148-409B-2 | ecosystem: Environmental > Terrestrial > Soil > Agricultural...
AGCCCGCACGCGCCATGAGCTGCTCGTCCACCGCCGACAGCGTCGTCTATCGAGGGATTGTCAAGTGACTTAACACCCATTCGCTCGCATGCGTGACGTAAGAGGTCCCCGGGGCATTCGAGCGTGCCGTGGCCTTTGACGTAACCCGGCGTGCCGATGACGATGAACACGCAACCACTCGCTGCTTGCCGACCTCCTCCGCAGAGCCTCACGCGCGATGAGGAACCGGTTCCAGTCGGCGACGAAATGTTGAGCTGGCTGCGATGCGGTACCGGTTCCAGTCACTATCGAAAGATCGTGTTGACTGAAATGCGGCAGGCGGCGCGATCGCTGCTTGGCGCGGCCTGAGAGTGCGCTGTATATGCTGGGATCGTGCGCGACCGTTCTTCACTCGTCGCGCTCGATCGGAGCGCGTTTTGCCCACTAATTTCCTATCTCAGGTCCAGAGTCTTGGGTCGCGTGCCGTCCAACTTGGGCGAATCGCCGTAAGCAGATCGTCGACCTGGGGGCCCGCGCGCCGGGGCTTGCGACGTCAGGTTTATTGTCTTGGGTTCGGCCTAGCGGGCTCGCTCTGGCCTTCTGTCGCTGGCGCCGCCGACAACGACATTCGTTACAGCACCATCGGCTACCTGCCGGATCGCGCGAAGCTCGCGACAGTGCTCGGCGGAGGCTCCACGTTCTCATTGCGACGCGCCGCCGACGCCAGCGAAGTGCTAGTTCAGCAACTCGGCGCTGCGCAAACAGACGCAACCACCAGCGAGAGCTTTCGGATCGCGGACTTCAGTGCTGTGACCCAGGAGGGCAGCTACTACCTCGAGGTTCCTGGCGTGGGGCGCTCGCCCGACTTTCCCATTCGCGCTGACGTGTTCGGGCAGGAGCTGACGGCAGTAATGCTGGGCTTCTTCGGCTGGCGCTCGGGGACGAAGGTCGAGTTCGTGCACAAGGGCCAGAGCTTTCGTCAGGGCCCAGGGCACATGCAGGATGGACTGCTCGACTACATCGGCATGGCTGGCCAGAAGCGCGATGGCTCGCGCGGCTGGTACGACGCCGGCGACTACGGGAAGTATACGGTCAACGGCGCGTTCGCCGTCGCAATGATGCTGCGCGCTTGGGAGAGCTTCGGGCCCACGCTCAGGAACCTCGCGCTGCAGATCCCCGAGCATGGCGGCGCTTTGCCGGACTACTTGGCGGAGATCAAGTGGCAGTACGACTGGCTCTTGACGATGCAATATTCGGAGACCGACGGGCGCGTGTCTCACAAACTCACCTCGCTCGACTTTGCCGGCTTCGTCATGCCCGAAGCCGACGTGGCCGCGACGTACTATAGCCCTCATGGCAGCGCCGCGACCGCGGCGTTCGTGGCGGCGCTAGCACAAGGGGCTCGTGTTTATGGAGAACTCGACCCTGCGCTCGCTGCACGCATGCTGACCGCCGCGCAGCTCTCGTACAGCTGGCTCAAGCAAAATACGGCGAACGTGGCGGCCGACATCAGCGCTTTCACCACAGGCGCTTACGGCGTAAGAAATGATGCCTCGTTTCGACTCTGGGCGGCCGCTGAGATGTGGGAAACGACGGGAGACGTAGCGGCACTCGCCGACTTCGAACAGCGCGCGAACGCGCTGGCCGCGAACGACAAAGTGAGCGCCGACTTCGATTGGGGCAACCCCAAGAACCTTGGTGTGTATACCTATCTCCTCTCGTCGCGCTCGGGGAGGAGTGACGGCGTGATCAGCGCGCTGCGCACTCAACTCCTTCAACGAGCGGATGGTCTCCTCGGGACGCAAGCAGCCAGCGCGTACGGCCGAGCGCTTTCGACCTACTACTGGGGAGTCAACGGCGCGGTCGCTCGCAGCTGCATGTTGCTGCAGGTCGCCAATCAGCTCTCACCCAGGCCGGAGTACCTGGACTGCTGCGTGGCGCAGATCGCGCACCTGTTCGGGCGCAACTACTACGGCCGGTCTTTCGTCACCGGGGAGGGCAAAGATCCGCCGCTTCATCCTCATCACCGTCCTTCAGCGTCGGACAGCATCGACCAGCCCTTTCCAGGACTGTTAGTCGGCGGCGCGCAGCCGTCGTTCTCGTCGTGGCAAGACACTGAAGAGGACTACACGACCAACGAAGTCGCCATCAACTGGAACGGCGCTCTTGCGTACGCCCTCGCCGGATTTCTGCCCGCGACTGCGCCAGTCAATCCGAACGGGGGCGCCGGGGGCAACGCGTGCAACGCTGGAGCCTCCGGCGGGGTTGCGTCCCAAATGGACGGCGGCACCTCGGCAGCGACGGGCTGCCCGGCGCCCGCGACGAACGGGGGCGGTGGTGCGGGCGCGTCGGGCGCTCCAAGTACGGTCGCTGGCGGCAGCAACGCCAGCGGCGGAAGCACGGTCGGCGGCGCCCCGACGGCGAGCGGCGGCGCGTCCCAATCGTCAGGCGAAGCGAGCGGCAGCACGGGCTGCGGCTGCGAGCTGCCGCGGCGCGCTACTACCGGCTTCCCGATCGGGCTCCTGTTACTCGCCGGCGCAGCGCTTTCAAGGCGGCTGCGCGGCGCTCGAAGATGACGCCGCAGCAATCCCTGCCCGTTCGGCTCGAGCTCCGGAGCGACAGGAAGATCCCACCCCTGGTTGAGGACGATCCGGCCCTGGTTGAGGATGTGGTGAGGGGTATTCCGGGTATTCCGCCGTTCGTCGACAAACGAAAAACGCGGAGTCAGCTTTCGCAACTCCGCGTTTTTCTTCTTAGTTGCGCGGGGCGCAACGCGGGCTGTATGCCGCGATATCATTGGAGTTTGAGCGGAGGCTGGTGGCGTGACGTCCCCGCATCCTTTTATTCTCCTAGCGGTGCCAAGGGCCCGATCGGCTGGGCCTTCAGAGGTCCAAGATCGACGTTTTCGCGTTTGCCGCCGCCAAGAGTCTCCGAATGTCGTCGGCGTCGTCGCTGACGACGTCGGCCTGCTTCCGGATCGACAGCTCGGCGACTGACGCGTCGACAACGTCCCGTGTGCGTGTCTTGCCGAGCAGGCCACCTGCAGCGTGGGCCGCTACCTCGTCGAACGCGATAACTTCGCAGCCGCGGAGCAGGCGCCTCATCTGTGCCTGCTTCGGAGAGCGACTGGCCTGAGCGACCACGGGCGCCGGCACCAGCGGCACCAGGCCCGCTTCGAGCCGAACCCGGTGTTCGGCCCAAACCCGGCGCTTGGAACGGTCGGCCGCGATCAAGACGCCCGCGTCATAGACAACGGACTTCATCGCGGGGAGCGCTTCCGCCGGATGGACTTCTGCTCGATGCGGGCGCGAGCCGCTAAGAGCTCCGCTGGCGTCAAGGCACCGTGCTCAGCCTCCCATTCCGCGACGGCGGCCAGGCCGTCCCGGACCAGGAGAGCACGTCGAGCCGCATCCGTGATCCACGCCGAAACGCTCTTCCCCTCGGCTTCGGCTGCGTCGAGCACCTTAGAGTGGACATCAGCGTCCACGGTGACGGCAAGCTTTACGGCGGGATTTCCTCTCGGCATTGCAGAACCATACTACCACAGTAGTATAGTTGCAACCCGGCAGCGCGCATCGTGGTGCACACGATCGCGAGCGATCGTCAGGACATCGATAGACGCGCAACTCACCCCGTATACCGCGGAATCACTACACAAAACTAAACCGCGGAATCGAGGCGTCTCGATTCCGCGGACTTTGGTTGCGCGGGGGCGCAACGCGGGCTGTATACCGCGATATCATTGGGGTTCGAGCGGCGTCTCGTTGCGTGAAGGACCGTCGACTCCAGTGCAAGCGTACTGCTTAGCCCAGCCGGCTACGGAGCCCCACGGACAGCCAACTCCTTCGCAACCTCCACGAAGTGGCGCAGGGGTGCCGACCGCCGCGCCAGGCTGGGGAAGTAGAGGAAGAAACCAGCAACCGTAGGCGCATATCGCTCCAGGACCGGCCGTAGGCGCCCTGTTCGCAACTGCTCGCGTACCATGGGTTCGAAAGCGTACACTAGGCCGACGCCCTGCTCGGCGAGCGAGGCGGTGAGGCGGCCATCACTGGTGATCACGCCTCCGCGAACGGGCACGCGCCAATTTCTCCGACCCCGCTCGAACTCCCAAGCGTAGAGCGCACCCGTAGTCTGCGAACGGAACGTGATGCACTCATGGCTCATGAGGTCTTCCGGGCGCTCGGGCGTCCCGTGGCGCGCAAGGTAGTCAGGCGCTCCGACCACCAAGAAGCGAAAGGGATCGGTGAGCCGCACCTGAACCATGTCTCGCTGGATAGACTCGCTCAACCGAACGCCAGCGTCATACCGCTCCGCCACGATATCCACGAAGCGCTCTTCGATGACCACTTCAACGTCGACGCGGGGATAACGCGCGCGAAACGTTGGCAGGACCGGCTCGATCACGAAGGGCACAGCCATCGGCGGAACCGATAACCGAAGGCGTCCTACTGTCTCGCCAGGTTGTGCGGAGACTTCGGCCAGCGCAACGGCTACCTGCCCCAATAGCGGGCCCGCGCTGTCCAGCAAGCGCTTGCCTGCGTCCGTTAAAGACACACTCCGAGTGGTGCGAGCAAGCAGAACGACGCGTAACTCCTTCTCCAGGAGCCGCACGGTATGACTGACGGCCGATCTGGACACCCTAAGTTCGCGAGCCGCCCCGCTGAAACTGCGGTGCCTCGCGACGGTCAGGAACACCTCAAGTTGCGAGAAAGGAGCCATTCCCATGAATGAACCTGTTACGGCCGAGATTGTCAAATTCTGCTCAACAGCCTGTCGAGGGGTCAGTGCCTACCCGTCCGTGCCCGTGGGGCGCATCCTGTTCTCGTCAATTCGATCCGAACGACAACGGTCAGCGAGGAGATGTCATGGCTAAGAAGAAGATTTGGTTCATCACTGGGGCCGGTCGCGGCATGGGTGTCGACTTTGCCAAGGCGGCGCTGGCCGCCGGCCACTCCGTCGTCGCCACCGGGCGGGATACCGCCGGCGTGTCGCGCGCGTTGGGGCATTCTGATGACCTGCTCGTGGTGAAACTGGACGTAACGAGCCGTGCCGACGCGGAGGCGGCAGTGCGTGCTGCCATCGATCGATTCGGGCGCATCGACGTTCTAGTGAACAACGCAGCGAGTTTCTATGCCGGCTACTTCGAGGAGCTGACGCCAGACCAGTTTGAGCGGCAGCTTGCGACCAGCCTGCTCGGCCCCATGAACGTCACCCGCGCCGTCCTGCCCGTCATGCGCAAACAGCGCTCGGGACATCTCGTCGCGATTTCTTCCTCTGCCGGACTCGTCGGCTTCGAGTTCTGTACCGCGTACGCTGCGTCCAAGTTCGGTCTCGAGGGCTGGATGGAATCGCTAGCGCCCGAGGTCGCGCCGTTCGGCATCGCTACCACCGTCGTGAACCCGGGCTTCTTCCGTACGGAGCTGCTCACAGAGCAATCGACGAATTACGCAGAGCCTTCCATCTCGGACTACGGCGAGCGCAGAATCAAGCAACTCGAATTTTGGAAGGCGCAGAATGGCAAGCAAGGCGGAGACCCCGCAAAGCTTGCTCGCGCCTTGGTGACCATCGTCGAGCAAGAACAACCGCCGTTCCGCTTCATAGCGGGCGCCGATTCGATCGCCACGGCGGAGCAAAAGATCGCCACGCTCCAGCAGCAGATTGCGTCTTTTCGCGCCCTTTCGACATCTCTGGGCTTCGATCAGGCCGGCCATAGCGACGGCGGAAGTTGAACATGCACTCGAGGAATCAGCTGGACCCATCGACAACGGCAACGCCCGCGGCACTCACCCGACGCGAGCTATTGGGCGCCGGCGCGCTGATGGGCGTTGCACCTCTGTTGGCAGCGTGCGCAGCAACCAACGAACATAAGCAAATTGGCGGGGGACAGATGAAAGCACCACAAACGAATCGCGTAAACGTCGGACTCGACGGTCGACCGCCGGCGAGGAATGGCAAGGAGAACGCCAGGCTACTAGGCAAGCTGGCGGTCTCCGAGTTGGGCGCCGGCGCCATGAGCATCAGCTCCAACTACGGTCCCCCGGCACCTCACGAGCAAGGCATCAAGACGCTTCGAGCTGCCTACGATGAGGGCGTCAGGTTCTTCGATACGGCGGAAGTCTACGGGCCGCATACGAGTGAAGAACTCGTGGGCGAAGCGATCGCGCCGTTCCGCGACGAGATCGTCCTTGCAACCAAGTTCGGTTACGACATCGAGGCTGGAGGTCACAACAGCCGGCCTGAACACATTAGGAGAGTAATCGAAGGATCGCTCAACCGACTCAGGACAGACCGTATCGACCTCTATTACCAGCACCGGGTCGACAAGAACGTGCCCATCGAAGAAGTAGCTGGCACCGTCAAGGATCTCATCAAGGAAGGAAAGGTCCTACACTTCGGGCTTTCCGAAGCGAGCGCGCGGACCATTCGACGCGCCCATGCCGTGCAGCCCGTGACCGCCGTTCAGAGCGAGTACTCGCTCATGGAGCGCTCCCCGGAGCGGAATGGCGTACTCAAGACATGCGAGGAGCTCGGAATCGGATTCGTGGCGTGGGGTCCTGTCGGCATGGGCTACCTGACCGGAAAAATGGACGCTCAAACCAAGCTCGATCCGAAGACGGACTTCCGATCGGGTTTCGAGCGCTTCACTCCCGAGAACCTCGCCGCCAACATGCCGTTCGTCAACGCATTGAGGCGGTTCGCGGCGAAGAAGAACGCCACGCCGGCTCAGATTGCGCTTGCGTGGCTACTGGCTCAGAAGCCGTGGATCGTTCCGATCCCGGGCACGCGCAGCCTTGAGCACCTCGAGGAAAATCTGGGCGCTACCAGCGTCGACCTGACCGCGCCCGACATTCAACAGATCGAGGCTGAGCTCTTACGGATCACGGTGCACGGCGGGCGCATGTCCGCCAAATACATGGTCGAGGTCGAAGAATAGAAGGAAGTTGGGTTACTCGGCCGCACCACGCTGCCATCGGCGCCTATGGATCACGCCGACCAAACAAGCGTAACTCCCAACCCTCGCCTGTAAACGCTGCCGTCCGCAGCGCTACCCCTGTTACGCTAAGAATAGCGCTCGGCGTGAGGCGCAACACGCTTCGTATACCGCGATATCGCATGACAAAAGCAAACCGCGGAATCGAGGGTTGCTCGATTCCGCGGTTCAGTAGTTGCGCGGGGGGGACTTGAACCGCCGACCTTCGGGTTATGAGCCCAGGAGGGCGTCATGGTATGGACGCCTCGCGGGACGGTATTTTACGGCCGAATAGCGACCTTCAAGACCCCGTCGCGTTGATGCGCGAATAGGTCATAGGCCTCTTCGATTTGATCGAGCGAGAACGAGTGCGTCACCAATGCTTCGAACGGAGCGCGCTTGGCGGCGACGATGCTCATCAATCGTCGCATGCGCTCTTTGCCGCCCGGGCAAAGCGAGGTGACCACGGTATGATCGCCCAAACCGGCCGCAAAGGCGTCGAGCGGCAGCGATAGATGCCCGGAATAGACGCCCAGACTCGAGAGGGTGCCGCCGGGGCGAATGGCTCTGAGTGCATTCTCGAAGGTGGGTTGCGTGCCGAGCGCCTCGATGGCCACGTCCACGCCGCCACCCGTGAGCTTTTTGATCTCGGCCACGACGTCTTGCTGTTCGTAGTTCAAAACCACGTCTGCGCCCATGCGCTTGGCCATCTCGAGCCTGGCCGGCAGCTTGTCGACGCCGATCACGAGCGAGGCGCCGCTCATCTTCGCACCCGCGGTGGCACACAGTCCGATCGGTCCTTGCGCAAAGACCGCAACGGCATCGCCGAGGCGCACGCCTCCGCGCTCGGAAGCGGACAAGCCCGTGGACATGATGTCCGTACACAGCACGACATCCTCATCCTTCAGCCCATCGGGGATCTTCGCCAAGTTCGCCTGCGCATTCGGCACCAGCACGTACTCCGCTTGACAGCCATTGATGGTGTTACCGAAGCGCCAACCGCCGATGGCTTCGTAGCCGTC
>Ga0157305_10000086_pt1 | contig 7727 bp, 11 predicted proteins | sample NitcycUS148409B2_FD_108385 | JGI IMG/M metagenome (GOLD analysis project Ga0157305, IMG submission 108385) | Soil microbial communities from Arlington Agricultural Research Station in Wisconsin, USA - Nitrogen cycling UWRJ-S148-409B-2 | ecosystem: Environmental > Terrestrial > Soil >...
ATTTCACTTGTCATTTTCTGTATACCATTGAATACATCATTATCTGCATCTATAACGTGCATTCCTTTTCTTTGTAGTTGTAATCTCAATGCAGCAGCACTAGGATCAATATAAATGCCTTTTGGTCCATAAGGTTCAAGAAACTCATATATATCATCAGCAAGCTCTGAAACAGTTTTCTGTCTACCTTGTTTCCTACTATCCCAATAGTATTCCTTTTCAGCCCACATCTTTTTACCACGTTGATCTCTTAACCCAGTATATACACCAACTAGCACACAAGCAGTAGCATTGCTAATTCCATAGTCTATTCCGGCTACCCAATAGTCAGCCGCTTCCGGTGGCTTTGAAACTACATGTAATTTTGGATCAAAAAAGTCAAATATTGCACCTTCTGCTAGACACCAAAGACCTAGGTAATCACGTTTATAAAATATACCATTTTTATTAGCAGCTAACCTGTCTTTATAGTCTTGTGGTACATAAGGATTATCTGCCAATGTCCAATGCATAGCAAAATAATTAGTATCCCCGGCATCAGCTTTATCTACCCATTGCTTGATAGTATGATCTGGATAAGTAGGATTACAAGTACAAACAGCTTTTGACCATTCACAGCTTAATCTACCATCTAATAACTCAATTATAGAAAGAGGGTATAAAGTAATCTCATCACAATATAGAAGTGACATCGTTTTACCTCTTATTGCTTTAGCAGCACCCTCATCTTTAGCACCTAGGACTTTAATAGTTTTATCCATGAAAGTAAGTACTCTATTGCCGGATGACCAAGAGCAAAAAGGTTCAAATATAGCAAATTGCTCACTTTCAAAGAGGAGTTTTATTACATTGTCATATAAAGTTTCACTTGTATGACCTGCCATGTATATTTGAGAATCAGGACAAATACGTGCCTGGTGCATAAACCACCAAAGAGTACCAACAGTTTTTCCTGTTCTTATGCTACCATGAGCTATATTCCATTTTGCATTTGCTTCTTGAACAAATAATAGTTGTTTTTCTGATAGTAAATCTTGCATCATATCCTTTCAAAAGAGGTAAACATGAAAAATAGAGCAAAATGTAAATTATGTGAATCAATAATTGAAAGTTTTCATCAAACTGACTACGTAACCTGCAAATGTGGAGAAATATCAGTAGATGGAGGAGAGCATCATTATAGATGTGCAGCAAAGAATTGGGATAATTTCTTACGAGTAGATGATGAAGATAATATCATTATACCAACAATCAAAGAAAAAGATGATGTAAAGCTGCTTGACATTGAAGCAAAAGAAGTACCTAAGTTAGGTTATGAAGAACTGCTAAAAATGCTTGAAGATATGATTAAAACAATAGAAGAGATGCCACCGGAAGCTATGCTAACAAGTGTTAATCAATATGATCTTATGAGTCTAATGATGATTGTAGTATCTATATTTAAGGCGGAAAAGTCTAGTAATTAATCTTATATTCCTGTAAAATATTTCCATAAGCATGACTAGGATCGCTTCCGAAAAACAGAATCTCACTGTCTGTCATGCTTACTTCATGAGAAAAACTAGAGGAGTTTAAATGTCAAAAATTTGCATTACATGCAATCAAGAACATGATCGTAAAATATCTAATCAATGTAAAAAATGTTATTATTTTAAATACGATAAAGAAAAAAGAAATCGAATACAACACCGTAATTGTGAATCTTGTGGTATCGAAATTGGTGGGACAAGAAAACTTAAGCGATGTGAAAATTGTAAACCAATTTCTAAATGTTTAGATTGTAAAGAATCATTTTCATATAAAGTAAAAGTTAAGAGATGTCCAAAATGTTTATATCATCAATATAAAATTGTAAATCCTAAAAATGCAGAGAGAGTTAAAAATAAAAGTAATTCAATTTTTATAAAAAAACGAAGTAGAGAAATAAGAATAAAAAGAAATGTACCACAAGATACAATTTTAAGAGTAGAAGGTGGGAGAAAAGAAGGGTATTTAAATAAAAAAGGATATAGATTAATCATTGTAAAAATTCCAGATTCAAAAAAATATCGAAGAGTGTATCAACATGTTTTAGTTATGGAAGAACACCTAAAAAGAAAATTAATACAGGGTGAAACAGTTCATCATTTAAATGGTATAAGAGAGGATAATCGCATTGAAAATCTAGAATTATGGAATAAGGGGCAACCTGCCGGACAAAGAGTCGAAGATAGAATTAAATACTACATTGAATTTTTAAATCAGTACGGATATAAGTTAGTCAAAGAATAATTTAAAATTCGGAGGCTAATTTGAGCTTTTATAATGCCCCGTGGCAGCAGAATCAAGAGCCTAATGCCGGCAACGTAAGACACTTTTTGGATTCACTATATAGTAAATTTATGCCCCTCGAACAAGCGAGGTGGAACCAAAGTAATATCGATAAAATGTGAGTCGATATAAAACCTTCTCTGATTGACTCGGAAGCCCGATGGGGTGACGAGGGGCAAGTTTAAATACAGCCTGAACGACTGAGCGAGAGGGGCTTGGAAACAAGTATGCAACAGTCTGAACACTACGGATAACAATAAGGTAGTGAGAGGGAGTCGAAGAACACCTCCGCTTACAATAAAATGTAAGTCTTAAAGTAACAGAAATGACACTTTTCTATGCCGGCAACCAATCTTTTGTAAATAAGCAATTTAGTTTTAATAATAACATGTCTTATAACGATTATTATTTTAACCTCGTACAACAACCTGTCAACATGATTACAGGATACGAAAGGCAGCACAGAAAGAATTTTTCTTATATTGCAACAGAAGGTGCTGATCCTTTAACTACAGACCAATATACTACATTGATTACTCATGCAGCTAATGCAGGTTGTATTCATGAGCAAAAATCAAAGGCAAAAGAACTTGCAGCTATATCCGGAATGGTGTTGTTACAGCCATATCTTGATTATACTAGCGATGATGCAGCACAAGGAACATTGAAAACAAAAATTTGGGAGTATAATTCATTTCTAGTTGATCCATATTTCAGATCACCTGATATGTCTGATGCTCAATTTGTATGGTGTCAGGAATACATAAGTAAACAGGAAGCTGAAACTAGGTTTCCGGATAAACTTAAAAATATTATGCCAATGTCCGGTACACCACAAAGATATGGTAATTTTTATTTCCTACCGGAAAATCATAACATGGCAAGAAATGACCTCATGGTTTTATCTTATGTATGGTATAAATGGACCAGAAAGAAAAAGAGACTATATAGCCAATCTAAAAATCAATTCTATGATTTTGCAGGTGGAGATGAAAACTTAGAGGCATTACTTTATAATATTCCGGATATGGAAGAAGTGACAGTTGAAGTGCCAACATGGAAACTTGCAGTAGTATTAAATGAACAACTCATGTTTTCAGGTGAAAATCCTCTTGGCTTTGATGGCTGCCCTTTTGTTCCCTATTTCTGGAACTATGATCCACATATCAATCATTTTGACCTACGTGTGAGGTCACTTATAAGGACAATGAGATCGCCTCAATTTCTATTTAACTATAAGGTAATACAAAATAATGACATAGCAGCAGCTACAATTAATGCCGGATGGATGAGAAAAAGCGGTGCAGTTGCTAATGAAGATAACCTTAAAAAATCAGGTCAAGGTTTTGATATCATCATTAATGAAGGCTATGAACTCACAGACTGCCAGAAAATTATACCTAGTGCAGTACCTGAATCTGACCTTGCATTAGCACAGCAAATGGCTGATTTAATATATAATACCTCCGGTATAAATCTTGAAAATTGGTCTGGTCAAAATGATAAGCAAATTAGTAGTTTGACTATGCTATTGAAGCAAGCTGCTAACTTGATGGTATTTCAAAAATACTTTGACCAATGGGATTTTTCAGATAAATTGCTAGGTGATAGATTACTTCAAATAGTCTTAAATAATTGGAATGCAGAAAAAGTACAATTATATATTGGACAAGAACCAAGTCCTCATTTTTACTCTAAAGTTTTTGCTAAGTATCAAACACTAGTTGAAGAATCAGACCTTACACCTACACAGCAAAACTTACAAGCTCAACAACTTCTTGATATAAACCAACTTTTTCAAAGAGAAGTTTTTCCCCCAAGCATGATAATTCCAAAATTAAATATAACCGGAAAAGCCGAAGTTATAGCTTACTTGCAAGAACAAGAACAACAATTACAAGCTGCACAAAGCGAAGAAATGAATATAAGACATACTGTTGAAGAAATGAAACTTAAACAGATGATGTCACAAATACATAATAGTCTATCTCAAGCAAGAGAAAGAGACTCCAGAAGTGCTTCTAATATAGGTTTGTTTGAAGAAAGAATGTCAATGATCAGTCGCAACCATTCTTTAGCGACAAAAGACAAAATGGCTGCATTAGCTCAATTAATGGAAACAATTCAAAAATTTGGTGAAGTTGAAACTTTCCTTAAATCTAATAATCTTGAAAGTATTAAATATGATGAAGAGGAAATTGAAAAAGAATCAAGGAAGGAAGTAGAATCTACAGAAGCTTCTAAACAATTCATGCAACAATTAATGGGTACAATGGGACAATCAGGAATACAACAGAATGCTTCACAACAAAACCCTATGAATCAACAACAGAATATGATATAATTACTTCAAAAAATGAGGTTTTTATGAATATTTGTGAACTTTGCAAGTCTAGCCATGAAAGAAAATCACTTTATTGTTCATCCAAATGTACAGATAAAGTGAAATATATAAAAAAACGTGAGTTGATAAATAAACCAGTTATTATTGGAATTTTAATATGTACTCAATGTAATAAATCTTTTCAAAGAAAAGGTGCTAAAAAATTTTGTTCAAGAAAGTGTAATATAGATTATTGGCATAAACAAGAAGCAATAAAATTAAAGAATAATTCTGAACTTAATCAAAAAAGAATCATAAGAAGTAGATTGTGGTACAGAAAGAAAAAAGGTTTAGATTTAAATCCTAATATTCTTTTGCAACGTAAAAAAGGAACTGGATCAATTACTAGTTCCGGATATAAATATATTTGTGTAAAAGGTCATCCTAATTCTGATAAAATAGGAAAAATATTAGAACATAAATATGTTATGTCACAACATCTTGGACGACCTTTAAGAAAAGGAGAAACAGTACATCATAAAAATGGTATTCGTGATGACAATAGAATAGAGAATCTTGAGTTATGGAATAATAATCATGGAAATGGTCAACGAGTAGAAGATAAGTTAAAATGGTGTAAAGAATTTCTTGAACAATATGGACATGAAGTTATAATGAAAAATAATTTTATTATATAAATCCATGAGTTGTAGATGCAAAAAGTAGGAAATAAAATATCCGAAGATAGCAAAAAATATTTACATTACCCTGATATTAAATATGATGCAGATGGTTGGGCTAATGCTTCTGAATATCTTCCGGTTGATTTTGATATACTCTATTTAAAAGTAGAGGGGTTAAAGGGGATAATACGAGGTTGGAGTACAGGTACATCCTGGGACGGAGCAAAATTACCTCATGGAAGTAAAATATTATATTGGAAAAGATCAAGAGAAGATGATTAAATATACTTCTTGAAAACTTGGATTATATTGGTTATAAGTAAAGAAAAGATTTTAATCTGCCCTATTGGGCTTTAGGAGTATATTATGGCTAAGCCAATGAGAATTGATGACCACGCCTTTTTTGCAGGTTCAGGTTCACCTAAATTTCCGGTAGGAAATAAAACTAAAGAATATTCAAGTGCCAGTGGGGCAGGCGAAGAAAGTGATTATGAGGATACTAGCGAAGAGATAAAACAACAACAGCAATTAGCTGCTGCAAAAGTTAAATCTCATCCGATGAAGCCAAATCATAGAAATTAATTGAATTATACATAACTAATAATTATCAGACTATGTTTTGATTAATCTAACAAGAGTATTTTTAGAATAAATTTTACTAGTATTATTTATTTTAATATTTTCAAGATAATCTTTGGCAAAATTATAGTTCAACTTATACTTTCTTTGAAGATAAGAAATTGACACTGCATCATGATCGTCAAGGATTTTTTTTATTAAGGATTCCATAAATGTTGTTATTTTTTGAGTTGTAATCTATATATAATATCATAACCTTATCAAAGGATACAATATGAAAACAGGATTTAAAGAACCTAATGCTATCAAGAAGCAAAATCCTATGGATAAACCAGTAGACGGTAAAAATTCTCCTTGGGATTTTACATGCCCTCAATATGACCAAAGATCATCTTGCTACATACAAGCAGGTACAGATTATGGTGTAGGTATTAATCAACCTGTAGGTCATAAAGGCGATGCAAAACTTCGTGTTGATGTTTTACCATTTGGTAGAGTTGACACACTTAAAACCAATGATAGATACTAATGAAACCGATGAAAGGTCTTAAAAATAGCCATACACCTAATACTAAAATTGGTATGGGTGATTATTATGGTCAAGGTATCAAACAGAAAGTTGGTAAAATGCGATCAAGTAGCATGGATTTTAGTGTACCAAGTCCAAAAAAAATAAAAACACCACCTAAAAATATTGCCTAACCTATTATTCTTTTACCTATTCCTTTCATACGCCTTACATGATTTGCATCTCTTGCTATAGTTTTATATATAGCATCTATTTGCTCATCATTAAGATCATCATCTTCATTTCTCTCTAATGTTGCACGATCAAATTCAAATGCCCTGATACTATCACAAATAGTTTTATTTGCAGTAACATTTCCTTCTTGATATTGTGACCAAAGCTCCCTTGTAGGTATCATCCATATAACTTTAATAAGATCAGTACCAGGATAAGCCTTAAATAACATGCTATTAGTTTGTGGCTTTGGTCTTGTTAATCTTGGCTGCCAGATTAATCTTTTATCAACACCATTATCATCAGTTCTTGCATGTGCAAATATATAAAATGCGTGACTTCCAAAGGGGCGTTGATTTATTAAATCCTGGCAGCATTCTGAAATATCAAAGCCTTTTTTAGTAGTAAAAGACTTATATCTATCATGAGTTTCAAGTAAGTTCAATTTCATATTTAACCTCAAATATTTCCTATACTTTAAACTGAAACGAGGTTAAATTAAAATTTAAATTTACGGAGGTTTTTTCATGACATTTCAACCAGGTGCTAATTTATGTGGTGCAATTGGAACGCCAACTAGACCAGAAAATATTGAAGTTCCACATTATGATGTGAGAATACCATCAACCGGAGATTGGAATTATCCAATTGGTAAAGAATGGATATTCATAGGTAATAGTATATGGAAATTACTTTCCATATCAGCGTCAAGAGGAGTAAACACAGCAAATTGGGCGATGATTTTCTCTAATGTAGCAACAGTAATTACAGGTGATTTAACACTAGCTACTGTTGGCGGTAAAATCAATATTGCTACAGGTACAAATGCCTCTGTTGGTACATCAGGTGCAATGATAGCAGGTTCTGTTGTAGTTCCTACAACTGCAATTACAGCAAACTCACTAGTATTTTTTACTACCAACGTATTAGGTACAGTAACAGCACCACAAGCCTATAGAGTAAGTGCAAGAACTCCGGGAGTTTCTTTTACAATTCAATCGCAATCTGTTACAGATACATCTACAGTAAACTACTGGATTATAAACTAAGGAAAATATGCTCAAGAATTTATGCCAACTTGAATTAATAA
>Ga0157305_10000087_pt1 | contig 7722 bp, 6 predicted proteins | sample NitcycUS148409B2_FD_108385 | JGI IMG/M metagenome (GOLD analysis project Ga0157305, IMG submission 108385) | Soil microbial communities from Arlington Agricultural Research Station in Wisconsin, USA - Nitrogen cycling UWRJ-S148-409B-2 | ecosystem: Environmental > Terrestrial > Soil > Agricultural...
ATAGAGGAGTCTGACCATGCCGGATCTGTCTCGGACGGATCGTCACCGGCATCAACGTTCCGTTGGCCCGTTGGCGGCTTCAGATGGAGGCGGCCCCCCCATCCACTGAACCAACAGACGAAGAAGTCCTTCGACTTCTGCTTGGCCATGGAGATAGAATCCGGCGCGTGACCCGTCCACTCTACCGACACGGACACCCATCGTGACTATCTTCCCCAGCGAAAACACGGTCTCGTCGGTCTCCTCGTCACCGATATAGAACAAGCCGGTCCGCCCGAGATGTTTCATGAGGGCTAAGGTGGCGAGACCCTTTCCGCTTTGCCCTGGAGGCAAGACGTTGATGGCATACTTGCCTTCGATCAATTGAGGGGCAGGACGCAGCCGCCGGAGAGCGGCGAGCGCGGCCATGCCGACATCCGCTGGATTCTGGGCGCCGCGAAAATGCACTGTGAGCGAATAGCGTTTGTCCTCGATGTCGGCGCCGAGTGAGGTCATGGGAAGACTGCTTTGCAACTGCTGCTTCCATGTCGCGCATGTCCGTTCGGCTTCAATTAACACGCTGGGAGCGGTCAATGGACTTTCGATGCCATGATTGCCGATCAGATGAGCCACGTAGCCATTGATCCTCATCGCGACGTCTGCCAGTGCTCTCCCGGTCACAATGGCACAGGGCGCGCGCTGGCTCAGCGCGCCGAGCGACTGTAACGTGGAGTCAGAGACGGCGACCGCATGGCGATCGCGTGAGATCGGTGCGAGCGTGCCATCGAAATCAAAGGCATATAACAGCGGCTGAGACGCGGCATCGCGCAATGCGCGAACGCCGGTCTCCGAAAGGGCATGAATCACGCCTGCCCTCCCGTGGTGGTTCTGACGTTTCGGGCACTTGTTTGCCGTTCGACACGCGCTCGCTGCCGCATGCGAGCGGCATCCATGAGCATTCGTCCCGCCCAGCGAAACACGTTGAACTCTTGGACGATCCCCCTCATGCTCCGCATGCGGGCGCGTTGTTCGGTCGGAGGCATGGTTAAGGCGAGATGCATCGCCGCCGCGCACTGATCGATATTATAGGGGTTCACCACGAGTGCGTCCGGCAGCTCGCTGGCCGCACCGGTGAATTGGCTGAGAATGAGGATGCCCTGCTCATCGTCCCGTGCCGCGACGAATTCCTTGGCGACCAGATTCATCCCGTCGTGAAGGCTGCTGACGACGCACAAATCGGCGCCGCGGTAATGCATCATCACATCCTGTACATCATGATGCTGAATCAGGAGATGAATAGGCCGGTAGGTCTCGGTGCCGAACCGGGTATTGATGCGGTCGGCCAGCGCCACTACTTGTTGCTTGAACAGTGCATATTCCTCGATCTTCGAGCGGCTCGGCGCGGCAATTTGGACAAACGTAAACCGTCCAATCCACTGGGGCTCCAGCTCCAAGAGTCGTTCGGCGGCCAGAAACCGTTCAAGGATGCCCTTCGTGTAGTCGAGACGCTCGATCCCCAATGCCACGCGGTGATCGGGCGGCAGCGCATACATTTCCCGTATCCGCCTGCGACATTCGGCGACGGACGGCTGGTGAGTGAGCGCGCGGCTCGGCCACTCGATCGAGATCGGATAGGGATTGACCGCTGTCAGTTTCCCTCCGTATGAAATGGTCGAACTGTCCCAGTCGATCCTCGTCTCGAGCGACCGATCCACCGTGTTGATGAAGTTACTGCAGTGAAAGCGCGTGTGGAATCCCAAGATGCTGCTGCCCAACAGGCCTTCCAAAATTTCGACATACCATGGACAGATCGCATAGCGTTCGGGGTTCGGCCAGGGGATGTGCCAGAACGTGATGATGGTGGCATTCGGCAGGTGATCCCGTACCATCTTTGGTACCAACGCGAGATGGAAATCCTGGATCAGCACGACGGGATTATCGGTTTTGGCTTCCTCCACGACGGTCAACGCGAACCGTTCATTAATTTCCTTGTACTGCTGCCAATCTGTGGACCGGAATACCGGACGCACGTGGGCCAGATGGCAAAGAGGCCAGATCCCTTCATTTGCGAACCCATAGTAATAGCCGGCTTCTTCTTCAGGGGTGATCCAGACTCGCCGGATATCGAATGAGGGCGCATCAGGCGGCACACGGACATGGCCGCGCGCGTCCACCACATCTCGGTCCGCGCTGCCGTTTCCATGCGCGATCCACACGCCGGAGCAGGCCCGCATGATCGGCTCCAGGGCCGTGACGACCCCACTGGCCGGTACTTGGACCTGGATGGCGCCATCCTTCCAATTGTGAATGTAAGGCTCGCGGTTCGACACAATCAGCACCTCGTCTCCGGCCAGATGGTCGTGGAGAATGGACTTCAGGGTGACAGGCTTCCAGCTCAACTGGCTTTCGTCCCGCATGCGCTTGTCCGCCTCAAGATCGTGGATGAGCGCGCGCAGATCTTTGGCGACGGGCTGCAACTCGGGACCATGGTGCTTGTCTTTCTTCAAGGCAATGAACCCTTCGCCCCGCAGCATCGCCCGGACGCCTGTCACCCACCCGCGCCAACTCAAGTGGGCGACAAGGACGGTGACGGAAGAAATCACTGCCCCAATGACGGCAAAGAGGTAAAACAGGTACCGCTTGGTATCGCTGCTCCGGCGTTGGACCCAGCTCATGTCGTGCACCAGCATCAAGCGGCCGAGTGGACCGCTATTGCCTTCGATGCCGACGGCCGACACATGTACGGCTCCGCGCGGCAGCTGCACGAGAGCCGTTTGGCCGGTGAGCACCGTCGTGGTCCCCTCACACGTGATGGCATCCGGATAGGTGAATGTCTTGTACAGCAGGCGATTGTTGCGGTCGCAAAATCCGATCGCAAACAGCCGTTCATCCTGAATGATCCGGTTGAAATACGCCGCCAGCTTCGTCTTGGATTCGGACACCAAGAGGTCGCCGAGGGGGCCTTCGACCATGCGGCCGACGAGTTCGGCGCGGATTTCGAGATCCTTCATGAACCATTTCAGCGTGAGGCTATCGACCAGTGGGATGACGGCATAGGCCAAGGCGGCCAGCACCAGAGCCAAAGGAAACAAAAAGCGCAATGACAAGCGCATAACATCACCTCTCGTTTACTTCGGCCGCAAAATGCCCTAGTGTGAGGACATGTATCCCTACGCTCTCATAGGCAATTGTCATACCTCCGCCCTCATCAATGCAACTGGGTCCGTCGAATGGATGTGCCTCCCCCGGCCGGACAGTCCGCCGGTGTTCGGACGGCTCTTGGATCCTGAAGGCGGCCATTTTTCCATCGCCAGTCCGCCATCGTCCATGGCCTACACGACGAGCCAATCGTATCTTCCCAACACCAACATCCTATTGACGACCGTCACGCACTCGAACGGTGACGCGTTTCAGATCACGGACTTCTGTCCCCGATTCGAGCAGTACGGCCGCATGTATCGTCCTGCCGCCCTGTTTCGTCTCGTCCAGCCTCTGCAAGGCACACCAGCCATTGTGGTGAGCTGCCGTCCGGTCGCCGGATGGGACAAGACGGTCGCGCCTCTCATTCGTGGCAGCAATCATCTGCGATACGACATTCGCGGCGAGTCGCTGCGCCTGCTCACCAATATGCCTTTGACCTATCTGTGCGAAGAAACACCGGTGGCCCTGACGCGGAATTTTTATTTCGGCCTGACCTGGGGCCTCGGCATCGAGGACGACCTCGTGAAAGTCACGCATGACTTTCTGGAACAAACGACCCGCTATTGGCGGTTGTGGGTCAAGCATTGTTCCGTTCCGTTACTGCATCAGAAGGAAGTGATCCGGTCCGCACTGGCCCTGAAACTTCACTGCTATGAGGACACAGGAGCGATTCTGGCGGCCATGACAACCAGTTTGCCCGAGCAGCAGGCCGGTCCGCGGAATTGGGATTACCGCTACTGCTGGCTACGCGACGCCTACTTTACGCTCACGGCCTTCAACAATCTTGGGCACTTCGAAGAGATGGAAGCCTTTCTGAACTTTCTCCTGAACATCGCGCTCACGCATGAGCATTCGCGAGACCGGCTCCGGCCGGTGTACACCCTCAGTCAGGGATTGCCCCTTCCGGAGATTGAGCATGCCAACTGGAAGGGCTACCAAGGCAGCGCGCCTGTCCGCAGCCACAATCAGGCGGCCGATCAGGTTCAAAACGACGCGTATGGCGAGATGATTCTCACGTTCACGCCGATCTTTTTCGACGAACGGTTCGTGGATCTCCGTACCCGGGACCTTGACGGCCTTCTCGCGCATCTGGCCCAGCTCTGCGCCAGAAGCATCGGGCGGCAGGACGCGGGGCTGTGGGAGATCCGGCGCGGCTTGCAAGAACATTCGTTCACCAATCTCTTGTGTTGGGCCGGTCTGGAACGCTTGGAACGGATCAAGCGGGCCGGATACCTCAAAGCGATCGGGCAGGACCTCACCGCCGACCGGCAGCGTGCGGCCAAGGCCTTGCTACGCGCCGTTCGTGAGGGGTCGGTGCGCAACGGCCCGGACGATCCCAGCCATGACGCAGCACTCGCACAGCTGGCGATTCTCGGGTATCCGGATCGCAAGCTGTGTGAATCCACGCTGCGGCACATCGTTCAGGACCTGTCACTGAAGCGCGATCGGCAGAACACGGGATTTTTTTACCGCTACGTCCGCGAAGACGACTTTGGCAAGCCCGAAGGCGCCTTTGTCGTGTGTTCGCTGTGGATCGCCCAGGCACTGGCTCGTTTGGGGAGCATCGATGACGCCCGCGCCATCCTTGATCGCGTGGTGACGGCCGCCAACCATGTCGGCTTGTTGTCTGAACACTTCATCCTTCGCACGAATGAGCAGTGCGGCAATTTTCCCCAAGCCTATTCCCACGTCGGATTGATCAATGCGGCGTTTGCGGTCAGCCCTCCGTGGAGCGACGTGCTCTAATCGGAGGCTGAAAGGCCGTCAATCTTCTCCATGTTCTGCCCTGGACGGACCCGTCGTCATCCCCCTCGGATGCTGATCGTCAGCGTCGGACTGATCGCTCCTCGCGGATCCTGGGGGTCGAACCACACGTTGTACTGAAGATCTCCCGTGCGGGCGAAGCACAGGCTGATCGATTCACCCGGCGCGATCGTAACCAGGTCATCCACCTCCCCGAACAGATCCACGACTCCCTTCTGGCACCGATGGTCTTCCAGCAAGCGCTTATTCAAGAAGCCGACGCGTACCGCGTTCCTGCGGGCGTTCGTCCATCGGACTTCCTCTCCGGGCGAGGCATACATGACTCGCGGGTTGACCTGTTGAGAAATCTCGACCGTTCGGACGGTCCTGCCGGTCTCGGGCATATGTCCGCACGCCGCCGAGAGCGCGATGGCCATGGTGCAGCACACACTCAGAGATATCCGTGTCATCCTGACTCCTTTCCGTTTCGTCTCCTTATCCACACACGAGAAGACGTTCATGATTCAGGGACGACTGATGGTGCCGGTCAATACGCAAGGAACATCAGGAAAGCGGAGGACGAAACAATGCACCGGCAAGGATCGGCACGCACATTGACCGCTGACGGTCGTCGATGCGCTCAAAGCCGGACGCAGCGTATAATTCCAGAGATGACGAATGGATGGCCCAGGCCTCGAGCACCGAGGATTCACCAATGTCGAACGAGCCGCCGGCATCCAGCAGCGGCGCCGGCACCCCGAGCATTTGAAAGAAGACACAGAAACAGAGCAACACGAGGAACTTCCGGCCGGCCCATCGCGCAAGCCAGTATCCGGCACCAAGGCTCCAGTGATCATGCATGCATCTCACAGCGCGTGTCTCCCTGACATGAATCACCGGACGACCAGTACGGAGCAGCTCGCATGCTGCACGACCCTGGTGGATATGCTGCCCAGGAGAAATCGTCCAATGGCGCCCAAGCCTTTCGCGCCGGTCACAATCAGATCTGCCTCATGAGTCTCGGCGACTTTCAGAATCTCGTCAGCCGGATTGCCGATCGTCGGCACCTGCTCGACACGATAGCCGGCTTGAAGCAATTTGTTAGAGCACTCGTCCACCAGGGCGCTTCCTGCCTGGCGCAGTTCGGGGTAATTCAGAAACGGCATGGCATGCGTGACCGTGACCATGACCGGCCCTTGCCCGCGTGCGTTTGCAGTCGGGCTCATGGTCCGCAGCACGAACTGCACCGCGCGTTTTGACGCGGTGGATCCATCGATGGCAAGGACCATACGCCGGATGGCTCTCGGCGCTTCCCTCACCACCAGCACTGAGCAGGACACATGGTGGATGACGTGGGTCGAGACGCTGCCCAACATGAACCGGTCAAGCGCGTCCAACCCGCGGGAACCGACCGCCACCAACTGCACTCCCCGCTTGGCGGCCGTGACGATGGTTGCCGCGACCGGCCCGCGCTCGGTCACAACGCGCCCTCTCAGCCGGAGGGACTTCATGGCGGCGGTCGCCTCTTCCTTCGCACGCTTCGCGTGGCTCAGGAATTTTGCCACCTCAGCTTTGAGATAGCGCTCGGTCCCGGCCACCACCGGCTGCAGCATGAACGGTGCCCGAAGCGTGCGCAGATCCACAATATGGACCACTTTGACGGTCGGCGCCTCGGCCAGCGGAAATCGGGCGACCCACTCCAGCGCCCATTTCCCGTATTTCGATCCGTCGGTGGCGACCAATACCTGCATTACATCGCCCCTGTCCGGCTATCCCTGCGGACGACCGGTGCGAACCGCTGTCTGAACGCCTCAGGCGATAGATGCACGAGCGCCGCATGGCGCGCCAAGCGCTCGGGATCCTTGAAATCCTCATCGTCGAGTCGAATCATGTACTGCCGCGCAATGAGATAGGACTGGGAGTCCGTGTCCACCATCCTCACGCGCGCGCGTCCTGTGACGGGATCGAGCATGTCCTTGAACGGAATCGGGGCAAATCGGCCGTCTTGAATCGAGACCATGGCGGCTGTCCCGCCGTCAAGGAGATGTTGAGCGGCACAATACCCGAGATCGCGGGTGTATTCGATGTCGTACGGAATCGGATCGGCGCAGCGCAGCTCATACCCGACGTTTTTTGAGACGACCGTCACGGAGAGCCCCAACGCTTTTAATCCTTTGGTCACTTCCCGCCTGAGGAGGTCTCCGATGTCCACTTCGGACAGACGCAAATGTCCATGTTCGTCGCGCTCGACGTGATCGAGTCCGCCCAGATCGTTCTGATCGACGATCTCGACCAAGCCTTCCGCCAGGACGATCACTCCGTCCGTTCGTCCGCTTTCGAAGCGCTTGATCATCGTCCCGATCACGGCATCGACGAGACGCTGGAGTTTGACCGGGCGGTCGGAGAATTCCTCAGGAATAATGGTAAGCGTGGCTCCCGCGGCCTTTCCAATGCCAAGCGCCAGATGCCCGGCCTTGCGTCCCATGGTGACCGTGAGATACCAGCGCGAGGTGGTCTGCGCATCCACCATGAGATTTTTGAGAAGTTCCACGCCGAGATGGCGCGCGGTCTGAAAGCCGAAGGTCGGAATTCCGTGAGGCAGATCCAGGTCGTTGTCGATGGTTTTCGGAACGTGAACGACTTGCAAACGTCCCTGAGCCCGCGCTTCCAACTTGAGCGCGGAAAATGCGGTATCGTCTCCCCCGATCGTGACCAGGCGGGTGACGTTGAGGCTCGTCAAGGTGGACAGGACCCGATCCAGATGCTCGGGCTTCTTGGTGGGATTGGCCCGAGAGGTGC
>Ga0157305_10000090_pt1 | contig 7614 bp, 9 predicted proteins | sample NitcycUS148409B2_FD_108385 | JGI IMG/M metagenome (GOLD analysis project Ga0157305, IMG submission 108385) | Soil microbial communities from Arlington Agricultural Research Station in Wisconsin, USA - Nitrogen cycling UWRJ-S148-409B-2 | ecosystem: Environmental > Terrestrial > Soil > Agricultural...
CCGATATGATTGTGGCCGAGCAACCGCGCTTCCTCCACGCCATATTCGATCACTTTTTTGACGCGGGGACTGAAAGGAATCTCTCCAAAGGTCATTGTCGTGCCGCCGCCGGGCAGATTTCGCTCAATCTCAAGGCGGATCTGCTCGGTGGAAAGCCCCATCTTCTTGAGGATCATCAAGGCGATGCCGTCGGATTCGCGAAGGATGGCTAAGACCAGGTGCTCGGTTCCGAGGTAATCGTTTTGATGACGCTCGGCTTCCTCTCGCGCCAGGATGATGATCTTCCGACCCTTGTCCGTGAATCGTTCGAACATCCTGCCTCCTAACTTGGTGGGGGACTTACTCTGACGGCGACTTGCGCAAACCCTTCGAAATATCTGGCCTAATTCTAACGAGAAGCTTTTTGACTGTCAAGGTTGCGAACAAATTGCTCGGCGATGAGATGTGTTCGTACAGAATTCAACTATGCATCGGCCAGCGGTTCGTTGACTTCATCAAACCCTCCCGATAGAATCCCGCACCTTTTAGCCGGATTTTTCATCGATTCCGTCAGGCCTGCCGCATGAAAAGCAAAAGCATTGGCATCTTAACTAAGCCTAAGTTCCCCGAAGTCAAGGCGACGGTTCATGCAGTTGTGAATTGGCTCCGGGACCGAAAGATCGATGTGATCTTGGACAATACGTCGGCCACGCTGTTGAACGAGCGCGGCGGCCTGCAGAAGACACAATTGGCTCAGAAAGCTGATGTACTTCTGATCCTTGGCGGTGACGGCACAATGCTGAATGCCGCGCGGTTGGCCGGTGAACGAAGCATTCCCATTCTCGGCGTCAATATGGGCGGCCTCGGTTTTCTTACGGAGGTTCGGCTCGAAAATCTCTACCCGTCCTTAGAACGTGTCTTCGCGAACGAATACGTGCTGGATGAGCGGTTGATGATCAGCTCTCACATCCATCGTCATGGGGAGACAGTGGCGCAAGGCGTCGTCTTGAACGACGTCGTCATCAGCAAAGGGACGTTGGCGCGGATGATTGAATTGCGGATCGCCATCCAGGGACAGTTTGTGACGAATCTAAGGGGCGATGGATTGATCATCAGCACTCCTACGGGGTCGACCGCCTACTCGCTCTCGGCCGGTGGTCCTATCATCAGTCCCGCGGTGCGGTCGTTGATTTTGGCGCCCATCTGCCCCCACACGCTGACCCATCGGCCCCTTATTGTGCCCGACGATGTGGAGATCGATGTGACGCTGACCAGCAAGGACGAAGGGGCGATGGCGACGCTTGACGGACAGGTGGGCGTCGCGCTGACACAAGGCGATACCGTTCTGTTGAGAGTCTCCGAACATCGGACGCTATTGATCCGGTTTCCCGAGAGCAGCTACTACGCCGTGCTACGGGAGAAACTGAAATGGGGAGATGGATAGCGCGGTAGGTTAGGCTTTCACCCGTTCGATCAACGCAAGCATTTCCTGGTTGGTCACGAACTTAAATTCTCCGATGCAATCCGTTGGCCCCTTGTGACCCTTCTCTGCAGTTTCGAGGGCACGAAGTCCCCTCACATCAACGGGGCGGCTCTTGCGTTCCTTTAAGAGCGTACGCAACTTCTCGAGGACCGCGTTGGCCGGGTTGGCAGCCGTCTTAGTCGCCAGGTAGCGCAGAACGACCTCTGCGCACCAATCACCATCGCGTTTGGCCACGCCGACCAGTCCCTCGCTGGCCTTCCTTGCCCAACCGGCCAAAAACACCCCGTCCACAATTTTTCCGCTCGCTTCGTCATAGGCCTGGAACAAGGCGTCGTCCGGATCGTTGCTCGTTTTGTTGGGACAGGTCACATACACGCCCCCTTTATAAGGGAGGCCGACTGTCTCATCGACTTTGTCCCCGACGGCGAAAACCACCGAGTCGCATGGGAACTCATAGTAGTGCTTGAGTCCGACCGCGGCGGTATCTTCTCCTTTGGGTTCGAGCTTGTTGTCCTCCATTTCCAAGGCGCGAACCTGGTTGTGGCCGTCTACGAGGATGCGCTTCGGTGATGCGAGAAATCTGAATCCCATTTTCGTCTGGCTGACTGTGGGTTCACATTTCGTAAACTCTTCCAACAGTCCCTTCATGATCTCATCCGGATTCTGTCCGACTGCCACCAGGCGGTCCTTGATCCGGTCGAACTCCTTCTTGATGCCGTCCAGATCCATGTTCGCACAGATGGCGCGAATTTCCTTAGGGTTGTATTTCCGTTCCGCCGGACCTCGTCGCACGATAGCCGTGACGCGCTCAACTTTTTTATACCGGGTCAGCCAGTGGGCAATGTCTACCATGACGTCGCCGGCGCCGATGACGGCTACATGTTTGCCCATGTCAAAAGGACGATCGCCGAATCCAGGCAACCGGTTGAAGTGGTAGACGACGTCCTTGGCGTGATAGACGCCCTTCGCCGAGTCACCCTCCACACCTATGGCTTTGGTTCCCTGTGCGCCGATCGAAAACACGATCGCGCTGGCTCCCAGCGCACGAACGTCCTCGACGGTCAAATCTTTGCCCTTGCCGATGGAGACGTTCCCAAAATAATGGACATGCGGTTGGCCGAGGAGTTCCCAGTATTGCTTTCAGCGTCCCCCCCGTAATTTGAGCTTGCTGGGGAAGATGCCATATTCCGCGAGCCCACCGAATTTGATATCGCGGTTGAGAATGATGACTTCGTGGCCCGCCTTCCCTAACGCGGCGGCCACGGCCATGCCGGCAGGGCCCGCACCGGCCACAATCACCACATGCTTCTGTTGTGCGCTCATTCGTTTCCTGATTCCGGAGTGGAAAGTGACTAGAACCCCAACAGTTCCGCGGACTTTAGCATAGCCGTTTCAATACTGTCAAAACGAGAACTTCTGAGGTTTACCCTCCAGCACTTCCAACAGGACCGCCCGGTTCGGTCATTCGCCAAGGATCCAGCAATTCGTCAAGTTGTTTTTCCGGCAGCACTTTCTGTTCCTTCGCCACCTCCCGCACGGTCTTCCCTGACCGGTAGGCCTCCTTTGCCAGTTTGGCGGCGGCTTCATATCCGATTTCAGGGGCCAGCGCGGTGCACATGGCGAGACTCTCTTCGATGAGACTCTGGCAGCGTTCCTTGTTCGCCGTAATTCCCTCGATACACTTGGCAGCGAAATTGTCGGAGGCCGTTGCCAGTAGCTCGATCGATTGCAAAAGGTTGTAGGCCATGACGGGAAGCATCACGATCAACTCAAAGTTCCCCGCTTGGCCGCCGATCGTCACCGTCACATCGTTCCCAATCACTTGCGCGCACACCATGGTTACCGACTCGGCAATGACGGGATTCACCTTCCCTGGCATGATGGACGATCCAGGTTGTGTCTCGGGCAGCTGAATCTCCCCAAGCCCGCATCGAGGACCGGACCCCAGCCACCGAATATCATTGGCGATTTTCATCAGACTGACGGCGAGGGTCCGTAACTCACCGCTCGCTTCAACCAGGGAATCCTGCGTTGACTGCGCTTCAAAATGGTTTGTCGCTTCTCTGAAGGAACAGCCGGTTTCCTGCGAGATCGCCGCCATCACCTTGGACGAAAACTCCGGATGGCAGTTCAAACCCGTGCCGACCGCGGTACCGCCCAAGGCGACTTCGCTCAAGGCTTCCTGTGCCCGCTTCATCCGTGCGATGCCCAACTCGATTTGTCGGGCATAGCCGCTGAATTCCTGACCCAGGCGGACGGGTGTGGCATCTTGCAGGTGGGTGCGGCCGATTTTGACAATCGCATCGAACTCCTTGGCTTTCTTCGCAAGTGCCCGATGCAAACGGGTCAGGGCGGGAAGGAGGTGATGTTGGATTGTTTCCGACGCGGCAATATGAATGGCGGTGGGAATCACGTCATTGCTGGATTGGCCGAGATTGACGTGATCGTTTGGGTGCACGAGCTTGCTGCCTCGGGCACCTCCCAACAATTCTGTGGCGCGGTTCGAGATGACTTCATTGGTGTTCATGTTCGTTGAGGTCCCCGAGCCGGTTTGGAACACATCGACGGGAAACTCCGCGTCAAGTTTCCCCTCCACGACTTCGGTTGCCGCCTGCTTGATGGCATCAGCCGGTTGCTGTGCCAATAACCCCAGAGACCGATTCACGGCGGCAGCGGCTCGCTTAATGAGACCCATGGCCCTGATCACGGACCGTGGCATACGCAGTGAACTGATCGGAAAGTTCTCGATCGCGCGCGCGGTCTGCACTCCATAGTAGGCGTTGGCCGGGACAGCCAACTCTCCCATCGTGTCGCGCTCAGTCCTGGTGCCGGCAGGCGTCGGGTGCTCCGGATGTGTCTTCATGCGGGCGGCTCCATGCGTGAAGGGCTATTCTTGTGCGGGCGTCATGATAAACTCAGGCCACCTGCTTCCACAAGGGTGAGAGTGATGGACGGCCCCCACCTCATCGTTGATGCCTGTCCCGGGTATAAAGGCGAGAAGACTCCCCGATCATTTACTCTCGAGGGCAAGACACTGCACGTGCAACACGTCGTGGATCGCTGGTACAGCGACACGCACAGCTATTTCCGAGTCACTGCGAGCGACGGTCAACGATACGTGTTGCGGCTGGACTTGGACGAGGACTGTTGGGAACTGATCATGCTCGAGCGCCGGTTAGACTAACGGGGGCGCCAGGATGCAAGAAGGCCCGCTTCGGCGGGCCTTCACGTGGGTCCGATGAGAGAGGTGATTAGGCGACTTTCACGTCGATCGCTTTCGGCTTCACTTTTTCCGACTTCGGCAGGTGGAGATTCAACACGCCATCTTTGTATTCGGCTTTGACAGAACTCTCATCGACCGATTCCGGCAGTGTGAAGCTCCGGACGAAGCTTCCGTAGGAGCGTTCTACGCGGTGGAACCTTTTACCCTTTTCCTCCTTCTCCTGGCGACGTTCTCCCTGGAGCGTGAGCACGCCGTTTTCAACGGTGACTTTGACGTCCTCTTTCCGCACTTCGGGCAGTTCCGCCTTGATGAGGTACTCCCCTTCTGTTTCGCTGATGTCAACGGTTGGCATCCAGTCGGCCACCGTGAGATTTTCCTTCCCGCTGTTGCGTAATGACGGACGCGAAAAGACGCGATTCAACCGTTCTGACATGTCTTTGAGTTCACGAAATGGATCCCAACGTACGAGTGTCATGATCAACCTCCTTCATAAAACAACGAGCTTTTTTATTGTCTGTATTGACGCGGCGTCGAGAGCGCTCTTACGACTGGGAGGTAATCCTGTTCACCCGCAAGTCAAGGGGGAAGGGTTCAACACGCTAGCGCTGGTCGAGGGGAACATAGGGACAATCATGCTCGCCTGCATAAATCTGGTCGGGGCGAAAGAGTTTGTTTTCTCTGAGCTGTTCCAGCCAATGGGCAAGCCAGCCGGAGACTCGGGCCATGGCAAATATCGGTGTAAACAGATCCGTATCGATACCCATCTTCTCGTAGATAATCCCTGAGTAAAAATCTACATTGGGATGGACGGCTTTCCCCTTAAACAATTCGCCCGCTCTCCGTTCAACGCGCAGCGCGATGTCGTATAGCTGGGAAGTGCCGCAGGTTTGGAAGAGGGTTTCGCAAAGGCCCTGTAAGATTGTCGCGCGCGGGTCTTTCACTTTATAGACTCGGTGTCCAAAGCCCATAAGCTTACGCTTGTTGCGTAGCTGCTCTTCCACATAGGAGGCTGCCTGATCCGCCGTCCCGATCTTCTTCAGCATCTCCACGACTTCTTCGTTTGCGCCCCCGTGCAAGGGCCCTTTCAGCGCGCCGATCGACGAGGCGACGACCGTGTACGGGTCGGCCAACGTGGAGGCCGTCACGAGACCCGTAAAAGTTGAGGCATTCATCGTGTGCTCGGCGTGCAGGATGAGGCAATCGTCGAAAATGTCGACCCACAGTGGATGCGCCGTCGTTTCGGTGAGCATGTAGAAAAAGTTTTCACTGAAGCCCAGCTCGTCTCGCGGGGCGATAGTATCGTCCCCGCGGCGGAGCCTCGCCCAGGCTGCGACGATTGTGGGAAGTTTGGCGATTAACCGCACCGCCGACCAGTAATTGTTCTCCATATCTGTGACATTGCGGCCGGGATAGAACATCCCCAGCGCAGCCACTGCCGCTTGCAGGGCATCCATTGGATGGCCCTGCTCGGGGAGACATTTCATGAGATCTATGATCGAGTATTTGAGGCGCCGATGAAGAGCAATATCTTGTTCCCATCTTGCGAGTGCGGAGCGTGTTGGCAGATGGCCGAAGAGAAGTAGGTACGTGGTTTCCAGGTATGACGAGCGCTTGCACAGCTCTTCCACGCGGATGCCGCGATATTCAAGGACGCCACGTTCCCCGTCGACGTCGCTGACGGCAGATTTGGCGGCAGGAATTCCGGCAAGGCCCGGCATGAAATCATGCGGCATGAACAAACTCCCACCCTACTCTGCCTACTTCCCACGAGCGAAGCAAGCGTTTGGCGAGATCTCATCGCGATGTTGATCGCGATCTTGAAATGGTATGACCCGGTTGGCATACTGGCTTCGATGAGTTCGCCGCGCACCATCAAACGCAAACGCCTCCTGCCGTTTCCTATTGGCGCCAAACTGGTCGTCCGGATTGCCGTCCCCCTGTGGGCTTCAAACGCAGTGATCCCTTACAGTCGCCGGCTCCCGCGAAGCCGCCGGAAGCTAAGACGCTCAGTCATGGCGGACCTGGACCCGCTCGGTAGGCGTCGCCATCGCTTGGAGAACCGCATCGCACTCTCTGGAGAAGGATGAGGCGAGGACGGGCATGAAGGGGTTGTGTGGGGTGGCGGTCCTGCTCGCATTCGTCATTGGAGCGGGCCTGGCAGGGCATGCGGAGGAGGAGCTGCTCATCTTTGCCGTCGTCAGTGAAGTACCCAAGGACAAATCCCGCGTCGCGGTCAAAGCCTCTGTCAACGATGTCGCCACGGATACCAAGCTCATTGCGTCCGACGCCATTCTGAACAATCTGATCTGGAAAAAACTGGAGATCTGTCACGCGATGCGCGTGGAAGGGACGAAGGCACCGGAGGGATATCGCGTCGTCACGGTGCGGATTATCGATGCGAGCATGCTTCCCATGTCGCTGCAGTCGTTTGCAGGAGATTGCTTGATCAAGAAGGCCATCGAGGTGGCACCGCTCGTTGATTGACATCAGCAGGCAGGGCTCTGAAGGCGGCTAGCCGCGGCACTCTGGGCAGGTCGTCGGCTCCGTGTCCGATTCGCACTCGCCCGACGTCAGCGGAAAGAGTTGTTGACAGTGAGTGCAGGAACGGATTTCGAAATAGGCGGTTCCATCCGGATCGATGTCCGTCGGGAGAAGCAGTTCGTAGGGGTCATACCCGATGGCCACACCGTCGCCAAATTTCACCACGGCAAGGCGATCGTTGAAGACCTCGAAGGTGGCTTCCTGTCCCTTGCGTTCGAGCACGTGGCCCATGACAAACACCGGTTGTCCCTTTCGCTTCGTGCGAAGATCGCGCAGAGAATGCTGCGTGGGGCTGGCACAAGCGAAGTGGCCGCTGGAACTTGTTCCTACCGTTGGCATCGTGGGCGTTGGGACGTCAGTGTGACCGATGGCAACGTGTACCATAGGA
>Ga0157305_10000097_pt1 | contig 7469 bp, 8 predicted proteins | sample NitcycUS148409B2_FD_108385 | JGI IMG/M metagenome (GOLD analysis project Ga0157305, IMG submission 108385) | Soil microbial communities from Arlington Agricultural Research Station in Wisconsin, USA - Nitrogen cycling UWRJ-S148-409B-2 | ecosystem: Environmental > Terrestrial > Soil > Agricultural...
CAAGCTCGTCAAGTACGCGCTGTATCCGCTCAGCTGGGTCTTGCTGCTCATGAGCCTGACAACGATATTGTTGTTACTGCCCATGACGCCGCGACGGCTTCGTTGGGCGAGAATCGGCTCGACCGGTGGGCTCATCCTCTTGTTCGTGATTTCAAGTCCTGTGATCGCTCGTCCCCTGCTCGGCAGCTTGGAGGCCTGGCATGCGACGCCGCTGCTGAAAGGTGCAAGGTACGATGCGATCGTCGTCTTGGCAGGAGGCTTGCTCCAGCCAGGAACATTGCGGCCGACGGCGGACTTGTCATCCTATTCAAGGAACCGGACAACGTGCGGGGTGGACCTCTATCAGCAGGGCTTGGCGCCGAAGCTCGTCTTCACTGGCGGCAGTGGGAATCCGTTCAAAGCGGCCCTGAAGGATGCTCCGGAAATGAAACGATGGGCGGAACGGCTCGGAGTCCCAAAGGAGGCGATTCTGATCGAATAGCTCTCACGGACCACCTATGAAAATGCCACGGAGACTAAGCGCCTGCTCGGTCCAGCATCCATTCTGTTGGTCACCTCGGCCAGCCACCTGCCGCGGGCGACGGCCCTTTTTGAGAAACAGGGATTCCACGTGACGCCGGTACCGTGTGATTTCTTGATACGGAATCGACCAGAGGATACCTTTCAGCACCTCGATCCGTTTGATGTGCTCCCAAACGATCATGCGATCGAGCATACGACGGGCGCCGTGACAGAATTGGCCGGAATGGCCATCTATTGGTTGACCGGAAAGCTTTAGCAGGGCTGAGGCAAAAATGGGTTATGAGTGCGCATGAAGCGGCCGATCGATAGACCCCACCTTCTACCCTAAAGAGCGGATGCCTCTTCATCATCCGTGCTTGGCTTCAAGAAACTGAATCAGCGCGTGGTACGTCATCTCGCGTACCCGAGCCTTCGAAGCTGGGCGCCCGCTGACGTTCCAGGCCAACCATACCTGATCCGTAACCTGCGTACGCGCCTCGTTGCAGAACGTCCACATTTCATGCAGAAATTCCTCAGGCAGTCCGACCTGCACGCCTTCAGACTCGATTCGATCGTCGAGAATCGCCAACAGATCGGCAATCGCTTGATCCGGCTGATACGACGTCTTCGAGAAGCCGAACGCTTCGTGCGCGACCGCTTCCTGCTCGGCCTGCATAACCAGGTCACGCATGTATTCTTTCAACAGGCCTACCACATGACCCGAGAGCGCCATGCTGCTTCCCCCGCTGCATTATGCGGCGAAGCGCAGGGGAGAGCAACCGTGAGGCCGGAGGCGTCCCTGCCGGCATGCAATTGACCAATCGGCCGGTGGTTTTTTATGATGCGTCGATGACAGTCCCTTCACTCGAGCGGTTCGACATCGTGGTGAATACCCCGGCAGGCCGTCTCAATACGGTGCTGGATGTCCCGACAGGATTCGTGCCCATTACCTCGATCGTTCCCCTTACACGCCGCCTCGGTGAAGAAATATTAAAGCTCGAAGAACACCGATCCAGGGAAGCGGGGCACACCGTTTCCTGCCGCATGGGGTGCGCGGCCTGCTGCCGGATGCTGGTCCCTCTGTCTCCACCGGAAGCCTTTTCGCTTGTCGAATATATCGAACAGCTTCCGACCGAGCGGCGCGAGGCGATTGAACGAAACGTCACCCACACCAAAGCCGAACTCGCCGAGCACGGTCTCTTAGACCGGCTGCAAGCGGTGGCCAACGCAGAACGCCCCATTGCCGATGAAGAATTGGAACCGATCAATCGAGCCTATTATGCACTGCGACATCCCTGTCCGTTCCTGGAGAACGAGATGTGTTCGATCTATGAAGCCCGGCCTGCCGCGTGCCGTGAATTGCTCGTCACGTCGCCCGCCGAGCTCTGCGATAATATGGTTGAGAATCCGGTTAAGCCCGTTCCAGTCTCCGTTCGCATTGGAACGGTGCTGGGTCTGCTCTGGGCCAGTATCAGCGGCAGTTCCCCTCGGCTGGTTCCGCTTCCGCTTGCCTTGGATTGGGCCAGACAGCACCGAAAGGCAGGGATGCAACGGTGGACAGGTTCCCACCTGATTGACCGGATGTTGGACACGATGTGGCGCATCCTCAGCCACGAATTTGAGCGGCGCGGACAGCCGCCCATGCCCTGACCAATCACCCTCAGGATCTGGGAAGGAGAGTGCTAATGCAGAAACCTGTTCTCGCGTGCCTTGACCTGGAAGGGGTCCTGGTTCCGGAGATTTGGATCAATGTTGCACTCAAGACCGGCATTGAAGAACTCAAAGTGACGACCCGCGAAATGCCCGACTACGACGCCCTGATGAAGCGCCGACTGGCGATTCTCGCTCAGCACAACCTGACGATCGCCGACATTCAGGAGGTCATCGCCGGCATGGGACCATTGGATGGTGCGAAGGAATTTCTTACTTGGCTCAGAGAGCGATGCCAGGTCGTAATCCTCTCCGACACGTTTTATCAGTTCGCCTTACCGTTGATGCGTCAGTTGGGATTCCCGACGCTCTTCTGCAACCAGCTGGAAATCAACGGCAACGGCAACATCGCCGCGCACCACATGCGCATGCACAATCAGAAAAAGCACTCGGTGGCTGCCTTCAAGGCGCTCAACTTTTTCACTATGGCCGCCGGGGATGCCTACAACGACACCGCTATGTTGGGCGAGGCCGACGCCGGGTTCTTCTTTTGCCCCCCCGAACACCTTCCCAAGGAATTTCCGCAGTTCCCCGTGACGCGAACCTATGCCGAGTTGCAAACCCGGTTCGCGACCGCAGGCCATCTGCCAGGCTAAGAGGTCTGTAAAAAGCAGAAGGCCTGCCGGGAGGTTCCCGGCAGGCCTTCATGCTCTCATCTGAGGCTCTGGCTAGAAGTTCATCCAGAGCTGGACGTAGGCCCACTCTTGATCGACGCTCGATCCTAAATTCTCCTGGATATATCCACCGGCGAACAGGTGACCATAAGTCGCCTGGAAGGCCACCTTGCCGTCCATGAACATATGGGTCCAGGTGAAGTCGATTTCGTCACCGATATGCGTCTTCGTATTGTTCACTTTGGAGAAGACATACACGCCCTGTGACCCGCGGTACCAGTTGTCACGTGCGTTGGCCAGGTTCAGGTTTGTGTACCAGAGTTCGATGTGATCATCCTTGCTCGGCCGTGCTTGGAAGTTGGCCGAGGGACTCATCATGTTCTTCCACGCCTGGACGTCCATGTAGCCCATGTGAATGTGGTTGGTCGGGAACATGTTTTCGAACGTGTTGGCGGTGCTACAATTTTGCGCTCCCGCTCCTGTTGAGATGTTGCAATTCGCCCGACCATCGCCTGAGGCGTAGTCGAAGTTGATCGCGATCCTCGGCTTCCAGGACGACTGATAGTGCGTGTAGCCGATCCAGTTTCTGGTGGCCCAGGCATTGATGTGCAGATTCTTCTGGTTGCCGTAGCCGTTCTGTATGGCGTTCGTTCCACCCGTATCACCCATCTGACCGGATTGCCAGATCTCCGCGTTGATCGCATCGAAATTGCCCTTCCGCATTTCGATACGATTTCCGAGGTTGTAACGGGTTTGATTGGAGTGTTTCGCCGTACCGAGACCCTGCCCCCGGTTGTCCGCTGAGTCGAGCCGGTTGGAGTAGAGGACAAAGTACGGCTCGATCAGGAACCCCGGCACCGACTTGATCTGGTTGTACAAGAGATACATGTCGACGTCTTTGTTGGCCGTGCCGTTATTGACCCCGCTGGCTGTCGTCAGGTTATTTTGACCGCTGCCGACCGCTGCGGCCTGACCGATGTCGGTTTCTGAGTTCCGGAACCACCCAGCATAGACATCCCAGGCCTTGGTGCTGTACTGGAGCATGATACCGTCGTGGCTGTAGCCGGTGTTGGCCCAGTCGAAGTGACCGAAGAATGAGTGGTTGCCGAAGATCACATATTGACGACCGGCCTTCACGCTCAGGCCTTGGACGCCGGCAAAGTTCCTAATCAACATATAGGCAGCCCGGACACCCAAGCGACCGTTGTTGCCGCCGCCAGTACCAGGGACGGCTCCACCATTGTGGTTCAGCGGATCGCCGCCGTTGCCGGCATTGGCCGCGTTGCCATTGCCGCCCCATGTCGCCGAGTCGATGATTTCCATGTAGAAATTGACGTCCGGCGAGAGGTCATAGCCTAGACCGAGACGGACCCACTGTTGCACGAAGAAGTCATTGGCCTTCCCCGCAACGCCGTTCGGATTTGTCGTGTTGTTGACTGCGTTACAGGCACCGTTTCCACTACCCGGATTGACACTTCCAGCAGCCGGCGGGGTTCCCGGTCCGCCTGCCATTGCGCTGCCGAAGCAGGTCTGATTCCGCATTTCCGGCCGCACGCGGAGGTCCGCACGCATCCAGAAGTTCTTGAGATCGAAGTTTTTACCGATTTTGGGATCGTAGAGTTCGTAGGCTTCTTTTTGGGGCATCGCACGAGGGATCGCCGGGAGGTTGGTGATCTTCTCACCCTCCGGCAACTCGAATGCCGCTTGGGCTGGAGCCCCGGTGAACGACAAACCTGCCGCCATGAGAGCTGCGCTGAAGAAGGTGGCAAAACTGGACCACCCTGTCCGACCTAGCAATCTTCTCATAACATTCCTCCTGTGAATTGGATTACAGCCACCACCGTATCGACTCACCGGTGTCGTGCTGCCGACTTGCTATCCAACCGCGCTCACACTGACAAACTTCTTTTTTCTCGTCTGCCGGTTCGGAAAGCCGTGTGCCCACGCTTTCCTGAAATTCTAAACCTTTGACACACGCGTAGTGTCTATGAAGGCTCCTTTTTTGACCAGGAATATCTCACTTTTGACCCGTTGACTCTGTTGTTCCTCTCGTCGAGCCGGTAAAGAGGCGGTCACCCCCTTCCTCGATTGATGCCACCCTACGGATGCCTGATACGTTACGCCGGAGTGCCCGTTCCGGAAGCTCCGCTCTGCTTCTCGGACGGCGACGTGGCCTGATTGATTTCCTCCTCGGCTTCCTTCATCGACGCCTGAAAATCCTGTTCGACCATCTTGACCTCTTGCTGGATCATGTTGAGCTCTGGCTCAACAGACTTGCGCAGGTCTTCCGCCGTTTCCTTGAAACCTTTCACCGCTTTGCCGACCTGTCGTCCGACCTCGGGCAACTGCTTCGGACCGAACAGCAAAAACGCGATGACCAGGATGATGAGTATTTCGCCAGCACCTAATCCGAACATGGTTCGTCATACGTGATGCGCAAAACGTAGTGCGTGGATCCTGCTCGCCCGCTTCACGCCTGACGCATAACGTCTCACGTCAGTCACCCTTGCTTGACCTGTTGTTCGTGCTGAGCCGGCCCCGGCTGGGGAGGCTGTCCCTGCGCCACATGTGATGGCTGCGTCGGCGCGGCCTCAGCTGGCGGCGGCGTGACATCAATGGCGTCGGCTTCATGGACACTTTTCTTGAATCCCTTAATGGCCTTGCCCAGTCCCTCGCCCAGTTGTGGGATTTTCCCAGCTCCAAAAATGATGAGCACAATGATGAGGATGAGCAGCAGTTCCATCCATCCAAACGACCCGAACATGTCGAATATCCTCTTTCCTTTAAATCCACCTTTCGACCCAGGCCAAAAGGCCTAGTTTTCTCCCCCGAAAGGCGGGTGATCTTCCCCAAACGGGGCAGAGGCTATAGAAATGCGCGAGATTAGTCAAGATTAATTTTCACGTAATTACACGTATAGGGCTGTTTAGGGGGGGGGGTCAGCGGGGACGGATGGAGAGGTGGAAATAATCCACTGGTGCAGGAGGAGCACTAAGCGCGATCTGAAACGCGTGGGTATCGTAACCGACTTCTTCAAGATCGCCGGCAGCACCCATGAGCTCTTCCTCTGTGAGGTAGGCAACCGTATCCGGCACGCCGGAGAGCTTGAGATCCTGCACCAAGACGAGAAGCGCTTCCCGTTCCTGAGCTGGCATGTCTGCGCGGACGGGGAATTCCATTCTGGTAGGGTACGGACTCTCGTAGGTCTTGTTCAGGGCCACAATCGTTCTCAGGATCAGGCGATCTTGCTCCCAGGGCTCCATTTTGCGTCCCGCAGCCGGATGCGTCGCAAGAAGATCCATGAGAGTCAGGACGTTGGTATTCAGGCTTCTGCCGATGAACTCGCGTTGACTTTCCATCGAGACGGTTACGGGACCCATCTGCTTGGCCACCGCGTCGGCAAGGGCAAAATTTACCATGAAGCTCTGCTGGCCTCCGAACTGACCAGAGCAGGGCTTATCCGGATCATTCAAGACGTTGTGATCGGCGGTTCCTGCGTCAAAGCTGCTGAATCCGACAGCATCCGCTGCCAAGAGGCGTTTGGCCTCCCTGATGGTGAGATAGGCGCCAATATTGATCGGCACAACCACCTGGTCATCGATGCGGCGCAGGAACTCGGTGATCGTTTTTCGATAGGGAACGTCTTTCCATTCCACCGGCCGGTATTCGCGCTCCCACACGAGATCGTCAAAGAAGGGAGGATACTGCTTCAATTGTTCGGCGTCCTTGGCCTCGAACGCGCGGATGAATCCCGCCCAATCTTCGATTTTCGCGTGTACCACTTCGCTAAGATTGGGCCGAAGGTGCTCCTCCTCGATATCGCCGCCCTGCCGCGACATGAGCTTGGTGGGCAAATCGTTCCACAATTCATTGCACAATATCCGGTCCACCGAACCATCCTGCAGATCGACAAGATGATCGACCGTCGAGCGGACCGCCTGGATTCGATCCTGATGCGAAGTCAGCCCCGGGTGCTTTATCGCCGCATCGAGCACCCCTTGCTCCCAATCCACAAGCAGATACCGGATGCGCGGGTAGACCCGTCCGTCCCGATCAAGCGTCTGAAGATGGCTGAGAAAACACGCGGCAAGATTGCCGTTGCCAGGTCCCAGTTCGACAACCGTCAATGGCCTGTCACCGATCGCCTTCGAGGCCTTGTCCCGCTTGGCGACCTGTTCAAAATAGTCGGCGGCCATGGCATGGGCGAGCCGGTAATCAGCCGACGCAAATGTCTGATAAAACTTGCGGATCTGATCGCCGCGAAAACGGTAGAAGAGCTGGTTGATATGCGCTTGCCACTGATCGACGGTTTTCCAATCGCCGATCAACTGGGGTAAAGCGTCCGCGTCCTGTAGCATAAGGTTTCGTTCGACTCCCTGAACAGTCAACAGCGAATGGCGATCTTAACAGATCGCCGGAAACGGCCGCAACGGCGGGAGCGGCTGTAGGACCTCGTCTAAGCGCTTGACTCCCTTCGGGCTCCGGTGTACGAAATTTGCTATGCTCACCGGTGCCGATCCCCGCCCTGTACGCGCCCTGGCCATGGTACTGGGACTCTCGTCGTGCTGTTGGTGGGGGGTCCCCTTTGCGGAGGAACTCCCCATCCTCAAGGACTCCTCCATCAACGACTTCCAGAACGGCTCG
>Ga0157305_10000101_pt1 | contig 7394 bp, 4 predicted proteins | sample NitcycUS148409B2_FD_108385 | JGI IMG/M metagenome (GOLD analysis project Ga0157305, IMG submission 108385) | Soil microbial communities from Arlington Agricultural Research Station in Wisconsin, USA - Nitrogen cycling UWRJ-S148-409B-2 | ecosystem: Environmental > Terrestrial > Soil > Agricultural...
AGCACGAGCGTGGCCAGGCCGCGGAATACGCGCAGGCGGTCGTGCAAGTACGCACCGAGGCCATTCGACGCCAGGAACAGGGCCAGGATCACGGCCACGGCGTAGAGCGGGCTGCCGAGGAACAGCTCGGTCTTGGCGATCAGGCCGATCTCCACGCACATGTACGACACGCCGGCCACGAAGAAGTACAGCACCCACGGCCCAGGCACGCGCCGCTCGCGGTCGCGTCGCAGGCCCACGAAGGCCATGACCGCGACCGCGAGCGCGCCGAAGAGCAGGATGGTGAAGACTTTGATCCAGCTCGACGCGTAGAGCTGATCGATGAAGCGCTCCTTGGCGGGCAAGAGCTCGAAGTCACGCCAGTTCACCTCGTGCACGAATGGGCGATCGTCGGTGACGAGCGGCCCGTGTGTGCGCCCGAGGACGGCGTCTACGAAGCTCGGCACGCCCGCGCCCGAGGGCGAGTAGAGCACCCTCCGCGCGGACGGCCACGACGCCACCTTACCGTCGATTGCCGCGATCTCGTCCGGCGTCAGCCCGCCTGGCTTGACCACCATGCTGTCTTGCCCCCGCGTCGCTGGGGCGCCGAACGCGAAGACCGCCTTCCCGAAGTCACCGAGGCCGCGCTCGGCGAAGAGTCGCCGCAGGCTCTCGGCCTTGTGGAGCACGGGCTGGTTGACGAACACCAGCATCGAGCTCGGGCCCGGGGCCAGGTGGTCGAGGTACGACGCCATGGCCTCGTAGGTGTCGAGGTACTTCCGCGTATCGCCAGTGCGCTCGGCGTTGATCGAGCCGTTCGTGGCCACGAACACGAGGTCGTAGCGCCCGCGGTCGTTTTTGAGGAAGTCGCGCCCCTCGCGCACCACGAGGTGCATGTTGGGCCGCGCGTGGAAGGCGCGCAGGTTCATGCCCGCGAGCAGCGGATCCCGGTACAGGTCGACGACGGCGCGGTTCAACTCCACGCCCGTGATGTCCGCGCTGCCCTGCGCCATGCAGTCGAGTGCGACCATGTCGCGCCCCACGCCCGCGAACAGCACGAGCATGCGCTTCGGCTCGTGTCCCATGAGGAACGGCAGCGCGTGGTGGAGGCTGTAGCTCCGCATGTCCGCGGCCTTTGCCCCCGGATCCCAGCGCGCAACGTTGACGTTGCTGAGCCCGTCGTCCTGCACGATACCCCACGCCTCCCCGCGCCCCTCCGGGTTGTCGGTCTCGGCCCGCATGAGGCTCGTGCGCGCGAGGTCGTTCCACCGCACGCGCTCTTCTTTCACGCCCACGCGCGCGAAACCGCCCAGCACGTAGCGGGACAGACGCACGGCATCCGGGTGCTCCTGGAACACGCTCCCGCGGCACGCCAGGAACGCGATCGCGCAGTACCCCGCCGCGCCGGCGCCTAGCGCGAGGCGCCTACGGGCGAGCGGCGTGGTGGCGAGCAGCGCGAGCGCGCCAAAGAGCACCGTCATGATCGCCGGCGGCAGCCCCGCCCAGGTCAGCACGAGGGGCGCGAGGAGGCAGCCCGACGCCGCGCCCGCGAGGTCGAAGCAGTACAGCCGCCCGATGTTCTGCGCGCCCTCGTAGAAATACAGGGCCAGGAGCGCACCCAAGATCGCGTACGACGGCAGGAAGATGCCCGAGTAGGCCAGCATGCGCGCCGCGTCCCCGTACGGGTTCTCGAGCGAGACGTGGATGACCGGGAAGAACGCGTTCGCGACCGCGAAGAAGCCCACGAACGCCGCGGTGAGGACCGGCAGCACGAGCGCCTGCAGGATCGCGCTCAAGCGGCGCACGTCTCCCTTTCGCTCGCGGTGCACGAGCAGCGAACCGAGCGCCAGCCCGAAGAGCGCCACCGGGATGGCGAGGAAGTTCGAGATGCTGCCGAGGAAGAAGGACAGCATGCGGGTGTGCAGGAGCTCCACCATTAAGCCGACGAGCCCCACGAGGAAGATCCCGAGCTCGACGTCCCGTTTCGGGCGCGCCGGAGCCGCCCCTTCGGCGTGCTGGGACATGGGCGCAGCCTATCGCACTGCGCCCCGGCGCCAGCGGCTGATTCCGCGCGACGCCGCCACGGTGGCGGGAGGGGACAGGAGAACCAAACGCTGCTCGTTCGGGGCGCCACGGGTCGCGCCGCGTGATCGAGCGTTCTACCGCACGCTCGTGCCAGGCTGCGCTAACGGTCGTAACTATCGGTTTCTTTAGCGGTTTTATCGCGCGGCAGTGCTTCCCTGAGGGGTCGCCCGCTTGTCGCGCGCCAGAAGGTCAGCCAGCTCACGCGCGCGTCTCCGGGGCGACGCTGAGCAGCTTGCCGGGGTTGAGAATACCGAGCGGGTCGAAGGCTTGCTTGACGGCGTGGTGCAAGCGGAGCGACGTCGCGTCCAGTTGACGGCCAAGGAAGGCCGCCTTGATCGCGCCGATGCCGTGCTCGCCGCTGACCGTGCCGCCCAGCGCCAACGCGTCCAGCATCAGTCGTTCGAATACCGCGTGGGCGCGCGCTTGACTGTCGGCGTCGCCTGGCTCGAACACGATCAGTGGGTGGATATTGCCGTCACCGGCGTGCGCCACAGTCGCTACCAACACGTTTTGCTCGGCGGCCGCGAGCTCGATGCGCCGCAGCATTTCCGCCAAATGCGGCAAGGGCACGGAAATGTCGTCGATCACGACGCTGCCCAGCTGCTCCAGCGCTGGGTAAGCCAGGCGGCGCGCCCGCAACAGCAGCTGGCCTTCGTCTTGATCTTCGGTGACGTACACCAGGTTGGCGCCGGCGCTTTCGCACGCCGTGCGCATGAGCTCCAAGTCGCGAGGGTTACCGCTGTCGCATTGGCCGATCAGCATGGCGGCCGCGTCGTGGTCGATGCCCAGTCGCGCGTGGCGCTCGACTGCTTGAAGCGCAGTGCGATCCATCAGCTCCAGTAAGGACGGCTCGAGCGAGCGACCGATGCTGGCCGTGGCGTGCCCAGCCGCTTCCAGCGTGCCGAAGAGCGCGACCAACGTGCTGGGCGGCAACGGCGGACGCCGCAGCCGTAGCCGAATCTCGGTGATCAGCGCCAGGCTGCCCTCCGAGCCGACGAGTAGCCGCGTGAGATCGTAGCCGGCTACGTCCTTGCGGCAGCGTCCGCCGCTGTGAAAAAGCTCTCCACTCGCCAACACCGCTTCCAGCCCCAGCACGTAGTCGCCCGTCACTCCGTATTTGACGCAGCACAGGCCACCGGCGTTGGTGGCGACATTGCCACCAAGCGTCGAGATCTCGAAGCTCGACGGATCGGGGGAGTACCAGAGCCCGCGCTCCCGAGCCGCCCGCTTCAGCTCCCCATTCAGCACGCCGGGTTGCACCACGGCGTACATCGCGGCCTCGTTGAGCTCCACGATCGCGTTCATGCGCTCGAAGCTCAAGACCACGCAGCCGTCCACCGCGTTCGCCCCACCCGCGACGCCCGTGCCGGCTCCCCGCGCCACCAGCGGCACGCGATGCTGGCTCGCCCAGCGCGCCAACGCCTGCACTTGCGCCGTGTTTCTTGGCCGTGCGAGCGCCAGTGGCACGCCGGCCGCGGCCCAGCTCGCGCTGTCGCGCCGGTAGCCTTCCAGCACGTCGCCGTCCGCCGTCAGTGCGTCGCCGAGTAGCCTCTCCAGCTCTTGCAAACGGTTCATGTGCCGTAAAACTCCAGGTGAGCGCGCAGCAGTGAGCTCACGGCCTTGACGTTGCCCTTCTCCACGGCAGCTAGCAGCTGACGATGCTCTTCGAGCACTTGCGGACGAACCTTGGCGAAGGAGCGACCGCGCATGGTCTCTTCCAAATGCAGGTGAATGCTGTCCTTCACCGCCAGCATCACCAAGCGCAACGCCTCGTTACCCGAGGCGGCCACGAGCGCCGCGTGAAACGCCACATCCGCCTCGTAGAACGCTTGCTGCGACACGCGCGGGGCGGCCATCAGCTCCAGCGCTGCGCGCGCGGCTTGCGGCTGCTCGGCCACCGGCGCCTGCGCAGCGCGCACCAGGGCCGCCGTCTCTATCGCGAGCCGTAGCTCCAACAGCTCGTGCAGCGACACGTTCCTGAGCTGCACGACGTGCCCCAGCGCCTCGCGAAAGTGCGCCAGCGCCGCGTCCGGATCCGCTGCCAGCATCGGCGAGCTGCGCCCCTTGGGCGAAAGCAGTCCCTGCGCTTGCAGGTGCCGCAGCGCCTCGCGCACGGTGGTACGACTCACCCCGAACTGCAGCGCCAACTGCCGCTCCGGAGGCAGGCGCGCATCCGCGGAAAGCGAACGGTCCAAAATGGCAACGCGAATCTGCTCGGCCACTTGCTCGTAAGCGGTGGCGCGGGTCACACGCTCGAACACCTGCTGGGCTTTGGTCATATGGTCCGTTGGTCAGACCAACATACCGGACCGGCGGGGCGGCGTCAAGCGGGCAGAGCAAGCAGCTCGGCGTTTTCTGCGCGAATACCAGTCGCCGCGGACAGTCTCCGGCCTGAACTCAGCCGGCGGCCGGTGGAAGTGGCCTGCAACGGACGCCTCGGTGTGGTGATCAGCGCACCGCTATTGGTGCGCGAAGCGGCCTTCAGCTCGCATGCGGGCGCGCGCGTGACCGCGGGAGTCGGCTGCGTGCTTTCCAACACCGTCGATCCGCGCTGCGACCCCGTGCTCACTCACGTTCGGAAATACGAATACTGCGAAAGCGCAACGACTCGCGTGTCGTTCGCTCGCGTCGAGACCAGTGCGCTACTTCTCGACGCATTTGCCGTTGCGGCACGCCGAGCCGGACGCGCATGGATCGATCGTGGTGTTGCACGTGTTTCCGTTGCAGTCGCCGTACAGCTCCTTCTTGCAGGCGGCGCCCACCTCTAGGGTATTCACGCATCTGCCGTAGTGGCCGGAAGCGTTTTGGCGGTCGTCGCCCTTACCAAATTCGCAAACCAGACCCTGATTTTTGGTGCAGTATTTGAAGAAGGGCCCGCCGCAATCTTCGTCCAGCCCGACCGCCAGCTCATTGGAGGCCGGCCTTCGGTTCAGGTTGACGCACGTGCCTGTGCCTTGGTTGATCTTCGGGTAGACGCAGACGTTGTTTTGCGAACTGGTGTCGCAGCGCACGGGAAAATTGACATTCATGTCGACGACGCCGCAGGACTCTCCTTCTTGCGCCACGGGATCGTAGTTGATCGGGGCATCGCACTTCTGGATTGGACCGAAGGCGGTCACGTCGAACGAGTCCACGGCTACGATGGTGTCGTTGGTCCCCTCCGCAGTGTAAGGTTGAAGCGTGACGATGAGCTCCGTGGATAGCTCGGCGCCCTTGTTGGTCGAGCACGTCTCGGACCACAAGTTATACAACGGCTCGGTGATCGTAAAATCGTCCCCGACTTGGCGTTCGAAGGTGAAGCCATCGTTGGTCACGTCCCAACCATTTGCGGGGCTCGGTAGCGCTGCGCCAGCCCAACGGTACGCGGCATAGATGAACGCCCGACGGGCAAATCCGCGCACGATGATGTTGGTGGGCGAAAAGTGATACCCAGCCGTGACTTTCATGGGCACGTGCAAATAGCACTTCGGCGTCGTCGATTTTCCGTCGCCCATCAGTCGTCCCGCCGTGCGCTCCTTCACGTAGTCCGGACTATTGCGATCACCCCCATAGGTTTGATTGCTGAAGACTACCGTCACTATTCGATCGCTGCCATCCTTGAGCGAAGCCGAGGCCTCCTTCGTGCAGGTGCCGGACAGATACGGGTGGTCAAGCACCACCGTGCCTTTCGTCGCTTGTCCCCCAGCGAGTGAGCCTACGCCATCGCCTTGGAACGACCCATTGTTCCGTTCGTCACTGTCCGGGTCTGCGGGCTGCCTGGCATCGTCGGCGCTGCAAGCGACCGCGGACAGCGCTGAGACGCACAATGATACCGAAAGCGCGATGACGCGACGGCGCCTGCGCGAGATCGAAACCTGAGTGACACTTCTGGAAACGTCGCACTTACGGTAGATCATAGCTTCCTCGATTGCGGTCGAATACAAACCCACGGGCACGAATGTGCCCCTGAGCGCAGAGCCTCGACGACGCGCGCAGCACAGCGGGCGAGCGTCGGGAGCTGCGCTCCTCAATCCAACAAGTGTCTAGTGTCCCGCGATCGGGTGATGCGAATGAGCGCAGGCCAGTCGGTTCTGCAAAAGCTCGCCAGCATGGCCGTGCGCACTTCGCGCCGCCTCGTCAGCATCGACCCGAGCGCCGATTCCAAGCTGGCGCTCGCCCGTCTAGAACGCAAAACCGGCCACCGCGCGCGCGCCCTCTAGCTCCTGCGCTCCGTCCTCAAAGACACGCCGGATACTCCAGAAGCGCACGCCATGCTGACGCACCTGTGTGGCACCGAGCGCGTTGCGCTCCAGAAATAGGCCGGAGCAGGGGGCCAGGACATTGAAAGCGGTGTCGCTCGTTCAACCGGGTTCGTGCGCCTTGCCCGCCCATGGAGACCTCGAGCGCGCCGGCCTGAGGCCGCGAGTGCCCCCGGGGCGTGCCTTGCTGACGAGCCCGCTGCTCGGTGCTAGTCTGTTCACCGATGCAGGCCCAGCACGACGTGCTCTCCCACGCGCGACCCAGGCGGCTGAGCCGTGCCGAGTACGATCGGTTGGTGAGCGAGGGGTTGTTCGAGCACGAGCGAGTCGAGCTCGTTCGGGGGATGGTGGTCGAGATGTCGCCGAGCGGTACGCGTCACGCGGATCCTGTCGATTTCCTCAATCGCCTGTTCGTGCGCGCACTGGGTGATCGAGCCGTCGTTCGGGTACAGCAACCCTTTGCGGCCAGCGATGATTCGGAGCCCGAGCCCGACCTGGCGCTCGTTCCCCCCGGGCGCTACCTGGACCAACACCCCGGCAAAGCATTTCTGATCGTCGAAGTGGCCGAATCCTCACTCGACCACGATCGAGAGACTAAAGCGCCGCTGTACGCCGAAAGCGGAGTCCCAGAGTATTGGATTGTTGACGCGGTCGCACGCCGCGTCGAGGTGTACTTACTCGAGGCAGGAGTCTACAAACCGGCGCTGTACTTCGGGCGGGAGTTGCAGATCGCACCGGTCGCGTTTCCCGACGTCGAGCTCCGAATCGCGGAGCTCTTCCCGTAAAACGGGGTAGGGTCTTCCGTTCGACGACTGCGTGACACGGGCTGAGGCAGTTGGGCGCAGCGCACCTCGAAGCACGCCTGCGCCCTGGGGGGCATGACTCGAACCGACAACAAGCCTTGTTTCGCAATCGAAATGCCGCGAGATGCGCTCATCGCTCACGCCGTCCGAAGCACTGCTTGGGGCCCGGCTTGCCCTCGTCCGCTCTGCCCTGTTTACTGCGCTCCTTATGGTCGAATCCGCGCCTGCGAGCTCCAGGTGGGCCGAAAAATCAGTGCCCTTGTTACTCGGCGTTGCTTCATTTTGGGTA
>Ga0157305_10000113_pt1 | contig 7034 bp, 7 predicted proteins | sample NitcycUS148409B2_FD_108385 | JGI IMG/M metagenome (GOLD analysis project Ga0157305, IMG submission 108385) | Soil microbial communities from Arlington Agricultural Research Station in Wisconsin, USA - Nitrogen cycling UWRJ-S148-409B-2 | ecosystem: Environmental > Terrestrial > Soil > Agricultural...
CTCCTTTTATTAATTAAAGGGAAAATATCGCCCCCTAAAGTCAAACATAGAGTACCTGCGCTGCTGCTTGTGTAGGAGGTAAAAGAATCACTTTTGTGATTATAAACCGATACGTGATTTAATATCAAATATATCCCTTTGCCCTATAAAGAGCGGAGCGCTTATTTACAGGGACGAGTTAGGATACCTTACCCCTAAATAAAGAGTGCGTAAAGGTAGCACAGATTATCCGTTTAACGGATAATAAACTATTCTTTTCCTAAGTACAATCTAGAGCTAGTTTTTTTCGCTTTAATCCCATTTTTTTTTTGCGTACCCGCTGCGCACAAAAAAAATTGGATTATACTCGCGTTAAGAGCAGAGCGCCCTGGTTGTTAGGTAGTATAATACCTTTTTTACGAATTAATTTTTAAGCTCCTCACAGGGTAAGCTTAGGTTGATAGAAATATTATCCTGTATCCTTTCGGATAGGGTTTGACTATATCTTAAATTAATAGCAGACATTTAGTATGTAACAATGCTAAAAACCAACCGCCGTTTAGTCGATGAACTGCCCACCTTACTTATAATATAAATTAAAGTATTAGGTGGTTGGCTGCGGATTACCTATTTCCTTACGTGCATCACTTTCGTTTTTACCTTACCTCGAGTCATTACCTGAGCCATAAGATGTGTTACCACTCTTACTTGGTAGAAACTGCTTTAAGGCTTTCCCGCAATTTGACGGTTTACTACGGAAGATAAAATTTTCATCTCCCGTATCCAGGCATATTAATTATATGGGGTTCTCAGGCCCACTTATACCTGCATAGGCATCACATTTGATACCTAAAGAAGGGCAAGCAAATGAGTGTATAACATCCCCAGATGTTATAATAAATCTTACATGTGTTAGTTCTGGTAAAATAACTCGATTATCCACTTCTAACATTCTTAATGTTCCTTCCTCTAAATCTGACTCAGGTACTATATAAGAATCAAATTCTACAAATTCATTATCTGAATTTAAAAAATCAGGGTACTGGTAAGATCAATATCATTGGTGCGAAGCTATCATTAAAAAATAAAATAACCTCTCGACTGAACATTAAGCAGCTATTATAATTAGCCACCCACAAGTGACCCAGTCTGTTGCAATAGGTGTGAAAAAACAAAAATTATCTACTGACAGTCTTGTATTATTATTTGTGCTGATTTCATTAAAGCTACCTACTAAATAGGCGATATTGAAAATAATAATATGTTGACTGTTTTCACTCGTGTCGCCAAAAAAGATATTATCTTCTTAAAGATCCCTGTCGAGATCTTAGAAATTAATAAATTGAAACTTATACTTATTATAGTATATTAACTAAATATGGCTCTATTATTTAATTACTTCTTTCTACTAATCTCACGACTATTATTTATATCATATATTTATTAAAAGAACTTATACTTATTGGTTATCTTTTATTCCTAATTTATATCTCATACTAGGTATTATATAAGGTAACACTAGATTTCTTAACTTAGGGATAGAATCTTTTGTAATATATATAGAGTAATGACCTTCTATAGTTTGAATTGTATAATTTAAACCGTAAAGTTTTACTAGCATATTTCCTAATAATCTTACCTCCTCTAATTTAAAACAGTTAGTTGCAATTCTAACCCCATTACCTGTTCAACAACCGTCTAGGGGCGGCTACACCGCCACCCATTACTAATTTTCATAATAAATAAGATATGTGTTGTTAAAAAGCTTTTTATCTTTTATACGCCTAACCACTGTTGGTCTACTAGTATTTAAAGTAATAGCAGCCTCACTAATTGTATTACAAATTACTATTTCGTTTGTTACAATATTAGATACTACTACTTTCTTACCTAAAGCATTTACCCACTTTTATCGTCCCTTATCTAAATTAGCTTTTGCAGATTCAACTCTATTGATATGATCTTGTTTGGTTAGCCCTTCACTTAATTTAGTTATAACATATCTACCTCTATACGGGATGATTTTATCATCATTTATGTTAGATTTCACCCAGATAGTCTTAGTGTCTGTTTCTATAGCTTTAGCGGCTTCAACGATTGAAAGATATAAGGTATCTTTATCATTATAAAAAGAAGCCCTGCGGCTATTAATACCTCTATACGTTTTTTTTCATTCAATAATGGATTTAAACTAGCTAAATGATTTCTCAATTTTTCTAACGATTCTTCAGAAAGTTTTCTTTGTTTAAATTTAGCTAAAGTTTCTTCTGTATGTTTATAACCCAGATTAGAACCAGCTATTTTAAGAATATTGTATACAGGTTTATATAAATCTAAATAATATTGTTCTCTTGCTATTACTTCTGTAATATCACAATACTCTAAAATCTCTAATTTGAAATTTTTATAACCATTTTTCAATAAAGAAGCATAAATAATACTTTTGGTTTTATTAACTTCTCTAGTTAAGAAACTAGTGGAGAAATAATCTGCAAGTCTATTTGCTAAGTTAGCAGAACTACCGATATACGTATCTCCTGTAATTAAGTTTACCCAACGATAGACTCCGGCTTTATTTTTATTTTCTTTATAGATAATAGATCTTATTTCAAAAGGATCAGAATAAGATGCAATTATAGAAGTAGAGTTATGTACACTATTATTAGAATAAAATCTATCTCCTCTGACTAACTTGTTACTATGTGATAAACTTTTTGTAGAACTACTTCTACCCTTTAGTGTGGTAGGTGTCAGCGTTTTTTTAATTATTATTAATTTCATTGTCTTTATTTTTTTTAGGTGAATACTTTTTACGTATTAATGTTAACAATATAACAATAAAGATAATTATTGCGCTCACACAGTAGCGCTGCTACTACGAATACCCCACGAAGTATACTAACGCCCTCAGATAATTTGGAAGGGCGCACAAGCTAAGCCCCTCGGTGGTAGGCAATAATAAACAAGTATTTTTTTTAGTGCTTACTTGGTTGCACTAAGACTAAGACCTACTTTATATTTTAAAGTAGGAATAATAAAAGGTGCGATTAGTGTTTGTAATTTTTTTACAGATTCTTTATTAATAAGAATTACATTTTTACCTTCACATACACCTCAAGTACTATATATACCAAATCTAGAAATTAAAAGATTAGTCAATAATTTAAAATCTTTACTCTCTTCAAATTTAGTAAAAACGGCTAACTGTTTAGTTTTTAAAAATTTAGTTGGAGAGTCCATTATTAATACAGCCAAAGCTAAGGGAGTTAAATATAACTCCAAGTTAGGATTTATATATTTTACACCATTTTTGTAAAATAATTTATGAATTCAATTAAAGCTTCTAAAAGTAAAAGTATTAAATTCATAACCATAAAACTCTTTATCTTTAAGTCTTCTTGTATATTTTCTGGGTTTAAGATTTGAACAGTAACCTCTTTGTGAATAAAACTCATATAATCAAAATAAATAATCTTTATGAATCTCACTCTGTCTATATGAGATTCTAGTTCCTTCTATTGTCCTAGCATTTGCATAAGCATCTCCTAGTAAAGAACCTACCACTACGGATAAAACATCTTGGTTGTGGGGTCCTATTCTACTAGAAGCTCTAATTTTTGTGTGAAATGCTCTTTGGAAATTTAAGCTAATAAGTTTACGAGTTTTAGAATATAATGAATAACCATTATCCTTGACTTGAGCTAGTCGGTTATAAGATAAATAAGTATTGTTTTTTTCTCCTGTTAAGTGTTTTATAAAACAGGCATCTTTTATTTTATAAAAAATATATAATATAAATAATTTAAGGCCACCTAAAAAGAAACCTTCTGCTAATACCGACATTGAAGGATCACTTACTTCATCCATAAGGTACAATAATTTAAACGAAGGGAAAGCAATTAATATTAATATAATCGCAGGTGTGATAGTTCAAATTAGCTCTATCATTGTCGACACATAAGTATTTTCATACTTAACTGGACTTTATTATATTATATATATAAATATATAATTTTTCACGTATAGTCTCTAAGGATCCTACTCATAATAAAGTTATTATTTTGGTTTCCTGCTGATAGTCCATTGTACATCCTTTAGGGTTATCACTAATAAAATAGAGCGAGCGCTCTATTATCTTATAGTACCTAAAGGCTTTAGGAGTTTCCAGCAAATAGTGAAAATTTATTCATAGTTTTTTTAAGTTTGGTTTATTTTAAAATTCCAGAAAATTTATATCTATCTTTAAATATTTTACCTGAATTTACATACAACCTTACAGTATTACCACTAATACCTAAAAATTTGGCGGCACTTCTCATAGAAACAAAACTCCCTATTAATTTAAACCCAGATGAATCACATTTTTCATATATATAAACAAGATGACCTTTACTAGCACTCATCTTTAACAGAGTTTCTTCTGAGTGTTTTCTACCTAAAGCAATTTGTCCTAAAAGCGTCTTAGTTTTTTCAGTGTGTGTCTTACCAAAAAAAGAACCGAGGCTCTTTTCCTTAGATCTTTGTAAAGACATAAGAGCTTTGGTTTCATCCGTGTGGCTACGACCATATAGGGCAGACTTTTCTTTGACATAAACTCCTTTCAGAGATTTACTAATTTTTTCTTTAGTCTCTTCGGAAAGTTTATGACCTGAAGAACTACCAGCTAATTTTAAAGTATTGTATTTAGGGTTTAATTTGTAAAAATAATATTGTTCTCTCTCTGTTAAATTAACTGAATCACAATATTCTAATATTTCTAACGTAAAATTAGAATATCCGTATTTAATTAAAGCTCTGCTTATTACAAGTGTTTTTCTATTATTTAAATAATTAATATTTAGATAAGATCTAAATCTTTTGGCTAAATCTACTGATTGTCCAATATAAATATCCTTGGTTAATTTATTGGTTCACTTATAAATTCCAGATTTACCTTTATTATCTTTTATAATTAAATTTTTTGTTGAATAAGGATCTTCATAAAAGAGCGGAGCGCTACTATGAGAATCTGAAAGAGATGTTGTGCTATATAGACGTACCCTACTATTTAAATTATATTTAATAATACCACCAAACTTAAAATACTTTTGAATAGGCACAAATATACCGTGTACAAGATACTTATGAGATATCTATTAGTTAATCAACTTTATCATACTAATATAAAAATAAAATAGTGAGATGTATTAAATTCTCCCTAAGTTCATTCCAGCTTTAATCTTACGGATAAGTTTTAGCCCGTCACCCGTTAAATGTAAATCATTTTTCATTATTTGTCTTACTTTTAAGAAATCTAAATAATTTAAATGTTTAATACCCTGTATAGGATATTTTTCAAATAATGGAATAAGTTTAGTCTCTATATCGCTAAATTTTGTAATAATAAAATCTATTGATCGAACATTAACATAAATATTTCCACAATCTAGATATTGAACTAAACTTTTAATAAGTTGTTCATCTCTAATGTGCTGAGTCAACTTAAAAAGTAAAAGTACTTGAGAACGAGAATTCGGTCTATCCATAACCCTTACCATAAAGGATCCTTCAGCGGTAGAAAATCCTGCTAATCAATTCGGATCTGATATTTTTGAATCTAAAATTATAGGTCTTTTAATAGGAGTAACATCAGGAAAAGCTTGTTTTAATTTATCAGAGAAACCATTATTAATAGAACCTTTTACTGCTAACAGTTTACGTAGACCTTCTAAAGTTAAATGTTCTTTTTTTTTTATGATTTCAAATGCAGATTTAAATAACAAATAGTCAGCTTTTTTTTGAGTTAAAAGGGGATATTTGTCAAAATGATCTATTAATTTACCTATTTCTAATAATTGTCTTATATAATAAACACAAGTTCCATTAGATTTTTGATTAATAGTACCTACACCTAAATAAGATTTAATACTTTTTAAAATAGACAAATCCTTTCCACTTAAATTTATTTCAAAAGCCAGTCAACAAGTCCATCCTGTTTTTCCACCATTAGTTTTTTGTATATTAATTAAAAAAGAAGCTTCCCCGTCAGAAAAACCTGTTAAGAATCAAGGGTTCATTTTGACTACAAACTCACTATTACTAAAATTAGGCTGTTTCGCGTATCCTAATCCATTGCTAGCGCAGCTTGTACTGGATAACGATATAGCACTAGTTGAGTACAATTTATTTTTAATTAGCTTAGACTGGTTATTGATTTTAAATTTTATTTCAAAACCCATTAGAGTACACTTTAAACAGGTATTATAAAATACCGGCCCACTGCCGTCTACTCGTTGCTCTTTTACAGTAACCCTTTTTTTTAAAGATCTTACTGACTTAGATCCGCGATTGTCCATTTTGTTTTCACATATCTTCTGACTTATTACCCTACCTGAATTATTACTCCAGCCATCAGCACCCTTTCGAGTGTGACTTGGTATCAGAAGCTTTAGGAGTTCCCCGGAGTTTGACAATGTTTTCTCCCATATTAACAGTGATTTTCCTGATCACCTTCTAGGAGATTTTTCGCTTACAAAATTTCTTATTATAGATAATAATATCCAACCTACAGCAAACAAAATTATAACTAAATAATACATGATATTGTCCACATTTGAAATGCTAAACATAGAAACAGTTTTAGTCTACTATTCAAGAAAATTGAAGTTAAATTTGGCAGTATCTATCTGTACTTAGTTGGTGCTACATGACGCAGGTTAAAGTAAGGTAAAAGCAACATGAGATATCAAGTATGGGGGGCGTTCCTCTAATAGCTGCTAAAATACAAATCTTCGCACAGACTTAGAGTTATTTATCTTAAAGAATTCATTCTTGATTTTATTTTTTTAATTTCATTAAGGCCTTCTGGCGTTAAATGAGATTTAGATGCCATAAGCTTAACTATACACTTAAAATCTAAAAAATCCTGTAATTTAGAACCTAAAATAGGATAATTATCGAAAAAAGGTACAACTGTTTCTGCAATATCCTTAAATTTTGTTACACGAAAGGATATAGCAGATTTACCACTAGGCTCTGATCTACCACAACCAAAAAAATCTTTTAAGCTCTTGATA
>Ga0157305_10000115_pt1 | contig 6944 bp, 4 predicted proteins | sample NitcycUS148409B2_FD_108385 | JGI IMG/M metagenome (GOLD analysis project Ga0157305, IMG submission 108385) | Soil microbial communities from Arlington Agricultural Research Station in Wisconsin, USA - Nitrogen cycling UWRJ-S148-409B-2 | ecosystem: Environmental > Terrestrial > Soil > Agricultural...
ACGAGGCCAGAGGGGTTGACGATCGCCCGGACGCGGTAGGTGTGTGGGAGTCCAGCGCTCGGGCCGGGGTGCGTGTATGTGAGTGCGCCCGCCGCCGTCGTAGCCTTAACAGTCCAGGCTATCCCGTCTGTGGTTTCCGAGACCTCATACTTCAGGTCCGAGGCGTTGGGCGCACTCGCGGGAGCCGCCCACGTCACGACGATGTCTAGCGCCGCGTTCTTCGCCGCCGCTGGGTTCGTGGGGACACCGGGGGTGGTCCACACGATGCCCGAATCGCCCGAGGTGGCGGTGCCCGAGGCGTTGGTGGCGCGGATCTGGTACTGGTAGGACTTGTTCGCGGTTGTCGTCGTATCGACCCAGGTGGTGCTTGTCGCACTGAGGGTTGCTACGACGGCGTACGCGCTCCACACGCCCCCCGTGCGGGACCGACGGAGCACAGCCTGCGACGCGTAGGGACCCGCCGTCTGTGATCCGCGGAGCCATGACAGGCTGTGGCTCGTGTCACTGGAGCGCACGACCGTGGGCGTGCTCGGTGCAATAGGCCCGGCGACAGGTGTGGTGAAGGTGCGCCACGCTGACGGAACGCTGTTGCCCGCCGATGACTTCGCGTAGATCTGGACACGGTATGCGGTGTTCGCCAAGAAGCCGGAGACGTTATCTAGGCGATCAGTGGACAAGGGGTCCGACGTGGTGACTGCCGCCCCCGCCGCTGTCTGCCACGTCACGCGGAACCCCGTGATGGCCGCGCCGTTCGTGCTTGGAGCCGACCAGTTGACAGTGTGTGTCGTCGTCTTCAGGTTAGTGACCGTCGGTGCCGACATCTGGTTCGGCGGGGCAGGCGTGGTGAAGGAGCGCCACGCCGACGCGGGACCGTTGCCCGCCGCCGACTTCGCGTAGACCCGGACACGGTAGGAAGTGTTCGGGGAGAAGCCAGAGGCGTTGTAGACGCGTGCAGAGGACGAGGCGTCAGCCGTATCGACTGCCGACCCCGCCGCCGTCTGCCACTCTATGCGGTAGCCCGTGATGGCGGACCCGTTCGTGGCGGGGTTATCCCAGTTGACGGTGTGTGTCGTCGGTGCCAGGTTAGTGATCGTTGGTGTCGCCACCGTGTTCGGCGGGAGGGCGGGGTACGTGTAGGAGACCTCGGTCACCGACGAGCGCGCGCCGCCGCCCGCGTAGTCCGCCAGATTCTCAACATACCCATCTGCGCTGATGCTCTCGCCGCGGTCCAGCGTGTACGAGGACTCGCGGATCCAGGTAACATCGTCGCCCGAGTGGGAGATGGACCTGTTCGTGTATGTCGTGCCGGTGCCGTTGACCTGGGTCCAGAAGGTGTTCGTGGAGTCGTAGAGGGAGGTGTCGCTCTCCACGCCCCACCGGATGGTGATGCGTGACCCACTGATCTCCCGGTCGATGACGAACCGGTACCAGTAGGACCCCGAGTAGTTGACCTGATTTCCGTTAGCCCACCGCGAGAATGCCACGACTACCGTCCCCTCGCTCCATAGACCGCCGCGACCTTCTGGTTCTGCTGTGCGGTGGCCGCATTGATGTTCCGCACGTTCCCTGTCTCAAATGCTACCGCGAGCCGTTCCACCTGTGCGTCGGACAGGTTGGCTGTGATGCCTCCCCCGCCGCTTGAGGCGGATCCCCCTGCCCCGTAACTCATGGAGTAGCCCGGCACTGTCACCCCGTCAAACAAACGCGCGCTCGCATCCGTTATGGTGCCTGACTGGTCATCGAGGCCCAGCACCACGCCGTCACCCACGTACTTCATCATGGCGCGGAACTTGCGGCTCGGGCTCTTGATGCCGAGGGCCGCCTTCAGCCCGTTCTGCATATCCATCGCCATGTCCATGATGGCGTCCTGGATGTCGGCCCGCTTCGCCTCCAATCCCGCGACGAGGCCATCGGCGGCGGCTAGCCCTCCCTCGTAGAACCCCTCGGTCACGGCCTGCCCGGCCTTACCCGAGAAGGACGCGATGTCCGTGTACGCCTTGTTCATCGCCGTCGTGTCGGAGGCGTTCAGGCTAAGGAGGGCATCCGCGGCGGGGATACCTGCCTCCACACCCATCGCGGCAATCTCCTGAAGGATGACCCCCGCGAAGCCCTTGTCGGCGAGTTTCTTCAACTTGCCCGCGAAGATCTTGACCTTCCCGGCGTAGTCCTGCGCCGCGCGCAACATGTCCTTGCCCGGCGACCCGCTTCCACCGCCCGTCATCTCCCCGGTGAAGGGGTTGACCAGGCCGGTCTGGCCCGCGCTCGCGACATCACTCAGTTGGAAGCCACCGACGAGCCCGCTCTTGACCCCATCAGAAATGGCCTGGAGTTCTTCTGCCTTCTCGGTGGCCTTCTCTAGTTTCTTGTCGACCCCGTCCAGTTGCTTGTAGAGTTTCTTGGCGCTCTTTTCGGCGGCGTCGAGGGCCTTCGCCAGCATGCCCTTCTGCGGGCCTTTGAGGTCCGGCAGTACGTCACTGCGGAGTTGGTCGAGGGCACCGTACGCCCCCGACAGGCCTCCGGTCATGCCCGCCGTGAAGTCGCCGCGCTTGATGTCCGTGGAGTACTCGGCCTTGTCCTCCGCGACCCGTCCCTTGCGTTCCTTCTCGTCCTCGGCCGCCTTGGCTTTCGCCTCCTTGGCCTCCTCGGCCGCCTTGGCGCTTGCCTCCTTGGCGTCCTCGGCCGCCTTCTCCTTCGCCTCCTGCTCCTTGATGCGCTTGGCGATGCTCTTCGAGGCATTCAGTTTGTTGGCGTAGAGCCCATCGCTGAGATCCTTATTCGCCACCCAGAGTTCGTACTGGGCCTTCTTCCGGTCCAGCCCCTTGAGTGAATCCTTGCCCTTGACCGCCAGGTCCTTCTTCAGGTCGCGGATCTTAATCTGAAGGTCGAGGATCTCGCCCTTGTTGAGCATGGCGTCCTGCCAGTACTCTAGCGAGTGCCCTCCCACCGCGCCACCCTTGGCGAACCGGAGCATGCCCGACTGGATAGCCGAGCGCATCCGGTAGACGCCGCTCTGGCCGCCCGCCTTCTGTACGTCGTCGGCCGTGAGGACGTGCTCACCGTTCGACAGGAGTGCCGGGATGCTGTCGCTCGTGCCGGTGCCCGGACCAGCAATCGCGCCGCCCGCCGCGCGCTTACCCGGCATGTCACCGAACGGGATGACGACAGGGCTCCCTGTCGCCTGGTTGATCTTGGACTCGAGATAGGCGATGTCGGCCAGCGCCCCGGCAGTGTCCGCCTCGAACGGGATGACGTAGTGGAACCGCGCCATATCGGTAGCGCTGTCCCGGAACTTGTCCATCGCCTCTTTGGCTGGGTCTATGTCGACACCCAACTGGGGGTCCTCGACCGCCTCAACCTCCGAGGCCCACGACTCGCCCGCCGCCGCGCCCTGGCGTCCGTAGAGTTTCACCACCTTCTCTAGTTCCGTGTCGGACATGCTCTCCAGGAGAGCAACCTGCGCCGCACCTTCGGGGCCGAGGCCGCGGAGCTCGTTGATCATCTCCTGCGCCGCCACCTGGAGATGTGCGGGCATCTCGTCCTTGGTCCGCTCGGTGAGTTTGAGCAGGTTGTCGGCCCACTCCTCTTGAGCCTTGACCTGCTTCTCAAGTTCCTTGATGTATTGCTTAGACGTTACCTTCTGGCCGTCGTAGAAGTCCTCCCACGAGTCCTCGGAGCTCTCCGTCGCGTCGGCCGCCGCCGTAGCCACCTCTTTCTGGCTGTCGATGACGTTCTGGTACACGTCCCCCAGTTTGGAGAACTCCACGAAGGATTCGACGATGGCACCGATGTACTCTTCGTGGGCCTTCTGCGCCGCGATCTCCTCCGCCGTGACAGCGGCTGTCTCTTCTCCGAGCCCGGCCATCTGCTTGGTGAGGACTTCGGTCTCCTCGCCGAGCTCGGAGGTCTGCCCGACCTGGCCCTTCTGCCCCTCGGCCAACGCCTCGGCCTTCTCCTTGGCCGCCTCAGAGATCTCTACGTTCTCCGCGATACCGTCGTTGAGGATGATGAACGCGTCATTCGCCCTGGATGCGTCGATGCCTAACTTCTCGGCCGCGCTACCCTGCTCGTTGCCACCCCTCCACTGGCTGAAGATAGCAATCTGATCGTTGACCTTAGCCGCCGCCTCCTCGTTGCCGAGCATGGCATCTGTGAGGTCCGACAGTGGCACCTTCAGGTACTCCGCCGCTTGCGCCATGCTGTCGAAGCCCTTCATACCCTTGTCCCACAGGTTGAATTGACTGTTGACTTTCTCAGAAGCGAGGGCCTTGGCGGACTCCGTAAACTTCCCCGTCGCCACGTCGTACGACGCGGCCAGGTCGTCGGTGCTCAACTTCAGGGAGTCCTGGCTGGACTTCATGATCTCGAAGATCGCGATGGCGGCACCCACCGCCAGGCCGATGATACCTAGCGCCTTCGTCACCTTGCCGAACGCGAACGCCATCTTCGTAGCCGTGGCCTGGGTGATGACACCGGTCGCGACCAACCCCGCCTGGAGGGTGGTCAGCGCGCCCACGATCTGACCGATACCGAGCACGGCGAGGATGGCGAGGCCACCGCCGCCAGTGATGGCCATGATGATTTTCTGGATGGTCGGGTCTAGTTCGCCGAACCAGGCGACCACCTCGGTGATCTTCTGCACCATCCCGCGCAAGGCACCATCTGCGGACTCGCCCATGTTGATCATCGAGCGTTCCCACGTGGCGCTCAACTTCTTGACGTCGCCGCTCAGGTTGTCCATGCGCTTGCGCGCAACATCGGCGGCGTAGCCCGAGTCGTCGACCTTCCCGATCCACTCCTGAACTTTGTCCCCACCTTCACGGTAGAGCAACGAGGCGGCGCGGGTGGCGTCGGCACCGAAGATGGTGGCGAGGGCCTGGTTCCGTTGCTCCTCGGACAGCCTCCCCATGCTGGTCTGGAGGTTGTTAGCCAACGTCTCCATGTCGACCATATCGCCGTTGGCCCCGTAGACCTCCAGCCCGATCTCTTTCATGAGTTTCGCGGCCTTGGTGGAGGGACCAGCCAAGTGCAGGAGCATCGTACGGAGGGAGGTACCGGCGTCAGAGCCGATCAGACCCGCGGAGGCGAAGAAGGCCAGGGTGCCCGTAGTCTCCTCGATGGACATCCCGAACTGGTTCGCCACCAGGCCCGACTGCTTCAGGGCGAAGCCGAGGTCGTGCGCGGAACCCTGCGCCTTGCCTGCACCCGCGGTGAGAAGGTCGGCCACGTGAGCCGACTCGTAGCCCTTCAGGTTGAACTGCGTCAGCGCCGAAGCCATGATAGACGCCGACTCGGCCGCGTCCATGGTCTCAGCGGCGGCCAGCGACATCGCACCAGCCATGCCGCCCTCGATGATGTCGGTGGCGGAGACGCCCGCCTTCGTCAGTTCGTAGATCGCGTCCGATGCCTCGATGGCGCTGTACCCGAGTGCGATGACCTCGTCGCTCTTCGCGGCCTCGTTCAGTTCATCGATGCGCTTGGCGGCCTCGCCACCCGTGGCTTCGACACGCGCCATCGCCTTGTCGAACTGCGCCCACTTGACCACCGCGATCGCGGCCACTGCGGTCAGCGCTACGCCAAGAAGCCCGATCTGCGAGTTCAGGGCGCGCGTCTTGGTCTGCATGTTCGTCGTCTCCGACGCCATGTCTGCTGAGGCACGCCTCAGCCCGGTCGTGAATTGCCCGGTGCGGACCAGTAGGTCAACCACCACTGCGCGGTTCGCCATTCCCGGCTCCTTTCAGGTGGTCATTGCCTACCGTGTAGGTTATGCTTTAGGTACTACCCGCACCAGGGTACTAGACAAACAGAGAACACAGGAGGCCAAGATGGCTTATGCAACATTTGAGGACTACGAACGTTTGGCACGTACCAACGAGGATCGCTTTGAGCAGATCGAAGTTGAGCTCAACCGCGCGCTGGAGCTCATCGATGAAGACAACGTCGAGAAGGCCAAGGAACGTGTTGACCAGGCCGCGCACATGGCCGGCGAGGGTGTCCGCCTGAACCTCGTGGCGACGCAGAAATGAGGACGCTGTACTCGGACGACCTGCAGGAAGCGTACGGCGGGTCCTATTACGCGATCGTTGGTACGGGGGACCCCCTCGACGAGTGGGTCACCAACTACGAGGAGTTGCTCGAAAAGAAGGGGATCGGCAAGCCTGAGGAGTGGGTCATGACCACGGGCGAGTCGGTGAACGCCTTCGCGGGCGCGACCCTGAAGGGGGAGATCCACGCCAGGGACAAGGTCAAGTCAGACCTGACCATCTTGCTGTTCCCCTTGGCGGGGCTTGAGGTGGGCCGTCTGGCGATATTCAAGGCGATGATGCAGGACCGCTGGTTTGACGACATCATCGACAATATGCGTGTGTGGGAGAGGTGATTTAAATGCAACACGGAACTGTGCAGATGTACCGCAAGGAACTTCGGGACAAGGCCCTCGGTGGCCTCGGTCCTTGCGAACCGTGCAAGCGCGCTCAGGCGGACTACATGTCCGGGTACAGGCTAATCAAGGGGCGCAAGCGCAAGGGGGAGGTCGAGTCCGGCCGAATCCGGCGCAGGGCGCTGAACCGCCTGGCGGCAGAGTACCCAGAGCGCTTTGAGGTGCTCGTGGCTGAAGAGGAGGCGCTCTCAGCGTTGCTGTAGGCTCCGAGGCGGGCACAGAAGGGCCGGGTGGCTGTAACCACCCGGCCCTTTGTCATGCGCCCACCCTCGGACCGTTTTTGCTAGCCCTCGAGACCTTTGAGGCCTGCCGCTAGCCCAGCGGCCATGTCCGCCAAGCCTGCATCGCCCGTAGGGGGCTTGACGCGCCGCGCTTCTGCGGGCCGCGCCTCCTCACCCTGGTAGGTGTCAATGACTCTCAGCATGACACCCGCCTCCATGTCCTTCGTCGAGCGGCGGTACTCCTCCATTGCCGCTTGCGCGTAGTCGATGGAATCGTCGTTGACTTC
>Ga0157305_10000117_pt1 | contig 6898 bp, 10 predicted proteins | sample NitcycUS148409B2_FD_108385 | JGI IMG/M metagenome (GOLD analysis project Ga0157305, IMG submission 108385) | Soil microbial communities from Arlington Agricultural Research Station in Wisconsin, USA - Nitrogen cycling UWRJ-S148-409B-2 | ecosystem: Environmental > Terrestrial > Soil >...
CGCCGCTGAGCAATAGCGCCGCGCCGCGGTCCTTAGCGCCACATTCCACGTAGCAGCCGCGCATCAAAAAGTCGGTGCTCTGGACCAGGATGCGCTGCACATTGTTCGAGAGCTTGTTCTCCGGGAAGTAGATGTTGCGAAACTGCACTGCCGCAGCGCTGACCCTGAACAGGGCCTGCGGTGCGGCCATCTCGCCGTAGAACGACACGGCCGGCTTGCCGTCGATCACGCCTTCTCCCACCAGGGTTAGACGCTTGGAAATCGATTGCGTCGCAGTCAGCGTCTGCGTGTGACCCGGCAGAAAGACGATGATGTCCTCGTCTGCCGATTGGGTCACGGCGTCCGCCAGCGTGGGGAGCGGCTTCTCTCGGTTCTGCCCAGCTGTGAAGTCTCCGGGCCCGCCACCGGGGACGCCGATGAGCGAGCTCACGTACCAGACGTTCCCGCTCGTTTGCAGGGGCTTGCAGGTGTCGAGGAAGTCCCCAGGCGGGTAGCCTCCGATGCCGTTGGGGTAGTACTGGATGCTCATCGGTAACGCCTCTGCCAGTTCGTGCGGTGGTTGATGGTCGCCTGCACATTCACGCTTGGCTTGGAGTAGCCGCGGCAAATGTCCTTCTTGGCGCTTGCCATGCTGTCGAGGTAGTTCACGCGGTCGAGCGCGATCGAGTTGTCGATGGCGAGGCGACCGGCCAGGGCGTACACGAAGTACTCGTCCCAGTAGCGCTCGAACGGTAGCGTGAACGAGCCGTTCACCACGTCCGGGCGCAGGTTGTGGAAGTTGAAGCGGATGCGGCCGCCGTCCTCGGACTGCGAGGGGGTCGGCCACAAGTAGAGCGTGCCGAGCGGGGCTTCGCGCGCGAAGTAGTAGATGGTCGGCCGCGACTCTGCACTCTTAGACGAAAGCCCCTGGTAGGTGTCGCGGTCCTTTTTGATGACCGGCGTTTCGCTGGACGCTTGGAACGGAACCGAGCTGACCGTGGGGTCGATGTAGGCGCCGTTCCCCACGCAGTCGATGACGGTCTCGGGCAGCGTGTAGAGGTTCTGGCCGGCGACGAGCAGCACGTACCCAGGCTGCACCGCGCGCATGGCGATGCCTTCGGCCTGGAGGGCCGTGACGATGGTGCTGAGGATTTGGCGAGCGACGCCGCCCTGGTTGATGTCGGGCGACTGCTGGACGTTCAGGAGGCCGGCGCGGCGGTACGCCATGGCCACCACGTCGTCGATGGACGGGACGTAGAGACTCGTCGGTGCTTCGAGTTGCGCGTTAGGCATCCATCACCTCGGGGGCCGTGGGCCGTTCGGGTCCTTGAACCCAGGGAAGGGCGGACAAACGAACGTGTCGATGGAGCCGTCGACCGGGCCAATCTCGCGCGGCGCCTGCGAGCGCATGAGCTCGGCGTTGCCCTCTGACAATGTTACTACGTCGAGCCCGGACGCGCAGTCAGGGCAGGCGAGGTTCTCGGCGCGGTCGCGATGCAGCTGCGAGCGGCGCCACTGGACGCCGCAATAGCTGCACATCGCCTGGCGGTCAGGTCCGATGCCTACTGGCCAGCGCTTACCGATCGTTCTCACACGGGGCTCCTTCCGGGCACCAGCTCCAGCCGGAGCCCCGTTAGCGGTTCAGGTGTCTGCGGCCGGCACCAAGAAGCCGCTCTTGTTCGGGTCGTTGACGGCGTAGTTGTTGAAGAACGCCGTCAGGTTATTGAGCCCACCGACCGTGATGCCGGTGACCCCCGGAACCACGGCACCGGGGGCAGCGACGGCGATGCGGTTGCCCGAGCACACGCCCGTGATGAGCACGTTCGCGTACGAGATACCGGCGACGCTACCAGGCGTGATGTTCAGGATTTCGTTGTCGTCGATGGCCAAGCGCTGAGCCGCGCTCAGTACGGCGATGTTGCCCGTCGCGACGGCCGCGCCCGCAAAGATGCGGTTCTGGGAGATGATGCCGTCGAAGCCCGTCGAGTTGACCACGATGGACGCAGAAGCGGGAGCTGTGCCCCAGCCGCGAAAGGCATTGCCGCTCACGTCGTAGCGCGCGGCCGTGCCCGTGATGCCGATGCCGATGGTGGCGTTTGCCACCGTGTTGCCGAGCTCCACCTCGTTGAAGGTGAAGCCCACATCGTTGCCCGTGATGTTGATAGCTTGCGCCGCATTGACGGGAGCCGCGGGCGTGCCGGCGAGCAGGAAGCGGCAGCCCGAGATGAGCACGTCGTTCTGCGAGATGTTCAGCTGGGCGCTCGGCGAGGTCCAGGTGAACTGCGGCATGTTCGAGCCGCGACCGACGCCAACGATTTTCACACCGGCTGGGAGGGCCTGCGAGAAGGTCACGGCGTCGGTCACGTCTTCCTTGTGACCCGGCAGGCAGATCACGAAGTCCCCGAACCCCGGGCGCACGCGGGGGAGCGCGTCCGCCAGCTTTTGCACGAGATTCGTGGTCAGGAAGGAGTCGTCGCCGTTTTGAATGCCCGTCGAGCGCACGTACGCCGCGACCCGGGAACCCGCCGGCAGAATGAGCCCGTACTGCGTACGGAGCCCGTTGTTCGAGTAGATTTGCTGTGCGTCGAGGAGCGAGATTCCGGGCATGGGGCTACTCCTTCACGCGGCGACGAACAGGATGCAGCGCGGGTCAGTCCAGCCACGCGACCAGCGCGCGTAGATGCCGTACTTGAGCAAGAGCTGGTCGTTGTCGACCCAGCTGCGCGTGTTGGGCTTCTTACGCCACTTCCACTTGAAGCCGTTGTCCACGTCGGACAAGAGGCCCCAGTTGGTCGTGGTGTTCGTCCAGTACTTGATGGGCACGGTCTTGAGCCCCAAGTTTTTGACGACGTTGATTTCGTTGAAGGCGCCAGCCGTCGGGTCCTTCTCCGACATGTTGAGGCCGTCCCAGATGTACCACTGCTCTTCGGGGCAGAGATTGGCGACCGGCTCGACGCCTTCGATGGTTCCATCGTGACCCGGGAACTTCCGCATTTGGGTCGTCGCGGTTGCGACGGCGATGCGACTCGGGCTCATGGGCGTGGTCATGAGGTTCGAGAACACGCCACCTCCCGGCAAGGGGTGCGCGATGCTCGCGAGCGATACGCCGTCGCCGCCCGTGTAGAGCGGATTGACGGCGCGTTGCAGGATGGTCGTCGCGTCGATGTCGACGGTCTTGTACATCGCGCGCGGCAGGCGTGCGCCGGCTTGGATGATGGCCGGGTACTTGGAGTCTTCGGCCGCCTCCTCGGTGACGATGAGCTTGAGCGCGAACGTGCGCGAGATGTAGCGAGTGAGGGCACCTTCTTGGATGCCGCCCGCCTGCATCTCGGCGCCTTCCGACTTCTCGGCGGCGAGCCCGGGGCCGGCCATCTCCAAGTCGTCCTCGTAGTTGTCCTCCATGTTCGACTGCTTCATCCACTTGGGCATGATGAGCTTCGACTTGTAGGTGGTGAGGTTGTCGTCGACGACCTCATCCAGGGTCAGCTTGAGGCCGTCCGAGATGGTGCTGGTAAAGACAGGAATGCCTGAGGGCATGGCTCAAATCTCCGGTGGCGCTTCTTCGCGCCGAGGGCGTGGAAGGTACGTGTCTACCGGCGCGGCGCCTTCGCGCGGGTCCGGCGTCTCCTCGACGCACAGAGCGAGTGTCTGTGCGTCGGGTGTAGTTTCTGACCAGTCGCCAGAGGAAAGCTCTTCGGGCTCCTCTTCGACTTTGGGCGGCGGCGGCTCGTAGTGAGCCTTCTTCCGATCCCAGACCATTACGTACCTACGTTCGTGTAGAAGGCTTCTGCGCCCTTGTTCACGGTGACGAGCATCTTCACCCAGGCGCCCGCGAAGTCCTGGTTATCGAACGTCTGCGAGACGCCGAAGATGCGCATGGACAGCGTCGTCGTCGCCGGGTTGTGCGTCGCGATGGCGAGCACGGGGTTTGCGGCGAAGGGCACCGCGCCGACGGCGGCAGCGGCCAGCTGGTGGTCGCAGTTCTCGCCGACGAGGGCTTGGTAGCCGAGCAGCGTGGTTGCCGTCACGATGTCGTTCACGTCGATTTCCCAGATGCCTTCGGAAAACGGCGTCACGAGCACCTTCGACTGCCGATCGAGACTCGTGCCGTACGTCACGCCCGAGGGCAGCACGGTTCCGCGCACCATGCGGTTGCCGTTGAAGTAGGGGCCGAAGCCCATCACGACGCAAAAGGGCGCCTGGGATGTGGCCGCGTTTTCGTTGCCGCCCGCGAGCACCACGCCGCCGTTCACGTCGAGGCGCACGGGGTCGCCGACGTTCAGGTTGAGGTTCGTGCCGAAGCCCGACACTGTGAAGTTCGTGCCCGAGGTGACGGGAAACTCGAACACATCCGGGTGCGAGTTCCGGTTGTAGCCACGCGCCCAGCGAAACCCGTATCGTCTTGCGTTGTCCATGTTCCCTCAGCCGAGCGAAATAGTGTTGTCGGTGGTCTCATTCACGAGCGAGATAGCCGCGCCGTTGCTACGACTGCGCGTGCCTTGGATACCGCGCAGGCCATCGACGACGCTGCTCGGGGAAAGGATGCGGCGCTCGGTCGCGTCGACTTCGAGCTGGGCAATGGCCTCTTGCTCGGCGAGCTCCGTCTTGTCGATCGACATGAGCAAGTTGTCTTGCCACTCGATGGGCGACCCATCGCCTGCGCTCTTGCGAAGCGAGGTGCAGTACGGCCCACCAGGGCGTTTCACTTCGATGTCGTACCCGAGGTTCTCGTAGTACCCGACACCGCCGAGTCCTACCTTGTAGGCCCAGACGTAGTGCTTGGTTGGGTCACCGCCCCTGATTTGTCCCTGCTGAAGGCTGCGGTCTACCGCGCGCGTGGGCGGGTCCTTGCGAGCCGAAGCAGCGGGAGTCCTGCTCTTGATGACGTGATTTGACGACACGAAACTCCAGGTTCTCCACCTTGCCGACTGGTGGGGTCTCCCTGGAGTTCAGACAGCAGCGACGGGAATCGCTGGAGCCGTCAAAGCGTCCGCTGGCTAAGCGTGGCGCCGATGGGGTTTAGTATGCAGGGCGCCACGCCCTCGTCAACGGGAGCCTTACTGTTTCGCGAGCAGCTTCTTCCCGACGGTCTGCGCCCACTTCTGACACGCCGCGCCAGCGTCGAGGTTCGGGTACATGCTGACGGCCATCTTGTAGTAGTGGCTGCCCTTGGGCATGGGGATAGTGCGGCTCGCGGTAGCCGGGGCCGTGCGCGGTCCGCCCGACATGCCGGTTGCACGTTGGCGCTCGATGGCGTCGGGCTTGGGGCGCTTGCCCAAGATGGTGCGCCGCGCCTCTTCCATCACCTCGTCGTGAAGCTCTTTCGAGTCCTTTCGGCCCTGGGCAATGAGCTGGTTCACGCGACCAGCGGCGAACTGCAACGCACGCGGGTCGCCATAAACGTCGGAGTTTTCGCGTTCGAGCTGGCGCGTGAGCTCTTCCTGCCGACGGCGGGGAGCGGTCACAATCTCGCGGCGTTCGGCGGCGAGGGAGATTTTCTGCATCTCCAGCTCCATCGCCTTCTCGCGCATCTCGGTTTCCATGGCAGCCGTGAGCGTGCGGTTCTGCTGGGCGCGCGAGTAGTCGTCCTCCAAGCGCTGGAGCTCCGCGTAGGTGCCGCGGATGCGCCGGTCGACTTCGGCCGTGTTGGCGACGGGCGCTTGCTGCGTGCCGGGCACCGGGCGGCTGCGTTCGGCGAGCTGCTCACGCAAGACCTTCGCTTCGGCTTCGGCGGCGGCGGCGCGCTCGCGTGAGCTCATGCGTGAGGCGCGCTTGTCACGCCGTGTGGGCTGCGCCACCTCGGATTCGTCTTCGTCGTCCTCTTCCGGCTCGGGCGCTTCGACCGACACCTCGTCGGTCTCGCCCTCCTTGGCGGCACCCATACGTTCGCGCATGCCACCGATGTGTTTGGCTACTGCTGCCTCTTCTTGGTCGCTATCTTCTCCAGCCATTATTCATGCTCCGCGCGCCAGGCGTCGGCTGGCAGCCAGGTGTTTCCCGTGTCGTCGATGTAGAAATGTTCCACGGCTCCGCTATCGGCCCGGTGCGCGCGGTAGCGCACTTCGCGAGTTCTGAGGTTCGTTGCGAGGTCTTCACTGCCGATGATGTCGCCGGCTAGCACGATGATGAGGTGCTGTTCGAGCCCGAGCACCGAGTCGTATCGAATATGGTAGGGGGCGGCATGGCAGAACAAAATCTTGTGCCCGAGGTCTATGCCGTTGGATCGCAGCTGGTCGAGCGCGCGGAGTCCGGCGCTGACGATAATGCCTTGCGGTGCTCGCGCCTTCTCTCGCTGCTGCACCGATTCGGGCATGTGAATCAGGGAGTCCGACTCGAACTTGTCACCCTTCTGCATGGGTATCTGCCAAAGGAAGACCCGATCAAATACAGCTTGGCGACTGAATGCCCCGTCTGTAATTCCAAATTCTAGGCGCCGCTCGTCGAGCAGGCGGGGGAGCCCGAGGGTGCCTGGTGGCGACATGCGTTTGCGCATGACGGCTGAGCGGCGCTCTGCCTGCTCGCGCTCGCGCGCGTCGAGGATGCTGCTGTCTACTTGCGGGCGTGCGACGCCGTTCGTGTCGGTGAGGTCACTCATTCACTCGGTCCTTGTGAGCGTTCCGGAAGAACGCCGATAGTGTTGCAAGTTCATTCCATAGCGTTGCAGCGGCCGTGACCTTGGGGTCCGTCGACTTGCTGCACGTGGCGAGCAGGTTCTCGTGAGCGTTTTCCAAGCGCTCGTCGATTTGCTTCAAGAAATACTGGCCGGGCACCGATCGAATCCAATCGATCACGTCGGATGATTTCCGGAAGCCGGCGTAGTTGGTCATTAGTGGGGGTTACCCGGTTGGGGTGGTGGCGGACGCGGCGGCATGCCCGGAGGTGGGCCTTTCGGCGGGCCCCCAGGCGGGACCATTCCGCC
>Ga0157305_10000130_pt1 | contig 6680 bp, 10 predicted proteins | sample NitcycUS148409B2_FD_108385 | JGI IMG/M metagenome (GOLD analysis project Ga0157305, IMG submission 108385) | Soil microbial communities from Arlington Agricultural Research Station in Wisconsin, USA - Nitrogen cycling UWRJ-S148-409B-2 | ecosystem: Environmental > Terrestrial > Soil >...
CCAACTACTTTAATCATAATTCGACGTACCATCTGGTGCAGGCACTTGGCCTTTTGCTCTTGTTCAAAGGTGCGAAAGGTCTGCCTAGACTGGAAAGGATCGCCCAATGACAACAACACATCTTTTACTCATCGTTGTGTGGCTTTCGCTCTTCGGCTGCACTCACACTCCACTGATTTCGTCTGCCGGCACTGAAGACAACGGTGTTGAACTCAATGACATTCACTCTCAGCTGAATGCCACAAAGCACAGCGCCGTCCTCAACCCAACGTCTATTGAAGACATTCAAGTCGCGATTCGAGATGCGAAAGCCAAACGACAATTTATCAGTATCAGCGGCAGCAAGCATTCAATGGGTGGACAGCAATTTGGAACAGGAACACTTCATCTCAGCATGTCGTCTTTCAATCAGGTCATCAGCCTGGATGCAGGAACAGGTATTATTGAAGTTCAGTCTGGAATTCAATGGCCAGAATTGGTGGCCTGGCTTTCCAAGAACCAAGCTGGTCCAGGCAGAACATGGGGTATCAGGCAAAAACAGACCGGCGCAGACCGGCTCAGTATCGGAGGTGCTCTCTCGTCGAACATCCACGGGCGAGGATTGACCATGCGCCCCATGATCGATGATGTGGAATCATTCACGCTGATCGATGCCAATGGCGATCTCAAGACGTGCAGCCGCATAGAGAACAAAGAACTCTTTCGATTGGTAATCGGCGGCTATGGACTCTTTGGTGTGATTGGCACAGTGAAAGTGCGTCTTACTCCAGTAGAGGTCCTGGAGAGAGTGGTCCAATTGATTGAGGTACAAGATTTCATTCCCTTAATCACAACACGAATCCAAGAAGGATTTTTGTACGGAGATTTTCAATTCGCCATTGATCCCCAATCAGAGGATTTTATGAAACGCGGGATCTACTCCCTCTACAGGCCAGTTAATAGAAACGTTGAATCCGATGGCGAGCTGAGGGAAATGAAGGGAGACGATTGGTATCGCTTGCTGGGCTTGGCACACAAAGATAAGTCACGCGCATTTGACGTTTACTCACAATTTTATTTAACCACCAACGGCCAACTCTATCGTTCAGATACTCACCAAATGGGCGTGTATGTGGATGGCTATCATAGTGAGTTTGATAAGGGTGGGGTCAAAGCATCAGAGATGATCAGCGAAATTTATGTTCCCAGAGAACAGTTGAAGACCCTCTTTGATGAGCTTCGGGAAGACTTCAGAGCAAACGAGACGAACGTCGTGTATGGAACCGTCAGACTCATTGAAGAGGACACCGAAAGTTTCCTGACCTGGGCCAAACACAGCTATGCCGCGACAGTCTTCAATTTTCATGTTGAACATACGCCGGAGGGAATTGAGAAAGCCAAGGGTCAGTTCCAGCACATCATCGATCGCGCACTTCAACATGGCGGTAGTTACTTTCTGACGTACCACCGCTGGGCCCGAAAGGATCAAGTGCTGAGTGCCTATCCTCAAATGCCGGAATTCTTGCGACTCAAGAAGCGGTACGACCCAGAGGAGCGCTTCCAGAGTGATTGGTATCGCCACTATCGAGAGATGTTTAAGGACCAGTTGTGAGCGCTAGGACAACTGCGTTCCTACTTTGGACATTGTTGGGACTATTTTGCTGCCGTGTGGTGGGTCAACTTGTTGTTGTGTTGTACGCCCCATCGTTCTTGCCGCCGATGCACGAGTGGTATTCGGGACTGATGCCCTATCGATACCTCTTCCCAGCTCAAATTCTCATCATTGTCGTTTTCATGCACATTGCTTTGGACATGACGCGTGGAACTGGTTTCTGGACACTCCAGCAGCCAAGGCTTGGTCTTTGGCTTAGGACTTTTGGTGTCATCTATTTTGTGTCTATGGTGGTCCGATATGTCTTGCGAATGTCTTGGTATCCTGAAGAACGATGGCTTGGCGGCACAATTCCCATAATCTTCCATTGGGTGCTTGCAACCTATATTATTGTGCTTGGCAGCTATCATCTTCACGGTTCAAATGAGCTGGAGACGAGGAAATTCTGAAGCCCCGCCTGCAAACGTAGAATGGCCTTGTTTCTTCGACTTGGCACAAGGACACGGTCGGAAGTCTTACTATCATTCGGTGGCGTTAGGATAGCCATGAAGGTCAAACGAATTGTGGCCAATGTTCAAGCTAAGAACATTGGTGATGCAAAGCGTTTCTATGAAGACATTTTAGGGTTAGAAAACTTAATGGATCTCGGGTGGATCGCTACATATGGTTCCAATACGACATCAATTGTGCAGATGAGCTTCATGAAAGAGGGAGGCTCAGGAACGGCCGTTCCTGACATTTCGATAGAAGTCGATAATGTCGACGAAGCATATAAGCGAATGACAGAGGGAAGGTTTAAAATCGAATACACCATCACTGATGAGCCTTGGGGGGTTCGTCGTTTTTTCGTCCGAGACCCATTTGGGAAACTCGTCAACATTCTTTCTCACACATAGACAGGACATTCTGCCTTCTTCAAAGGGGACATTCTAAATGTCGCAGCACGTGGCGGGGCCACTTACTCGGTGGAAGGTGGGTACAGATCGTATTTCGGAATCGCCGGATCCATTTGGTCCCACGGCTGCACATCGGAGACAAAGAAGTCCATTTGCGGACGAAACCAACTAGGGTCGTCGAGGCTTCCCACCGTCACTCCAACAATGCCAGTGTCTCGTTCATCTGACTCTCCACCGGTGAGCCGCGAGCCGCATTTGGAGCAAAAGCCACGCTTGTGTTTGCCGCCTGCCGTGCTCGGGGTGAAGTGGTACCGCAGTTGGCCTTTCGTCACACGAAATGCTGACGAAGGCACAACCAATCCCGGGACAAATCCACCGCCGGTCACTCGCTGGCAATCGCGGCAGTGGCACTTGAACATCATAATGGGTTCCGCCGAGCATTCGTAGCGAACCGCTCCGCATACGCACCCTCCAGTAAAAGGAATCTTCATCGGATAACGTTACCCCAGTTTCCTTGCCAAAAACCAGCAACAAGAAAGACCCAGGGAATCCTGAGGCTCGCACACTCTGCTCGGGAGAAGAACATCATCAGTCATCGCCTCTCATACCGCGATAGACCCCGCCCAGTGGAAAAGTCAGAATGTACTGTTTCTTCAAACGAGAAGTAAGATTGCTACGTCCATAGCAAACGGAGTAATCTTCCAACCCCACCCACCGGTGGCCGATTGAAACTGCACTATTCTCAAAGAAGGAAGAAAGCCAATGCCATTCTATCTGACCCGCTTCAGTTACACACCAGAAACGTGGGCGAAGCTCATCCACAATCCAGAGGACCGTCGAGCGGCAGCTCAGCAGTACATTGAATCGGTCGGCGGAAAGTTGCACGGTTTCTGGTATGCCTTCGGTGATCACGACGCATACAACCTGTGGGAAGCACCCGATAATGTCTCGATGGCAGCGACGGCGATCGCAATCACCGCGGGAGGAGCGCTGAGTTCCCTACATACAACCCCATTACTGACAGTCGAGGAGACAATTGCGGCTTTACAAAAGGCTTCCCTGATCAAATATCGGCCACCCGGTGACAAAAGGGAGAGATAAGAAAAGGGGATAGGCTGCTTTTCTAGGTGATTGGATGTTTCGCAAAAGGTGTCAGGAACCGTTTCGCGGCGCGTGCGTTGATCAGAGGCCCAACTGCGCTCTCCCTTATGCTGTTTCGCCCGGCGGCTGTACACTTTTGCTGCGAGAAGGCTTGATACTTTGGATGGCATCGATCGCCGCACCTTGAACCGCTCTGTTGATGATCTGCGTCACATCTCTGCCAGCAGGGGTCTCCAAGAATTCCGCATACGCCTTCAACTCTTCATCTGTGAGCGTTCGGTAGGTGAAGAGTCCTTGAAATATTCGTCCCTGTTCAAACATGCCCTTCATGTTTCCACGCATGGATGCCAGATACTCTTCTAGATTCTTTTTATTCTGCAAATTCTTGGTTCGGTACTCGACTTCGAGCGTGCGGGCGACGGCGGTTACGATGGCCTCCCAGGCCTCGGTCGCCATTTCGCTCCCTTGGGTAATCTCCTCAATGCGGCGCACGACCTGGACTCGCTCCGGAGCAGGACGCTCCAGCTGTAATTGCAAAAAGAAGGTCGCGAACTGGACGGACTTTTCGGCGGAACTGGCGTTTACTTCAATCGTGGTGATCTTTTTCCCTAAATCCGATCGCAGCCAACTCATCGTCGCAAGGGTCGTCTCGTGGGAGAGGCTCCCTCGGAGCCGCGACCGAATCTCTGAGTCGAAGAGCTCCGGCGTTAAGACCTCCGCGAAACTCTGGCGAATCTGGTGTCGAAGGTCCTTTGATACCGCAGAGCGTTGTCGCTCCAACCCCACCAACAGTTGATCGACCATGGTCATGTACTCGTTCGGCAGACGTGGAATTTGTTCCGTCACCCCGGACAGCTGCATCAATTCCCCCACGGACTGCTCATCTGACGCTGCAACGGCTAGCATGGGCGCACTCAGCCACAGCATGCCACTGATGGCTAGCAGTACGCAGAACGATCTTGGCAGTAATTGTTTGATGGTTCTCATTAGGTACCTCCGGCACTCTAGTCGTTTCCTGAGGATAGGAAAGAGAGCAGAATGAGAACAATTCCCCAAAAGGAGGTGCGGCAAGGAAGACCCGCCCGAGCCAACGTGGAAAAGTAGCATCTCGCGCTCTCGTGATATATGATCCGCACGTCGCTATAACAGAAGTCAGCCGTGATCATTGTCGTGTTCGAAGGAAGGAATACGTTGCAATGAATCCAAACAAAGCCCTTTGGGAAAAAGGCGACTTTACTCGCATTGCAGAGACTATGAGAGAGAGCGGAGAGACACTCGTCAGGGGACTTCGCATCACACAAGGGTTGAAAGTCTTGGACCTCGGATGCGGTGATGGAACAACGGCGTTACCTGAGGCGAGACTCGGAGCAGACGTGCTGGGTGTTGACCTCGCAAGCAACCTGGTTGAGGCGGGGAACGCACGTGCACGGGAGCAGGGCCTCGCGAACTGCAAGTTTCAGGAAGGCGATGCATCCAATTTGCACGAATTGAAGGATGACACGTTTGATCTTGTCGTGAGCATTTTTGGAGCCATGTTCGCGCCAAGGCCGTTTGAGGTGGCCAAGGAGATGGTACGCGTGACCCGTCCCGGAGGTCAGATCATTATGGGGAACTGGATTCCCAACGATCCGACATTAGTCGCACAAATCTTGAAAATCAGTTCCTCGTACTCGCCTCCACCGCCGGAGGGCTTTATCAGTCCTATGACGTGGGGAATCGAGAGCACCGTGATCGAGCGGTTTGCCGGCGCGGGGATTCCAACACAGAAGATCTCTTTCGTGAAAGACACGTTTACCTTCAACTATTCCGGCACACCATCCGATCTGCTTGGCATATTCAGAAGATACTATGGGCCAACGATGAATGCGTTTGAAGCCGCAGAAAAGAATGGGCGAGCCGGTGATTTACAGAAGGAACTGGAAATTCTGTTTAATAGTCAAAACACAAGCCCACGAAAGGATGCTACTTCGATACCTGCGACCTTCTTGCGCGTCACCGTTTGCGTATAGTGATGCAGAAACGCGAGGGGCACCAGACTGCAGATCACCCCGTCATGAAAATTATCCTGAGCGCGTTCGTTTTCAACAGGAATTGCTTCAGACAATTATCTCTGTTAGTCTCGTCGGCATTCCATGAAAACAGCTCTTATTCTGATGAGCATTGTTCTTACCGCGTGTTCAGCAACAGTTCCTGCGACTATGAGGATCGAAAGAAATCACATCCTGCGAGGATCTGCGAGCGGGAAGGTAGGGAGCGATGCGGTCATTTCCGTGAACAATATAGACGGGCTGTCCTGCGGGGGGATGATGTTTGTTCCTGTGACCGAGACCACTACTGAAGGCACCATCCAATGTAACGACAAACGGAAAGGGAAGTTTATTGCGAACGGTAAGGGCGACTCGTGGACGGGAGAAGGGAAACTGAACGATGGATCGAAATTCTTTATTCTGCTTGGAACGAAGAGGACACCACTAGAGTACTAAAACGGATGCCCCTGTCGGATTCTTCCGGCCCCTCCACAGCGTCTTTCCTTCGAAGAGCAAAAAAGGGGGTGAAGCTACGGCATAGTGCCATTGACTCTCTCCTCCAATTTCCTCAGAATTTGTCTTTCCTTTGCTCGCTCATTTTAACAAGGTTTTCACAGCAGACATCGGAGATTGGCAGATCCTGGCTTAACAAGGAGGAGCTACCATGGGAAAAATGGTTGAGTGCGCCAAGGTTGATCCATCGTCCGGATGCACACATGTAATAAGGGGGACCACCGAAGAGGAAGTGCTGAAGAAAGCCGCGGAACACGCAAAGCAGCATGGGATTCGGGAGGTCACCCCGGAGCTCAAGGCCAAGGTAAAGGCAGCAATCCGAGACGAGAAGTAACTCATTCTTCAGGCTCTCTATAGCGTGATCTCGATCGCCTGGCTAATGGAGAAGTGGGGACACCTTCCGGCGTGTCCCCGCCCTGTTCTCTTCTGCCAACCTTGTAAGAGAGCACTCTGACACGGTGGGCAAGAAAAGGTACCAGGAACATTCCGCGGCGCGTGGCGGGTGGAAATTCTGAGTCATTGCTTGCCGCTAGACCTACCCCCTTCGAAAAA
>Ga0157305_10000131_pt1 | contig 6662 bp, 6 predicted proteins | sample NitcycUS148409B2_FD_108385 | JGI IMG/M metagenome (GOLD analysis project Ga0157305, IMG submission 108385) | Soil microbial communities from Arlington Agricultural Research Station in Wisconsin, USA - Nitrogen cycling UWRJ-S148-409B-2 | ecosystem: Environmental > Terrestrial > Soil > Agricultural...
CACAGAATAATGCTGCGGTCGAGGAGCACGTCTTTCGCGACAGAGTGCTGACGGTACTGGCCACGGTGGAACAAACGTATTGGGAACTCGTGTTCGCCAATGAAAATCTAAAAGTCGCCGAAGCCGCCTTAAAGGCCGCTCAGAACCTTCTGGCCGAAAACAGGGCCAAAGCCAAAGCTGGTGTCATGTCGATCGTGGACGTCCTGCAGGCGGAAGCGGCTGTCGCCTCACGCGTGGAGCAAATCCTGATAGCCGAGAAATCCATTCGCGATCAGGAGGACCAGTTACGTCGGCTGCTGAATCCCGGTGAAAATGAGTTGCGGGAAGACCTGCGGTTGACGCCTCAAGATCCGCCGGCCGTGGCCTTGCAGCCGATCAGCTTGCAAGAAGCGATCGATATTGCCATCGAGCGCCGGCCCGAGATTGTTCAGGCCAAGAAGAATGTGGATAGCAGCGAACTCAATACCAATTTCGCCAAGAACCAATTGCTCCCAACCCTTTCGTTCCAAGGCACCTTGGGATTGGCAGGCCTTGGCGGTAACCTTGGGAATTCCGTCAATAGTAACTTTAGCGGTGATTTCTACAACTACGGTGCCGGTCTGGTGCTGAGTTATCCGCTCGGCAACCGCTCAGCCTGGAGTACTTATAATAAGCGTCAGATGGAGGGGAGGAATGCCCAGGTTTCGCTGGTCAGCGTCCGACAACAGATTATCGTCGGCGTGCGTGAGGCAGTGCGCCGTGTTCAGACCGACTTCAAGCGCATCGAGACGACCAGGTCGGCGCGCATCATGGCGGAAAAGCAACTACAGGCGGAACAGGAACGCCTCAAGGTCGGCTTGAGTACCACCCGCTTCGTGCTGGAATTTCAACGCGATCTGGCGACCGCACAGGGGAACGAGCTGCGTGCCATCGTTGATTACAATAAGTCGCTCTCGAATTTAGAGCGGCACAAGGCCACGACGCTCGATCGATACAACCTAGAGATTCATTGATCCGATGCCGGCGCAGGAGTCGGAGCCGAACCTCCATCCGATTCCGGTCCAGACCGAAGAACGGGGAGCGGCGCTGGCGCTGCTGCCGATCGCCGCAACCATTGATTACTACGCCCTTCCCGACTGGCTCCAAGAAGAGCCGTGGATTCAATTCGCTCCGCAAATCATCTCCTATCTCGCCTTTGCCTTGTGGGCTGTCCATAATGGTTCGGTCCTAACTCGATTCGGGTTGGAAACGCGGCGGCTTACCAGAGGGCTGAGGATAGGAACATTGACAGGGCTTGTCCTCGGGGCTCTGAACTCTTTGCTGATTCTTCGCCTGTTGCCCTCCCTCGGATATGACATCGCATTCCTGACTCACACGCCCCACGCTCAAGTGCCCGTGTTTGTCATGATTCCGTGGTTCATCGGTGGTATCGCGCTGTTCGTGGAATTCAATTTTCGCGGTTTTGTGTTGGGGCGCCTGGTCGCAATGGAATCGGGCATCTGGCGCCATGCGTCACTCCGGCGCCTTTCACCTGGTGCGCTCCTAACCAGCGCGCTCTTGTTCTCGTTTGACCCCTTCATGGTCAATACCTTTCGGGAGTTGCATTGGATCGCCCTAGTGGACGGATTGATCTGGGGTCTCATCTGGCTGCAAACGAGAAATCTGTACGCCACAATCGTGGCACATGCGGTGGAAGTCATCCTCGTGTATGGTGCAGTGCGATCAGCGTTACTGTCCTGAGACCCCCCTATGACTCCCTCGTTTTCCAGCTACCTCGTGAACGACTGTTTTGGCGATCCCGGGGTCTATGTGGAAGTTCGATGGTCGAAGCGCGCATTGCTCTTCGACCTGGGACAGAACGACTCTCTGGGCCCCACCCGTCTTTTGCGGGCGAACGACATCTTTATCTCCCATACGCACATGGATCACTTCATCGGATTTGATGCCGTCGTGCGTGTGGCTTTGGGACGCGGGAAAACGCTTCGCCTCTATGGTCCGCATGGACTGATCGATAATGTGAACGGCAAGCTACGCGGGTACACCTGGAATCTGGTTGACGGCTATCCATTGACGATTCAGGTCCGTGAATTCGACCGTCAGGAAGTGCGGCACGCGACATTCCAAGCCTCCAACGGTTTTCTACAATCGGATCTCACGGTTCATCCGCTCCGGATAGATCCGCGGACCGGGCTCTTTCCCGTCCTGGAAGATCCGATGTTTACCGTACAAGCAGTGGCCTTGAACCATCGCATTCCCTCCATCGCCTATGCGTTGGAGGAGCGGTTCCACATCAACGTCAACAAGCAAAAGCTGCACGATTCCGGCCTTCCGGTCGGCGGCTGGTTGAAGGATGTGAAGCAGTATCTTTGGGAAGGGAAGCCGGAGGAGTTTCGTTTCACCGCCGTCCTGTTTGACGAGCATCGTCGCATGGAACGAGAGTTTGTGCTGGGTGACTTTGCACGCCAATTCTTGACGATCACTCGAGGGCAAAAGCTGGCATATGTCGTCGATACCCGCTACGACCAGGATAACGAAGCCAGAATCGTCGCACTCGCCAAGCACGCAGACCTTTTCTACTGCGAATCGCCCTATCTCGACATCGATGCGGAAAAGGCCCGCGATCGCTATCACCTGACGGCAAGACAGGCCGGGATCATGGCGCGCAAAGCCGAGGTGCGCGATCTCGTGGTCTTTCACTTTTCGCCGCGTTATACGGGACAAGGAGAAGTCATCGAGCAGGAAGCCATAGAGGCCTTCCGAGGACACTCATAGGAGGAGCGATCACGTGAACGATTGGGGAAAATACGTCGTCTATTTTCTGTTAGGAGGTACCATCGTCAGTCTTTCTACGTATCTAGGCGCGCAGGGGCGCCCGTACCTTGCGGCCTTCGCCAGCACGTTCCCCGCCATCACAGGCGCCACATTCGTCCTGCTGTATCTCAATGGCGGCAGCGACGCGATTGTCGCTTACGCGGAGAAGCTTTTCTGGTTCGTCCCACCCTGGATCGTCTACGTCATGGCCATGATCTTCATTGTGCCCCGATGGGGGTTCTGGCCCGCCATGGCGCTTTCTCTGTCGCTCTATATGGGCTGCGTCTGGCTGGTTAAACTGGCGTTGCGCTGACCAATGCCACTCCTGTAGGGACCCTGCCACCAGGGTGCGGATCACCGAAGTACGCTGTTCTGGCGCTGATTTCCTGTTTCCCCTTCTTAAGAACTACCTTGTTTGAATACCTACCGGACGAGCCAGGTGAACGCTACAGTCAAGGCATGCACCCCTAAGAACTACCGCATGGGAGGCAGCCATGATCAGCTTGATGGAGTTTGTGTCACTCTGCGGCGTGGCCAGTTTGACGGCTGCAGGAGCCTCGCAAGGGCTTCAGCGCTTATGGCGGTCGAGGATACAGCGAGCAGACGAGGGACTGAGTCTTCCCATCGAAGAAACCTCCGGACGGCCATCCCCAGGGGCATGGCACGAACCCCGTCACGGAAAACGGCATACGGTAAGCTGTCCGATTGAATATATCCTGGACGAGATCCGCTACGAAGGCATGCTCGTGGACATGTCACGCCGGGGATGGCGCGCCCAAGGGAGGCGTCCGGTCGCCAAGGGCATCGCGATGACGGTGGAGATCCTGTGCTCCAATCCCCCTCACCGGATTACCATAGCGGAGGCCGTGGTTCGGTGGACGGACGGTCTGGAATTCGGCGTGGAAGTGACGGACATTAGCCCGGACTCGGCCGCCAGGCTCAGCGAGTATCTGACGAAACACTGTCCGCACGAAGAACCCGCGCCAGTGTACGCCCTCTCACCTTTTTCGTATAACTAGGCGCAGAATCGACCGCGGCATCATCAGGCAGCCTGACCGAAATGGAGCCGGCTCATTTCGGTCATCGCCGACACCAGATGGTCGACGGTCTCGGTGACGCAGGTGCTGGCCTTGTGCGATGGTCCCTTGCCGCCGGCCCAGATGTCCGGCGGGTGTTCGATCTCGCGCACGTTTTGGCAAAACTGTGTGATGGATCGCTTCCAAAACACGCCGTCGCTGCCTTCGTCCAGGAAATGCTCGCGGTCCTCGGTAAAGGGCCGGTCGAACTGCTTGGCCCTCATCTGCCACATCTGTTCCATCGCATTCTGTCGCTCCTGGCTGAATTCAAGGCCCGTGGCTCGCTCATTCAATGCGGCAAACAGACCGCCGATCACGCGCTCCACCTCCGAGCTGGGAAACATTCCCACGCACGTTTGCACGATCAGATACTTGTGGAACAGAAAGACTTCCGCGCTGATGCGCGCCTCATTGGCAGAGGGATCATAGGCGCGCGCCAACTCTTTGAGCGCCTCTCCCGAGGGGCCCTCCAGGCTGGAGCCCAGCAGCCTGGCTAATTGACGTCCGATTCTCAGATAGTCCGTCGGCTCAGCCCGCTGCGTCATAGAAGCATCATTCCTTTGTCTAATGGCCGATGGATGTCGCGGTATCGCGACATGAGCCTTCCCATCCTCTCATCCCGCTTTTGATTTCCCAAGACAAACCACGATTCCCACCGCAAACGGGAATTCCAGCGCTGGTAGTGCCCCGCACAGCCTGCTAGGATGACAGGTCATCCTCCGAAGGAACGAGTCGACGTGCCTCACCTTACTGAAACGCCACCGCCCTCAGAGACCCTTTTCGTGGAGGGGGCGAGGCAAAACAATCTGAAAAATATCTCTCTCGGCATCCCGCATAACCAGGTTACGGCGGTCACTGGACTGTCAGGATCTGGAAAATCCTCTTTTGCCTTCGATACGCTCTTTGCCGAGGGTCAATGGCGGTACGTCGAGTCGCTGTCGACCTATGCCCGCATGTTTCTCGACAAGGTCGCGCGGCCGGACGTGGATCGGATCCTCAACATCCGCCCGGCCATTGCCATCGAACAAAAGAACCAGGTGAGGACGGCGCGTTCGACCGTGGGTACGGCGACAGAAATCGCCGACTTGCTGAGGCTGCTGTTTGCCAAACTTGGCAGACCGATCTGCCCGGACTGTCATGAGGAGGCCCGGGCATTTCACCCCGATACCGTCACCGCGGATCTACTCGAACGCTTTTCCGACGCCAGAGCCATGCTTCTGTTTCCCCTGTCCTCTCCACCGGCCAAGAGCGAGCCGGCCCTTATCCAGTCGCTCCTGACCAGAGGGTTCACTAAAGTCAGGCTTGGCGAAGAGACCGTCGATCTCCATGGGGCTAAGGCTCCTGCACTCCATCGTCAGCCTTCCTTCTATGTGGTCCTCGACCGGCTGGTCATTCGGGAAGACAATCGGTCGCGTCTCTGCGAGGCGGTCGAGACGGCGTTCCGCGAAGGCGACGGTTGCTGCGCGGTGGACGTGATTGGTCAGGGATTGCAGACCTATCATTCAGGTTTTCGCTGCCAACGTTGTGGACGCGCATTTGACCCGCTTCGTCCCGTCCTGTTTTCATTCAATCATCCGCTGGGCGCCTGCCCGGAATGCAAAGGCTTCGGCAACGTTCTGCGCTATGACCCGGCGCTCGTCATTCCCGACCAGAACAAGTCGCTCGTCCAGGGCGCCATCGAGCCATGGAGCAAACCGGGCACGGACTGGTGGCAGAAACAGATGCTGCTCGCCATGAAGCGGAAAGGTGTGGACCTGACCGTCCCCTACAGGCTTCTCGAGAAGCATACGCAGCAACTGCTGTGGGAGGGCGACAAGTCGTTCGATGGGATCAATGATTTTTTTGAATACCTCGAAGGAAAACGCTACAAGCTCCATGTACGCGTCCTCCTGAGCCGCTATCGTACGCCGTTCGAGTGCCCAAGCTGCCGGGGCAGCCGGCTGAAGCCCGATGCCGGCTTTGTGAAGGTGGCCGGCACCGATATCCAGCAGGTGACGTCGATGACGATCGAAGGCGCGATGTCATGGCTCAGGTCTCTGACCTTGAGCCCGTACGAATACGCGGTGGGGCGGACCTGTTGGGACAGCTCAAGGCCAAGCTCGGATTTCTTTTACGGGTTGGCCTCGGCTATCTCACGCTCGGCCGTCAGACCAAGACGCTGTCGGGCGGGGAAGCACAGCGCGTGTCCCTGGCCAATCAGTTGGGCGCTCGACTGGTTGGAACCCTGTATGTGTTAGACGAACCGACAATAGGCCTTCATGCCAGGGACACCGAACTCTTGGCCGGGATCTTGAAGGACCTGGCGGCCGCAGGAAACACCGTCGTCGTGGTCGAACACGATCGCCAAATGATTGAGTCAGCCGACTACATCGTGGAACTCGGACCGCAATCCGGAGAAAAAGGCGGAGAGATCGTGTGCGCTGCACCGGCTGCCGACTTCGTGCAAGACCGCCGTGCGATTACCGCACGCTACTTGAGAGGGGAGGAGCAGATTCCGGTGCCTCGCTCCCGACGCTCAGGCTCGGGGAAATTCCTCGTGATCGCCGGCGCCAACGAACACAACTTGAAGGACTTGGTCGTGCGGTTTCCACTCGGCATGCTGATTTGTGTCACGGGAGTATCCGGGTCCGGTAAGAGCACACTTGTGGAAGACACGCTGTACGCCGCGCTCGCCCGGGCGTTTCGCATCGAGACCCTGCCCATGGGCCGCTTTACCGCCATCAAGGGGATCGAACACGTGAAGGGTGTCCGCCTGATTGATCAGCAGCCCATCGGGCGAACGCCCCGGTCCAATCC
>Ga0157305_10000133_pt1 | contig 6627 bp, 7 predicted proteins | sample NitcycUS148409B2_FD_108385 | JGI IMG/M metagenome (GOLD analysis project Ga0157305, IMG submission 108385) | Soil microbial communities from Arlington Agricultural Research Station in Wisconsin, USA - Nitrogen cycling UWRJ-S148-409B-2 | ecosystem: Environmental > Terrestrial > Soil > Agricultural...
ACTAGTACAGGTACTTTACAGACTGCTTATCTTAATTCACTAGTACCACAAATACAACCTAATGATACTTTAGGTGCGGTTACTATTAAGAGTGCAAGGTCTGCAAATACTCTTACTATACAAGAGTGGCAGAATATAGCAGGAGTAACTACAGCTAGTGTTACAGGAGCAGGAGTTCTTACAGTAGCTGCTTTAGTACTATCTACTCTACCAACACCAAGTGCCGGAACTTATGATATACTAACTAGAAATATAAGTACAGGAGTTATTGAAAAGGTCTTAAGTTCTACTTTCCAGACGGCTTTAACGAATCCAGTTACAGGAACAGGTACAATTAATACAATACCTAAATTCGGTACAGTATCAGGTATAGTTAATAGTAGTATTACTGATACAGGAGTATTAGTAACTATTGCTAATCCTACAAATGTATCAGGTACTGTATCAAGTGGAACAACAACTTTAGGTAATACCCCTCCAACACAAAATAATCACTTAGTCAGAAAAGATTATTTAGAATCTAGATTACCCGTTAATTATACTAATACTGTTTATGTTAATAATAATAATCCAAATAGTGCTACTATTTTTGATTATGATAATCCCCCATCAACTAACTATGATTCATTAAAAGCAGATGTAAATAATATATACATTGGACTAGATACTTCTGCTTGGGTATATAATACTGTGGGTGCAAATTATGTTACTAAACCAGCTACAGCAACTGCTTCTAACTTTTATTTAGCTGGAACAACAACTGATGCTGAAAGTAATAAAACTTCTAATTTATATAGAGACGGTGGTTTACAAATAGGTGCGGGTACAGTAATTAGTACTGAAAAAGTAAGAATCAATGTAGCACTTAATAAGACTGGGCTTATTGTTGATATGCCAGCTATAACTAGTAATCCTCCTGGGGGTGTGCCTGATTCTATTAGGTCTTTTGTAAGAGGTCATTTAGGTACATCTCTAAATACTGTAAATGCGTTTTATGGAGTAATAAGTGGAAAGAGAAGTGGAGGTTTCTCTGTTTCAAATCTTGATGCTGACCCTGATGCTACTGAGTCTATTGGACTAGATGTTAACTTTAAATCTACATCTACAACAAATACAGTTATTAGAGCTAGAAGAGGGGCTACAACAATGTTCAATGTCAGTGATGCTGGTGTTGGTTATTTTGCTGGTAATGTTGGTATTGGAACATCTCCATCTAGTTATAATTATGCATCTACAGATAAAATACTAGAGATTCAAAATCCTGCTACTGCTTTAAATTCACAAGCTCATGTTATTATATCTTCAGGTTCAACATTAGCTAGTACATCTTTAGGTACATTAACTTTTGTAATGCCTAATGTAACTCACATTAATAAAATAGCTGGGTACATAAATGTAATAACAGAAGCAGGACATACGTCTGCATCTCCAAAAACAACTATGAAGTTTACTACTGCTGGAGTATCAGGACTTGCTGAAGTTATGCGTTTTGATTCAAATCAAAATGTTGGTATAGGAACCACTAACCCTACTGTCAAAACTGAAATAGTTAGTACAGGAGCAGGTATAAAAAGTCTTTTATTGTTAAATAATTTACATCAAACAGTTGGAGTTGTCGATGGTGTTTCTCTAAGAATGAGAAATTTTACTATGAACTCAAGTTCTACTTATGGTACCGCTGATAATAGGTTCTCAATGGGTTTTTCAACAGATAACTTCGTTTTATTAGAAGGAGGTAATGTTGGTATTGGAATAGGTAATCCAACAGCTAATTTACATATTGCCGCATCAACAACAGCAAAAGCTTTAATGAGACTAACTGTAGGTGTTGCTCCAACTACTCCTAATGATGGAGATATTTGGTTAGAATCAAATACAAATACAGGATTAAAAATAAGAATAGCAGGTGTGACTAAAACTATAAGTTTGGTATAATTTTTTTAAATAATTCTTTTCTTTTTATAGGAAAAGTAAAAATATTTATTATATTTGTCCTTTATTTTTAACTTAATATTTTTTATATGATAGTAGATTTTAATTTCAGTTTAATAGGTTTAGATAAGAATCCTATTATTGGCAGTAATGCTGGTAAAAATATAGCTAATGCTTTAGCTAGTTCCCCTAAAGGAGATAGTTTAAAATTATGGAATTGGGCAACTAAGCTTTATGATGGAGTCTCTTTAGACCTTGATCCTTCTGATTTACAAACACTAAAAAGTTTTATTGAAAATGAAGAAACTTTTACTGCTTTATTGAAAGCACAATGTTTAGAAATTTTTAATAAACCTGTAGATACTTCTACTAAAGAGGTAGAAGGTAGTTCTGCTGATTAGTAAACCTTTAATAGTATTAATGAAAAACCCTCTTATTGGAGGGTTTCTTCTTTTGTACCAACTAGTAAATCTTTTAACTCTACTTTTAAAGCTTCAGCTATATTAATTAATGACCTTATAGATATATTATCTATATCTCTTCTTTCTATTCTTGATATTGTTCCTACTGCGGGTAATGATAGAGTAGTACTTTGAAGAAAAGGGTATAAATCCAGCTCATGTTCCTACACCGAAGATTGAGTAATATTTATATCTGTGTTAAAGCTATTACGGTCATTTACACAAATTCCCCCTTTTTAGGGGGTTTTTTATATCTTTGAGTTTGTATATTAAAAACTTTTCACTATGGAACACATGAATGATGACTTAGTAGGTATAAGAGTAGTTTCCCAAGTTCCTTTGAATGGGAAAGAGTACTCTTTAAATGAAGCTACCTTAAAAGACTTAGGTATTAATAATAACTTAGCTTATACTTATCACAAAGGTTTAGAAGTTACTTGTATTCAAGAACGAACTAAATGGGAATGGAAAGAAATGGAAGTAGGAGAGATAGGATTACTAGATACTAATTTTGTTTATCCTAATGGTATTTCTTCTTTTGGTATAGATTATTCTAATAAAGAATATAATTTTGTAAAAGTAGTATCAACATCAAATGATTATGTACTACCTGTAGCAACAACTACTATATTAGGAGGAGTTAAACAAGGTACTAACATTACTATTGCAAGTGATGGAACAATAAGCTCTACAGCATCCGCAGTAGCCCAAGGAATAGAAGACACAATTACAACAGATCCTTTAATCACTAATGATAGTGTAATACAATTAGAATATGGTTCTAGTTTTGCAATACAACATCAAACAGGAGATACAGTAGACCAACCTTTCTTTCAAATGAACACTCAAGTTCCTTTTATAAGTGGGGATTATCCTGAAGTAATAATAGGAGTGGCAGACCAGTATGGTGGTCTTAAAGTTGGATTCGACATTAATAAGTATGATGGAGGTTTTTATGCTATAGGTGGCGCGGCTGGGCTTGAATATTACAATACACCACTAACTTTACAATCTAACTCTTTAGTACATAAAGCCTATGTAGACCAGAATGTACAAAGAATTATAACTGGTAATGCTAATGTTGAAAATGAAGATAATAACTCCACTATTATTATAGATAACGGAGCTAGTAATATTACTATAACTGTAGATACAGATTCTATGGGAGATACAGTATGTGTAGGTTTTATACAACAGGGTACAGGAACAGTGACATTTGTAGCATCTGGCGTAACTATAAACACACCGACAGGTTTGAAAATTAAAGGTCAAAATTACAACGCTTATTTAGAGCAAATTGGTACATCGAATGTATTTCATTTATTAGGAAATGTGATAGCTTAATGAATATAATCTACACATGGTTTAAGAATAGGTATAAAAAATGGTATTCAGAAGAGTTTGAAATATTGACATTAATTACATCAATAAAGAAATCTTCTGAATACTATAATAATATAATTCTTTATACTGATGAACAGTCTAAAAAATATATAGAGAGTTATAATCTTCCTATACAAATAAAAATTGTAGAAGAAAATGATAGTAAATTATGGGTGTTAAACAAAATAAGTACTTATGAAAAACAAACAAAACCTTTTATACATATAGATGCAGATTGCATACTCTTAAAAAAGTTACCAGAAGAATTCAAAGAAGCTCAAATAGGTTTCCAAAGCAAGGAAGATTTTAAATATTATAAAGATAGATTGGGAGATATTAAAGTTAACACAGAAGATGTTTTTAACTTCGGAATTTATGTTTGTAATGATTTAAGTATAAATGAAAAATATTGTGCAGGTGCTAGAAATTTGGCGGAAAAAATAAAAAACATAAAACCTTTATTAGCTTATAACACAGTAGTTGAACAGTATTACATGGCAAGCTTATTAAAAGACTTAAATATAGTACCCTCACTATTATATGAAAATATAGAAGATATAAATGAAGAAGAATTACTTCATTTGATGCATAATAAAAATTCAAAAGAGTACTTCAATAAAATTAAACAAATATATGAAAGAATTTAAAAAAGACATATTTAGAACTAATAATGAAATAACAATAGTACAGACAGCAACTGTTATATCCAGCTCTACTACACCTGGCGGAGAAGATACTACTAAAACAGTAAGGTTTGCCAATTTTACCATAGGAGAAACAGTAACTTGGAGTAATATCTTAACTGAAACTACACCTGGATATATTGAGTATGCTGTATTTTCTGGCACAAGTATTTTTGTAAATCTTTTAGCAACATCTTCGGGATCATTTTTAGCACCATCAGCTACATTTGATGTACAAATAGACGTAACTGGCTCAAGTATTGCAATCGGAAATAACGGAGATATAAATTTAAAATTCCTACACTTAGGCATAGAAATACCTCCTAATGGTAATAATGTACATTTAAGTGTTTCTACAGTATAGAAATAGATTTATAACTACTATACACTTTTTGTAACCAATATACTTTTGATAACTATGATAATAACTTTAAACTTATCCCTAAATCAATTAACCTCTAAATCTTAGGAACATGAAAGAATATTTAGCTCAATACTTTATAGAATCAGGTCTTATAGTAGGAGCAATAGTAGGAGGAGTTGCAGCAATGACAACTTCTAAAAAGAAAATAGTAAGTAGACTTGTTAGTTTCTTTATTGGTGTACCTGTTGCTATTTTACTAAGTCCTTTACTTTGTAGTCTATTAAGTATTACCGCAGAGAATGCTAGAACAGGTGTAGCTGTTATAGCAGGATACGGAGGAATAAACGCTTTGAATACTTTATTAATAGCTTCATATAAAAAACTAGACAAAGATGGAAACTTTTAATATTTTAATACTAATTGGAATTTTTATTAGTTCTATAGTTAACCTAGCTATAGAATTAGAAGATACTCATACTATTAAACAGGAGTATATACTAAGGGTTTTGTTTTGTAGTTTATCAATAGGAACTATTCATCCTATTCTACATACTACTAGAGACAGTCCTATAATAATGTACCTTACCATATTCTACTTCTTAATTAGTAGAATATTTACTAGATTAAAAGAACTTAATATAATATATAAAAAAGGTTAATATGATAACAAAAGTAGATAAAGCTGGAAAGCTTTTTATTAAAGGGTTTGAGAATTGTTTTCTTTCCCCTTATTTATGTCCTTCAAAGGTACCAACTATAGGTTGGGGTAATACATATTATCCTAATGGAAAGAAAGTAACAATGAAAGATAAACCTATTACTCAAGAGAGAGCAGATGAAATATTTGAATTTGTACTAGCTTTGTTTGAAAGAGATGTTAAATCTTTATTAACTGTATTACCTAATCAAAATCAATTTAATGCTTTAGTTAGTTTTGCTTATAACGTAGGAACTGATATTGATGTAGATGATATTCCTGAAGGATTAGGAGATAGCACTTTGCTTAAATTAGTAAATAAAAATCCTAAAGATTTAAGAATTAAACAAGAGTTCTTAAAATGGGATAAATCTAATAAAAAAGTAGTACGAGGTTTAACAAGACGTAGACAAGAAGAAGCTACTATGTTCTTCCTTTAATAAATAATTAAACTAACAACAAAGCGAAGGTAACACTTCGCTTTTAATATTTAAAGACTATGATAACTAATATATATATAAGACAAGTATTAAGAACTGTTATAATAATAGTAGCTATATTAATAATATGGACAATGGGTAAAGATTGGTTAAAACCTTTTATAATTAATTCTCTTGGAGGATATACTGCTAGAGAAATGAAAACTACTATAGATACTTTAGAAGTAAAAAGAGATACTGTATATATTAAAACAATAGAACGTAAGATAGATGTAGTTATTAAAGAGCCTGTTAAAGGTAAACTAAAAGTCGAAAACTTACATTCATCTAAGGGCAGATTACCCCTCGATTCCACTCAAGAACGTCCGATTTATACCTATAATTTGCCCATAAGCGATAGTATATTAAACGGAAATATTAATACGGTAATAGACCTATCTAACTGTAAAATAGTGTCGCAAAGCTTGAAATATACAGCGAAATTACCTAATATTGTAAAGGAAACAATCACAGTCGAGAAGAAAGTTACTGAAACATTAACTAATAAAAGTAGAGCTTATATAGGTGTTGGTATTACTGGTACATCTGATAAAGATATAGGAGGGTTATTATTATACCAAACTCCTAAAAAAATACAATATCAATTAGGCTATACTAAGAATATTAA
>Ga0157305_10000135_pt1 | contig 6619 bp, 7 predicted proteins | sample NitcycUS148409B2_FD_108385 | JGI IMG/M metagenome (GOLD analysis project Ga0157305, IMG submission 108385) | Soil microbial communities from Arlington Agricultural Research Station in Wisconsin, USA - Nitrogen cycling UWRJ-S148-409B-2 | ecosystem: Environmental > Terrestrial > Soil > Agricultural...
CTCATTTTTTTTTTATTAGCAAGCGACAAATTAATGGTGGGTTTTTTTCACGCTACGCACTACGCACTACGCACTACGCACTACGCACTCCGCACTCCGCACTCCGCAAAGAAGTCCTGGTGTTTTTTTTTAGTAGCATACTTCGTCAGCAGAAATTCCTGGTGTTTTGGTGTTTTCTTCCTCGCTATAATCCTTCGCAGAAGGATTATAGCGAGGAAGAAGTAAGCTAGGAAGTAAGTAGTGATACTTAAGTGATTATACTAATATATGTTGTGAGTCGATTCTTTCTATAGTACGTTTATTTATATCTTTTTTGTTTTTAACTCACTCTATATCAATTAATTCATAATATTTAACTCTATTATTAATTATTATTTCAACAGTTCTAGTATTCCTATCTAATACCCTACCTGTCTTTTCTATATAATTAAGTAAGTATTTATCAAATTGATCTAAATAAGGATCATTAGAATATAATTCCATATAAACTGAAGATAGCATAGTTTTTAATGTTGCAACTTTATCAACAGTAGTTGCAAAACAATCATGAATCGATAAAAATTGAGAATCTTTATACACATTACTAAACTTATCATATAATAAACTTAATGAAGTAGCATCTAAAGAATGAATTAAATTAGGCATTAGCGCTCTCACTTGTTTTAATTTATCGTATTTATCTTTATTTACAACTTGAATGTTAATTTTAGTATCTTTGTAAACAAAAGGTCTAATAGAAGTAGACTCTACTTCTAAATAACTTTGTTTCACAATTAATCCATGAGGTAAAGATCAAACAATAGGTAAACCTAAAAGTGTTAAAACAGTAGCAACATTTTTCAGGTATTTTTGTAATTTTTTTATCTTTACAAAGTCATTGTTTATAATATAGGCTATACTTTTAACTAAAACAACTATATCTTTACTATTAATTATAGGTTTAAGACCTTTATCAGATTTAGAATATCAAGCTACAGAATCACTACAATTATCTTCTAATAAATGCAAACTAGCTTGTACATATTTTATCATACTAAGTGAAGAAGCATTATAGGGTATAGTCATAATAGCTTTCTTTACAACACTTCTATCTAATACGAATGCTTTTAAGAGCCGCAGGCTTCTTTTAGCTCTTCTGACCCTTTGGGGTAAGAGAACTTGTGACCTACCTTCTTGTGGTGTTTCCTTGGAGGACAAGCTTCGCTATCGCTATCCCTAAGTGAAATAGATTATAATTTTTTATGCTGCGCTGTGTAACGCTAGCACAAAAAGAAGATTTAATTTATGAATTAAAAAACTATAAAAGTCATTAGCACTAATTCTTTATAATCATCATCATCATCATCACCATCAACATATTCCTAGCTTTCCATACTTTTTAGAAGTTTCGTACTAAACTCCTAAGGAGCAGTAATTGAATATTAGTAACTATCTACCTACTATATCAAATATATTACATTTCCTACATAGTATTGTAAACCATCCAAAAAAAAAGAAGGATATATTCCAAAAATAATAGTAAAAAAAACTAATATAAACAATAAAACGAATTCTCTTTTTGTAATATCATTGATATTTTCCTCAAAAAATTTAGTAAATGAACCCCCAAAAGCTATTCTGTTAAACATATATATAGTATATGCAGCAGATAATATAATAGAAAAACTTGCAAATACACCTAATAAAGGTAATCTTTCAAAAACCCCATATAGAGACATAAATTCACCTACAAAATTTAAAGTTAAAGGTGCCCCACAATTAGCTAAAGACAAAATAAAGAAAAATATGGAGAATAAAGGCATAATCTGAGCTATTCCTCTATAAAAATAAATTAATCTAGTACCAGATCTATCATATAATATACCTCCAACACAAATAAATAAACCACTAGAAACAAATCCGTGTGCTAAACCTAAAAGTATACTTCCTTCTATACCTTGAATTGTATTACTAAATGCACCTATTAAATATACAGCTGCATGTGATACAGAACTATATGCTATTAATTCTTTAATATCAGTAGTTCTCAATGTACTAAAACTTGCATATATAATAGTAATTACCCCTATTAAATACACTATATAAGTATAGTTAATAGAAGCTTTAGGTAATATAGGTAAGATTAATCTAAAAATACCGTATAAACTTAACTTCAACACAATACCAGCTAAAATTATACTTCCTCCTAAAGGTGATTCTACATGAGCTTTTAATAATCAACTGTTTAAAAAGATAGTTGGAGTTTTTACAGCAAAAGCTATAAATATACCACAAAATAAAAAAAATTGTGTATTATAATCAAAATTTGTTTTAGATAAAGCACCAAAATCAGTTGTACCCATTATAGATGACATAGCTAAAATAGATAATAATAAAAATAAAGAACCTCATACGTTATAAGCATATATTAATCTGCTTTTATTTTCTTTAATTTAGAGTTACTTCAATTCATACCGGCTAACCGGCAATTCAAATAATAGTAATAGATTTATTAAAATTTTCTTGATAAATTCATGCGCGCCCTAATAAATATATAAATAAATATTTATAAATATTAAAAAAAATAAATTTTTTTCAATTTGGGGCTGGCGAAGCTCCGGATTTTATATCTTTAATTTTAGATAAACCTTGTTCAGTTAAATGTTCTTTATTAAAGATTATATATGCTGCTTTTCTAAAATCAGAATAATCTAAGGCTTTAATATCTTTAATAGGGTATTTATCAAATAAAGGAATTATTTTTTCTGTGCGCTGCGCTGTGTAACGCTGCGCAGCGGAGCCTAGCCAGCCAGCGACCCTTTAAAGATTTAACTGTATATTGTGAAGTATTCTCTCCATGCTTTGTTACACTACCTACACCAAAAAAATCTTTAACTTGATATAACAAATTATTATCTTTTTTATGCATAGTAATTTTGAAAATAGCTTGAATTTGATAACCCAATTTATATTTATCACGCTCCGCATTAAAAAAAGCTATAGTAAAAGATCCTTCTGCTTCTACTAGTCCTGTAACAAAATAAGGGTATAAAACAGATTTAGTTGTAGATAAGGATCTTTTTAATAGAGCGGAGCGCTTTGCTACTATACTATTATTTGAGTAGGCGGAGCCTACGCAAGCTCGATAATGAATTTTTAGACCTAAAACTGGTTTCCCAGCGACTAGAGTACACCTTACGAAATCATCAAAAAAAAAGTGTTTTTTTTGTTTAATCCAATTTTTTTTGTAGAAAAAAAAATGGGATTATACTGGTTAATCCAATTTTTTTTTTTGTGCGCAGCGCGCAGCGGGCACGTAAAAAAATGGGATTAAAAGAAGTTGGCGATTTCGAAGAACCATCTACTCGTTGCTCTTTTACACCCTTATAAGCTTGCGCTATCCTGTCTATAAACAGGCCTTTGCTCTAAAATAAGGATGATTTAGAACCGCGGTCACCCACATATCTGCTACTAAAAGTAACTTTTCAGAAATGAAAACTAGTGATGTTACCATACCCTGAGTCATTAATCAGGCCAGTAATAAAATTTCTCTTATTACTTTGGTTACTAGAACTTTAGGGCTTCCCCGGTGTTTGGCTCTTTTACACTTGAGATTAAATGTATATAAAAATATATAAAAACTAGCTCTTACTTTATTACTAGATCCATATAAACCTATTAATAAAAATAAAGGAGGCAATATACTTTCAAAAAAAATATAAAACAACAATATATCTAAGACCAAAAAAACCGCTAATAATAAAGTTTCTAACAATAACATAATTATTAAATATTACTTTATATTTTCAGTAATGGAATTTCAATTAGACAATAATGCAATAGGCATTATTATTGTTGTTAATAGCACAAAATATATAGATATTCCATCTACCCCTAAATAAATATCAAAAAAACTTAATTCATAATGTTCTTGTACAAATTGGAATTGATTACTACTAAAATCGAATAACGTATATAATATTAAAGATATAATTAAATTTAATAAAGAAGTTATTAAAGCTATTTTTTTTAAATTAATTGTTTTTATAGTTAAATCATAAGAAGTTACACTAGAAATAATGAATATACCAATTAAAGGTATTAATAATAAAGAGGATAATAACATAATATTGATTTATAAAACTTACATATATTTTCTATTTAATTAAGTAATAAGAAAGTCTCATCAAAAGTAAAATTACTTGATGTAAGAAAGATATAAAATATATAGCTTTATATAGCGCTATGTATTAGTAGTACGTATTAGTTGTACGTATTAGTATTAGTATTAGTAGTATGTATTAGTAGTAGCTACTACTATGATAAAATCCTACTATTAAAATAATGCAATATTAGCTGTAAACATATTAAAGCTATACAGCACACAAGGGACTAATAAAATAATTGCAAATACAATTGGTAATAATACTGTTCAACAGAAACTCATCAACTGGTCAAACCGTATTCTAGGGAAAGATGCTCTAGCTCAAATAAAAGTAAATATCATTAAAGAACTTTTAACCCCTAGAATTAAACCATATAATAATCCTTCTAGAATCGGATTACTAAAAACAAGATGCATATATGATTCAACAAGTATAATTAAATCTATAAAAAAGAGTTCATACATTATATAATTAATTGCGGTAATTATATAAGTAATATCAAATAATAAATAACCTCCTAAAAATAGAATACTTGTTAATATACACATCAAAACTATACTACCGTACTCAGCTAAGAAAAAAAATACAAACACTACTGCAGCATGTTCAGTCATAAATCCACTAACAAGCTCTGATTCTGCTTCAGCTAAATCAAAAGGAGCCCTATTAGTTTCAGCTATAGACCCAATAAAGAATATAATGAATATAGGAAATAAAGGCAATATGAATCAAACAGCTCTTTGAGATTCTGTACAAACAGTTAAATTCAAATTACCAGTTAACATAATAACTGTTAATATAGCTGAACTTAATATTAGTTCATAACTAATAAGTTGAGCTGTACTTCTAAGAGAACCAAGAAAAGCATATTTACTATTAGCACTTCATCCGGCTAATAAAATTCCATACGTAGCTAAAGATGATACAGCTAACATATAAAAGATACCTAAATTAAAATCAGTAATAGCTATACCTGGTCCATAAGGTATAACAGCATAACCTAATAAAGAAAAAATTAAAGTTATTACTGGCCCAAAAAAAAAAAGAATTATATTAGATTGTGTAGGTGCAACATATTCTTTTAAAAGAAGTTTTAAAGCATCAGCAAATGCCTGAAGTAGTCCATAGTACGAACACATCCTATTTTATCCATTTATATAGTTATACTATATAATACAGGAAGAGTTATAGGACTTTCTCCCTAAATAGCAATTAGCTATCCATTTAATAGGTATAATACTTATACCCTGTATTTTTTCAAATAGGGTCTGACTATAATTTAAGCATTATTAATAATAATAACACCCACCACCATTTAGTCGATGAACTGCATACCATGGTTTTTCTGTCCGAAGGGTCGCAAGCTTACGAAGTCAGCAAGCGATCCAAGGTACTTGGCTGCGGATTTCCTATTTCCTTTCGTGCATCTATTTTTATTTTACTATACCTCGAGTCATTACCTGAGCCATATATTAGTTACCTAATATACTTAGTTAAAATAGCTTTAAGGGTTTCCCGCAATTTGATGGTGTTTAGCAAAAGGTTCACTTTTGCTTGGGCCGAGTAAAATATCTCACATTTTACTAAATTTTTTTCTTCTTTTAAGGCTACGAAACTAGAGCGCTATACTATAAAAATAAAATCCTTTATATTCTTTATAGGGTAGGCGGAGCCTAGCAAGCTCCTAAATATTTACTTATAGTTTTATTACTTATTTTTAAATCTTTACTTGCTTCTAATTTAGATGCATAACTAGGTTTATTATTATTTATTAATATAAAGTTATCATTAACCTTTTTGTTTAATCCAATTTTTTTTGTAGAAAAAAAAATGGGATTATACTGGTTAATCCAATTTTTTTTTTTTGCGCAGCGCGCAGCGCGCAGCGCGCAGCGCGCAGCGGGCACGTAAAAAAATGGGATTAAAAGAAGTTGGCAGCGCAAGCTCCCTTTAGCTCTACCGATATAGAATATTTCAGGATTTTCTTTTAAAGTAAACATATATATTCCTCCTTTACCCTGTAAACTCTTAAAAAAAAGCATTAAGAGCAGTTGAAGATGATAAATCTTCACAAACACTTACTACGTCCATATTAAAAGTAATTAAAGGGGCTTTACGGTTTTTATATAAGGCTTCTATAGCTTTATCATAGCTAGTTTATGATAAAATCTAGTTTGTGTCTTAAAGGAAGTAAATACAAAATTTTGACCAACAACATTAGGTCCTAATCTTCTTTGCATGCTTGCCATAGTTTTTCTCTCGGCAACTGTAACATAAGCAACTGCTAGTAAAGATGGAACAAGTATTAAAATCACTTCCGATAAAGATATTAATGTAGGAAAATATAACATAAAAAAAATTTTTTTTTTACAGTATTCTAAAAACTGAGTTGAGAATTTAGTATAATAAAGCAAAGGTTTAAATAAGAATTATAAGGCGGGGTGGCTAATAACATATTTACAGATACATCATTC
>Ga0157305_10000138_pt1 | contig 6596 bp, 4 predicted proteins | sample NitcycUS148409B2_FD_108385 | JGI IMG/M metagenome (GOLD analysis project Ga0157305, IMG submission 108385) | Soil microbial communities from Arlington Agricultural Research Station in Wisconsin, USA - Nitrogen cycling UWRJ-S148-409B-2 | ecosystem: Environmental > Terrestrial > Soil > Agricultural...
ATAGACGAATTGTATAATCAAGCTCCTGTTGAAAACATGAGAAACTTTGTTGCTTTTGTTAAGGATGCTAACTGGGAAACTAAATATCTTATTAATGCTTCTATTAAAGCAAATAGATTAAGAACTCCTGTAAATACAACTGCTATTTACTATAATGACGAGTTATTAGGAATGGATATAGATGACGCTTCATTATTTCTTAATACTAATGAAAAAGGTAAAGTTATTAAAACTAGTTTAGAGAGAGAACTAAACCATAAATAATGAAAACTCAAGAGCTGCATATAAGGTTGGATATCGAGTTACAAAAGATTAGTAGTAACTGGAATAAAAACTTTCTACCTCAGGAGAAGGATATAGCTTTGAATAAAGAGATTACTAAATTTGTAAAACAAAGAACTAATCCATTATCGAATAATAAACGTTTAAGTACTTTTGATACTATTAAACGAGTACAAGACCTTGATAGTTTATTTGAGACTGTGCCTCTTACTGTTATACCTATTAATGAAAAGGAAGTTGGTATTCAACTTCCTTTTGATTTTTTATACTATATCAGTAGTGAAGTTCAAGTAGAACCCACTTGTAAAAGTAAGGTAATACCAACTATACCTAAAATCTTTTACAGTAGAAGCTTTCCTGCATTAAAGGATACTTCTAGTATATCTAGTTGTACTTTAATATTAACAGATAATGAAGCTGTAAATCATACTTTGTTTAATCATACTTTACTTCCACTTCAATATCTACCTCAAGATTCTATAGAGAATTATAAGAAAGACTTTATATACAATAATGCTATACTTGCTTTAAGTCTAAGAAATATACCAAAAGGTTATGAGATTAGATTTAATAATAAAACTCAGAAGTTTGAGGTTAAGTCTGAAAAAGCTTTTACACTTGTCTTAACTGTAGATGCTAGTATTGAGGTTATAACTTCTAATGATTTAACTGTTTCTGTACCTAAAGAATTAAAAGGACTTGTAACTCATTTAGATGTCATTGACGAGGAATTTAAGACCCTCGCACAAGGCTCTCACTTGTCTTCTACTAAGGGCAAAAAGGTCAACGGCTATTTACGTGCCGATCTTATTTTAATCCCGATTTCGCCTTCTGTGTTAGCCAAAAGAGTCTTTTTAACCTATATTAGGAAGCCTTTTGAAGTTGATTTACTTTTAGATTGTGATTCAGATTTACCTGATGAAGTACTAGATGAAATAGTAGCTAATACTGCTGAAAGTTTAAAAGCTGTTTTATCTAGTGATACGTATCAAACTTATAAAGATAACAATTCATTAATTGAATAATTAAACCCTTAAACTATGAGAAATATATTTATTATTGAAGCTCTTACTACTCAAACTACTGTTGGAGCTGTAGCAGCTATGACTGCAAGAGAAGTCATGATTGTTGGAGATTCTAAAGAAGTTATTACTGATCTTAGTACTGCTGCTTCTTTAAAAGGTCTTAAAAGTATTAACTTTATTACTAAGACTACTAATGGTAATTTAAGAACAAGTGTTCCTATTCCTAGACTAGCGCTTAAAGATTTTTCTATGCAAGTTTATAATGCACCTGTAAATAAAGTAGTAACTTTAGGTTCAGGTGTAGCAGGAACGTCTCTTGTTATTCCAACTGAAGGTACAGGAGAACTTACTATTAGAAACCTTAGTTATAACCATGCTATCTCTACACAAAGAGTTAATTACACTGCTACTAAGAAAAGTACTGAAACAGCTGTAGCTTTTATAGACAGAGTAGTAGTTGAATTAAATGCAGCTAATGCTGCTTTAACTACTCCTATGTACACTGTTACTAAACTAGGTACTACTGATTTAGGTTTACAGTTTACTTGTGCTAATGAGCATATAGATTTAGCTATTAGTAGAGATGGTATCTTTGCTACTGCTGGAGTTGTAACTACTGTACAGGCTGTAGTATCTACAGGTAAAGGAGTAGATGTACAGTACATGGAAGACGAACTAGCTAAACATCAAGGGAAAGGAGGTTATATTGAAAATGCAGATGCTTTTTATAAACAACCTCTTGAATCTAAATCTACAGAAAATTATGATATAGTGACTTTAACTTGGGAAGGGATTTCTCCTACTCCAACTAACACTATTAAAGTAGCTACTAATACTTTTAGTTTTGCTTTCCCTGAGGCTGCTGACCCTGCTAAATTTATTACTGCTCTTGAATTAATCATAGGTAATACTTATACTGTTGCTGGTGGAGCTTTAGTTAAAGATGTAGATCAACAAGCTTTAGACCACCTTGATAATAACTAATAAAGAGTTTCCTTCTTAATTTAAACCTACTAATAGAGACTTTGGTTACTTTATTAGTAGGTTTTTTTAATTAATCTTATAAAAAAATAAAGATGGTATTTAATTATAAAAACCCACTTATACTTGAAGATGTTCCTACTTTTGATGATAAGAATAGTACAGGGGGTTCTTCATTAAGAACTCTTAATATAGATAGACAAGGTAGAGTAGTAGGTATTCCTTTTGGTTCTGAAAGCACTGCTCCTATTATTAAAACAAAAACTGAGATAGATGTATTAATACTTAGTAATGCTCTACTTATAGGTAGCGTATATAAAATTACAGGAGTACATCCTAACTTATATAATGATGGTACTAATTCAGGTACAACAATATACTTACAAGCCTTAACTAATAATACTTTAGCAAAAGAAGGTTATGGAGAGTTTTGGAATCCTAAATACAATCAAGCTATAGCAGGTTTTGGTATTTGGAATGAGAATATGGATAATCCTGTTATAGGTTCAAAGGTTATTTGGGGTGGCTATTCTTGGACTAATAATACAGGAGAGGTAGGATATGATGAAGATGTTTTAAATATAAATGTAGTTGATTGGACTAAAGATATTTATAATTATACAGATTATAGAAAAGTCATAGATGTAATAGAATATGATTTAACACATGATTATATTATACGTAGAAAAGAAGTCGAGGGAGGTAATGATGTAACTTTTACTTATTATGATAATTTAGCTTTAACTCCTATAGTATCAAGTATAGCTTTATTTCAATTTGGTAATATAGCTGATTTACCTGATTTACATGGAGTTAGTAGTAATATAATACAAAATTCTGTATTTGAATGTATAAATTTTTGTGGTGGACTATTAGCTAATAATAATGTATCAGGAAGGAGTAACTTTTATTCAAATACATTTGACCCAGTCTATATAGAGTTTAAAGATAATACCTTAGTGGATTGTACTATGTATAATAATAGATTCCGTGGGGCAACATCAAGTTTTATAAACAATAATATTAAAAATAGCAATGTAACTTCCAACACCTTTACTAATAGTTCTGTTATAGCTACAATATTAGAGTCTGAAAGTTACATAAATGGTTGTAATATTAATAACAATAGTTCTATATCTTATGTAGATTTAAGACAAGCCTCAAGAATAGATCGCTTAAATACAAATAATACACAAATCAGTTATATAAGCCTTTGTCAATTATCTGTAATCCAAACTACCACTATAAATGGTAGTTCTATAACAGATGTTGAATTTATTAGTTCAGCCTTAGTATTGCAACCATACACTTTAACAGCAAAAACAATAGCTCATTTACGTCTTGAAAATGTTTTAGTTTCTAATATTAATTTACAAGCTGCTACTGTATTATTCGATACAACTTTGACTAAAACGCTATATAAGAGACCTGATGATGTATATAGAATTAGGTATTATAATAACAGTGATCAACTTACAATTGTACCTATAACAACTTAATACAAATACTATGACTACAATAAATAATAATATGTACACGTTCTCTGTTAAAAGAGATACTTATGTACTAGTAAATAAGAAGACTACTACTTTAAGTTATAAACTTCATTTATATACGGATAAGACTAATGTAGATACTGTTAAAGACGAAGGTTTTTTATTAGCTTATAATAATGCTGATTATAAAGATAAGGTGTTTGATCTATTAAGTGATGGTATATATAAACTAGAGATTATAGATGGAGATGATATTTATTTTGAAAGTTGGATTAAACTTAGAAATGAATTAATATCCTTATTAAAACCTGCTTTATGTTGTGCTTGTGGATGTAAAGGAAGCCATCAAGATTGTATGTCTAAAGAATGTAAAGAAGCTATAGCTAATCAATCTTTACTAAATATGATTACAGTGTACCAGTACTTAATTAAACCTTTTAGTATAGATACTTGGTTAGACAATAATAAGGATTTATTTGATTTCTACCAAACCACTTTCCATAAAGATAGAGAAGATTCTCTTGCTTTATTAGGACAACAAATGTTCGATTGTTCTTTATATGGAGTACCTACTACTAGTGGAGATTTATTTAAATATAATCTAGCTGTATATTATCTTGGTTTATACTTTTATGCTAAATCAGATACATTACTAGAGGATATGAATTATCTTGATGAGGTCTATCAGTATCCTGCCCTTAGTAAGTGTATAAGAAAACTAGGTATTGATATAGAAGATGTAGAAGGTAACTTTACAGAAGAAATATCTCTAGTTTACTACTGGCAGCTTCCTAATCCTATAGATGATATTAATGATATTATTCCTATATTTGATTCTATTTATCTAAGTGATAAACCTTTTGCTGAGTTCCCGGTATTTGAAGAAGGTAAAATAATTAATTATAATACAGTAGGTAGAGTTGCTTTTGCAGTAGATAAAACTACAGGAGTTGATTTTGAGCTAAAAGATCAATTAGGTAATGATATTACAGATGATTTCGATAGTGAGTATTTCCCTGCTACTAGTACTGTTCTATTTGTATCTAAACTAGTTTCGAGTATAAGTAATATGTATTTCAGATTTAAACCACTATAATTATGCCAAATGCTAATGATATTTTAGAGAGCCTTAGAATGGTTAATCAAAATCCTTTAGATAGTAAAACATATAAAGAGAGTGAAGAACTATTAAAAGACTTGGGAGAAGACAATAACCTTGCCTATACTTATGGGCAAGGTTTACTTGTTTATTGTGTACAAGAAGGTACACGATGGGAATGGAGAGAAGCTTTAGTAGATGAAATAGGTTTACTAGACGAGCACTTTATATATCCTGCTGATTTTACAAGCGATTATAAAGACTATGCTAATAAAGCTTATAATTTCTTTGTTGTTAGACCTCTTAGTACATCTTCTCAAAAAGCTACAGATACTATAAGTGGTGTAGTTAAAACTGATATAACTGTAGTAGACCCCGTAGTATATACTAAAGAGTCCGTAGATATATTATTAGAAGATGTTATTCATACTACAGGAAACGAGGAGAAAGAAGGAAATCTTACTTTAAAAGATTCTCTTATTATAGAAGAGTTAGGTGCTCCTATTGGAACAGTTAATAATATAGGAGCAGATGAGACAGGAAAACTAGTCTCTATTCCTATTGAAACTAGTACTGCCGGAGAGATTAAAATACTTGTTACTAATAAAACAGGAGTTCTTATTACTAAAGGTAGTGCTGTTTACATTAACGGAGCACAAGGAAGTAGAGCCACTATCTCTTTAGCTTTAGCAGATTCTAATGTAGATACTTCTTTAGCTATAGGAATAACTAGTCAAAGTATCGCTAATAATACTAATGGGTATGTAGTAATTGTAGGAGAGATTACGGGAATAGATACTAGTATTTTTGCTAACGGAAATAAAGTATATTTATCCTCTGTAACTCCAGGTGGACTAACATCTGTTCCTCCTATAAGCCCTAATAATGTAGTATTTATCGGTACTGTTACTAATTCTCATACTACTCAAGGTAAAATACTTATTAATATTGTTTATACTACTAAATTAGATAGACTAGTCGATGTTGTTATAAGTGCTCCTATAGATAAACAAGTTCCTGCTTATGAAGCCTCTACTCAACTATGGAAGAATAGTAACATACTTGATCTTCTAGGTTATACTCCTGAGGATATAGCTAATAAAGGAGTACCTAATGGATATGCTCCTTTAGACGCAGATGGTTATTTACCTTTAGCTAATATTCCTCCTTCAGTTGTAGAGAGACTTGTAATAGTAGCTAATCAAGCTGCTAGATTTGCTTTAACTACCGCTATTGTACAAAACGGAGATACTGTTAAGCAAGTCGATACTAATATAATGTATTATGTAAAAGATGATACTAATCTAAGTAATGCATCCGGATATGAAGAGTATAGAGCTGGAACTGCTGCTTCTGTACCTTGGAGTGGAGTTACTAATACTCCTACTACTTTAGCAGGTTATGGTATAGAAGACGCCGTTCCTGAGAATAGAGTAATTAATATCAATGGAGTTGATCAAGACTTATCTTCTGATAGAGAATGGAGAGTAGCTCAAGGAGATACAGGTGTACTATCTTATTTAGGTATATCAACTGCTAGTAATACTAGTGTTAATATAGGAGCTGCTGTAGGATGGATAATAGATAATGAAACTGATCCTGCTAACCCTATATCAACTAAGATAGTATATCCAGGAGAAACTAATAAAACTGTTCCTACTCTTGGTAGTGGAATAGGTAGTTATGTAATGTTAGGTACTGATGGACTTGGAG
>Ga0157305_10000140_pt1 | contig 6548 bp, 4 predicted proteins | sample NitcycUS148409B2_FD_108385 | JGI IMG/M metagenome (GOLD analysis project Ga0157305, IMG submission 108385) | Soil microbial communities from Arlington Agricultural Research Station in Wisconsin, USA - Nitrogen cycling UWRJ-S148-409B-2 | ecosystem: Environmental > Terrestrial > Soil > Agricultural...
GGTGTGAAACGGCGCGCGGTCGCTGGCGCGATGGTGCTGCGGGCGAGGCGCTGCGCCCTCGCGCGCTTCAGCACCAGCTCCGCCAGTGCCGGGTCGCTTCTTTTTGCGACGACGCTTCTTCTTCGGTTTGTCCGACGCGGCTGGACTGGTCGCACCTTCGGCTTCTGCGCTCTCGCCGTCTTCACTCTCGCCGTCGGCGTCGCCACCTTCACTTCCAGCTTCGGAGTCATCGCTCGCGCTCGCAGGCTGTGCGTGACTCTCGCTCGCGGCGGCGGTGAAAGCGGGCACGCTTTCGCTCGCAGTGCTCGCTTCGCTCGCGGCAGGAGTAGAAGTGGACGCGTCCGAGGTGACGAGCACTTGGGTGCTGTCGCTCACGTGTTCGGCGCTGGGAGTGGACGGTGCGTCGCTTGAAATGGTGTCGGTGGACGTCATGGCGGGGGGCGAGAGCCCTATATCTCTCTTGCAGCCGCCTGCCAATCTTCCCAGGCGGCCGATTTGTTTCTCGTCGTGGTGAGCGCTGCAGCTCCGTTCAGCGCGCGATGGGCAGGCGTCGATTTACACCGCCGCTGCGATCGATCAATAGGCCGGTCTCCGGCTCGCTCTGTTCCAAGTTTTCCACGAGTTTCGTGGCGACGGCCACGAACGCCCGCGCGGTTTCCGATTCCGGAGCTGCTTGAACCACTGGCGTCCCGGCGTCGCCCCATTGGCGAACCGACGGGTGGAGCGGAATTTGGCCGAGCAGTGGCGCCTTGGCGTAATCCGCGACGCTTTGTCCGCCCCCGCTGCCGAAGAGCTCGTGTCGCTTCTCGCAGCCGTCACAGATGAAGAAGCTCTCGTTTTCGACCACACCCAGCAGCGGAATGCCCACCTTTTGGGCCATCGACACGGATTTATACACGTCCTGCAGCGCCACCTCTTGCGGGGTGGTGACGATCACCGCCCCCGTGCTGCGCACTTTTTGCGAGAGCGTCAGCGCGACGTCGCCGGTCCCGGGCGGCAGGTCGAGCAGCAAGAAGTCCAGCTTGCCCCAATTCACGTCCTTCAAAAACTGAAGCAAAGCGCCGTGCAGCATGGGGCCACGCCAGACCACCGCCGCCTTCGGGTCTTCCAGCAGAAAGCCGATACTCATCAGCTTGATACCGAAGCGCTCGAGCGGCTGGATCTGCTTGCCGTCACTCATCGGCTGCCCGGTGATGCCGAACATGGTCGGGATACTGGGCCCGTAGATGTCCGCGTCCAGCAAGCCGACGGCATGCCCCATGCGCGATAGGGCGAGGGCCAGGTTGGAGGCCACGGTGCTCTTGCCGACGCCGCCCTTACCGCTCATGACCAAGATCACGTGTTTGACCCCGGGTACCGGATCGTCCGGGCCGATTTCGCGCGCAGGGGTCACTGGTTCGGTCATGGCGGAAGGGGCGTAGAGCCGAACCCGCGGTCTGTCAAACTCGCGCCGCTAGATTCCGCCCATGCCCCGCGGAAACCCGCATTTGTCTGAAACGACGCCTAGATCGCGCCGCTTAGCCAGGCAATCAGCACGCCCACGCCGAAGCCGACGCCCGTCGCGAGCAGTGCGAGCCACGGCCCGCGGCCTGCGCGACGCGGCTGCGGCGGGTGAGGCGCCTGGGTCGATAGCCGACGCTCTTCGACTTCGCCCCAGCCGGGCTCGCCCTGTCTGGGCAAAAAGTCTCTGCCGAGTTGCATGCGCGGCGAGTTCGCGGAGCGCGGGAAGCGCGGCGCGAGCAACAACGAATCGGTCACGCCGCGCGAATAGGAGGCGATTCGGACCGGAATTACGGAAGACGCACGCGACGGGCGTTCGGGCGGGAGCGTTCTCTGGATCTCGATCTCGCGCAGCGTGGCGACGAACGGGCTCGGCGCGCTCGACAGGCGACGTCGCGAGCCGAGCGGCAGGGCGGGGCTATCGGCGCCCATGAACGGACGCAATAGCTCCGCATACTCGTCGGCGCTCTCGATGCGCCGACGTGGCTCGAGTGCCAGACCGCGCTCGACGATCGCGGCGAGCAGCTTCGGAACCTGTGGATTGGCCTGGCACAGCGGGACGAAGTCACCGGCGACCACGCGCTCCACTACCGCACTCGCGGCTCGACTGGCGAAAGGATCGCGTCCGGCGAGCATGGTGTAGAGCAACGCCGAAGCCGAATAGACGTCGCTGCGCGCGTCGATAGCGTCGCCGCGCGCCTGCTCCGGCGACATGAACCTGGGCGAGCCGCCCAAACCCTTGGTCGCGCCCGCGCCCAGTTCGAACAAGCGGCGCGTAATGCCGAAGTCCAGCAGCTTGACTAGAGGGCGATCCGAACGCGGATGAGTGACCATCACGCCCGCCGGTTTCAGATCGCCGTGCAATAGGCCCTGCGCATGCGCGGCGGAGAGCGCGGCCAAGACTTGCAACACGAGCTCGCACGCGTAATGCGCTGGCAAGGCGCCGCGCGTCGCGATGATAGCCTCTAGAGTTTCGCCGCGCAGGAGCTCCATCGCGAGGTAGGGCACGCCATCCGGCGTCACACCCAAATCGTCGAAGTCGACCACGTTGGCGTGGGCGAGGCGCGTGACGGCGCGGGCCTCGGTCAGGAACTGCTCGCGGTGCTCGAGGTTCGCGAAGGCTTCGCGCTGCAGCAGCTTGATGGCGACCAATTCTCCGACCAGCAAGTGCTCGGCCTCGTACACCGTGCCACTGGCACCGCTGCCGATCTCCCGGAATAACGCGTACTTGCCGTCCAGTACTTGAAGCGATTCGAGCCTTTTCGCGAGCGACATCTCCGTACGCCCGAACGGCCGTACGTGTCGAAACTTGAGGAGGGCCGCGGAAAGAGAGCGCGGGACGCGAAGTCGTCTCGAAGTGGGACTGGTCTGAGCCCACAAAGACGAACGGCACGCCCCCTCGTGAGGAGCGTGCCGTTGGCTCAGCCGACTGGGATCAGTCGAGCGTCACTCTGGTTTCAGTGTCACCGCGCCGGTGATGTCGAGAGAAGCCTCGAACGCCGCCCCGAAGTTCTGCGACGACTGTGAGATCGTGTCAGCGATCAGCAGCCCGCAGACGGCGCCTTTGGCGTTGAGCTTGCCGCTCCCGGCGACTTCTCCAGCGGTCTTGACCGCTGCCGTGAGCGCGTCCTTGAAATCGTCGCCGCGCGCCTGAAGCACGATCAGGATCTTCGGCAGGTTCACTTCGAGCGAGGCGATCGCGGTCTCGTATTGCAGCTTCGCGTCGGCGCTCAGGCTGCCCTTGGCTTCGGCTACCAGCGAGACGCTCGGGGGCGTGCACTCCGCCTTGGCCTTGGCGCTGGCGTTGCAGCTGCCCTGGCAGTTCGCATCGGCGCTGCAGCCGCCCTCGAGCTTGCCGCCCTCGCACTTGAGTGGGGTGGCTTCTGCGGAGCAGTTGCCGTCGCACTTGACCTTGGCGCTTGCGGAACCCTTGCACGCGGCGTCGCAATGGCCGTCGCACGAGCCCTTGCAGTCGATCTTCGCGTCCGCATCGAGGGTGCAGGTGCCGTCGCACTGGCCGTTGCACTGGCCGTCGCCCTGGATACCAGTGCCCGCCTCGGTCGCACCGCCCGCAACGCCGGCCGTGCAGGTGCCATCGCACTTGCCCTTGCAGTCCACCTTGACGCCGCCGCTCGCGGTGCAGCTCCCCGAGCACTTACCCGAGCAGCTGCCCGTGCAAGCGACATCGGCTTTAGCCGAAGCCGTGCACTCGCCGCTACATTCGACGGTCAGGGTTCCGCCCGTACAGGTTGGCGGATGGGCCTTGATGTCGCACTCGACGTTGGCGTCGCAGGACGCTTGGCAGTTGGCGGTCGCGGTCAGCGACGCACTGCACGTCGGCGCTTTGAAGTGGGCGGTGGCGCTGCCCGCGAGCTTGCCGTTCGCGCCGAAGTTCAAGCTGATCTGAGCCTTGGCCAGAGCACACCAGGCCTTGAGGGCCTTCGGGCCCGTCGCACCTACGACACTGGGGTCGCTGGCGTCGGCGCCCAAGTCCAGGGCGATGTTCTGACAGGCAGTGGTCACGTCCGCGATCGCGCCGGTGCCCACTGCAGACAGGTCCGAAGCGGCTGTGGCGAATGCGGAGAACGAGCCTTTGATGCTGGCGTCGACACCGAAGTCGACCGAAGCCATGTCCTCACCAGCCTTGAACTCGCTGCAGCAGGCGGCATCTTGTGCGTTTTTGAGATCGCTACAACCGGCGACCACGGTCGACAGGGCGAGCGCGGCGAACGCGACAGCGGTGAACGGTTTCAAGCGACTTTTCAAGTTCATGCGTTAGGACTCCTTGTGTCAGGGGCGCTACCCACCACCACCATGCGGTTCGGCGCGTTCCCTTTCATTCCGACGTTTTCAAATGCGACGGCGGCAGCAATGTACAGCAGGTCTGGTCGGGGACGAAACCGGGAGCATGTCCGGCCGCGCGTTCGTCGCGTCCAGAAAATGGCGACGGACGATGTTCACCTACACCGGCGACGTCACCCCTCGGTAGTGGATCGCGCAGCTGCTAGTTCGCCGGCCAGCAGCCCGTTTGAGGCGAAGCGCCCAGCGCGGTCGAGGTGTTGGCGCCTGCGCAGTAACCACTATCCGGCGTGTCGGGTGTCGCATCGGCACACAACATCTTGAGGCCGCCGGGAGTTTTGGGGCAGCCGCCGCCGGTACACACGCCGTTCGAATCTGCGGCATCGTCGCAGCTGCAGCTCACGCTCAAGTCGACGCACCAGCGTTCACCAGTGAAGCTCGATTGGGTGCATCCACCCTGGGCGCCGCAATCGCGATCCGTCAGGCATGGCTCGCAGCTCTGGCCGCTGCCCGTGCATCGACCGAAGCGATGCGCGCACGTGGCTTGCTTCAAATCAGTGTCCCAAACCCCGCATTTCGCCGCCGTCCCCCAGGGGCACGAGGGATGCTTCAAGTCGCACAATTGCGTGCAGGTCTTCGCTCCGCTCTCATCCTTGGCGCAAACCTGATTGGCGACCGCCAAGCAATCGCCATCGCTGGCACACGGGCTACAGAACTTACGCGGCCGACAGGCGTTGCGCGTCACGCCGCGGCTGCCGCACTGATATGGCTTGCCTTCACCGATTTGGTCGTTCGGAATGCACTGACGGTCCTTGGCATTCCCCTTGAGTTTACAGATGTCTTGGCAGGGGGTGCGCGTCAGCGGAGTGCAGGCGTAGCCGGCCGCGCAGCTCGAGTCGTCCGCACAATCCTGGGTGCAATAAGCATCCAGGTCGTCCGTGCCCGCACCGACGCAGAAAAAATCATGGGCGCTATCGCACTCCGTGCCGGCGCTGCAGCGCGTATAAAACTGGCCCGGCTTTTGCGGGTGAGCGAGCTCGCAGAAGTGCCCCGAGACGCCGTCTGCATCGAGGACGCTCGCGCATTGGCCCAAGCCTCGACAGTCGAAGTGTGAGCTGCAGGCGAGCCGGCACGTGCCCTCGACGCAAGCCTGCCCTTGGTCTGCCAGACATTCGGCATTCGAGTGGCAGGTTTTGCTGACCGGGGCGGTGTTGGGCGCGCCAGCCATGGCTTGGCCCGCGGGGCCACCGGCGACGGAGTCTTCGGGCGGCGAGGTTCGGCAGTCCTCTCTCAAGCACTCGCTTTTGGAACAACCGCCGAAGGCCGAGCTGGCGAGCAAGGCCAAACTGGTGAGCAAGGCCAAGAAGGTGATGCGCAAAACGGCCTTCGCCAGCGCGGGCCCCACCACCACGGGCCCCGAAGCGAGGCCTGAAACCATTCGAGAAAGTGCCGAACTCTTGACGGGGCGGTCCACAGGGCTACCGTGCTCGATAGTACTCGGTTTTGCCAGGTAGCCTCGTATGAAACTGCCCCGTCTCCCGGTTCTGCTCACGGTCCTGGTCGCTGCGACGGGTTCGTTGCCTGGCCTGTTTGGCTGCTCGAGCAGTCCGCTTTCGGGGGTTCCGGACTCTGAGCGCGGCGTCGAGCCCGCAGCGGTGCCCACGGGTAGCGCTGGCGCCGGCGTGAGTGCAGGTACGGGTGGGAGCGCAGGCTCAGTCAGCGCCAGCCCGACGTCCACCTGGGCACCGTACCCCGCAGGTCCCTATGGCACGGGTCGCGGCGCGACGATCGAGAACCTGTCCTTCTTGGGTTGGCGGCACCCGGAGTTGGCCGGCTACGATCCGGCCAAGTTCGAGACCGTGCGCTTGTCCGATTTTTACGACCCCGACGGGCACACAGGCGTGAAGCTCCTGGCCATCAATGCGTCGGCAGTTTGGTGCAGCGTGTGCCGCGCCGAGTATGCGGACATGAACACCGCGCAGGTCTACAGCACGCTCCGACCGATGGGCTTGGAAATCTTGGGTACGTTGTTCGAGGACAACGCTTACTACCCCGCGCAGGCGCAAGATCTGACAACGTGGGGCTTGCTGAAGTCGCACGCGGTAAAGTTCCCGCTCGCCATGGATCCCGGCTTCAAGCTAGGGAAATACTTCGATTCCGACGCGACTCCGCTGAACATGTTGATCGACGTGCGCACGATGACCATCGCGCAGATCACCATGGGTTCCAGCCCGACGTATGGGACTCAA
>Ga0157305_10000165_pt1 | contig 6165 bp, 6 predicted proteins | sample NitcycUS148409B2_FD_108385 | JGI IMG/M metagenome (GOLD analysis project Ga0157305, IMG submission 108385) | Soil microbial communities from Arlington Agricultural Research Station in Wisconsin, USA - Nitrogen cycling UWRJ-S148-409B-2 | ecosystem: Environmental > Terrestrial > Soil > Agricultural...
CACAATGATTTCGCCTCGCTGGGCAAGGTGCAGCAATATATGGGCGTCAACGTCACGCTGACCGGCATGCGCGGCCTGATCGCGCCACCGCTGGGCGTGCTGGCGTACACGGCGCTGGAGCGCATGGCAGCCGGGGCAGGGCGCTACGCGCTGGCCATACCCATCGTCATGACGCTGACCGGGGCCATCGGCTTCAATCGCATGCAACACGAGAGCAGGGGACATCCGCCGCAATGAGCAAGAAAACGCCAACCATCAACAACCGCCACCACTCCAGCCTCGTGGTGGACGGCGTCAAGAACACGCCGGCACGGGCCATGCTGCGCGCGGTGGGATTCAGCGACGCGGACTTCACCAAGCCGCAGGTGGGCATCGCCTCCACCTGGGCCGATGTCACGCCCTGCAACATGCACATCGACAAGCTTGCGCGCGAGTCTGCAGCGGGCGCGAATGCCGCGGGCGGCAAGGCAGTGCTGTTCAATACCATCACGGTGTCGGACGGCATCGCCATGGGTTCGCCCGGCATGCGCTACTCGCTGGTGTCGCGCGAGATCATCGCCGACTCGATCGAGGCGGTGGTCGGTGCCGAGGGCTTCGATGGCTTCGTCGCCATCGGCGGCTGCGACAAGAACATGCCGGGCTGCGCCATGGCCATCGCGCGGCTGAACCGCCCGGCCGTGTTCGTCTACGGCGGCACCATCCGTCCCGGTGAAGGACATCGCGACATCGTCTCCGTGTTCGAGGCCGTGGGGGGCAATGCCGCCGGCCGCGTCAGCGATGCCGAACTGCTCGAAGTGGAGCGCAAATCCATTCCGGGTCCGGGCAGTTGCGGCGGCATGTATACGGCCAACACCATGGCCTCGGCCATCGAGGCACTGGGCCTGTCACTGCCGGACAGCTCGGCACAGGAAGCCGTGGGCCGGAGCAAGCTCGAGGACTGCCGGCGCGCCGGCGAGACCGTCGTGAAACTGCTGAACGCGGGCATCACGCCGCGCGACATCCTCACGCGAAAAGCCTTTGAAAACGCCATTACCGTGACCATCGCGCTGGCCGGATCCACCAACGCCGTGCTGCATCTGCTGGCCATTGCCCACGAGGCTGGCGTGCGCCTGACGCTGGATGACTTCGCGCGGGTCGGACGCAGGGTGCCGGTGCTGGCCGATGTGCGGCCCAGCGGCAGGTACCTGATGTCCGAGATGATCGCCATCGGCGGCATCCAGCCGCTGATGAAACGCCTGCTGCAGAAGGGTTTGCTGCATGGCGATTGCCTGACCGTCACGGGACGCACCGTGGCGCAGAACCTGGCCGACGTGAATGACTATCCGGCGAGCCAGGACCTGGTGATGCCTTTCGACCGTCCCATCAAGAAGGACAGTCATCTGATTGTTCTGTATGGGAATCTTGCACCGGAAGGGGGCGTGGCAAAGCTCACGGGCAAGGAAGGGCTGCAGTTCACGGGCCGCGCCCGGGTGTTCGAGGGCGAGGAGAAGGCCACGGCAGCGATTCTCGCCGGCAAGGTGAAGGCCGGCGATGTAGTCGTCATCCGCGGCGAAGGCCCGGTGGGCGGCCCCGGTATGCGGGAAATGCTCAGTCCCACCGGTGCAATCATGGGGCGCGGCCTGGGAGACAAGGTCGCGCTCATCACGGACGGGCGTTTCTCCGGTGGCAGCCATGGCTTCGTGGTGGGACATATTTCCCCGGAAGCGGCGCTTGGCGGGCCCATCGGTCTGCTGCGCAATGGAGATGTCATCCGCATCGATGCGGTGAAACGGCGCATGGAAGTGGAATTGACCGCAGCAGAAATGCAGCGGCGCCGCAAGGCCTGGCGTGCGCGGCGACCGTATGCAACGCGGGGTGTGCTTGCACGCTACGCGCGCACGGTGAGCAGTGCCAGTCGTGGTGCAGTGACCTCATGAGAATTCGGACTTTCGATATCCGGGCCGCTTGTGCGCAGAATTGCGCCATTTCAGCGCGCCGGAGTGCGGTAACACTGCGGGTTGTAGGACTCGTGCCACAAAGGGTAGAGTTCTCGTAATACTTGCGCGGAAACGCAAACGCCGTTAACTTGCGGCGCTCGCGAACCGGGGGCGAAGGCTTCGAGCCTGAGAACTAAGAGAGATCATGGGCGTATACACACATTCAGACGGAAACTGGCTGTCGCGTCGCGGTGCGTTTCTTGTCGCACTGATCCTGTTTCACCTGGTGCTGTTCTGGGCACTGAAGAGCGGCTTCGCCGTCAAGTTCATCGAGTCCATCACCGAGCCGATCAAGGTGGACATCGTGAACGAGGTGGATGAGGAAGAGCCGCCGCCGCCGCCGCCGCCGCCGAAGATGGAAATCCCGCCGGTGCAGATCCCGCCGCCGGTGGTGGACATCACCATCGCGCCGGATGTGCAGACCACGGCCCTCACCAACGTGACCGACAAGCCGCCACCGCCGGCTCCTCCGGCTCCGCCTGTGGTCCGCCAGACGGTGCGCACGCAGCTGAAGCTGAACCCGAAGTCCTCGCAGCCCAATGTCGACGACTACTATCCCGAGACGTCGCGCCGGCTGGAGGAAGAGGGCGTGACCAAGGTAAAGGTCTGCGTGGGCACCAATGGCCGCGTGAAGACCTCCGAGGTGGACGAGAGCTCCAGCTTCTCGCGCCTGGACGAGGCGGCCCTGAAGGTGGCCAAGCTGCTCAGGTTCACGCCGCCTACCGAGGACGGCAAGCCGCTGGATGATGCCTGCGGCACCGTGCCGATCCGTTTCCAGCTACCGAAGAAGTAAACAGGCGAACCGAAGAAACCGCCTGCCGATTTTCCAGAGTTTTCGTGTCGACAAACCCATCCTATCTATAACGGATGCCTGCTTTGTAATCGAGGATATATATGGATACTGAAGTCGCGGCCACAGCAGCCGATCCCGCAGCCAACCCGTATGGATTCGGCGCCCTGATTGATCACGGAACTTCGGTTTCGTACACCATTCTCGGCATTTTGCTGATCATGTCGCTGGTCTCCTGGTACATCACTTTCACCAAGTACTGGGACCAGTACCGGCTGGGCAAGTCGGCCCGCAACGTGGAAAAGAACTTCTGGGCCGCCGGCTCTGCGCGTGAAGGCGCCGACCGCCTGCCGAAGGATGACGACTTCCGCGCCATCGCCGAGAGCGCCCTGCGCGCTGCTGCCCATCACGAGGGCCGCCTGGGTGACCGCATCAGCCTGCGTGACTGGGTCGACATGGCGCTGACCCGCGCCGTGGACAACCTGCGCAGCAAGCTGTCGGGTGGTCTGTCGTTCCTGGCCACCGTGGGTTCCACCGCGCCGTTCGTCGGCCTGCTGGGCACGGTGTACGGCATCCTGAACGCGCTGATCAAGATCGGCCTGTCGGGCCAGCCTTCCATCGACAAGGTGGCCGGCCCCGTCGGCGAGGCGCTGATCATGACGGCGCTGGGCCTGGTGGTCGCGGTGCCCGCGGTGTTCGCCTACAACATCCTGTTGAAGCGCAACAAGGCCATCGAGGACATCATGCGCGAGTTCACCGGTGACCTCGAAGCCAACCTGATCGGCGGCGTAAAGCCGGATGTGCACCCTGGCGTGCGCCCGGCAGCTCCTGCGGCGGTCAAGAAGTAACCGTCGCAGACGGCGCGCAAGGCTAGAGGGCCAAGACCATGTCGATGAATGTCGGTTCGAGCGATGGCGGCGACCAGGTGATGTCCACCATCAACACCACGCCCCTTGTGGACGTGATGCTGGTGATGCTCATCATCTTCCTGATCACCATTCCGGTGATCGTGCCTTCGGTGAAGGTCGAGATGCCCGAGCCGCGCAACATCGCCACGCAGACCAAGCCGGAAGACATTCCGGTTTCGGTCGACAAGGATGGCACCATCTACTGGAAGAACGCCCGGGTCGAGGACCGCGCCAAGCTGCTCGAGCTGATCATCGAGGAGGCCCGCAAGGTCCCGCAGCCGGAGCTGCACCTGAAGGCGGACCGCAATGCGCGCTATGAGGATGTGGCGCGCGTTCTGTACACCATCTCGCAGGGCGGCCTGCTGAAGGTGGCCTTCCTCACCGAACCCAAGGCCCAGCAGTAGCTGGGGCCCCGAGAGAATCAACCATGTCGATGAATGTTTCCTCCAGCGGTTCCGATGAGCCGATGTGCGACGTCAACACGACGCCGCTCATCGACGTGATGCTGGTGCTGCTGGTCATGCTGATCGTGACGCTGCCCATCCAGACGCATGCCGTGAAGCTGGACATGCCCATCCCCAACCCGAATACCACGCCACCGCCGCCGGCTGAAGTCATCGATCTCGAGATCGATTTCGACGGCACCATCGTGTGGAATGGCACGCCCATCGACATGGCCACGCTGGATTCCCAGTTCAGGCGCGAGGCTGCCAAGCCTGTGCAGCCGGAACTGCACCTGCGCCCGAACCGCCGGGCCAAGTACGACGTGGTGGCCAATGTGATGGCCTCGGCGCAGCGCGCCAAGATGGTGAAGATGGGCTTCACCAACGTGGCGGAATTCGCCGACTGAGTCCGCGACCCGGTGTTCCGGGTCCCTGCGGGGGCGTTTCAGCCCCCGTTCAGCTGCCTGTGGTAGACACTTATCCCGGGCCGTAATAGTTTCTGGAGTAGTCAATGAGCAGCTTGAGCAAGAGGTCGTGCATGTCGAAGACCATTCTTTCTGCAGCGGTAGCGGTCATCCTGGCTGCCGGAGCACTTACTGCGTCGCCGTCCTGGGCGGGCGAGGCCAAGAACACCGCCAGCAAGGCGGCCAACAAGCAACTCAAGGCCAGTTCCGACGCGATGAACGCGAAGAACTGGAACGAGTGCGTTGCCAAGGCGAAGGAAGCCCTGGCGGCGGAAGGCCGCACGGCCTATGACGCCTTCCTGTCGAACCAGCTGATGGGCTTCTGCTTCGTGAAGCAGGGCAACACGGCCGAAGCGGCGATCGCCTACGAGGCGCAGCTGCAGTCCGGCTTCCTGCCTCCCGATCAGCAGACCCAGATCACCAAGGGCGTGATGCAGATCGCCTACCAGCAGAAGGATTATCCCAAGGCGGTCGACCTGGGTAACCGGCTGATCAAGGGCGGCGGCGCGGACACCGACGTGTACACGGTGGTCGGCCAGTCGCTGTACCTGCAGAAGAAGTACTCCGAGACGGCCAAGTTCATGGCCGAGTACGTGGGTGACCAGGAGAAGCGCGGGCAGCAGCCGAAGGAGCAGTCGCTGATGCTGCTGCAGGACTCCTACAGCAAGGCCGGCAACAGCTCGGGCGCCGCCGATGCGCTCGAAAAGATGGTGATGTACTACCCGAAGAAGGAGTACTGGAAGACCCTGATGTATTCGCTGCGGCGCATCCAGGGCATGAACGACCGCCAGACGCTGCAGGTGTACCGCCTGATGGTGGCCAACGGCACCATGGAAGAGCCCACCGACTATTCGGAGATGGCCGAGCTGGCCGTCGCCGGCGGCAATCCGGCCGAGGCACAGAAGGTGCTCGAGGCTGGCATCGCGGCCAATGTGTTCGTCGAGCAGCGGGACAAGGATCGCGCCAACCGCATGCTGGAGTCGGTGAAGAAGTCCGCTGCGACGGACCTGGCGAACCTGCCGAAGCTGGAGAAGGAAGTTGCGGGCGCCAAGACCGGTGACGTGCAGGCCGCGCTGGGCAACGCCTATCTGAGCTTTGGCAGGAACCAGGAGGCCGCGGACGCGCTGGCAGCTGCGCTGGCCAAGGGCGGGCTGAAGAGCGCCGCTGACGTGCAGCTGACGCAGGGCGTCGCACTGGTTCGCGCGGGCAACAAGGGCGAGGCGCTGAAGGCGTTCAAGGCCGTGAAGACCGACGACATGATCTACTCGCGCATCGCCAAGCTCTGGTCGCTGTACGTCCAGTGAGCATTGCGGTCGGCAGTCGCGTTCCGCAGGGGAAGTTCAGGATTTCCACTGCGGATGGTCTTGCCGACCTCACCACGGCGCAGCTGTTCGATGGCAAGCGCGTGGTGCTTTTTTCAGTGCCGGGCGCCTTCACGCCTACCTGTGATGCCCGGCACCTGCCAGGTTACGTGGACCTGGCAGAGCAGTTCCGCGCCAAAGGCGTGGACACTGTGGCCTGCATGGCCGTAAACGACGTATTCGTGATGAAGGCCTGGGGCAAGTCGGCCAATGTGGGCGACAA
>Ga0157305_10000176_pt1 | contig 6022 bp, 6 predicted proteins | sample NitcycUS148409B2_FD_108385 | JGI IMG/M metagenome (GOLD analysis project Ga0157305, IMG submission 108385) | Soil microbial communities from Arlington Agricultural Research Station in Wisconsin, USA - Nitrogen cycling UWRJ-S148-409B-2 | ecosystem: Environmental > Terrestrial > Soil > Agricultural...
ATCCGGCACCTGTAAAGCACATACCGAGACGCGAACTTGACCTGAACCGGCGCATCGCCATATCGCCGCAGCTGGTGTATAATAGTTGGAACACGTACCTGTCCAAAGAGCGTCAACTGAGCTTGAACCAGGTGGCGCGCGTTCTGGCGGAGTTGGGCACCAGAAGTGCTGACATCTACGAGATTCACCTTGAAGATCTGCGGCAGTACGCACAAGCGCATTCCTACCCGAGCAAGATCGAGGACTTGATTGACGACGCCAACGCCAAGCTTGCCGCCATACGTGGAAATGGAGCCGGCGCTAACTGACCGGCCACCGGGGTTCGAACTCCTGCACTCACCCACGGATCTAGGGCGCACGGCATGTGCGCGTTACTATGCATTCTGGCACCGCGGGCCGGCGCTCGGGATCGAGCGTGAGCCGAGGGGAGACTCACTCCTGCTCGGGTCCGAGCTGCACAAGATTAGCGAAAACTACCTCACGCGCGGCGAGCAGCCCGATCGCCTCACGCACGCAGGGCAGATGTTCATAGCCGGCCTCCCGTTCCTGCCCCCGCCCGGCTCCGGCGGCGTGGAGGCGGAGAAGGTGCTCGCGGTGTCGGGGTACCAGTACTACTGCGCGATCGACTACACAGGGCCGCTACCGCGTCTAGAAGGCATCTGGAGTCTCGACCATAAGACGTCAAAGAATCCCGCCGGCCGCTACACCCTATGTCAGGAGTACACGACCGACCCGGATACGCACAAAGAGAAGAAGGGCTTTCTCGATGACGTGCAGGCCGTAATAATCGCAGCCGCGCAACTACTGGAGACGGGCGCGAGTTACGCACAACTACGCTGGCTCTACTACAAGAGTGTCGGAGCACCGATAGCGATCCCCCGCGACATTCGGCTAACTCGAACACAGGTTGAAGACGCTTTCGGGACACTAGTACATCCGCTAGCGGAGCGAGCTACAGCGTTACGCAGTGACAATAGTCACCCCTTACAACTTCCTCCGAACCCCAAACGGTGTCATGCTTACGGTAGAGATTGCCATTACACGGAAATCTGTAACCTGTCATTATCTGAACGTCTGCATCCGAAGCCAAAAGAGGTAATATCAGTTATGTCGTTACTCGCAAAAGCAGAAGCCCGAGGCGCGCTTGCATCGCAAGCCGCCAATACCCAGAACTCCAACGGCGCCGCGCAAGCGCCCGCCGGAGGGCTACTCGCGAAGTCGGCAGCAAAAGCCGCTGAAGCGCAGCAGCAAGCGCCCGCAAAGGAAGACAAGATCAACCCGCCGGAAAAGGCGCCCGAAGCGCAGGCCCGGCCGGCTACGATCGCGCCGCCCCCGCCGGCCGCTGCGTTCGACTCGCGCGTCCTCGCTGTCGTGTGCGATCGAATCGGGGACGCTCTCAAGCTGATCGCCGCCGACCTGCGGAAGTAGGCAGCCGTGACGAACGCGGAGAAGGCTGAGGAGTTTACCGGACTCCTCAGCCACTGGCCGTCGATACTCACGGTGTGCGTGAGCAAGGATTGCGTGCTTGCCGATCATCTCCGCAGCCAGTACCCGGACATGATCACGCTTGAGTGGGGGCTCGACATGCCCGAACTCGCGGTTACCGAACTCGGGATTTCGGGAACGCTAACCTGCGGGTGCGTGTTCGTGCCGTGGGATGCGATCGTGAACGTGTACACGCCTGGTGCGCGCCCGACGATATCGAAGTCCAATGGGCCCCGTAAGACGGTACCTGCGCCGCGATTGAAGTTGATCAGGGGAGGTAAAGCGTAAGTGAGTTTAGCAAGTGACATCGCCGCTCGTATCGGGCGCACCGTCACGCCAGGCGGGCAGACCGTTAACTGTGTGATGGAAACGATCGACTTCCGGCGCGTGCGTGACTTACCGCGCCGGGAGTGGACCGAGGAACCTACGCTAGACCGCTTGGTCGCCGCATTGACGGCCGCGTTGAAGACGCCCCATGGCACAGAGACGTTGAGGCCCGTGCAGGCGGCTACCCTGTCCGAGCTGCACGACTACAGGGGCGCGTTCGTGACCGCGCGCGTGGGCGCCGGCAAGACCTTGATCGGTGCGCTGGCGGCGACCGATCTAGTCCTGGACTCTAAAAGGCCCCTTTACGTAACACGAGGCGGCGCCGAAGCGAGTACGCGCAAAGCGCTCTACGATATCAGCGCGCACTGGAAAATCCGCCCGCTCGTGATCACGTCCTACAGCAAGTTAGCGCTGGATTACGAAAACAAGATCCTCGGCGGCTACCAGCCCGACTTGATCATCGCGGACGAGTCGGATGCTATGGCGTCCACAAAGAGCGGGTGTTGGCAGATCGTCGGGCACTACGTGCACGCCAAGCGCGCAGAAGAACGCGCGCAGAAGCTGCCCTTCGGTACGCTGCTCGTGTTCCTCCCCATGTGCGGCACCCCGACCGACGTGAGCATCCGCCAGTACTGGCACCTGTTACACGCCGCGCTCGGTCCCGAGCGTTGCCCCGTGCCGAAGGACTGGAGCGAGAAAGCCGGCTGGTGCGCGGCGCTCGAGGAGGGCGTCACGCCCGAGTCGCGATGGCAACCGGGCGCACTCCCGCGTCTCGACCTGGAGGCGGCCGTCGGTGAGTCCGATCTAGAGCGAGCGCGTAACGCGTACGGAAGCCGGTTCCGCAAAACGCCCGCCATCATGACCACCGGCGACGCCAGGCCGCCGAACCGCCTGCACATAAAGGCGATCGATCTGCAAGCGTCGCCGAAGGTCGCGGCCATGATCAAGCAGATGCGCTTGACGTACCGCACGCCCGACGATCACCCGTTCGAGATGCCCATGGAGTTGTGGCGTCATGCGCGCGAGTTGCAGGCCGACTTTTATAACGTGTGGGACCCACGCCCGCCGGCAGAGTGGCTCGCCGTGCGCAAAGAGTGGCACATGATCCGGGACGATAACTACGGCCCGCACATGCGCTACCGCACGCCGGGACACCTCGTGCAGGCGATCAACGCGGGCAAGGTAAAGGACCGCCACCTGGTCGACGCGTGGAACGCGTGGGAAGCGATGCAGCCCACCTTTACCCCGAACCCCGTGCCGGTGTTCGTCGACGATACGACCACCAAGCGGTGCGCCGAATGGCTAGAGCAGAGTCAGGGCGGCCTGCTATGGGTCGAGCATCCCGCGCTCGGTGAACGCCTGGAGCAACTGACGGGCGTTCCGTTCTACCACGCGAAAGGACTAAGGGCGGACGGCAAGTCGCTAGAACAACACCGTAAGGGCTTTCCCGCGATCGCCTCGGTGAGATCCTGTAGTTACGCGTTGAACTTACAGAAGATCTTCTATCGCAACTATTACGCCACCCCCATGAGCACTAACAAATTCTGGGAGCAATCCATGGGGCGCACGCACCGGGACGGGCAGACCTCGGACACGGTCTACGTCGAGGTGGCCATGATGGTTAGCGAGGCGTACTCGTCGATGGTCTACGCGATCAGGAAAGCCGAGATGGTCCACGCCACTATGAAACAAGGGCAAAAATTGGTGTACGCAGAAGTGCGCGACTTGAGCAAGATCGAGTCCTTGATCGCGCGGCGCGATGATTCGATGTGGCTCGGTGAAATTGACGCTGTGTGATCCTTGATCCTGTAGAATGACTCGTTCACTATAGTTGTAGGTACTGTTTGGGTACCGTAACTACAAGGATAGGCATTACATGGGAGCACTCAGTTACAAGGGTCTGGGAACGGCGACGGCTTACGGCAGACGCAACAAGTTGGATCAGAACGGCGACTACGCTATTCAGGTGGACGCGATCAAAGAGGCGGTCAGCATTGAGCGCGGCGGTAAGAAGTCGTACGTGATCGAGCTGACCGTACTGGAGTCGGATAACCCGAAGATCCGGGCCGGCGAAGAACGCTCGGTAACGATCAACCGGCTGGATTCGGATCTCAACTACGAGGTCCAGACGGCGCTCGCCAACCTGCGAAACTTCCTCGCGGCGGCGATCACCGATCTGGAGCAAACCTACGTGGACCCCGAAGTTCCGGTTCCGCCTGGCGAAACCGAAGACTTCTGGGAGCGTATGGCGAATCTGTCCATGGACGACGATGGCGCCGCATTCCGCGGAGCAAAGATGCGCATGAAGGTCCAGCGAATCGATACGAGGAATACGAAGGATCTTAGAAAGAAGGGCGCGAGCGAGGCCGAGATCGAGCAGAAAAAGTACGCGCACTTTGTCTGCCGGCCCTACAACGAAGCGCTGGTTCCCGCATGAACCCGACGCGTCCCGCCCCGTGGTTGCTGACGGCCGTTCGGGCTGATCACAACTGGGACGCGAGCGACTTCATGCGCGTTGACGAGCTGAAGGGGTGGATGCGTGATCGTCCCCCCTTCGGCTCGAACGACCACCGGATCTTGAGCACGATCCTGCTCCTGCAAGCCGAACTTGAAGCGTTGAAAGAGCTATGAGGCACCCGGACCGCTACCGATTCCTCGGCGTGGTCCGGGTGTCGTCGTCGTGGATCGGCGTGCCGGGGACGGTAAGAGACATTCATAACCAAGCATCGGGCCTGCTCTACCTCCGGCGCGTGTACTTCGGCCCCCGTCTGTACCTGCACAAGATCGCGCAGGCCGACTTTGACCGGCACCTGCACAATCACCCGTGGACGTGGGCGTGGAGCCTTATCCTGTGGGGCGGGTACCTGGAGGAACGCCAAGGCGGCGTCGAGCGCATGAAACAGTGCGGCTCCGGGAATTTGCTACGCGCCGGGGACTATCACCGTATCGCCTCGGTGCTACCCAACACGTGGACGCTGTTCGTGACGGGCAAGCGCGCGAGCAGTTGGGGCTTCTCTACGCCACAGGGGCACGTGGACTACCGGGTGTACTTTCAATGATCTCGTTCGATCTCGAGACGTACCTGATCGAGCGCCCCGTTGCCGCGCCGAGGCCGGTGTGCCTAGCCTTCACCGACTCGAACTTTTTTCTCGGCGTGGGCGCGATTGAGCAGTTCAACTGTGGCGGCGGCGCGCTCGAACGCGCGGGGGAGTTAGTGCGGTCCGGCGAGCTTCTGATTAACCAAACGATCGCGTTCGACATGTGCTGTCTCATGGCGTACGAGCCCGATCTGATCGCGCCGATCTTTCGCGCGTACGCGGACGGTCGGGTCGAGAGTATCGATCTGAACCAGAAGCTACTCGACATCGCGCACGGCCGGCTGAAACACCAGAAGCTAATGGGCGGCGGCTATCCGCTCGACGTGATCGCGCGCCGGCACCGCCTACCGTTCGACGTGGATAAAAGCAACCCTTGGCGCCTGCGCTACGCCGAACTCGATCATCTCCCGCTCGACCTGTGGCCCGAGGACGCACGCGAGTATCCGCGCAAGGACGCGCTCGCGCCCTACTTGATCTATGAGAGCCAGCGCCGGCAGTGCGCCGCCTGGCAAGCCGAGCACGGGTCCCCGATACTCAAAGACGCGCCGGCACGGGCTCAATATGATCTAGCGCTTCGCTTGTGCCAAACGTGGGGCGTGCGCACGAACGCGACTCGAGTCAAGGAACTGAAGGCGGCCACCGAGCGGCGCATGTACGAGCTGTGGAAGGGCGGCTGGACCGCGGCGAAGACAGGGCGCCGACATCCGCCGCTCGCCGAGACTGCGCTCGTACGCCCGTCCGGGGCTAAGAACATGAAAGCCGCTCAAGCGCTCGTCGCCGAGGCGTTCCAGGCGCGCGGCGAGCCGGTCCCCATGACCGAGCCGAAGGAAAACCCCAAGACGGGCAAGACGGCGGAGCCGCGGATCAGCACGTCACGGGACACCTGCATTCTTTCTGGTAACCCCCTGCTAGAGGACTTCGCCGAATACGCGCGCACGGGCACGCTGATCAAGCGCATCGCCGATCTCGAACACGGCGTAGCTCTGCCGCTTCAACCCCGGTACGATTCCCTTCTGGAGTCGGGACGGACCTCGTCGTCGAAAGGGTCCAGCAAAAAACCTCAGCCGCGGGATCTGGTCGGGGTACAAATTCAAAATTTTCCGCGCCAGCCC
>Ga0157305_10000177_pt1 | contig 6021 bp, 2 predicted proteins | sample NitcycUS148409B2_FD_108385 | JGI IMG/M metagenome (GOLD analysis project Ga0157305, IMG submission 108385) | Soil microbial communities from Arlington Agricultural Research Station in Wisconsin, USA - Nitrogen cycling UWRJ-S148-409B-2 | ecosystem: Environmental > Terrestrial > Soil > Agricultural...
GCCAAGCCCGTCAGTAACAGCCAACGATGGCGCGCCGCTGGCAGGGCCAAAAACGCCGCGCCCTTCGGGGCGCAGTCTGGGACGAGTAGGTCGGATTCTAGGGGGACGAGTGCGTGCTGACTGGGGACTAGCGCGAGTGCCGCCGCAAGCCGAGAGCGCTCCGCGACGACGACCCCGAACAGAGCGATCGCTTTCAGCCCTGACGCATCTACCGCATAGGCCGAAGCTCGATCCCCCAAAGCCAAAGATTTACCCTGACCATCGACGGTACGCTCGTGCCAATTCACGAATTGCACTGGGCGGCCTTCGACCGATGTCCAGCAGGCGGAGGCATAGAGCATGTGTGGCCCGCTCAGAGTCAAGCTAAGCGGGCCGCGCACGAGCTTTCCAGCTTGCGTCGCCGCGATCCAACCGTAGTCGCTGTTTTTCCACTGCTCTTCTCGGAAATAGTAAAAGACGAGGTCGGCTTTTCCGTCTCCGTCGACGTCGCGTGATTCGTGTTCGACCTGGTCGAGCCCGCCGGCGCTCTTGTCGATCGTTGCTTCTGCAAGCAAACGGCCGCCCTCGCCAAACAGCGCGAAGCGCCGAACGGAAACCGGCGTCGCCGATGCTGCTTTCGCGCTGCTCTGAAAATCGACCAGCAAGAGACGGAGGCCGTCCGACCCGACGTCGAACGACGTTGGGTCGCTGCCTTGGTTCCAACCTGGCTCACGAACCAGTTCGGCGAGAGCTTCAGCCGTTGGCGCGACAGCTGCGGGTGGTGGTTTGGCGGGGATGGGCGCCGCGGGATTGACCGTCGAGGCAGGGCCGCTGGCGCTTCGCGGGCGCGGGACAGCCTGCGCCGCACAGCCAAGCGAGGCAAGCGAGGCAAGCGTGAGCAGCGCCGCGTTGAGTGCAAACTCAAATGGAGGCAAGCTGTACCTCCGCTACCAGTGAGACCAGCCGCAGCGTGACGTCATTGCCTATCCCGGGGGGCAGCTCGGCAACGCCGTTCTCGTCGGCGGTACCGCTCAAGATTCGGCCGTCGGGGAGCAAGAGCTCGTACGGTTCCAACGAAAGCGGGGCGCCTTGCTCGTCGACTAAAGTCAGGCGGCGCGGCGGCACGAGCTTGAGATCTTTGGAGGCGAGCGCACGACGACGCCACTCGGGGTATTGCGTGCTTCCGGGCGGTGAATTTTTGCCTGGGGGCGGAGGCTGAATCCCCAAGTCGGCGTCGAAGAAGAAAAACTCGACACGACGATCGAGGCCGTCCTCCTGCTTGTCTGCTGGCGCGGCATCCAACGCCTCGCCGCCGCTATTCAAGGGAAAATTTTCTCCACAGCCGTGCGCGGTGATCGGCATCACGAAACCGGGATCGGACAGCGTAGCGTTGTCCAGCCCCATGTACTCCTTGATCAGCTGCTTTCGGGTCTGTGGGCCAGCCACGCCGTCGACCGTGAGGCGACGCCGGTCTTGGAACTTTCGAATGCGCTTTTCGGGCGTCAAGCCGGCAGTATCGTCGTCGACCGCGCCCAACATCGCTTGGTCTTCGCGGCTCCCCCAACGGCGAACGGCAGGCACGGAGCCTTCGTACATCTCGAGCCAAGCGTCCACGTCATCGCGCAAGAATGCGAGCGTGTTCGTGGCGCGTTCGAGCGACAATGGATCGTTCGTTGCCGCATCTCCCGTCGTATCCGTGTGACCGACAATCAACAGCTGACTCGGATTGTTGTCGGAGTAAACGTCCTCGATGTCTGCCAAGCTGCGCACCCCATCGGGCAGCAAAAAACTCTTGTTGGTCTCGAAAAACGCGCCCATCAAGCGCACGACTTCCACGTGTGGGGCTGCCCCAATCAAGCGCACCTGTGGCTCTGATTCGGCTGGCGCCAAGGTCACGAGCGCGGTCTCCAAGCTCTGCGGCTTCAGCCCGAAACTCGGGGGAAAGTCGACGCTCAGCTTGAGCTGATAGTCTCCGCCCGGCACGTCCTCGTGGGACAGGCGGCCATTTTCGTCGGTCGTGCCCGCGAACGTCGTTGGTCCGTCGATGGTGTACTTGCGATTGGCGTGTCGAACTCGTCCGAACTTGTCCCACAATTCGGCCGACAGCTTACCGAGCGGAGGCTTGAGGACGATCGTGTTCGCGACCCCCGCTTTGATCGCCAGGGTACCGAGATCCTGACCGGTGAACACCTTTTGGGTGATGTTCATGCCGGGGGGGGGAGCCCCATTCCGAACACGCGCCCAACGCGGAGCGAGCAGCACGTCCAATGCGTCGGGGTCGACGATCGAGACCGTCCCGCTGCCTGCGGTCGTTCCCTCGAGCAAGGCGACTCCGGCGGCGTTGGTCTTGACCTTTTCAACGCGGTCGTCGGCGCGTAGCTCGACCTCGAAGCCGCCGATTGCCTGCCCAACTTCATCTACCCAACGCACCTCGAACGAAGTCTCGAGCGGGGCGCGCGCACGCGGAACCGCTGCCTGGGGCGGCTGGGCATCGAGCTTCGGCTTCCGCCGCGTCAATTCGACTTCGGGGACGTTGGCAACGTTTGGTTCGGGAACGACGACGAGTCGTCCAACCTGAAGCTGCTCTTCTAGAAGACGCGCGAGTTGCTCGAAAAAACGGTGCGTGGAGGCGCTCGCGTCCATTCGGCGGGGAACGAACGGTCCGACCTCGAATAGCGCATGGTGCAAACGCTGTGCGGCGAGCTGCAGTTCGGGCGCGAGGTGTGAGAGGCCAAACCGCAGTTCCGAGGCAAGCTTGTCGGCAGCAGCTTGCTGTGCGGCGGTCCGCGGCTGCGTCGCAAAGCGCTCGACACGCACCACGAACACTCCAAAAGTCGTCTCGATCGTGAGTTCAGTTTCGCCCACCGTCGTCCGCGAACCAGGCTAGCCGAAAAGTTACCGGACCGCGAGCGGTAAGCGCCGCATGGCCCGCGTGGACTTCGCTGCGGTTCCGCTTTGATGCGAGTGGTGCCAATTCGAAGCCGTCGAAGCCGGGCGAGAGCGTGTCGACGGTGGCGCGGCACTACAGCTCGGGCCCGAGCATGCTCTTTGCGCGGCACAAGGCGATGGAGGCCAAAGCGGCGAGAGGGTTGTGCGGACGAGTCGGTCGCGCCTGCGTCCGAAGTGAAGCCGTTCGAGGCACAGATTCGCGAGCTCGAGCGCATGTTGGGCGCATGCTTCGCCAGTTGAATTCAGGAACACTCAACTGGCATCATGACAACCGGGTTCGGTCCGACCGGGGCAACTCCATGATCTTGATCTTGGTCGTATCCACGTCCGACGTGCGGAGCGGCCAAACTAAGTCAGGTCAATCTCTCCGAGAAGCATTCGTTCGTCACCCAGGGACGCACGAGAACGAGGAGGAGCGCCCCCTCACGAGCGGCGGTGCACGCTCACAGACAGTTCCGGGCGACTCGACTGTAAGACACTGACATGTAATCTTTGAATCGTCAGACGCCGGCAAACGGATCCCCTGACGATAGGCAAGTTGCGTGCACGGATCGTCGTGATCGCCCCACGCCGCGCCATCGTGATCAGACAAGCCGCGGGGGCTAGGACGAACAAAGCGGTGCTGCCCGTTCGTGAGCACCTTTCAGTTGTCAAAGTCGCTCTAACTGTTTGTTACCTATGGGATATTACGCTCAAGCAACAACCCGACTAGGTGCCCTTGGAAGCAGCGCTTGTTCAGTTCGTATTGCAAGAAGCCATTGCGAAAACGGAGCCACTCCGTCACCGCGACGAGCTTTCAGCGCCGCGCGCGGAGGAGCGCACAGTCGAGGTAGCTCTCAATCTTGCGTGCAACTCTGCTTTCATCACCACGGGCGATGGACGAGGACGAACCACCACGGTATCGCATTTCGACCCTTCTTGGGCGCAGGTCGTCTCGATCGTGCGCCGAGCGTTGCCTCAGGATTCCGAGCTCGCCGAGTTGCGCGAGAGCCCCAGCACCTTTCCAACGACCCTCGACCAACAATCACCATAATGAGGACAGCTCGCAGTTCTGATTCACGAGCTAGCGCATTTCGCCGGCGCAAGGGAAAAGACGACCAAGGCCGAAGAGGCACTCGTGCACTCGGACGGGCATTTCTTCGGTAGGTGTCCAGGCGACAACAGCGCCTAACTCGTACACTGCTGCTGATACCCAAGGTAAGCCGCACGAAGCGTGTCGAGCCGCCGTCCTTGATACGAACGGCTAGGCAGAGTAGTCGATGAGGTCAGGGGGCATGGAACCGTGACGCGGTTTCGTTGTCCAAGTAATAGATGAAGCGAACCATTGTCGGGTTGGGCCTGGCGCTTGCGCTCCTCGCTGGGAGTTGCAAGCCCCGCGGCTCCTCGGGCCGCCTCTCACCAAGCCAAACGTTTGCCGAGCTGCGCACGATCAAGGGCACGCTTGCCGTGTCTGCTCCCGGCGAGCAGCCTAGAAGGCCGTATCCGCGCGAGCGCGTCGTGGAGGGCGAGGCGGTCGACGTGCCCGAAGGAGGCCTCGCGTGGATGCGGCGCGACGGCGGTGCCACCTGGCTCATCTCTGGCCCCGCGCAGCTCGTGGTCAAGAGCGACGCCGTGGAGTTGCGAGCGGGCCGCGCCTTCGTCGATGGCGAACAGGGCGAGCCGGTCAGCGTCGTCACGCCGAAGGGAAGGCTCGAGCTTTCCGACGCGCGCGCCAGTGTCGAGGTCGGCCAGCAAGTGACGGCGTACGTGCTGCGCGGCAGCGCTCGCTCGGGCGACGCAGAACGCGCCAGCGCCGGCGAGCGTATCACCCTTTTGGGTGGGGGAAAGGTCACGCGCACGGCCATGCTGTCGTGGCAAGACTGGACAGGAGGCCTTGGCACGGCGGACGGTTCGGCGGATCCGGCGCCGTTCGGCATCGGCACCGTCGGCGCGCGCAAGCCCGGCGATCAGGGACAGCCTCGCTTTTCACTGGTCATCCAACGCCTGGACGTAAAAGTGACGATCGATCACGATTTCGCAGTCACGGAGGTGGACCAAACCTTCGTCAATCCCAGCGTCGACACGGTGGAAGGGCTGTTCAGTTTTCGCACCCCGCTGGGCGGCACCCTGCAACGCTTCGGCGTGGACCGCGATGGCGAGCTCGTGTGGGGTCGCGTCAAGGAGAGTGAAGAAGCCGTCCGGCAGTACGAGAGTAACGTGTACCAAGACTCGAAAGAGGATCCGGCCCTGCTGCAGTGGCGGGCGCCGGGGGTTTACGACGCGCGGCTCTACCCGATCAAAGGCGGCACGACGCGCCGGGTGGTCACGCGCTACGCCGAATGGCTCTCGCGCCAGGGCCCGCACGGCGAGCGACGCCTGTACGTGTATCCCATGGCCGCGGAGGGCGCGAAGGGCTCGCTGCCGCGCATCGAAGAGCTAACGGTCACGCTCGACCTGAGCCAGGCGGCTGCCACCTCCGTGCGCTAGGGGATGGGTGGCAAGCGCGACGGCGACCAGCTCGTGGTCAAAGCGTTCGATTTCACGCCCCGCGCCGATCTGTCGGTCGAGCTGTTCGACAAAGGGCAGCTGGGCGCCATCGCCTACCGCGCGCCACACGACTTGCCAGCAGAAGAAGCGCCCGAAAGCGGCGGCAAGGCCTTTGCGCGCAGCGTCTCGCGCGAAGAAGCCGACTACATCGCCATTCCGCTGCGCGCTCCGGCTGCGCCAGCCGGCGCGAGCTCGGGGCTCGATCTGGCGTTGGTCATCGACACGTCCGCGGCGACCGAGCCTTCTGCGCTGGCGATCGCGCGCACGATCGCCTCCTCGCTCTTGGCGCATTTGGGCCCAGACGATCGCGCGGCGCTGTGGGCCGGCGACGCGACCCTGCGCCCCGTCGCCGAGGGCTCGGGCTCCCTCACTACGCTGGACGCCGACAAGCGCAAGCGCTGGTTGGCGGGCCTTTCCGCGGTCGAACGTGGCGGAGCCACCGATATCGGCGCGCTGCTCACGCAAGCGGCGAGCAAACTCGACCCAAAGCGGCATGGCGCCGTGCTGTACGTCGGCGACGGCGCCCCCTCTGTCGGCGAGCTGGCTCCCAAAGCCCTGAGCGAACGC
>Ga0157305_10000178_pt1 | contig 6013 bp, 2 predicted proteins | sample NitcycUS148409B2_FD_108385 | JGI IMG/M metagenome (GOLD analysis project Ga0157305, IMG submission 108385) | Soil microbial communities from Arlington Agricultural Research Station in Wisconsin, USA - Nitrogen cycling UWRJ-S148-409B-2 | ecosystem: Environmental > Terrestrial > Soil > Agricultural...
CCTCCAATTTAATATTATACATAGACGGTGTGCAGGTAGCCAGCAAATCCACAGCAGGCGCAGCACCTGAAACTTCAAATACAAAGCCGGTACGAATAGGAGCAAACTCGAGGGTTACTCCGCCGACAAACTTCTTTACTGGCGAAGCAGACGAAGTCAGAGTATGGAAGGATGATTTAACTCCAACAGAAGTAACAAATGCCTTTACTGGAACAAACTTTAACACAGCAGACCAGGTCCTATATCTTGACTTTACCAATGTACAATCAGGTCTTACCGGCGGTTACACATACGGACCAAGCCTGACCCTGTCAGGACCGTAGTCGCCTGTACATTTTTAAAGGAGTGCTGAATCATCAATTTAATTCCGGTGAGTAATAAATTGCGTGCAGCATTAGTTATGTTCCCTGTATTGTTGGCTCATGCAATAATCTTAGTTTTTTCATTGTCATCGCTGATCACTCAAAATGCTTCTGGCCTATCGGATTTTAATATAGGTGCAGTAGGAGATTGGGGTTGCAACTCAAACACTGAAGATACTGTTGATAATATTGATTCAAAAAGTCCTGAACTTGTCCTTGCCCTAGGTGATTATTCATATCGATCCACTGCCACATGCTGGCTCGATGATATAGAACCAATAGACAGCATCACGAAAATCAACATAGGTAATCACGAGGACGATAATAGTGAAGACTATAATACATACATTAACCATTTTCATCTTGGTAACCCGTACTATTCTTATAATTTAAACAACGTTCACATCCTGACAATGGATTCTGACAGAACTAGTTATGCATCAGGTTCTGCACAGTATAATTTTGTTATAAATGACCTTCAGAGTGCATCTCAGAATCCAAACATAGACTGGATTATTGTCAATATTCATCAATGGATATATCGTTCCTCAAGTAGTAATCCTGTGAACGATGATGTTGCAGAAATTTATCATCCATTTTTCGATCAATATGGAGTGGACCTTGTCTTGGCAGGCCACGATCATAAATACCACAGGACATTTCCTATAAAATTCAATCCAGGCAATCCACTAAAACCCATAGTAACCAGTACAAATACTAATGATTATACCGACCCCCAGGGAACAATATTTGCTGTAGTTGGAACGGGAGGAATCAACTTATCTCCTATCGATGGAAGCTCGCCGTTTATAGCAAGTGCGCAAGATGACTACTTTGGCCAACTAGACATTAAGATCACCAATAACGGAGCCAAACTTGAGGCTAGGTTTTATCCAAATGGCGGAGGATCTACCAAAGATAGTTTTAGCATTACAAAAACAGGTGGTGGGGGAAGTGGCTCCTACAACTACGCACCAAGCTTTGCTGCTACGGGTTCAAGTTACTTTGACGTGGCAAGTTCTCCTTCACTCAAGCTATCACAGTTTAGTGCTGCAGCCTGGTTTAAGACTTCATCCAACTTTGGAGATGATACGGTCATAGTAAATAAGGGTGGTTTTGGCAGTGAATCTTCAGGACAGAACATGAACTGGGGAATATGGATGGACAGTGCGGAAAGGATAAAGGGTGGATTTGAGACAAGCTCTGGTACTGACTTTTTCGCTACATCTCCTACTTCCTATAACGATAACCAATGGCATTATGCGGTGGTAACGTACGGTGGTTCTACTGTCATATTGTATATAGATGGTGTTCAGGTTGGCAGCAAATCAACATCGGGTGCATCACCTGACAGTTCTGGTACAAAACCAGTAAGGGTAGCAGCCAACTCCCGTGTGACACCTCCAACAACCAACTTCTTTATCGGAGATATTGATGAAGTACGGGCTTGGAATGATGACCTTACCGCCACAGAGCAGGCAAATGCATTTGCTGGCACGTCCTTTAACACAGGAGAGCAGGTCTTATATCTTCCGTTTGGTGCCAACTCGCCACCGATTGCCCAAAGCCAATCTGTTTCTACTGTTAAGAACACTCCGGTTGGCATTACTCTTATAGCGACTGATCCAAATAATGATCCTCTAACATATTCCATAGTGACACAGCCAGCACACGGTACCATAACAGCAGGTACAACAGCTAGCCGTACCTATACGCCGGCTACTGATTACACAGGGCCTGACAGTTTCACATTTAAAGCAAACGATGGTACCGTTGACAGTAATATAGCTACGGTGAGCATTGCGGTGAATAATCCTGGGTCGGGAGGCTATAACTATGCTCCTGGGTTTACTGCTACTGGTTCTAACTATTTTGATGTGACAAGCACCTCTTCATTGCAGCTCTCACAGTTCAGTGTAGCTACCTGGTTTAAAACATCGACCGACTTTTCAAGTGAAGCCTTTACAGTAAATAAAGGTGGCATAGGCAGTGACAGCGCAGGTCAGAACCAAAACTACCAAATATCCTTTAGCAGCACAGAAGTCATAAAGGTGGGATTTGAAACAGCAACAGGTGCTGACTTTTTTGTTACTTCTCCCACCAAGTACAATGACAATCAGTGGCACTATGCTGTAGTAACGTATGACGGCTCCTCCAATCTAATACTTTACATCGACGGTGTACAGGTTGCTTCAAAATCAACTGGAGGCGCTGCACCTGAAACTTCTGGAACAAAACCCGTCAGAGTAGGAGCTAACTCCAGAGTTACTCCACCAAGTAACTTCTTCACAGGAGAGATAGACGAAGTCAGAGTATGGAAGGATGATTTAACTCCAACAGAAGTAACAAATGCCTTTACTGGAACAAACTTTAACACAGCAGACCAGGTCCTATACCTTGACTTTACCAATGTACAATCAGGGCTTACCGGCGGTTACACATACGGACCAAGCCTGACCCTGTCAGGACCCTGATGTCCATGGACAGAGTTTGTATTACGTATAAATCAAAAGCAATACTTTTTAGCAATTAATCATATCCGTTTATTATACTAACAAAGGTAGAACTATTTCAAATATACACTAATCCTATAATAAATCTATAATGTCGTGTTAAGATGGAATTAATACAAAATTAAGATACAATGCAAAACCCACATTTGTGATATAAGCAATATTTATTTTATTCGAATGTTCTTGATATCTTGTTGAATATTGATTTGTATCGATCTGCGCTATGACATAAGGTACGTGCCGCCATGGATAAATCTTGATATTGATGAATATTTAGCTGGTCAGGATGCACGTAAATAAAAGGAATCTAATTTCACAATACTTATAATAGATTAGCCTGCATGAAACTAGATTGATACATATGAGTTTAAATCTAAGGAATGGCAGGTCGGGAATTCTTGCCTGTCTCATTACAACTCTTTTGATTGCCAACGTTTTTACAATAATTTCTTTTGAGTCAGCTCACGCCGCTATTGCAGATTATAATTTGGACGCCGCCGGAGACTGGGGCTGCAGCTCAAATACCGATAAAACTGTTGATAATATCGATGGGAAAAACCCAGAACGTGTATTGGCTTTGGGCGATTACTCGTATTCATCAACAGGCTCGTGCTGGTTCAATGCCATAGACCCTATAGACAGTATCACAAAGATAGCAATTGGCAATCATGAAGATGATAGTGATGAAGGTTTCAGCGGATACATGAGTCATTTTGGCCTCTCACAGACATACTACTCATTCAACTACCAGAATACTCACGTCCTTGTTATGGATTCAGACAAGGTAAGTTTTTCATCAGGCTCTGCACAGTATAATTTTGTTATAAACGACCTTCAGACGGCTTCGCAGAATCCCAACATTAATTGGATAATTGTATACATACATAAGCAAATGTATACGTCACCGAACACATGTAGTGCTTCTTCGTGTTCAAATACTGCTTCTGATGCTACCAGTCTTAGGAACACTTATCATGCTAAATTTGAACAGTATGGCGTTGATCTTGTGCTAAACGGACATGTTCACAACTACCAAAGAACCTTTCCTATTAAATACGATTCAGGAAGCCCGTCTAGCCCGACGGTGACCAGTTCTAACACAAACAGTTACACAAATCCCCAAGGACAGATATTTGTAACAGTTGGCACAGGAGGCGTAAACTTTCACGCTTTATCAGGTAAAGCATCATTTGTGGCAAAGCAGCAGGACGATTTATTTGGTCAACTGGACATCAAGATAACAAATAATGGAGGCAAACTTGAGGGAAGGCATTATGCAAATAGCGGCTCAGTGCTGGACAGTTTCAGCATCACAAAGACTGCCGGCTCTTCTGGTTCATACAATTACGCACCCAGCTTCACTGCCTCAGGCTCTAACTACTTTGATAAGACAAGCGCTACCTCACTGAAGCTATCGCAATTTAGCGTTGCAGCCTGGTTTAAGACTTCATCAAACTTTGGAAGCGATGCCGTCATTGTAAACAAAGGAGGTTTTGGCAGTGAAACTGCAGGACAGAACATGAACTACGGAATATGGATGAACAGTGCTGAAAAGATAAAGGCTGGTTTTGAAACAAGTTCTGGTACCGACTATTTTGTCACGTCGCCCGCTTCATACAGCGACAACAAGTGGCACTATGCTGTGGTAACGTACGGTGGTTCTACTGTCATATTGTATATAGATGGCGTTCAGGTGGCTTCAAAATCGACCTCGGGTGCATCACCTGACAGCTCCGGGGCAAAACCAGTCAGGGTTGCAGCCAACTCTCGTGTAACCCCTCCTACAACCAACTTCTTTATCGGAGGGATAGACGAAGTTAGGGTCTGGAATGATGATCTGACAGCCGCACAACAGGCCAGTGCATTTGCCGGCACGTCCTTTAACACAGCTGAACAGGTTCTGTATCTCGACTTTACCAATGTACAGTCCGGTCTTACTGGTGGTTACACATACGGGCCAAGCCTGACACTTTCAGGTGAGAGCGCGGAGATTCAAAACGGTGATAATACTGAAAAGTCTCAAGGACTGCCTAACGTGCCAGGTAAGGGATTAGGACTAAACTGTGCTCACTTCACTCAACAGGGACCACTTCGCTGTAGATAATAGTCTCTAGCAATAGTACGGTGTCAATATAGTAATTGGAATTTAGCAAGAAGTTTGTGGGTTCGTAGGGAAATCAAAAATATTCCTCGCCGTAATAATAATTTTTAAGAAAATTTATACCTGTATTTTTGAACTAACCAATACACGATAGCAGTTACTGCAATTAAGACTATTAGAGTAATGATGTGACTTGAAGAACTCAATATTTTTATTAAATTTATGCCTTTCCCTTGCTCTAATGCCTTCACCGAAATATCTCCGGGGAGGTTTATGCGTGCATCATCTTGCACTATAGTACCATTTGTCCACAAGGAATGAAGGTAATTTATATACTGTCTGCTAGTGCCGCCGCGGTAAGGTTTATCATAATGGTCTATAAAGTCAATTTTCATCTTTAACGTCCCGTTCAGGTCAAAAGCATCACCATTTAATAGTGCCCCCCTGTTGTCTAGATATTCGTTAAAGTATGTATTCTTAATACTTATATTTCCATTAACTGTGATTTCGGGATTTTTCAGGAGCACGGGGACAAATTTTATTGGAGGTGAGGCTCCTACGTTATACAAATCTATCTCAGAGTCACTATCGACTCTGATACTCTTGACAATCGGATTATTGTCAGCGATGATCTCCAATTGACCTTGTGTTTTTGGGCCTAGGTGTATTGACATATTAAACTCATTTGGTACGGATACGCCCGTGAAATCATTGCCCGAAAACATGTTAGGCAGGTTTAATGGTCCACTTACATTAATATTTACATTTGACTGCCCAAATATTGATATTCCTTTTAGCGACAAATTAGCATATGTTATTGGCATGTCGTTACTCCTGTTATGTACAGTCAATGTCGATGTCTTTAAAATATACGGATATATTTTTTCATCGGCCAATGATAAAGATGTACTATTGAATGTTACTCTTCCCGATATTCCCATATTTCCTACGAAAGCTCCTATTGGTGGAGACGTGGTTTGAGAATATATTATTTGACTTGCATCAATTGGTAATAACTTTGAAATATTTGAAAGTGA
>Ga0157305_10000186_pt1 | contig 5917 bp, 11 predicted proteins | sample NitcycUS148409B2_FD_108385 | JGI IMG/M metagenome (GOLD analysis project Ga0157305, IMG submission 108385) | Soil microbial communities from Arlington Agricultural Research Station in Wisconsin, USA - Nitrogen cycling UWRJ-S148-409B-2 | ecosystem: Environmental > Terrestrial > Soil >...
ACCCATGGTCTAGTATTCGTGATATCGTCATCCCATTCACAAAGATAAGTATAGCGGCCGCTCAAGTATTCTTTTATTTGACAAACTTGTGCTTCAATAATGTATCCCCTGAATTTCAAGTATACTTTTTGACCTATCGAATACTTTGCAGCCATTACTCATCCTCCCCAGTGGGTTGTAGATAATCCGGGTTGTCCCAATCCACCCCCGCATCGTATTGCGTGCAGAAATCGTGGATATCAAAATGACTTACGAGCCACCGGATTGTGTATTTATTGCCTGCTTCATCCACCCCCGGCGCTTGCCAGTATTTATCTTCAATAAGGATAGCTTTACTAGTTACACCAACAGATACTTCTGTACCTTCTGAGTCTCCAAAAGGGTATATCTTCCCAATTATTCCCCTGTAATTTTCTATCATTTATGTGCCTCACATAGCTTTATTTTTGCGCCAACTATCACGTTTTGCATTTCATTAATCATATCGTTTGCTTCTGTAATAATTTCTTCGTAAGCCTCTCGCTCTGATTTAAATGCCACCCAGGCAAATCGGAAATTACCATCCGCGAGCTGAATACTTTTGCACGCGCTATCGCCTTCCTTCATGGTAAAAATATCTACCACCTCGGACTTTTTAACCTCCATGCCAAATTGCATGCGGTTCTTAATGTACCAACAACTTTCGCCAATCTTCCATTCTTTCATTTTGTTATCTCCTCATCTAAAAGTTTTCTTAAGTTCCTGAATATTCGTTGTGTCAACCCAACAAGGCTCTATCGTGTCGCCATTATCGTCAGTTTTCTCGTAATAGTGGGCTTCACGATACACGTCTATCATCCAGCCGGCTCTATAGTAATCTGCGTCAAAGTCCGATATTACGTCTGCTCTAGTCTTTGCGTAATACTTAACTTGCGCACCATATATGTTTGTTGCTTCTAGTACCCATCTTATTAAATCCGCTTTCATTTCATTACCTCATCTTCGTTAATTTCTAAGTTAAGTATACCAACATTGTTATAATAGGTCAAGTACTTTTTGAACTTTTTCATAAAATTGATAAGGCAGCATTTTTTGCGCACGCCAATACTTCACTGCTTCGAGGTTATCGGGGTACGAAGCTAGCGCAAACAGCACGTTTTCCATAGCTTCACGACCTGTAGGGAACAGGTCAGGGTCGTGCAAGTCTGGGAACTCGCCGTTTTCATTTAAATAAAATCCATAGACGAAAGGGGAGTTATTTATTTTTAAAAGAACCATCTGAAAGGGTAGTCTTAAACCGCTTCTTAAGAACTCGTATCTTGTCGTTTTTTCAATCAACTGCAAGTCTATACGGACTTGCGTTGACGTTAGTTTATTCCACGCTTTTGATAAGTGTGAATTGGCTTTCTTGTAGTCCATTTTTTTATCTCCCTAAGTTTCTGCGGCCCCAACGGTATTGAGCCGTAAGTGACGCCTCTTTGATATCAAATTCCGCCCCTTTTGCTTTAAGTCTCTCGAAAACCGAAAGTATAAAAGCGTCAAAATCTTTTTCTAGTACGCATTCTTCATATGCAAGACAGTACGCGTGATGTCCTGCGTATGAGTCTATGTTGAATATGTTTATCGCTTCAACAACTTTGTACTCATCTTCTTCATCACATCCGTAGTATTTTTCTAAATCAACAGTAGCGCGGAGGGCAACATCAATGTCGAATTTTGCGCCAGCGGATAGTATTTTAGCTAAATGGCTTCGAAGAGTTGCTTTATCGTCTTCTCGTTGAATAATAGCGTATCGAGCAGCAAAGTCTTCTGCAAAATAACTACCGGTACCGCATCCTTCAAATTGCGGGTAGCTGTTAATTAGTTCAACTATTTCCGTTAGATTCCGGCAGTTTTTTATCTCGGATTCACAGTGTTTATGTTCCATTTTCTTATCTCCAGTTGTCTTATTAATTAAGATAAGTATACGCAGATTGTTATAATAAGTCAAGTACTTTTAACCTTATTTTTTCTTCTGTCAGTACCTATATTTGAATCTAAATCTTTTCTCGTGAGAAGATAGGACTTCCCGCACTCACACAATTCAGAGAGGGGGAAATGCCCGTCTTTTATTTTCTTGAATACCCTTTCTCTACATACCCCCAGGTAAGCTGCTGCTTCCGCTATCGTGTAACGTTTTTCTGACATGTTTTGTACCCTCTAGTAAATCCGTCTTGTGATAGACGTTGTTGAATCCTGCGTTAATACACGCTCTCTTTAGTGATGCACCCCAAGTCGATATGCCTAAGAGCACATTTTTCTTGGTCTCTTTACGTCTGATGATGCGCGCTACGTCTAACCCGTGCACCCTAGGCAGGTATACGTTCAATATGATTGCGTCATACCCTCTTTGGAATAATTTTAATACTTCTATCCCGTTTTTAGCTACGTCTACTTGATGCCCTAAAGCCTCAAAATACTCTCTTATAATCCACGCATTTGTACTATTGCTCTCTGCTAGTAGTAAATTCATGGTTTTCCTCCGTGATTGTTAGTTCAATAGTAACTATAGGCTACTTGTTATAATAAGTCAATTACATTATGCCCTCACTTATCTCCTTTAACTCTCTATCAAAATTTAGGGCGTCTACAAATTTCAGTACCTTCTTCTCGTCTTTTTTACTTCTCAGCCAAATTTTGACGTGTGTCGAGTCGTGGCCGAGGCGTTCGCGGTACTCGCGGGAGTATACAGCGATGCATGACGAACACGCGCCCGTATTTACGTAGCGTGCCGAATGGTGTCCCCGAATGCACGGTTTTGTAGTATTATACTTTTTTAGACCTAATCGCGCGGCCTCTTTTCTGGTCATGGTTTGCACAAAATTCCCCTATTTAAAAAATACCCTGTACGGGGTAATTCACGGTGTAAGGTAGGGGGTATCGACTTAAGTTGTTGAAAATAAACAACCATTCACTTCAATACCCCGATACCCCGCATAAATTCAAATTGCTTTATACTCTCTCATTTCGGAAAGTATAAGTATAATTATACAATAGTATAAGATATTTAATAAGTATAATAATAAATTTTGTAATTGAATTCTATTTTATTAGGGGTATTGGGGTAAATAATAAGATATATAATAAATATCAGTAACTTAAGTTACCTCAAAACATACCTCAAAACCCACCCCGAACCATACCCCGTACGGGGTATTTACAGAAAGCGTGAATTTTATGGGAAGCCGTGGTATGCTCAGGTCAAATTAAACACAAGCGTGAAATGTAAATGGGCAATCCGAGGATTCCACCCGAGCAACACAAAAAGGTGGGACGGAAGATGGGGGCGCTTAGCAAGCCCACTCCTGAAAATTTGGAAAAAATTGAACAGTTATCGCGTGACGGGCTCACCCAGTTCTATGTTGCAGCACATTTTGGGTTGGCGGAGCGGAGTTGGTACGAAAGATGCGCAAAATTTCCGCAATTCTCGCACGCGTACCATAAAGGGCGCTCTAATGGCGTGGAAGATGCAGTACAGTGTATAAAAAAAGGCGTTGAAAAAGGCAATCAAAGGTCGGCGGAGTTTTATTTACGGTACATAGCGAAGTATAACGACCAAGGGCGCGTGCAGGATGAGGATGTGAACCAATTCATGCCTAAGAAAACACCCGAGCTATCTACGACAGACCCCGCGGAAGCCGCGCGTATTTATCAAAGCATTATGAAAGGGGAATAAGAAAATGGCGATAACAATACAAACTAAAGCGATGCCTGGGTTCAACAGTGTAGCGCTTCCCCTTGATAGCTTAGAGCAGGTATTTGGCTACACGGGCGATAATTTGACTACGGTTACTGTAGAGTACCAGGGGGTCACATACGTTCAAACATTGACGTATACCGGGGCTAATGTGACGAGCGTCAGCCAGTACGTACCTCAACCCTAAGGAGAGTGTGAAATGTCATTGACTGAATTTTTAAAGTGGGCGAGCGCATTACATGTTTCTACGGGGAAAGCTGCGTTGCCTACGAATTTCTTTGCACGCGTAGGTTCCGCGCAGACGTTCCCATCTAGCTCAACATTTCCATTGCATTTTGATACCTTGGACTACGATAACGGCGGTTTCTTTAACGCAGGCAGTCATCAGTACAACCCAAAAATCGCGGGTGTTTATTCGTTCGCGTTGCAGCTGGGGGTTAGTCTTCCGGCGGATACAGGGGGTGCGGTACGAAGTGTATTATTTTTGAACGGAAACGGAGGAACGCTTTTAGGGGTGACTCCATACATTTCTTTAGAGGCGGGGAAAGTAGCGGTAATCCCGCCCCTTGTACTCAATGCGCAGATGAATGGTGATACAGATTACATGCAGGCATATATCCAATTCAACGCATACCCCGGAACAGATATGGAGCTGGATAACGCCACGTATACTACCTACTTCCAAGGTTTTAGAGCTAAGTAATGCCTTTACCGTTCCCGTTTGATTTTAAGAAGCCGGATTATGTCCAGGTCTTTGAATGGCGACTGGAACGGCTGAGACGCATACGTGCCGCGCCCCCTGAGCATCTAAGGGCGCTAAAGATTTATTATCGCGATAACCCCGGACAGTTTATAACTGACTGGGGCACCACATACGACCCTCGAAACGTAGAAATCGGACAGCCCGCGCTAGTGCCGTTTATTTTGTTCCCGCGTCAAGAAGAGTGGGTGGAATGGGTCATGGAGCGGTGGAAGAAGCGGGAACCCGGGGTTAACGATAAGTCGCGAGATTTTGGGATGTCGTGGTTGTCCATGGGGCTTAGCTCCTCCATTTGTTTGCATAATGAAGGGGTCGCGATAGGCTGTGGGTCACGTAAAGAAATTTATGTTGACAGCAAAGATAATCCCAAGTCTCTATTCCACAAAGCTCGCCAGTTCATTGCCAACTTGCCCCCGGAGTTCCGCGGGTCATGGGATATAAAGAAGCACGCGCCCTATTGTCGTATCATGTTCCCCGACACCGCATCAATTATGACCGGAGAAGCGGGGGACAATATGGGGCGCGGAGACCGCGCAAGTATTTATTTCGTAGATGAGGCAGCGCATATTCAGCACCCTGATTTAGTCGATGCCGCGCTTTCGAATACCACTAACTGTCGCATTGATATTTCCACCCCCCTAGGCATGGGTAATCCCTTCGCGCGTAAGCGATTTAATGACAAGATGAGCGTCTTCAGCTGTCGGTGGCAAGACGACCCTCGCAAAGACTTAGCTTGGTACAAGAAAAAATGCGATGAGCTTGACGACCCGGTAATCATTGCGCAAGAGTTAGACTTAGATTATTCTGCATCTACCGAAGGCGTGTTGATTCCTGCGTTATGGGTTACCGCGGCTATCAATGCGCACGAGGTGCTTGGAATTAAACCAACGGGGGTGCGCAAGGCATCTCTCGATATCGCGGATGAAGGGCGCGATAAGAATTGCTATTGCGGGCGCTACGGCATCCTAGTTGAATATCTTGAGGAGTGGTCGGGTGTCGGTGGTGATATCTTTGGCACGGTCGATAAGAGTTTTACGCTCTGCGATGTCCTAGGATATGAAGAAGTAGTTTACGACGCGGACGGCTTAGGCGCGGGTGCGCGGGGGGATGCGCGCGTAATCAATAAAAAGCGCCCGGAGAACCAACAAATATTATTCACACCGTTCCGAGGCTCAGGCGAAGTCATAGACAAAGAGCTAGACGTATTCCAGAACGACAAGAACCGCGACAACATGAACAAAACGATAACAAATGAGGACTTCTTCGCCAACGCTAACGCGCAGCAAGCGTGGAATTTACGGATGCGGTTTAAGAAGACCTACCGCGCGGTTACCCTTGGCATGGAATACGACCCGGACGAAATCATTTCAATCCCGAGTACACTTCCGGGATACCGCAACATCGTTGTAGAACTTTCACAACCGCAGTTTAAACGCAATGAC